>CAJDVF010000035.1_pt1 | contig 51366 bp, 39 predicted proteins | sample 7391391 | NCBI WGS metagenome assembly CAJDVF01 (sample SAMEA7055697, study PRJEB34461) | soil metagenome | biome: terrestrial ecosystem; feature: Peninsula; material: soil | place: Antarctica | collected 2016 | reverse complement strand
CGCCAGCTCTTCGTCGACGAGCGGGCAGCGATTCCAGTAGCGTTGGCCGGCGGACTGCTCTCCCGAGGTACGCCGCTACGCCGGCGAATGGAGCACCGACTGCGTACCGCGGTGCCCGGAGCGAAGCTTCATCAGCAACCGGTTCTGCCGGTGCGAGGCGCCGTTCAGGGTGCCCTCCGGCTGCTCGGAATCAACGCGGCCGATCCGTCAGCAATGGAGAGCAACGAATCCGAACAGGTAGCGGTGACAGATTGAGGGCCTGTCGGACAATACAAAAGAGAGCCTGGGGGACTGGTCATTCAGTCCCACAGGCTCTCTTTCAATGGCTCACCCCCGATCCCGCTCAGCCAGCCGCGCGCCCCTTTGGAGGTGTGCGGTCATCCACTGGCGGAGCCCAGTTAGGTGTCTCGTCCAGCGGCGCATTACCCCTGACGATGTCTTCCAGTGACGGCACATCGGAGGGGCTCCAGACGCCTTCCGATCGGCCGATGACGACGGCGGCGCTGAGGTCACCTAGCACGTTGACCGTAGTGCGCGACATGTCGAGGATGCGGTCAATTCCGAGCACGATGCCAATGGCTTCCCCCGGAACTCCAAACATCGCCAGAATGCCGACGAGTAGCGGGAGGGACCCGCCAGGGACACCGGCCGCTCCAACGGCGGTCATGACCGACATGACGATGACGATGACCTGTCCACCCAGCGAAAGCGAAACCCCGAACACCTGGGCGAGGAAAATAACCGTGATGCCCTCGAAGATCGCCGTGCCGTTCATGCACATGGTGGCGCCCAGCGGCAGCACGAAGCCCGATATCTTGGACGGTACACCCAGGTTCTGCTCGGCCACCGCCATGTTGGTGGGCAGCGTTGCCGCGCTGGAACTGGTGGAGAATGCCGTTACCAGCGCTGCCTTGATACGCGAGAAGAAGATCACCGGCGAGAGGCCGGCGAACACTCGCACAATGATCGGAATCGTTATCAACGAGTGCAGGAGCAGCGCGCCCATGACGACGGCGACGTAACGGGCGATCGGCGCGACGAGATCAAAGCCAAAGCGCGACATGACGCCAAAGATGAGGCCGGCCACGCCATACGGGGCCAGTCGCATCGCCATATCCACGATCTTGATGACGATATCGTTCAGGGCCTCCAGCGCGCGGGTCATGGTCCGGGCACGGTCCTCGGCGATCATCGTCATGGCGATGCCGAACATCAGTCCGAAAAAGATCACGCCCAGCATGTCGCCGTCCACCGCCGACTTCACCGGATTACGGGTGACGATTCCGACGAAAGTATCGATCCCGAAGTTGGTGTGCTGGGCAGCCTCAATCTTTGTCGCGGCGTCTCCGGCGAAGGTCTGCATCAGACCCGTTCGGATCTCCGGCGTGATCCTGGTGCCCGGCTTGATTAGCTGTACCAGCATCAGGCCTACGGTCGCCGCCAGCGCGGTGGTGACCAGGAAATAGGCCAGGGTTTTCGCGCCTACACGACCGGTCTGCCTGAGGTCACCCAGCCCCGCCACGCCGAGCGCGATCGAGGCGAAGACGAGCGGCATCACGATCATGTAGAGCAGACGGAAGAAGATCTGCCCTATCGGTCCGGCAATGTAAGTGTTGATGAAACCGACAATGGGGTGGGCGCCCCCTAGCATCTGGTTCGCTAGGATGCCGAACAGAGCTCCAATCACGAGACCGAGAAGAATCTTCGTGTGGAGCTTCATTCCGGAGCCCGTCTTTTCTATCGTGGCACTCATGAAGACCTGGTGGAGGATGGTGTCGATAGGGAGCGGCGAAGGACCGAGTGCCTGTAGCCATAAACGAAGTACAGCAGGAGGCCGATCACCAGCCAGATACCGAACCGCTCCCACGCGTGCACGGGAAGGCCGGTCATTACGTACAGACACGCGCCGGCGCCGCCGAGGGCGACCGGCCAGATGAAGGGAACACGGAAGGGACGCGGCCGATCAGGATCGATCACGCGTAGCGCTAGCACTCCTATGCAGACGATGGCGAAGGCAGAGAGAGTGCCGATGTTCGTCAGGTCGTAGATCTCGTTCTCATCCATCACGAGCGCGCCTACCGCGACGATAACGCCGGTCAGTACTGTCGTGATGTGCGGGGTACGGTACTTAGGGTGGATCCTGGCCGCCCACTTGGGCAGGAGTCCGTCGCGAGCCATTGCGAAGAAGATACGCGGCTGACCGTATTGAAACACTAGTAGAACCGCGGTCAGCGAAACGACAGCGCCGAAGGCCACGATCCAGCTCGCCGTCTGCAACCCGGCCACCTGCAGCGCGGTTGCTAGTGGATCGGCCGCCCTCAACTGCTCGTATGGCACCAGACCCGTCGCCACCGCTCCCACGATAATGTAGATGACCGTGCAGACGGCCAACCCCCCGAGGATACCGCGCGGCATGTTGCGCTGCGGATTAATCGTCTCCTCGGCGGCCGTGGATACAGCATCGAACCCGATGTACGCGAAGAACACGATTGCCGCACCCTGATGGATACCGCGCCATCCGTTGGGAGCAAACGGCTTGTAGTTAGCCGGGTCGATGTGCTGGGCGCCCAGTACGACGAACATCGCCAGCACCAGCAGCTTCACCACCACCATGATGTTGTTGGCACGGATGCTCTCTCGCACGCCGATATAGAGCAACGCCGTCACCAGGCTCACTATGACGAAGGCCGGGACGTTGAGCAGGATCGGGATACCCGCTATCCGGGGCGCAGTCTGAAGGAGTGCGTGTGTGGCCGGATTGGAGCTAAGTAGCGCTGTTCGGTAGCCGTGCGTCAACCAGCCCGGTAAGTCGATCCCGAAAGCTGTCAGGAAGGAGGCAAAGTAGCCGCTCCAGGCGATCGCCACCGCGATGTTGCCAACGGCATATTCGAGGATGAGGTCCCAGCCAATGATCCAGGCTACCAGTTCGCCGAGGGTAGCGTAGGAGTACGCGTACGCACTTCCGGCGAGGGGGATCATTGACGCCAGTTCAGCGTAGCAGAGCGCCGCCAGGCCGCAGACGAATCCGAGGAGAATGAATGACAGTATGAGTGCGGGTCCGGCCCCGTATCTCACTATCTCACCGCCAGGAAGGATCTCCCCTGCGGCCGCGGTACCGATGGAGGAGAAAATTCCGGCTCCGATCACAGCGCCTATGGCCAGCATCATCAGGTCACCGGCACCGAGCGTACGTCTCAGACTTGGAGACTGACCAGGGCTGATCGATGAATCATCCTCGGTGACCTCCGCAGCTATTGGCTTCCTGGCGAAGAGTGATGTCATTGGCTGGGCAGGGCCCTGCACGTTAAGCGCGCCGGGGCGCCTACGGCCGGGCTGTGAATGAGGAACAAACTGGCGCTACGGGGAACAGCCTCTTGCTGCGAAAGGTGCTGGACGAAGGCGGAGAAGTTACGGCGAGAGTGGCCTGAAGGCCAGAGCATTAGCGTCGTTATGACATTCAGGGCCGACGGTGTGCGCGACGTCCACACAACGCACTATGAGTTACAACCGTTGCGGCTTTCCCAATGAGAGACGCGCCCCGCGACCGAGTCGTCAGGGGTACTCGATCTCGAAGCGGCCAGTGTCGCGCACGGGACGACCATCGAGACGAACGGCAGGACGGAAGCGAACATCGCCCAGCACCTCGCGAACTCGACGGTTGAAACGAGAATCTCGTGTCTCGTTGAAGCCGAGCAATTTCGTATTGCCCCGTTCGTCGACGTCGAAGTAGGCGATCAGACGGTACGGACGGATCTTGTCCGGCGCGTCGAGGGGCGGAAGGGTCAGAGTGAGGAGAGTTGGCGGATAGATGGAGTCAGGGCCAAACCCGCTACCCGCGCCAATGCCGCTTCCCCGCCCCGTTCCGACACCCGCACCGACTCCCCCGCCACGGCCGGGACCGGCGCCATCAGAGCCGTCGTTGCCAGATCCGACGCCAGTGCCGAGCGTCGGAGAACCTCCAGATGACGACGCAGCCGGCGCCGCAGCCTGGGTGGGCGGCGAGACCGGCTGCGGCGGAACGGGTTGCTCAGAAGGCGTCGGCTTTGGTGCGGGTTCCGGCGTCGGTTCCGGTGGTGGCACTCGCGGAGCGAGCTGCACCGGCCGTGGCACGGCTTCCCTCACTGGCTCCGGCGGACCGGTCTTAGTGGCTGGCATATGAGGCACGTAAAAGATACGCTCGGTCACCATGCCGGAACCGCCGCGACCTCCCCCACCGCCCCCCGCCGCCGCTTCAGCGACTCCAGCCTTGCGGTGCTGCCGCACCTTCATGACTCCACCCAGCATGACAGGGAGGATGAAGAGAAGGAGGACCAGCAGATGCAGTCCGAGCGAGCCGAGTAGCCCCTTCATTCTGTTGCTCTCGACGAGGTCCGGGATACCGATGGGTGGTCGGTATCGCCGCGGGACCGTCGAGTCGCGTCTTGGAGGAGTGAGCGTCACGGGCGTCTCAAGAATGGGAACAAGCACCGGGGAGCGCGGCGTCGCTGCCGCACCCCCCGGTTATACGACGGACGGGCCCAAAAGGGTTCGTCTATCGCCCGCCGACCTCAGGATCGGCAATCCTAATAGTGCCAGTCTTGCCTTGCTTACTTGCCAACCCGCGGCGGTTCCGCAGCCTTGGGCGGGATGCCGATGATCTTGACGCCGGCGCCGCGAGCCGCATCCATGGCACCAATGACATCCTGGTACCGGATCTCGTACGCGCCCTTCACGAAGATCACCTTGTCAGGCCGACCATCGTAGATCTGGTTCAAGCGGGTGGCAAGTGCCTGGGCACCCTGAACCGGCTCGTTGTTGATCTCGTAGTAATCGTTAGGCAGGACCTCAAGCACGATCTGGTCCATGTTCTGAAGCTGCGCTTGCTGTGGCGCCGGGTTCGGATCCGGCAGCTGCAGGTCGATGGTCTTACGCGACGCCGGCACGATCATCATGAAGATGATGAGGAGCACCAGCAGCACGTCGATCATCGGCGTCATGTTCGGCTCGGACTGCAGCGCTGCGCTGCTGCCAGTTGTAATCGACATGGTCAGCCACCTCCAGTGGGTGTCTCGGCTATCGATTCCGTGCCGGCCTGCTGTTCGGTGATCAGTCCGCTCACGGCGACACCATTCTTGGCGGCGATGTCGAGCGCATCGAGCACCTTCTCATACGTCAACTCCCGGTCAGCCTTGACGTAGAGGATCTTGTCCTCTGTCCGAGCTGAGTAGATGCGGCTTAGCTCGCCGGCCAGCCGATCGTTCGGGATCTGATTACGATTCAGGAAGTACTGCCCGTTCCTGTCAATGCCGAGCACCTGATCTGAATCCTCCTCAGGGTGGGGCTTCAGGTTGGCGCCCTCGGGGGGCGTCGCCGTGAAGCCCGCACTGATCTGCGGAATGATGATCATGAAAATGATCAGGAGCACGAGCATGACGTCGATCATCGGGGTGACGTTGGGCTCAGCCTTGATGCCGGTCCCCCCAGTTGACATCGACATTCTCTATCCTCCTCGTGCTGCGACAGTGATTACTGCGAGATCGGGTTGTTGCCCGGAACGGAAGTGTTGAACTCGCGGGTGAACCGCGACCGACCGAACTCACCGCTGACGCCGCGGATCAGGTAGTCGATGAGCTCCTTCGAAACGTAGGTCATCTCGGCATTGAGATTGTCGACCTTGGTCTGGAAGAAGTTGTACAGCCACACGGCCGGAATGGCCACGACGAGACCGAAGGCGGTCGCGATGAGGGCCTCAGAGATACCGGCGGAGATCGTGCCAAGTCCGGCCGATGCAGAGCTGGCCATGGCGCCGAACGCGTTCACGACGCCCATCGTCGTTCCGAGAAGGCCCACGAATGGAGCCGTGGAACCGACGGTGGCGAGGAGCGACAGTCCACGCTTGAGCTCAGTCACCATCATGATCATCTCACGCTCGATTGCACGCTCGGCGGAGTTGATGTCGGAGACCGTTACCGAGCCGTCCATGATGAGCGGCTTGACTTCCTGGAGCGCGCCGCCAAGGACGCGAGCCACGTGCGAGCGCTTGTAGCTGTCGGCGAGGTTGATCGCCTCGGCCAGGTTGTCCTCTTCGAGGAACTGGGCGAACTCGGGAGCGAACTTGCGGGTCTCGGCCTGCGCACGGCGCATCGTCCACCACTTTCCAATGGCGATCGACAGCGACCAGATGGACATGATCGCCAAGGCAAACCAGATGATCTTGGCGAAGACCGGCATCGATGTCCAGAGTTCAGAAAGCGAATGCTGTCCCACGGCTAATCTCCTGCGATATCGGTGGATGCTTAGAAATCGAACATGGACGCGATCGGTCGGGGTGCTGGTGACTCAACTACCGGCACCCCTGACCGTACAACTCACTTCATGTCAAACACGAACGGCTGCTGCACGAGCTGCTTCACCTTACGACCGCCCACCTCTGCGGGAATGAACCGCATCCGCGGGAGGGCACTCTTCACGGCAGCCGAGAAGAGCTCGTGATCGGACTCCAGAACCTTGAAGGTGCTGACGTCCGCACGTCCCGTTGTATCCACCACGAACTGCGCGATAACCCTGCCCTTCACACCCTGCGACTGCAGCATGCCCGGATAGTTAGGGGCCACGTTGTTGAGCGGCGCGACCGGCTTCTCCACCTGGAACTCGAAGTAGGTCTGGGTCGCGTCCACGACTACCGGCGGCGGTGCGCCTACTACTCCCGTTGACGTTCCACCAGCGACGCCCTTTCCGCTGAAGTCCGCCTCGTTAATCTCCTTACGGCTGAGATCGATCTCGGGGATGACGTCAGGGATGTCCATGGGCGGGGTCAACTGCTGGAACCCCTTGGGCGGCGGCGGCGCTGCTACTACGTCGGGCGGCGGCGGCGGCGCTTGTGCAACTTCGGGCTCTGGCTCCGGCGGGGGTGGCTCATCCTTCGGGATTTCGACGAAGTCGACCTTCTCTTCCTTCGTATCTTCCTGCTGGGTCGCCGCATTCGCAGTCGCCACAACGACGAGAGCGATCAGCGCACCGTGAAGGATGAAACTCGCCACCGTGCCACCCGCACTCCGCTGCCGCTTGCGCTTAGACTCGATCAGGTTGTTGAACATCTGAGCTCCGCACCTTGAAGGAGTGAGAGGAGTACTAGCTGACAGGAAGGGAAACTATGCAAGGAGTATGAACGTGGAATGGCTTTTACATTAAGAAACTCTTAAGAAGCAGTGACTATACCTTAACCTTGATCGTCAGGGGCCGTTTTGCATGATCATGCAGGACACGGCCGACTCCGCTGGTAGCAGTCTCCAGCTACAGCCGCGCTCGGCAGCGCTCGGCCTTAGAGGACCTCGGCAGCTTCGGAGTGTAGCCCACCTCCGCCTTGACTGGCAGTTGATCTGTGCCTAGCAGACGGTGAGCTACTTCAGGACTCCCGTCCGACGCTACGATCAGTCGCGACCGGGGATGTCTCTCGACAGCGGCTGCTCGGCCAGTCGCGCGGTGAGTCGGGGGACCCGGTACTCGGCGGTGCTCCCTTCAGGGGCGAGGGGGAGCGAGACGGTAAACGTCGACCCGCGAGTGAGCCTGGATGCCGCCGTCAATGTGCCGCCATGAGCATGTGCGATCCACTGGCAGATGGCCAGTCCGAGCCCGAACCCACCGCGCTCGCCGGTGCGCGAGCGCACCCGGTCGGCACGCCAGAAGCGATCGAAGATGTAAGGCAGGTCGGCTGCGGCTACGCCTATCCCGCTGTCGCGGACGATGAAGTTCACGAAATCACCGGCCCGGCGGAGCGTCACGTCAACCACGCCACCGCTGGGCGTGTACTTGATGGCGTTAGTGACAAGGTTGAGGAGGAGCTGCCGGAGCCGCGCTGGATCGCCCATTACAGTGGCCGGCTCGGAGACATCGAGCGACACAACAAGACCCGCCGCCTCACCGAGAATCGTCGCGGTCTCGAAAACATCGCGCACCAGCGGCTCCATTGGCACCGGCTCCCGATGGAGGTCGAAGCGTCCCTCGTCAGCCCGGGCCAGAGTGAGCAACTGCTCCACCAAATCGGCCATCCGCGTTGTCTCCTGTAGCGCCTCCTCCAACGCCTCCAGCCGTTCTGAGGAAGTTGTCTTCCCATGCATCGCCCGCTCGACGTCGGCGCGTAGCACGGCCAGCGGAGTCTTCAGCTCGTGGCTGGCGTCGGCGGTGAAGCGACGCAGCGCGCCGAAGTAGGCTTCGAGGCGTCCAAGCATCGCGTTCAGCGTCACGGTGAGGCGCGATAGCTCATCGTCGGCATTATCGACATGCAGCCTCTTATGCAGGCTGCGGCCGTCAGAGATCGCCTCCAGGTCGTACATCAACCTCTCCATCGGCTGGAAGATGCGGCCGGCAATGAGGTATGCCACGCCGATGGAGAGCACTATGAGCAGCGGTGCGATGACAAGGATGGTACCCAGCACTTCTCGCTGCGCCTGAACGCGGATCCAGCCAACCGGTATGCCAGTAATCACGCGATCTATCTGCCCTGAGGCTTCACGCGCGAGCTTCATCGTGATGATCAGTTGCTCGTCGCCCACATCCAGCCGCGTTGTCTGGCCTGACTCACGAAGGGAACGGCCAGCGCTGACGAAACGCTCGAACTGGAGGTACGCCTGATTACGGATCGGGTAACTCTCGAAATCGCTCATCCCGCTGATCTTGTCCGCCGCCACCGTAGCGAGGTTCTTGGCAGCGACCGAATTGAAGACGACTCGCCCGTTCCTGTCGACCACCACGACGTAATCAGGGAGCGCGGCCAGGCGCGATCCGATGTCCTCTCTGAGGCGGGGCGTGCTGTCTGTGGTGTCTGTGGTGCTAACCCGCACCATGTCGCTGCCTTCGACCGCCGCCTGGCGCAGAATAACCGTCGCCAACTCCGCCTCGGAGAGGGCGACACGCTCCAGCACAGCCTCTGAGCCCGCCAACCGGGCGACGACGAGCGCCCCGGCGAAGGCAACGATCGTTGCCACCAGGGCGCCGGAGTAGGCGACAGTGAGCTTGGTGCGAATACTGGCCATGGTATGTCTAAGCTACCGTCACGTCAGTTGTAGCGTCTGGTTAAGAGGCTCAGCTCTTCTCGTCGGCGCGGATCAGGTAACCCACTCCACGCACGGTGGTGATGAGCCGGTTGTCCGGATCGTTATCCAGCTTCTTGCGCAGATGGTTGATTACCACGTCCACGATGTTGGTACCCGGATCGAAGTGATAGCCCCACACATACTCGGTGATAAGCGTTCGGCTCATGACCCGGCCAGCATGCCTCATCAGGTACTCGAGAACAGCGTATTCCTTGGGGGTCACGTCCACCTGAACGCCTCCCCGTAGCACTTCCCGAGTGCCCTGGTCCAGTTCAAGGTCGGCCACCCGAAGTACCGGCAACGCGAGACTCTGTGGCCGCCGCGCAAGCACCTCGACCCGCGCCAATAGTTCCTCAAAGGCAAATGGCTTGGTGACATAGTCGTCCGCTCCGGCCCGGAGCGTGGTCACCTTGGCATCTACTGCGTCCTGCGCCGTGAGGACCAGGACCGGTCGTTCGAAGCCGCGTGCGCGCAGGTTACGCAACACATCCAGACCAGATCGGCCAGGAAGACGCATGTCGAGGATCACGAGGTCGTACGGCTCGCGTAGCGCCCGCTCCTCTCCCTCAATTCCATCTGCCACCAGATCCACCTGCCACAACTGTTCATCCAGGCCACGCTTGATGAACTGACCCACGGTCGGATCGTCCTCGATCACCAGTACCTTCATCCTGAATCCTCGATAGCGCCTGACGTGCGAGCACGAAGCGATGTGGCTGTCGTTGGCCGCAATCCAAGTTGACGGATACGCCGGAAGAGCGTACGTGGGGAGATACCGAGTCGGGCTGCTGCGCGCCCGCGATGCCAACTCAATTCCTCGAGCACGGCGCCAATCTGGTGACGCTCGAGTTCCGCCAGCGAGGCGGTGGCCCGCACTGGCTCAGCCAGGCAGTCGACGGCACCATCAGTATCACCAGCGGACGCAGGCAATGTGAGGTCGGACGCGCGCAAAAGTCTCCCCGACATTCGCCACACTGCAGCGGCCATGACGTCGCGAAGCTCGGCCACCTGTCCCGGCCAGCGGTGCCTGACGAGCAACGCCGCGGCGTCCTCGCCGAGCGTGATCGGACCACGGCCGGAGATCCCCCCAGCAAGCCGAAGGAAGTGTTCGGCCAGAACGCGAATATCCACCGATCGTCCCCTGAGTGGCGGTAGTGAGACGGATACACCGGCACCACGCTGCAGCGACTCGGGAATCATCGACGCATCGTCAACGCAGATACAGAGGCGGGCTTCCAGGGGCACCTCCGCACCGACGCCGGATCTCTGAAAGCATCCCTCCGCATTGATGCCCTCCAACCTGTCGCGAAATGACTGCGTCAGGCGAGACCAGCCATCCACGACCACCATACTGCGACGCGCCGACTCCAGGGCACCGACGGCTGTATCGCCGGCAATGTCGGTCGCTCCAAACAATGCCGAACTGTTCACGGAGTCATCTCCCGTCGCCGCCACGAGGAGCGCTGGATGACTGGCACGCGCCGATCTTGAGTGCAGCCAGCCTGCCAGCGTCCGACGCCCACTGCCCGGTGGGCCCGAAATAATCCACGGCCCGGAATCACCCTCCCGAGCGTCTCGCTCAGCCGTCGCCAGAACCCGTCGCAATTCCGGCATGCGGGTCAGAAAGGCGTCAGGAGCAGCGTCCATTGACCATCGCCATCCGGCTGTCGCCAGACGTAGTGAGTGCTTCTCAGCGGCCCGGCGGACCAGAAGGTCGACTTCAGCCATACGGTAGGGCTTGGCGACGTAATCGTACGCTCCGAGCTGCATCGCCGTTATGGCAGTATCGATGGTTCCGTTGCCGGTCATCACTACAGCCTCCGGCGGAACGGCAAGACCGCCGATAGCGCGAAGCACCTCAAGCCCGTCCAGCTCCGGCATGACTATATCCAGTAGCGCCACGTCGAACGCCCGGCCATGCAACCGCTCGAGCGCGGCTCTTCCGTCACGGACGCGCGTTACCTCATGGCCACGCCCGCGAAGAAAGGTCTCGAGGATGGCGCCAAGATGCTCCTCATCCTCGGCCAGGAGCACTCGCGCGCCGGGCCGGCTCATGAGACGTCCCCAGCGGGCAGAAGCACGCGGAAAATAGCTCCATCCTCCTCCAGACTCTCCACCTCTATCCGCCCGCCATGCTCAGCGACGATGCCGTAGCAAATCGACAGTCCGAGCCCCGTGCCACGCCCCGGTGCCTTGGTGGTGTAGAATGGCTCGAAAATCTTGGCGAGCTGAGACCGCGGGATACCGTGTCCGTGATCGCGCACTTCGATCATTACCTGCGATGTCGGGCCGGCAGTGAGACAGGTTGTCACGTCAATGGCAACCGGATCGCCGACGAGGTGCTCGTCCGTCGCATCCATGGCGTTGATCAGTAGCGCCATCAACACCTGCACCAACTGTTCGGAATTGCCTCGCGTTACTGGCGGTGTATCAGCCAGCTCCACGTGAACTGTATAACGCTTGAAACGCGTATGGTGCTTGAGGAGAAAGATTGTCTGCTCCACCACCGCATTGATGTCGACCGGTTCAGGCGTTAGCGGCTTTGGCCGGCTGAACTCCAGCAGGCGGTCAACAATACGCTTGCAGCGCTGTACCTCACTTTCCACGATTCGCAGATAGTCACCCGCCTCGACCGGCGCCGGCACACCGTTGGTTCTTGCATCGGCAAGGGTCAGAGTAAGGCTCTCAGCGCAGGCGGCAATGGTGGCCAGGGGATTGTTGATCTCGTGCATCACACCCGCTGCTAATTGGCCGATGGCCGCCAGCTTTTCAGCCTGAGCAAATCGCTCCTGGGCCTCCCGCGACTCGGTGACGTCTTCACCGATAGTGATGATGTGTGTGACGTCCCCGCTATCGTCTCGCATCGGGATCTTGCTGATGCGGTAGTAGCGGAGGTCGCCGGTGGAGTTGGACTCCATCGAGAAGTGTTGGACGACACCGGTCCTGAAGACGTCCTCGAACTCCTCACGAAGCATCTCTGCCGGCTGTCGATGGAGGATCTCGAAGATCGTCCGGCCTACCGCTTCATCTCGCGATATGCCCTGCAGTCCCGTCTCCCGCTTGCGGTTCCAGACGCCGATCCGGTATTCCCGGTCAATGACGTATAGCCCAACCGGTAGCGAGTCGATGATGCGCTCGGTGAACCGCCGCTCATCGTCCACCTGCCGCACGCGCCGAGCCACTTCCTGTTCCAGTTCGTGACGGCGGCGGGCGTGCCCAATGGCCGGCGCAAGGAGATCGGCGACGGTCCGGAGCAGAAGGGACGACTGGGCGTTCAGCGGCTGGCGGACCCGCACGATGAGCGTTCCCAGAAAATCAGGACCGAGATTCAACGGCGCGCTCCACCAGCTACGTCCTTCGTCATCGTCCACGCCGGCGTTCGGAGCATCCATACTCAGTTCCACGATCGCGCAGTCGGCCGCCGAGCCGGCGGTGGCAGCAGCCATGTAAAGCTGGTGGCCTTTAGAGAGCCAGAGCGAGCACTCGTCCGCTGAGAGCATCTCGACGACGGCATCGACGGCCCAGCACAAGTGAGTATCCACCCCCGCGCCGCTGGCGAGCTCAGCAGCGAGCATGACGAGAGCACCGAGAGCGCTGGCTCTCGGCTCCGCCGATTCAGCGTGGGAGGAGTGGACTATTGGACTCACAGGCATCGATGGGAGAACACAAGGCTGCGGGCGAACGGAAATACGACGGTCGGATTTTGCTGCGGTAACCATGAACTAATGGTATCGGCCAGGGTGACCGTCACGGCTGCCAATCAGGCAAGTTTATTGCAGAACTGGCAAACACTTGCAGGCACACCAGTTGCGACTTCAGTACAGCTACTCGAGGGGCGCGCGCTGATAGTGCTGCACATCGAGGACAATGCTTGAAAGTTACCACAATCCACCGAGGAGGGAACGATTATGCTCTACCGTACCACTGGCTCTCAGCCCATCTTCGCCATTCGTCGCGAAATCGACCGCCTATTCGACGACACCCTGGGTGCCGGCAGTGTCGCCCGCTCAGCCTGGGTGCCGACGGTGGACGTCAGGGAGAGTCATGACGGCTACGACTTCGAACTGGAACTGCCTGGTGTGGACCAGTCGCAGGTGGAAGTAACCGCGGACCAGGGCGTACTGACCGTAAGAGGTGAGAAGCAACAGCGTGTAGAACGGGAGGATGAGGAGAGCCGGTTGCACGTCACGGAGCGGTCTTTCGGCTCCTTCATGCGTGCTTTCCAACTTCCTCAGGGCGTCAATGAGGAGGACATCAGGGCCGAATTCGATCGAGGCCTACTCAGAATCCGGGTACCCAAGAGCTCTCGTCCAGAGCCTCGCCGCATCCGAATTCACGAGGCGGTGGAGGAAACTCCAAGCAAGACGGACACGGCGCCGACGGTAAAATAACGGCCGCGTCGAAGCGTCCCGCGGAACAGAGCCGGCGGAACTCCATTCAGTGCCGGGCAGCCAGACCCGCTGGCGTAATGATCGGGCTGCCGGCGGAAAGTGTGGAGAAGCGTTGTTAGCGCTCGCATCAACCAGGGAAGCGTCGGCCGGCCATCGGTCGGCCGACGCCGACCCGGGGCGCGCAGGCCCGGTGGCGCAGGCTAGGCAACGGAAGCCCTGCTGGAAGGCACTGCTGCGCTCGCCATGCTGCGCTCGCCATGCTGCGCTATCCCTGCGGCGCTGGCCCGGCGGCGCTGGCCCGGCGGCGCTGGCCCGGCGGCGCTGGCCCGGCGGCGCTGGCCGACTGGTCACGCAGCTCGTTACTTATCGATTGCAAGCTGGGTGCAGCGTGACCGGCGGGCGCGGAAACACCGCGCCCTGAGCACGACATGTGCTCGCGAAGCAAGCTGACCAAGTACGGCCAGCGCATCGAAGTGGAGCGTGTGGGGCTCGAACCCACGACCCCCGCCTTGCAAAGGCGGTGCTCTCCCAGCTGAGCTAACGCCCCCAGCCCGTCGCCACAGCAACGGAAACCGAAGTTGGGCTGCGGCACTGCCGGCCATCGCCCGTCGAGTATTATAAACTGATCAACCTGAACGTGGGAGGCCGGATGCCCGCATCCGTTGCACAGGACCCCAAAAAAGCCACCATCCACTGTCCATTCTGCCAGAGCTGGAACCGAGTGGACGTTTCACGCGCAGGTGACAGGCCGAAATGCGGCAAATGCAGCAAGCCGCTGCTCCTTGACCGCCCACTGAAGCTGGATGACGCGACATTCGCCCGCACGATAGAGCAGGCCGACGTTCCAGTGTTAGTGGACTTCTATGCTGACTGGTGTGGGCCCTGCAAGGTCATGGCACCCATAGTTGATCAGCTTGCCGCGGCCCACCAGGGTGAGCTTCTGGTTGCCAAGCTGGACACCGATCGGAGCCAGGCGACGGCCCAGAAGTTCGACATTCGCGGTATTCCGACGGTGATCGTCTTCCGCGATGGCAAGGAGGTGCGTCGGCAGAGCGGCGCCCTTCCGCTGGCGGCATTGCAGGCATTGTTGAAGTAGTAACGACTACCGCACGACGCCCCGAGTGAGGTCACGCTCCCGAAGCGGAGCACCGACCGGGGAGCAAGGCGGCGAGGTTAAGCGCCCGCAGTTTTCCTGACGCAACGAGCATAGCGGAGATTCTGTTGCGCAGGCAGGCTGTCAGAGCCAGAGAGGGCCGGAGACGATTGTCTCCGGCCCTCTCTGCGCTACGCCTTCCACACCGCGAAGAAGCGGCGCTGCGCTTCACGAAATTAATGCAGCTTTCTACTCGTGCGCCGGCAGTGGCTCCATCGTACGCGGATCTACCGGCACCTGTACCTCGTCCCGGTATGGAGATGTCATCAGCACTACACGCATGCGCGGGAATGCATCCATGAACGCGATGTAGCACAGACCCCATGCACCCAGATAGCCGAGGCCGATTCCGACCTCCCACAACCCGAACGGTAGCGCCGTGGCGTGCCCATATACGGATGGGTAAACCTCGATGTAGCGGTGTAGCCAGAGACCCAGCGTGGTGAGAGCGGCGACGGCAATCATGAACGGCCCGATCATCTTTGGCTTCTTACCCATCAGGGCGAAGAAAGGGATGATGAACATGAGCACGCCCACTGTAGTCGTCAGGGCGGTCCAGGGCTGGGTGAGCCTCAGATTGAAGAAGAATGTCTCCTCCGCCATGTTGCCGTACCAGATGATCAGCAGCTGACCGAAGCTCAGGTAGCCCCAGAAAGCAGCAAAGGCGAAGCCCAGCTTACCCAGGTCATGATAGATGTTCTCACCGATGATATGCTCAAGACCCAGGTGCTTGTCCCACCAGCGAGTGACGATGTTCCAGCTCATGAGCGCCCCCAGCCATGCACCCATGAAGAACGCCCAAGCGTACATGGTGCTCTGGAAATGGAGCGTGAGAGCCATGGACAGATCCCACGACAGCGACATCCAGCCGTAACCGAAGATAATGATCAGGAAAACGGCCAGTTTACCCTGGAGCGAATGCGTGTTGTGCAGTTCGCGCCTCTCCTCACCAAAGCCACGACGCATGCGCTCGCGAAGCCCGCGCGCCCAGCTCGCCCCACTCTCGGGCACCAGACCCACGTCCAGACGCACCGACGTGTAGACGTACCACAGGCTGAGCACCGTGATGATGGTGAACATCCCGAGCGTACGAAGGAGGAAGAACCAGGTCTGGAAGTAGAACGCCTTCTCGTGCACCGGCGGGACCTCGCCGCGAGCCCACGGGAAGATATGGGTTGCTCCCGCTAGCGTGATGATCACGAGAAGCACCCAAGCTACCGGCAAGAAGGCGACGTAACCCTCCAGAAAACGGACGACGGGGCGAGACCAGCGAGCAGTGGTGACGCGCTGCACGGCAGCAAATACGACTGCTGCAGAGGACACACTGGCAAAGAATAGCCAGTTGAAGTGAAGCGACGTCCAGGCCCGATCAGGGTTCATGAACAGGCCGACCACGAAGACCAGCAGCCCGATCGCCGCCAGCACCATGCTGACCATGCGAAAGCTTTTCGGGAACGGCTTGTCTATGGTGCGGAGTATCTCCTCGCGCGGCGGATAGTGATGGAAATCATGTGCCATCAGTTACGCCCTCCCGACGTGGCAGTAGCAGAGTCCGGAGTGATCACCGACGCTTCAGGCGACGCCGTAGCCGGCGTGGCCGCACCAGGTGGCGCCGCCTGTTCCAGTGGGCCCGGACGGAGGTACGGCGAGGGCAGCGTGGGTGCGGTAGCCGAGTAGCCGGGTACCGCGGCACCGTTTACGCCGGGTGCGGCGAGCGGTCCCGTCTGAACTGCGTAGCGGCCCTGAAGACCACGGATGTAGTTCACCACGTCCCAACGGTCCATCTCCTCTATCCGGTTGTAGTTCGCCATGAGACCGCGACCGTTCCGGATGATCCCGAAGATGTAGCCGTCCGAGTAGCCCAGTGACGGCCCCTGAACGAGGTTCATGCCGATCATTCCGTACAGCACAGCGAGCCCATCACCCTGGCCGGCCTCGCCGTGACAGACGGCGCAGTTGATCTGGTAGTCCTTGCGTCCGTCGGCCAGCGAACGCGCATCGGGCGCCACCGGATTCGTGAGAACGCTCATCGAGTCGAGCTGCGCGATGCCCGGAACGTAGGAGACCCAGAATCCAGGCGCCTGAGCCCCATTCACTGGAACGGAGTACTGCGGCTGACCACGCATTCCGACCTTCAACATCGCCGCGGAATCAGTACCGGGGGCAGCGTAGGCCTCCCACGGCTCGATCCGAGGCTGATCCTTGAAGTCGGTGAACCAGTCGCAGGCGACCAGTGAGAGACCGAGGATGGCGGGCGCCAGCCGGCGAAAGAGAAGCATTGGGTCGAACACCCGGTTGGGATTAGCTCTCACTCCGCACCTCCTCCGCGCCATACTGCCGCAGCAGGGACTCGGCCGCACTGGCCCGCTCAGGCGTGCAGCGAACGAAAATGCCGTAGGAGCCATGTGTGAAGCGCGTGTCGAAGCCGACCGTGAGAGTGAGCTTCGGAATCCGTGAGTTGATGAACATGCCGGCAACAGTGGCAAGCGAGCCCACGAGAACGAACATCTCGAAACCAATGATCGTGTAGGGGATCCAGCTGGCCATAGCCTTTCCGCCCACCACCAGCGGCCAGTATTCTGAAGTCCAGATGGCCACCCAGTAGCCAAACGTAGCGCCCAGCAGTCCACCGATAAGGGTGTAAACCCTGACCGGGCTGACGGGCGGCTTCACCGCGTCCTCCAGCTCGGGACGCGGCGCTGGGGAATAGACATCAAGATCACGGAAATTCTGTCGCTTCAGCTCTTCGATTGACTCGAGCGTGGAGTCGAGATTTGCGTAAACGCCGAGGATACCAGACATCAGTGGTGCCCTCCATTCAGCGCCGACGCGGGCTTCTCGGCGGCGACGTGATGCCCGACCCCACCATGGACCCTCATCTTCGGCGGGACGATCTCCTTGATCTCAGCGATGGCGATCACGGGTAGCTGCTTGACGAACAGCAGGAACCACATGAAGAACCAGCCGAAGCTACCAAGTAGCAGCGCCATGTCGACCCAGGACGGCATATAGTGCGTCCACTGCCACGGCTCGAACTCGTTGCTCAGCGAAGGCACGACGATGACGAAACGCTCGTACCACATGCCAAGGTTGATGAACAGCGACAGGATAAAGAGCCAGGTGGTGTTGCGGCGGAGACTCTGCCAGAAGAGGGAGAGCGGCAGGACGCAGTTGCAGAGCAACATGATCCAGGCGGCCCACCACCACTGACCGAATACACGGTTCCAGAAGAAGTTCTGCTCGTAGGGGTTGCCGCTGTACCATGCCACCCAGAACTCCATTATGTAGGCGCAGCCGACAACCATGGAGGTGAAGAGGCACAGCTTGGCGGCTGCGTCCAGATGGTTCAGCGTGACGTAGTGCTTCAGGTTAAACCACTTCCGGATCGGGATGATGATCGTGAAGACCATTCCGATACCGGAGAAGATGGCACCAGCCACGAAGTAGGGCGGAAACACCGTGGTGTGCCACCCGGGCACGATCGTCACCGCGAAGTCGAACGACACGACCGAGTGCACGGAGAGCACCAGCGGCGTCGAGAAGGCGGCGAGGAAGAGGTAAGCCCGGGCGAAGTGGCGCCACTCGGCCTCGGTGTTTCGCCAGCCGAGAGAGAGGAAGGCGAGGATCCGCTTACGGATCGGGTTCTTCTCACGATCCCGAAGCACAGCGATGTCCGGGATCAATCCGACGTAGAGGAACGTCGTAGATACGATCAGGTACGTGGTGATCGCGAAGACGTCCCACACCAGCGGGCTCTTGAACTGCGGCCAGAGCAGCCGCCAGTTCGGGTACGGAATGAGCCAGAAGAACTTCCACGGACGACCGATGTGGATGATCGGGAAAAGTCCCGCCGTCATGACGGCAAAGACCGTCATCGCTTCCGCACATCTATAGATGGTTGTTCGGAAGCCTGCCCTGAACAGGTAAAGGATGGCCGAGATCAGCGTCCCGGCGTGACCGATACCGACCCAGAAGACAAAGGTGACGATGTAGACGCCCCACATGACCGGCGGCGCGTAGCCGGCCTGACCCAGTCCCCAATAGATCTGGTAGGTCCAGGCGGCCGCACCGATCAGCATGCAGAAGACCGACACCAGCACGGCGACAAGCCACGGTGCGGTCGGCTTCAGCGTCGCAATGATCTCGTCGTCTACCTGCTCGTAGTCCCGCAGGGCGGGTAGGGGAACGTTGGCCGAGGGTATATTCGGCCGTCGCACCTCGGGTGGCGCGATGGTTGCCATTCGCGCGCCCTCCCTATGCCTGCGCCGGCGATGCCGGCGACGGATGGTTGACCTTCTTCAAGTAGACCACCGCGGTGAAGGTGTTCAGCTCTTCGAATACGTGGTAGGCGCGACGGTCTACCGCCAACTGGGCCACCGACCACGACGCATCTGCCGCGTCGCCGAAGGTGATCGCTCGCGACGGACAGCCCTGCGCACACGCCGTGGTGAACTCGTCTGGTCGCACTTCACGCCCTTCCGCACGCGCCCGATGCTCAGCCTCGCGAACGCGCTGAACGCAGAAGGAGCACTTCTCCATGACACCCTTGCCGCGAACCGTGACGTCGGGGTTCAGCTGCCAGTTCAGGGGCTCCGGGAAGGCGTACTGGCGTCGGTCGGGCTCACCGTAGCCGAACCAGTTGAAGTAACGGACCTTGTAGGGGCAGTTATTGGAGCAGTAACGCGTTCCCACGCAACGGTTGTAGACCTGAACGTTCAGGCCATCCGGCGAATGGTAGGTAGCGTAAACAGGGCAGACTGGTTCGCACGGTGCATTGCCACAGTGCTGGCACAGCATCGGTACGAATCGTGTCTCGAAATCGGTACTCCCGTCCTCGCCGCCTTCGAAGTATCGCTCGAGACGGATCCAGGTCATCTCCCGGCCCTTGACGATATTCGCTCCAGGCGTCTCATCCCACACTCCTGGGCTGGTCGCCCGACCCTGCCAGGGCGCCCCAACGGTCGGGATGTTGTTCTCGGCGTAGCAGGCAACCACGCAGGCCGAGCAGCCGGTGCAACGAGCCAGGTCGACAGTCATCGCCCAACGTCGCTTCGCCATCCCGCTCCAGTGCTCCGGATCGTACATCCCGGTGGCGGCGGACTTGGGATTGGCGTACTCACCCTGAGCGTCAGCGGCCACGGGCGAACGTAGGCCCGGTAGGAAGGCCGTGTTAGGCATGCCGGGAATGTCGTGCCCGTCACCCTCACCGGGCGGAAGAACCTGTTCAGTTGGCGTTGCGTCCGCCGATGTGACCCTCTGAGTAGGCACCGGTATCGCCCGCAATTCGTTCGCCGTGATAGCCTGGGCGATGCCGCGACCATGCTGACGCGCCGATCCCTCGGTGGTGACCAACTGCGAATGATCGGCCGCCTTGGCGACCGACGCGCGACTACCGGAGAGCGCAAGCGCACCCGATCGCGCATCCTCGACCGATCCCAGCAGGGCGAGCGGATTGACTCCGATTCCCTTGGCGTAGCGACCGTAGGCCGTGTGGCCGCGACCTAGTGCGACCGCCACGGTGTCCGGCTGAATACCGAGGTAGACAAACGCGGGCGCCGTGATACTGCCGGCCGGCGTGGTCACCGTGAGGTGATCGCCATTAATGATCCCGAGTCGCGTGGCAGCGTTGGGATGGATCTCCACCCATGACTGCCAGGAGATCTTGGTGACCGGGTCGGCGAGTTCCTGCAGCCACGGTTTGTTGCCACCGGCACCCGTTCCGAGGAGAGGCGACGGGTAGACGAACAGATGGAAATCGCCGTCGCCCTGCTGGACCGAGGTCGCCGACTCGACTGAGGCGGCGCGCGCCGGTGCCGTGCCCTCGAGTACCGTACCGCTTCCGAGACCGGTGGCCAGCAGCTCGGCAAAGGCACGCGGACCGCCGTTGCGAGCGATTAACCAGTCGCGATAGCTCGGCTGCTGAAAACCGCCAGCAGTGGACTGATCAGCGCGGGCAATCGCAAACAGGACGTCGGCCGTTGGGCGGGTATTGAACACCGGCTCCATCGATGGCTGCTGCAGCGCGAAGGTGCCGCGAAGGGGCTGAGCATCGCCCCATGACTCAAGCGCGTGATGGTCGGGAAGGACCAGGTCGCAGAGTTCGGCGGTCTCGTCGGGAAAGCTGGAGAAGCTGACCTTGAACGGGACCTTCTCCATAGCCGCGGCAAAGCCGAGCGCTGGCGGTGTCGTAAAGACGGGGTTGGCACCGCGGATGAAAACGATCGGCACCTCACCGGCTGCCATCCGCGTTGATAGAGCGCGCACGTCGGCGTAGCTGGCGACGCGATCATAGGCCGCAATGGCTTCTGCCGGCTTCACCGTCACGCCGACGTTGCCGGCGGCCTGATTGATGGCAGCGGCGGCGAGCGCGACGTCAGTCGCATCCGGGCCACGTGTGCCAGCCAGAACCAGGCTGGGGCGAGTCGCGCTCAGCTCCGTCGCCAGTGCCTGCAACTGGTCGGCGGACACCCCGGCGGCCTCAGCGGCCTCGGCAATCGACACGCCTGCACCCTGCAGCGCCCGCGCGATCATCAACTCGCTTCCCGGACGTGCCGCAATCCACTCATCGGCGTTCAGGCCGGTAAGGGAACGGCGCGCGCCGATGTAGACGAACCGGGGCGCGTTCTCCAGCTTACCTCGGGCTTCCGCCCAAGCCAGCTGATTAGGCACCACCGCGCCCCAGTCATCCAGGAAGTCGGCCCCGATGGAGACGATCAGCCGGGCAGCGCTGAAATCGAGAGCCGGCCAGGGAGTACCGTAGGCCTGTCGGTTGGCCTCCAGCGTACCAAGGTTGGCATCGGCATCATACGCCACGTGCTGCGGCATCCCCTGCGCCGTCAGCCACTGGTCAAGAACCGCCGGGAAGCTCCCGCTCTCCGCCTGATTGACGAAGGCCGCCCGACCGGCTGTGCCAGCGGAACGCGCCTCGCCCATCTTCTGGCCGAGCAGTTCCAGGGCCTTGTCCCAGGTGGTGGCGACGAGTGCGCCATTCTCACGCACCATCGGGCCGCGGTAGCGATCCGGATTGTACAGTCCCTGGAGTGCCGACTGGCCCTTGGCGCACAGCGCACCACGGCTCAACGGATGCTCAGGATTGCCCTCCAGCTTGATCGCCCGTCCATCGCGCACCTCAGCGATTACGCCGCAGGCAGCGGCGCACTCTCGACAGGTGGTGGCGTAATAGTTGGAGACGCCGGCGACCGTGTGGTCCGGGTTGACGAGATAAGGGATCAGCTTCTCAACGCGCTCGGAGCTGCATCCCACCATGGCTCCAGCGGCGCCTGTGACGCCGAGGACCTTGAGGAAGTCACGGCGCTTGACGCCGTCGGACCCCGTTTCAGTACTCATTCAGGATTCCTCAGATGCCAGGGCGCGACTCTCGCCACGAGGTCGCGGCGAGAGTATGCACAACCGGCTGTCGGGATTGGCACGCGACGATCAGTAGTGGCAGGTGCTGCAATCATAGCGCACCTTATTTTCGACGTGACAGTTCACGCACCAGCCCATGTTCAGGGACGAGTACTGATAGACGCGCGGCATCTTCTGTACATCGCCGTGGCACGTCTGGCACTGTACGTCTGCATTGACGTGAGCCATGTGCGGGAACTGCACATAGTCAGGCACCTTGTGGACACGCACCCAAGGAATGGGAGTGCTGTCGGCATAATACTTCTGCAGCTTCTGAATCTCCGGCAGCCCAGCCCCGATAATCGTGTGGCAACCCATGCAGGTGTTCACAGCGGGCATACCAGGATCGGGCGACTTGTTAGCCGTCGAGTGGCAGTAAAGGCAGTTCATCTGCAGCGACTGAACGTGCTGCGGATGGGGGAAGGCGATCGGCTGCTCGGGTGCGCGCCCCTGGGGCGTGGAGGCAGCCGAGTAGGCCCACGGCCCGGAGACCGCCATCGTATCCCGCGCCTGACGCAGCGCAACCGTGTCCCTAGGCGCCGCCGGCGCAGCGGTGGCCTGTGGAGCTGGAGCAACCTGCCCTGCGCCGCCAGCCTGCGCACCGCTGTACGCCGACAGGACAGTCGCGGTAACGGCGATTAGGGCAAGACCCGGTATCGCCGCCCACTTCCTCCTTCTCGTCATCGCTGCGACCTGGTGATCTGTGAAAGTTTAATCCCGATAATTCCGCTCTGGATTTGTAAACATTTTCGCAATCCCAGGACGGACGGGCGGTAAGATGGCCGCCACATGTAGCATTCGCAAGGCCGTTAGCGTTGTAGACAGCAGGCGATATTCACACAACGCTCATTCACCCCTTATTACAGCCATCGTCGTTCAGTCGTGCTTGCTCGTCCCACCAATGGTTCGTGGATCAGTGAAGGTTGCCGCGGCCGATGGATCAGGCAGCAAAGCGATGTTCGCCGATGGCGTCTGCGTCAGTCGCAACGGCCACCCGGTCCCAAAGACGAATCGCTCCCCGCCAATTGTGCGTAGCAGCTGCGCGAGATGATCCTCGGGCGGGCCCCAGACCCACGAGATGTCCCACCACAGCCGCCGCTGCTCGTCTGGGGTGAGTCCCCAGTGCACCTCCTCGATGAAGTCGCGGCCGGCCGCCACGATCAACACAGCCGCTCTACTGGCACGGGTGACAGCGCGTACAGCGGCCGCGCGGAGGTCGCCAGCGACATCCAGCGGCGAGCGTTGGCGCAAATCCTCGAAGCGGGTCGTGAGTAACAACACGAGATTCGCCTCAGCACAGGCATGGCCAAGCTCCACCAGCGGGGTCTGCTCGTCACCGTAACCCCACTGTGACGGATAGGCGCGGATGGCTGGTGATCCCTCATCCCGCGCACGCTGCAGCTCATCCCGCCATCGCGGCCAGTCGGGGCGTACGACTGGCGCCGGATGCAGGCGATTCCGGTGCGGTGCCAGAGCGCGATATAGTTCCGCATTGCCGTGTGACGGGTCCCGATGGAACGCTGTCGGCAGGTGCCCAACCCAGGCGGCTCCTACCCGCTCCCGATCGATGACGCGCACGAGCACGTCTGGATCAGGATGCGGTACATGCCGGAATGGATAGGGTCCGATATAGCTGTGGACGTCCACCGCATGGCTAGTCGGAGCCGGCTCAGGTGGCGTGATGGTCATGATGTGCTCACGCGCTGCTGGGCGATGGCCGGGAAGGTGCCGGGCGGGAAGATGTTCAGAGCGTTTCGCCAACGGATCGACGCCAAATCATCGTCTTCGAGCCCGATCACCTCGAGCGCCCACAACTTCGCAAGCCCCGTCTCCAGGGTGACGTCGGCTCCCCACAGCAGCCGTTCCGGCCCGACCGCGGCGAGCGCGTCGTCCAACATGCCGCGATCCACTCCACTGCCGGAGAGATCGAGATAGACGTTCGGAATGTCGGTTACCGCAGCAAAGGTATGTGCGTAGTCACCGCCCCCACCTATATGAGCGAGGATACACGGCACCGTTGGATGCCGGCCGGCAAGCCGTCCCAGGTCGTCGCCGTCGGAGATGTCCTGATTGGGCCAGCTTCGCGTCCGATGCTGCCATATGTGATGCAGCACCGGCAGCCCATGCTCAGCGGCCATGTCCAGCACAGGGTCGAGCAGCGGATCGTCCGCTCGCCGGCTGGCGAGGAGCTTGACGCCAACGAGACCGCGCGCCACGCACCGTTCGATCTCCGCCAGCGCATGGCTGGTGTGATTGGGATTGACCACGGCATAACCACGCACCCTATATCCTTCCCGCTCCTGAAGCGCAATCATGGCGTCGTTGCCGATCGAGACGTCGGTAGGGGACGGAAAGTAGGTGGGTGAGTTGTAGCCCCAACTACCCAGGACGGAGGCGACGTGGCAGCCGATGCCGATACGATCCCCAGCCCGGAAACGGGCCTCATTGACAGCTTCCCAGTCGGCGCGCCCACAGCCTGCGTGAAGGAAGTGAGCATGCACGTCGATGAGTGGAGACGGACCACCTAGTGGTACTATACCGAGGACACTGGAGACGGTCACGCGATCACCGTCCTGCTGGTGTTATGGTGGATGCCCGCATGCACTGCTCGGCGGGGCCAGACATCACAGATCAACTGTAGGTGTTGCCGACTCCACAAGAGCATCGGCGAGGGAGACCGCAAGAGCGGAATGGGCAGCCGGATCATGTGCTAGCGAGGGGAAGTTATACGCGCCGCGCTTGAGCAGAACACCATGCGAGGTCAGTGCTTCGAGCAGGCGTGTCTCGCGCGCCTCGTCGTCGACGTGCAGGAACCACATGGGAGCAAGGCCGTGAACGCTCACGTCGGTCGTGTCGCTGGCTGTGATCGCGTCTGCGGCAATCTTCATTTGCCGTTCGCCAGCGCTCCATAGTGCTCCGCACACGTCGAATGCGGCGTGCTGGTCGAGCACCGCATCGGCTGCGGCTAGCGCGGTACTCTCGGCCGCCAGAGTGGAGGAGATCCAGGTGCGGGCCGCGGCCTCCATCACTGAGCGCTCGCCCACCACCGCAGCGAGCGGATATCCATTGGCGAGCCCCTTCCCAAAAACGGACAGGTGAGGGCGGATGCCGGTAAGACCCTGAAACCCGGCGACGTGCAGACGGCAACCGGTTTTCACTTCGTCGAAGATCAGGACTGCTCCAACGCTATCACAGAGTTCGCGGGCTCGAATGACCCAGTGCTCGCTAGCGAGTCGTTCGATAACTGGCTCCAGGATGACGGCGGCCAACCGGTTGCCAGCGTCAGTGACGGCCTGTTCGAGGGCCTTTACATCGTTAAACGGAATGGGCACGAAGTCGGCCGCGGCTCCCGCCGGTACGCCGGCGTTCTGATGCCACCAATCCAGCCAGCCGAAGTAGCCACATCCAATAACCAGGTCACGCTCCGTCAGGGTGCGAGCAATACGTACCGCCGCGGCTACTCCCTCGGCGCCGCTCTTGAGGAAGCGCACCTGTTCGGCGCACGGGATAACCTCACAGAGCCGCTCGGCCAACTCCACCTCGCGCACATGCGACAGGCCCGATACGTTGCCTGCGGCAGCGGCGGCATGCACCGCTGCCGTGACTGACGGGTAGGCATAGCCCAGCGCCACCGCGCCAAGCGACATCGTGAAGTCGGTGAGATCGGTTCCAGCAGCCGTTTCCACGGTGCAGCCGCTGGCGCGGACGAAGTGCGTCGGAGCGTGGCTGTCCCGGCGACCGTAGAGGGCCTCCGGACGCTTGCTACCGGTAGATGCGCCGCCAGGTATCACCCGCGCAGCGCGAGCTGCCCAGTGGCCTTCACTGGGGGCAGTCATCATGCCTCCGTCACGTCCGCGTCAGGAGTACCGATGCTGCGCGTCGATGCTGGGGGCGCCTCCTTCGGCTCGGCGCCCAATTCAACGCGTACACGGTCCAGCGATCGCCGCATTTCGATCGTCATCGCGCGAACGAGGTCCAGCTCGCGCGAGTCTGGGGCAGCACGGAAGAGAAGCGAGCGAACCGAGCGCATGACGTGGTCGGAGTTACGCGTATGGAAGAAGTCCAGCGACCTGAGTGACAGCTCGGCATCGACAAAGGTGAGTTCGAACTGCCTCTGGGATGCCGCGCCGGCGTGCTTACGCGGGCGGGCGAGTTGACGGGTGACGTCCCCGGCCAATACGTGCAGTTCGTAGAGAGATACGAGGACCGCCTGGGCCAGGTTGAGCGACATGTGCTCCGTGGTCGGGATCGTGACGACGACTTGCGCACGGTCCAGCGCCTCATTGGGAAGCCCGTGATCCTCGCGACCAAACAGAAGGGCGACCGGTTGTTCCGGCGCGTACTCCAGCAGGTCGTCGGCGGCACGGCGCGGATCCATTCGCAACCACTTGGCCGCGCGGCGCTTGCCAGCGTACGCATGTACCCGCACGCAGTCGCCGAGCGCGTCGTCCAGGTCGCCATGATGCTGGATTCGGGCAACGACGTCCCGAGTGTCGTGAGCAATCTGCTCGAGCCTGTTGCGATCATAGGCGCAGGGTCGAACCAGGTGCAGGTCGCGAGCACCCATGTTCTTCATCGCGCGCACGGTGGCCCCGATGTTAATCGGGTCCTGCGGCTCGTAGAGCACCACCCGGACGGCGTGCAGGATGGAACTCGGGGTCTCTCTTTCCGATTCAGGCATCTGGAAGCAGGAACGGTAAGCAACGCGCGGCATCGTGACGTTCGCCGCGAAGATAAACGTACTCGCCGCGGGCCCCGCCGAGCACGAGTTGGCCACGCCGCCGCTCGCGACCCAGCATGCTCTCATTGACGACGACGCCTATCCCGACGTTGACGGGACCGTCACCATTTTCGGTGAGGGCTCGCGTACGGAGCTGTAGTTGGACTTCGTAACCGCCGTCGGAGAGGCTCCAGCAGGCACTGATGGGGATGGTCCGGCCGAGCGGGTCGAGGGGGATCACCCGCAGCTCTCCGTTTGATAGTGGGACTATCAACCAGGCGGCGGTAGGCAGCGGCTCCGCAGGGGTGGCCATACCCGGCAGAACGAGGTGCAGTTGCACGCCATCGGCATTGATCTCCGCGCGCTCGTTGTCCATGTCGTTCCGCGCGTCAGGATCGGAGAAGTGCGGGGCACTTCGGAAAACCTCCACGTTAATGGAAAGCTGTCCGCCGGTCGCAGAGATTTGAACGGTCGCTCGCGGACAACCAGCTTCGGTCCAGGAGTCTTCCGACCGTCGGTAGTCGCCTTCCCCAAGTTCCACGATGAACGGCGTGGCGAGCGACGTGGCGGACTGCCTGGCAGGCGCCGGCATGGCGGATTCTGCGGACACCCTCTCCCTCGCCCCACTGAGGTCGACGCAACTGCTAGCTTCGCCGATAGCGAGGTCGATATGCCAACCATCGGCTGTCGGGCGATGAATGTGGATCTCACCGTCGGCGGCTATTACGTGCAGGGCTCCGTCCTGCCGGCGGACGGAGCGCACCTTCCCCTCCCCGCTCCAGACAGTGCTAAGCCTTCCTGCTCGACCCCTAACACCGGCGACGTGGAGGCGTTTGTCCGGGCGGCCGGGAGCGCCCGGAGCGACGGCGCGCCACCAAGAGATCGGTCCATCAGCGCTGACCCACGCCACTGGGTGACCACGAACGAGGGAGTCGAGTCGGCCAACCGGCTGCGCGTTAACGGAATCAGCGAGACAGTCGCTCGTGGTCACCCCAGTCCCTGAAGGCCGCTCAACCGACCGCAGAAACTCCGCGCCCTCCGAGTCCGAAATATGAGCGACCCAGTGATCCACGCCATCGAGCTTCAGGTCGCCATGCAACGGCAGCTCCACGTCTACATCGCGTTCCGCATGCCAACTCAACTGATCCACGAAGTAGTTGGGAAGCACAACGAGCGATCGACGTAGCTTCACACCCGGCGCGGCCCCCTCGACCATCGAGTCTACCCAGCCTATGACACCCCGCTCATCCCAGTGCAGCAACTCGCCACTAACTGGCAACTGCGAGCGACCGTCTACCAGTGGAGCGCAGTGGGCGAGGGTGCTTCTGTACCAGTGAAGCGAGGGATCGACGTACGAACCCGTACCCGGGTCGTCGACCCACCTACTGTCCGCGTCGGCGTAGATGATGCCTAGCCGGTCAGGATGGCCGTGGCCGCCGCCGCTATTCCCGTAGTCGAGCGCGACATAGACCCGCCCTCCCTGCCGCCTGAGGACAGCCAGACCCTGTCCTTCCAGCAACACTGAGCGAGGCACAGCGCCGGCCAGCGGCGGAAGTTCGGGAAGGGCAAAGAGGAGCGACCGCCAGCCGAGTGAACTCCGATCGAGCGCAATAGCGCTCTCGTTACGCTCGGCTTCGCCGGTAGAGCGCCAGCGACCGCTGTCGCCCGTCGGAGCGTTGCCATCGTACAGCACAGCGAGGGCGGATCGCAGTTCGCGATCGTCGCCGTTGCGTGCGAGCCCCAACTCCGCCATCTCGGCAAACCTCCACTGACGGAGCGAGACTGCATACTGTGAGTCGCGGCGGGACGGCGCGGTGAAGTCGGGGAGTGCGGTGAGGAACGGGGCGGCGAAGCCGGCGTCGAAGCGGCGAATCAGTTCAGGCGGCAGTTCTCCCAAACCCGCCGCCGATGCGAGCTGGACGCCGTACCAGAGCCCGCGATGGGCGAACTGGTGATAGTTCTCGCCCTCGTACCAGGTGCCATCGGCAAGCAGCGAAGAGGAGAGCTGCGCGGCGATGCCCGACGGTCCCCATACCGCCGGAGCAGCCTGATCAGGCCGTCCGAGAGAAATGTGCGCGGCCAGGAGGGCAGCGTCGTTCCAGATTTGCCGATTTGATGCACCCTCGTCGTAGCTGGCGACGATTTGCGTACTTGGTTCTACGAGCCGATCGCGCACCATGGCTCCCAGCGGACCAGCTCCGTCCACCGTCTCCAGCAGGTCCAGCGCGGTACAGATGTGCAGCAGCCAGAGCGACTCCAAATAGGTGCTGAAAAAGAGCCGCGTCGGACCGAGGACATTGTCGACGTTAGGATAGCTCAGGTAGCTGTCAGCGTAGCGTGTGAGGACATCGCTGGCAAAGCGGCGATGACCTTCATCACCAAGAAGAGCGTGCAGAGTTGCCGCGTGAACCGCGCGCTCAGCGAGCCAGAGGTGGAAGCCCATGATCCACCACCGATAATGCGCTTCGTCCGTGTACGTGGCGCCACAGCGCGGGCAGCTGTGGCTCCGTCGAGTGAGCGGATCGAACCGCAGAAAGCTTCCGTCTACAGGGCAGCGACCGCCGATTTGCGAGAGTCGGGCCTTCTCTGCTGGCAATGGTAGGTCCGCAGCGAGATACGGCTTGAGATCGGCGCTGAGCGAGGCGGCGAGCGGCGCCAGGGGGCCAACCGCAGCGGCGCGGCGCGAGGCCAGCGCTTCAGGTGAGAGCCAGGCCCCGCCGGTGATCCGGGCCATCGTCCCGTTAAACGCCGGCGGTCGACTCACGGACGGCGAACGACCCGTGTTGCACCGACGCTGTCGCCATTGACCCGCCAGGAAGTGACTGTAGCCAGTTCCCCACGCAGGTCCATGGCCACGCCGTTCAACCTGCCGGATAGGCCCTGCACTCCGCGCGAGTGGAAGACCCAGGTCGCTGGCGCATCGCGCAGCAGTTCGCGCTGTACGTCTCGCCAGGCGTCTATCCGGTCGGACTCGTCAAGCGCGGTGCCCGCATGGGCGATTAAAGCGTCGAGCGTGGGTGTGTGGAAGTCGCCATAGTCCAGCGCTCCACCGGCCATTCCGGAGGCGTACATGGCAGCGAGGTAGGAGAGCGATGGATCGCCGGGAATGCCCGTGATGAGGGCGTCGAAAGTCTTCGGTTGACGTCGTGCCGCGGCAAGGAAGCCGACCATCTCCATCTGTCGGATCTCCAGCCGGATTCCGCGTTCGGCCAGGTCAGCCTGAATGAGCTGCTCGACCGGGTTATCAGCACTCCCAACGGTGAGCAGCTCGAACCGTAATGGGACGCCGCCCAGCGAGCGTGGACCGCCGTCGAATGCTCTTCTCCAGCCAGCGGCATCCAGCAGCGAATCAGCGGCAGCCGGATCAAAGACCGCTGCCGTGTCGAGGGCCAACTGGCTTGCCGGCGGAACAGGGCCAGCGGCCGGCTCGGCAAGTCCGGCAAAGGCTGCCGTGACAATTCGGTCGCGGCGCAGCGAGAAGCTAATAGCTCGCCGGACACGGACATCGTCGAATGGAACGCGGTGGGTGTTGAAGACGATGCCAGTGGAGAAGAGCACCGGGTAGGTGAGCACCCTCAGTTGCGGATCGCGGGCGACCAGGGCGGCCATAGTAGGAGCAATGCCGGCTACATCCAGCTCACCGCTCACGAGGCCAGCAAACTTTGTCGTCGCCTCGTCCACGACTGCCACGACCAGTCTCCGAACATGCGGAGGTCCACCGAGGGCGACGGGAAACGCCGAGTCACGCTCGAACACCCATCGGCTGCCCGCCGAGCGGGAGACAAAACGGAAGGGACCATTTCCCACTGGCGCGGTGCCGAAAGACGCCTGCCGCATGGCCCCGCGGTCGACACCGGCGAGGATGTGTTCCGGGACTAGAGGCAGTTCGCAGAGCACTGTCGGGAAGCGCGGCTGGGCCGAATCAAAGTGCAGGACAAGCGTGCTGTCGTCCTCGGCAGCGGCCCAACGCAGTCCGGCGAGGTCAGCCTGTCTCGGGTAGCCGGTGGCGGGATCGCGAGCCGCGTCAAGTGTAAAGGCCGCGTCGCGAGCGGTGGTGGGTACGCCGTCATGCCAGCGCAGTCCGTTGAACAGGTGCAGGGTGAGCGTCGTGCGATCAGCAGACCAATCCCAACTCCGCGCCAGGTACGGCTCCGGCTCCATGGCGGCGTTATAGCGGGCGAGAGAGAGGCGGCCTGCTCGACGAACTGAGATGCACGGTTTTCGCAGCGCCGGTTCAGGCAGATGGAGTCAACAGTGGTTGCCGCGCGAGGTGCAACCTGGCAGGATGAGAGCCCGAAGATTATAGCCAGGACAACTATGGCAACGGCTACACCGGCTACAACTCGCGACACAAGGTGTGCGAGGCGCCCCGACGAGCCCTCTCCAGTTGACGGCGGTGGCGCAGGGGGCATTATCCGCACGTGCTAGCAATCCTCACGCGCCTTTCAGCAGCGCTCTTCCTGTTCTGGCTTGTTGTCACGATCACCTTCGTGCTGGTTCATCTGGCGCCGGGCGACGCGACGATCCTACTGGTGCCTCCAGACGCCAGTCCTGCGGACGCCGCATTGCTGCGCGACCGCTTGGGGCTGGATGCGCCTGTAACGGTGCAATATGGTCGGTGGGCAGCGGCCGTAGTGAGAGGCGACCTCGGGACGAGCTTCGCGACTGGCCGCGCGGTGACGAGCGTGCTGGCCGACGCGCTCCCCGTCTCGCTGGCGCTAGGCGGACTCTCGCTCCTCCTAAGTTTTGTCATCGGAACAGCGGTGGGGGCTGCTCAGGCGGTGCATCGCGGACGTCCGCTGGACCAGCTGCTCACCGTGGCCACCACAACCGTCTATGCGGCGCCGAGTTTTTGGCTCGCTCTCTCGCTGGTAGCGGTCTTCACTTACGGCGCCGCGCGATGGGGCTTTCCCGACGCTCTCCGGTTACCGGCGTTCGGGATGCGGGACCCCGCCGGTGAGGCGACCGGGATTGCCGCGCTGGTTGACATCGCGCGTCACGCGGTGCTGCCGGTTTTCGTTCTCACCGCCGTCGGCGCGGGTGGCATCGCTCGCTACGCCCGGTCCACCATGGCCGATGTAGTGCAAGCCGATTTCGTCCGCACGGCAAAAGCCAGGGGAGCCGGCCCGTTGCGCGTACTCGCCGGCCACGCGCTCCCGGTGGCCCTTCCACCGCTCGTGATCCTGCTCGCACTCGCCCTTCCCGGTGTGATAGCCGGCTCGGTGTTCGTGGAGAGCATCTTCGCCTGGCCAGGTATGGGACGCGCCATGCTCTCGGCGATTGCCGCCCGTGACTATCCGGTCGTCATGGGCGCGACAATTGTCTACGCCGCCCTTGTCATAGTCGCGAACCTGGTGGCAGACCTGTCGTTGCCACTTCTTGACCCACGGCGGCGCGGATGACCCGGATGGCGCGCGCCGGCGGAGCAACGATCGTCCTACTGGCCATCCTGGCAATCGTAGTCCCTCTGTTGGCGCCGGTGGATCCACTGGCCGTTGGCGACGTGTTATCCACCCGTCTCACGCCGCCGCTCAGCAGCGACGCAACCGGCCACTTCCACCTGCTGGGAACTGACCGCTTCGGCCGTGACCTGTTCGTGCGGATGATGCTGGCCGGTCGCATATCGCTCGCCGTGGGCGTAATAGGATCGTTGCTTGGCGCCATCGTCGGGACCCTGCTCGGGGCAATTGCCGCCTGGCAGGGTGGGCTGATGCAGGCGAGCATCATGGCAGTCGCCGACGCCTTGCTCGCCGTGCCACGGTTGGTTCTGCTCCTGCTGTGCAGCGCACTCTGGGCTCCCGGGCTTACGACCGTTGTGGTGATCCTTATCGGTACGGGCTGGATGGGTGTTGCCAGACTGGTGCGAGGCGAAGTGTTGGGCGTCCGCGCCAGACCTTACGTGGAAGCAGCTACCGCGCTGGGCGTGCCGAGCCCTCGCTTGCTCTGGCGGCACGTCCTACCGAACGCTCTCGGACCAGCCGTGGTTGCCGCCACCCTCGGCGTTGGTAATGCGATACTCCTCGAGAGCGGGCTCTCGTTCCTCGGTCTCGGAGTTCAGCCTCCCACGCCGAGTTGGGGAAATATGATCGCTGGTGGGCGCGACCTGATCGTGGTCGCGCCGTGGGTTGCACTCGCGCCCGGGCTCGCGCTCGTCCTCACCGTTCTGGCCGCGACACTGTTGGGCGATGGCATCCGCGACTGGCTTGCCGGGGAACGGAATACTGACGGCGAGTGAGGACAGTGTGGACACGACAGCCGGGAAGCCAGATCAACGAACGAGGACAGTGACTACGGCTCGTGAGCCGGCTGTGAATCGCAGTTCAGTAGTGCCTGCGTCTGTACTTGTCACATCGAGCAATTCACCAGGCGTCTCGTCCAATCGCGCCAGACGGGCCTGGGCGACCGGGATTCCGAGCGTCCACCGGCCCTCCACCGGGCGATCGAGGAGATTCACACAACGCAGCGCAGCCCGCCAGAACGGATCCTCGGCAGGCTTGATCGCGCTCAACGCCAAGCCCATTCCGGCTAGCGTGGCGCCGCCAGACTGACCAGGAGGCGGCAACAGTGAGCTTCGGAGTGTTTCGCCACGAAGTGGGAGAAGAATGTCGTCAGCCGTCCGCTCCACCCGACCGGTGGTATCCTCGTCACGGGCACCGTGCAGCATCAAGCCAAACAGCCCTCCGAATCGACCGCGACTCTGCGCTAGCGGCGTCGCTGCTGGCCAGCCAGCATGTCCCATGCGTTCAGGCAGGTCGGCCCGCGATAGTTGCCCCACTGCGCGCACGAGGGTGACTGCCACGCTGCCGTTGGCAGCGGCCTCGTACTCGGCCAGCCCGTCGCTGAACAGCGTCACACCGCGATCACTGCCGTAGAGGCTCACGTAGCGATGTAGCGGTGCGGTGGGTGGTGGTTGCTCGAACAGACAGTCCTCCGGCGGAACTCGCAGATGCTCACGCAACACGGGGCCAAATGCAGCATCGGCCCAGATCTCACCGTCAGCGACGTCTGTTCGAACCAGAAGCCGGAGCCTGTGATCTGCAGCGCGGTTACGACCGCGCACCACCATCCGCAGAAAAGGGCTCTCCGCATCTTGCGATAGTTCGACGGTCACGGGGCACTTCACCAACCTGGAGGCTCCGCCGTCGCGCCCACGCCGCGCAGGCAGCCGTAGTGCAAAGTCAAGTGCGATCGCGGCGCGGAGCGGACCATCGGCAACCAGGCGAACGCCTTCGGGGCGTGTCCAAAGCCTATTCTCCCCAACCGGCGAGTGGGTATAACAATCGCCGCAGTCGCCGACGGTCTCCAACGCGATTATGTCGTACAGCCGGCGACCGGCGGCAATAAGATCGACGGAGCCATCGGGCAGGATCTCTACCCGCAGAAGCCCATTGTCCAGCCAACTCTCGCCGCCCCTCGCCGGTATCATCGGCCCCGCCTGGACCGCTCCCGGTTCAACACCGCCCAGATCGTAGCTACGCACTGTGTAGCCCTCCTGCGAGGGCAGCCAGGCGAGGGCGCGCGTACGTTCAACGAGGTCGCAATCGGGGTAGCTGCGCGGGGACTCCACGAGGTCATGTACTGTTCGCGATCGCAATGGCTGGAGCATCACCGTCCCACCTTCTATTGCCACGGACTGAGGCATCACGGGCGCCAGTTCAAGCGTCCGCGCGCTGGCCGATTGGGGTCCTACCGGCACATCGGCGATAAAGGAGAGCAGTTCGACTTGGGCGACACCGCCACGTGCGCGTGCTGCGGCATTGCGCACGACGAGAGTCGAACGCCACTGGTCGCGCTCCTCCCGAGCGACAGCAGGGTCATGGCTCACCAGCTGGCCGATAGCTAGCGCCCGCAGCCCTACCGCCTGTGTACGCGCTGAGCGCAGTCGGACGTCCATCGCCCGTGCCACATCGTCAATGGAACAGCCGCAGAGTGTGTCGTGAGGCTGGCAGCGAAGCAAAGTGCGCCACGCTGCGTGCAGTAGCGCCCGAGCGCCTTCATCAGTGGCGCAACTGGAGAGTGCGAGCCACGGCTCGACATCTCGCACGAGCAGGCGCTCGGCTCGCGCAGCCCGTCTTTTCTGCCCGGCACGCGTTGCGAACGTGCCCTGGAGGGTCCACGTGTAACCGTAAGAATCGCGCAGTTCACCGCGAACTACGGACAACGGGTCGTTGACAGCATCGGAGGGTCCTTCACGCGTCACGCCGTCACGGTCGCCGCTCTGTCGGAGACGGTCGTGATCTCTGGCCCGCCCGACCAACGTGAGCGCGAATTCGGCAAGTGACGTCCATTTCACGGCCGTCTCCGGAGCTGCCGCATCGGCGAGGGCTGCTATAGCCGTGGCCGCATCACGTTGAAGGGCGTGGTGATCAGCGCCGTTGGGAAGAAAGGCCAGACCGAGTCGCGCCCGAGGCGCGAGAGTGGTGCGTAACCGTTCCCAACGGCGGCGCGCCTCGTCAGGATCGGGCGGCAGGCTCGCTCCGATCTCATAACCGTCCGGAGCGAGGTGATGCAGAAGCACGCGCTCACCGCCCTCGGCCTCCCACCAGGCTGAGTCACCGGCTGGCCAGCGCGCTCCGCCATAGCCGCGCCATACGATGGCGACCGGCAGGTCGAACCCTTCCGCCAGGCGGGGAGAAGCGGCGGCGTGCCCGAATGCATCCGGAGCGTAAAGCACTCGCGGCGCGGTGGCGCCCAACTCTGACAGAATTGCGCGGCCGGTCAGAAGATTCCGGACATGGCTCTCTGCTCCGGGGATCAGGGAGTCAGCGAGCACGTACCATGGCCCGGCTTCCAACCGTCCACTGGAAAGCGCGTCGGCCATGGCCGTACGCCTCTCCGGACGAATGGCGAGGTAATCCTCGATGACGATGGCCTGCCCGTCGAGCAGAAAAGACGGAGTAGTCCCAGCCCCGGCGTCCAACAACTCGTCCACCAGCGGCACCAACCGTTGACGGAATCTGGCCGCGGCGTGATACCACTCACGATCCCAGTGCGTGTGCGATATTACGAATAGATCCATTGGGAGTCAGGGAGGAAGGCGCCGAAGCCTGACGCTGGCGACGCCCCCTGTAAAGCCCTCCCATCCAACATCAGCGGGCAGTCTGCCCGCGTGACGGTGGGCGAAGCGAAGTCCGCCTCACCGTCGACCGGCAGCCCAATCAGACGGGGCGACGCCCTGTGATGATCCGGTACAGCACCACGACAACGGCGATGACCAGCAGGATGTGAATAAGACCGCCGGCGACCGGGAACACGAAGGCGCCAAGCAGCCAGAGTACGAAGAGGATAAGTGCGATTGTCCAGAGCATATGACGACCTCAGAGTTGGAGTTTGCCGAACGGTGACTCGAGAGGCTACAGTGGTTCTATAGGCAACAGTTGTACCGTCGGCGTCGCTTCCAGCACCCGAACTCGTGTAGCGACTTTCTTCGAGGTTCTCGACGCAGCGCCGTCACAGCTCGCGCGAGGAGATCTCATGCTTGGGAGGAGCGATGCTCAGTTCCGTCGGAAGCATTGCGCTGGCGTTTTCCTGCTGCGCTGCCACCTGGCGGCCGAGGAGGATCCGGGTGGCGCGGACGTCGTGGCCGATGTCTATGAAGAGCAGAGCGAGGTCTCCGGCTCCCCAGAGCAGACCGGCAAGGACGATGAGTCGACTCGCCTCGGCAAGTAGCGTCGGAACCGCCGAGCGACCCTGCGTCATGAGCCCGGTGACAATCTCCGCGGTAAGGAGCACAGCCAAAAACACGGCTATGAACCGGAACAGCTTGGAGAGATAGCCGAGACCGACGTAAGGTTCGAGGTCCGTTTCGCGCACCTGGATGGGAGTATCATCACCCGCCAATCTGCGTGCTTCGGCTTCGTTATCACTCGCATCAGCCATCTTCTATTCGCTCCTTTGGTCGATCATGAATCCCGTCGCTTGGTTAGGGTTGCGGCTACCAGCGGGCACGATATCCGCGCGTGTCGATGTGCACAAAGGGCCCGTGCCCCGGCCCACTCTTATAGAGGCCCACTCCACCGATGAGTGAGGGATAGCGTCTCTCCACTCTGTCGGCCGCCTCGGCGACCACCCGCGCATCTCCCAGGTCCACCCGGCCGTCGCCGTTCAGATCGTCCATCACGCCATTGCCGGCGTTGTCGATGAAGATGTCCGCGGCGTCGCCATACATGTGCCGACTGAGCGTTGCACGGCCGGCCGTGTTACCGCCAGTCTCGTTGTACTCAGGTGTCCGGAAGCCACTCATTACGCGAACGCCACTGGTGTTTACACCGTTCGCGGCAAGGTCATTGAGGACGAGTTCAAGCTTATCGATCAGACGCATGTCGATGACCAGATACTTGGGCCAGACGCCTTCCTGCCCGTGCGTGAGAAAATCCTTCAACCGGAAGTGGTCGGACAACTGGGTATCCCTATTCTCCCGCGTCACTTCGACGAAGCCGGTTGGAGTGCGATAGCCCTCGTGCGGAGAGCGCTCGGTGGGCCATGTTCCAATGAAATAGAGACCGACGCGTCCTCGGCGCCGATCTGTGAGCGGGCGGCGCGTGATGACGGCGAAGTCAGACACCGGCGACAGCGCCTTGCCGGCGCGGAGGACAACACCCCAGATGCCGGGGCCTCTCGGTACGCGCCCAGAGACGGCACCGGCCGACGAATCGCCGACCACCGAGTCTATCGAGTCAGTCTCATCGAGCGTCGAGGGAGCAGATCGATCGGCGAACGCGATGTCCGCGTTGTCGGGTAGGTCGCCGACAGCGAGTTCTGCTCCCGGATCCCGGATGAGCGCGAGGAGTCGACCGCTGCGGCCTCGCGCTGGGGCGAGGGCGGTGATCGCCGCCTGTGTGAGATAGGCAGTGGAAGGTGCATCCGACTCGGTGAGTGCGGCGGCGATGCGAGCGCCAGGCACGGTGAAACCACGACGACCCCCGACTGCGTCGCCATCTGCTCCAGCGCTCCAGGCATCGGTAATGGCCCAACCCCAACCGACGACGAAGAGCAACAGGATTGCTGTCGCGACAAGATTGAAGTGGCGCTCAGCGCGCTTGGAAAGTCCGGTGTGACGCCATCGGCTGTTACGCCCCTCCGGAAAATGGAGCGCATGTTCAATGGCGCCGGCGGCCTCATCCAAGGCATGGCCGAACCCCGTCTCTCTGTCGTCCGCATGCTCAGGGCGGTGCGGACCACGGTGTGGGTCAGGCATGGCCACGGCACGGTCGCGACCGGACGGATCGGTGGGAGCAGTGGTCATCACTCATGGCTCGTGCAAGGATCGCTCCTCCGAATGCTCCGGAAGAAAGACAGAGAAGGAAGATGTGCGGTCACGATGGCCCGCGGTGTGCGCATACTGTTCGCGCATGTTCAATACATGCCGCCGGCAGTGACATGGGTTCAATCCCAGTCAGGCCCGGCTAAGATTCGCTGGACGGCCGTCATAACGGTCGTTCGGTAGCTTGATGCCTTCCCGAACTAGTGGAGAAAGACAATGGCGCACTCGCTTCCGCCGCTTCCATACGCCTTCGACGCGCTCGAGCCGCACATCGATGCACGCACGATGGAGATACACCACGACAAGCACCATGGTGCGTACGTCAACAACCTGAACGCAGCGCTGGAAAAGGCGCCGGAGCTGCAACAGAAGTCGTTGGACGATTTGCTGGCCGACCTGAACGCAGTCCCTGAGGCAATTCGCGGAGCTGTCCGCAATAACGGCGGCGGGCACTGGAACCACTCGCTCTTCTGGCGAGTTATGAGCCCCGACGGCGGCGGCGACCCCAGCGGAAAGCTCGCTGAGGCCATCAATAGCAGCTTCGGAAGCTTGGCTCAGATGCGCGAAAAGTTTGCCGGAGCCGCGGCGACCCGCTTCGGCTCCGGTTGGGCCTGGCTGCTGCGGGACGGCGACAAGTTGAGCATCGTCAGTAGCCCCAACCAGGACAACCCGGTGATGGACGGAGTCGCGCCCGGCAACATCCTGATGGGTCTGGATGTCTGGGAGCACGCTTACTATCTGAAGTACCAGAACCGGCGACCTGACTACGTCAGCGCCTGGTGGCATGTGGTCGACTGGAAGCAGGTTGGCGCCCGCTTCGAGGGCTGATCTCCAGTTAGCGACGCAGGAAGGGCCGCGCTCCGGTAATCGGAGTGCGGCCCTTCCTGCGTTCACCTCTGTCGGGACTTCTCAGCGCGCTGCCTCGCCCTCCAGATAGGTGTAGCCTTCCAGGCCGGCCAGATAATCGGCAATGAAGGTATTGGCCTCCTGACGCGTGATGTTCGGAGAGGCGTTCACCTTCCGCCGGAAGCTCGCCAGCAGGTCAGCAGCGTTGAACTGGACGTATGCCAGCACCTCAGTGACAGTGTCGCCATGTACGAGGTTTGTGATCTCGTATCCGCTGCGACCATCACCCAGCCGGACGTGCACCGCGTTCGTATCTCCGAACAGATTGTGCAAATCACCGAGGATTTCCTGATACGCGCCGGTGAGGAAAATACCGAGCACGTAATTGTCGTCGTCATCCGGAACGGCATGGAGCTCGAGGCTCGGACGCCCGGTCCGATCGCCAACGAAGCGATCTATCTTGCCGTCCGAATCACAGGTGATGTCCTGCAGCGTGCCCCGTCGGGTAGGCTCCTCATCCAGCCGATGGATGGGCATGATCGGAAAGAGTTGATCGATCGCCCAACTGTCGGGTAGCGACTGAAACAGGGAGAAGTTGCAGAAATAGCGATCCACGAGCGCGGCATCCAGGTGCTCTACCACTTCCTCGAAGCTATCGGGGTGGAGAAGCGCTACGCGGGAGACAGCGTTGATGGAGGCGAAGTAAATCTGGTCGGCGAGGGCAAGCTCGCGCAGGCTGAGCACGCCGCTGTTGAACAGTTGGCGCGCCTTCTCCTTGTCGAACGTGGCGTCGTGATAGACCTCCAACACACGTCTTGCTGACACTCCCTGCTCCGACGCCGTCTCGCAGTCGGAGCGCATCTCGTGGAGTAGTTGGTGATCATCGTCGCTCAGCACTGGCAGCGGCGAGTCGGCAGCCGACTCCACGTCTATGACACGGATGAGGAGCAGCGCGTGATGCGCGGTGAGCGCTCGACCTGACTCGCTAATAACGTGAGGCATCGGTAGATCGTGCTCGCGACATGCCTCGGCCAACGTGTAGATGATGTCGTTGGCGTACTCCTGCAGCGTGTAGTTTACGCTGGCTTCGGAGGTGGAGTTGGTGCCGTCGTAGTCGACCCCAAGACCGCCACCGACGTCCACATGGGTGATGTCTACCCCAAGGCTCCGCATCTCCGCATAGAAGCGAGCGATCTCGGCGAGTCCACCCTTGATGTACCGGATGTCGGTGATCTGACTTCCCAGGTGGAAATGGATGAGCTTGAGGATGTCCAGCCGTCCCATCTCGCGAAGCCGCTCGACGAGCTTCATCAGCTGCACGGTGTTGAGTCCGAACTTGGACCGCTCTCCGCCGCTCTGAGCCCATCTACCGAAGCCGGCCGAGGCGAGCTTGATCCGCACACCCGCGGTGGGATTGACACCCAGTTCCTTGGCGACGTCCAACAGCACGTCCAGCTCGCTCAACTGCTCGATCACGATGAAGACCTTGTGTCCGAGCTTCTGACCCATCAGGGCCAGCCGCATGAACTCGTGGTCCTTGTAGCCGTTGCAGACGATGATGTGGTCGGTGGCTTCGTCCAGGGCGAGAACTGCCTGGAGCTCCGGCTTGGAGCCACACTCAAGCCCGATGCCGCCTTCGCGACCGAACTCTACTATCTCTTCCAGCACCTGGCGCTGCTGGTTGACCTTGATCGGGTAAACCAGGGTATAACCACCGGTGTACTCAAATTCCTCGATCGCCGCGTTGAACCGGGTGTTCAGCTGTTCGATACGCGAGTGTAGGATCTCGGAGAATCGGAGCAGCACGGGGAGGTCGATACCCTGTTCCTCGAGGTCCTGGGATAGATCAAAGAGGTCGAGCTCCTGGTTGGGATTCCGACGACTGGGCCGGACCACGGCGTGGCCGCGGTCATTTATATCGAAGTAGCCGGCGCCCCAACCTTGCACATTGTAGAGTGCACGGGCGGCGTCGATGCTCCATATCGCTGGCTCCACCGGCTCGGTCACGGCGGGGATGGGGGTACTGGTCATGCGTCAATCTTAGGGACTGTGGAGGCGCTAAGAAATGGGCCTGTCTTACGGCACCGGCGAAACTGGCGACGGATGAGGGCACTTTGAGCAGACTATCGGAGCTAGCCTGGCAGATTTTGGCAGGTGCGGAGACGAGTGTGGACCGGCTGCGGCTTGCCGTGGCGCCTCCGCTGGAGTCTGTTCGTAATGCCCGGATAGCCGCGTATGACGGCTATGGCACGACGCGGGCCGTCACCATCCTGGGGCGCGCCCTGAGGAACTCGCCGCCACCCCCGGCGCGGGACGAGGCGACCCTCTGGGAGAACTTTCTGGCCACCTACCGGCGGTTCGAGACGGACGAGATACCGGGGGCGGTGGTTAGGGTCGGCGTCGGTGACGCCAACCGCGAAGTCACCGCCGACATTGAGGGCCACTTCGCCGGGAGGATTCACCTCGCACAACCGTTGCCCGTCGACCGGCTGTGGCATGAGGTGGATTATACGCTTGTCTCACCGCTCCCGACCAGCGGTCAGCCGAATGTGCGGGGTCGGGTTTACATACCGGCCCGGACGGCGGGCTTCGGAGTCATCAGCGACATAGATGACACCGTTGTCCGCACGGATGTGCGTCAGCTTCTGCGGGTGGTACGCACGATCGTCTTCGGCAACGCTCGCACCCGCCTTCCGTTCCCCGGCGTGGCAGCGTTCTACAGGGCGCTCGAAAGGGGGCACGCCGGCGCCGGCCCGAACCCGCTGTTCTATGTCTCTAGCAGCCCGTGGAACCTCTACGAGCTTCTAATAGAATTGTTCGAGCTGCAGGGTATTCCGCGCGGACCGCTGATCCTGCGCGATTGGGGGATCCAGGCGGGTGATGCCCCCACCCGCCATGGGTCGCACAAACAGGCCGCCATTAGGCGCATCCTCGCCGAATATCCGTCACTGCCGTTCGTTCTCGTCGGCGACAGTGGGCAGGAGGATCCGGAGATATACTCGTCGGTCGTGCACGACCATCCCCGGCGCATAAGGGCCATTTATATCCGCGATGTGACGATGACGGAAGCGAGAACATCAGCGATCAGGGGACTCGCCGAGGAGGTTGAGCGAGCCGGGTCCGTCCTGATGCTCACGCCGGATACAGTGAGCGCCGCGCGCGATGCCGCCTCACGAGGCTGGATCGACCCGGCGTCCCTTCCGGAGATAGCCGGGGAGGCGAGATCGGACGATCCAGATGGGGAGCAGCACTCTGCAGGCGACCGCCAGCGCTGAGCCTGCGCGGCCGCCGGCCGCCGATTCCGGTCAGGGGTAGAGTGCGCTGGTGCGCCATCCGTCGCCATCCCTGTCGTACCGATGGCGCACGTGCAGACGGCTCGGCTGATTGTGCCAGAATTCGATGCGCGACGGTACGACGCGGAAGCCAGACCAGTGCGGCGGACGGGGGACATCGCCGCCAGTGAAACGGGTTTCCATCTCCTCCAGCCGTCTCTCCAGATCACCCGGCTCGACGATCCGCTCGCTCTGCAGCGACGCCCAGGCGCCAAGCTGGCTACCGCGAGGACGCGAGGCGAAATAGGCGTCCGCCTCTTCATCGCTCACTCGCTCCACCGGTCCCTCCACCCTAACCTGCTCTTCCAGGGCCTGCCAGTGGAAGCACAGGGCGGCCAGCGGATGGGAGCGCAGTTCGCGCCCCTTCCGACCGTCCAGATTCGTGTAGAAGACGAAGCCGCGTGCATCCACTGCCTTTAGCAGTACGATACGCACCGCCGGCTGGCCGTCCTTGCCGACAGTACCGAGGGCCATGGCGGTCGGTTCGGGCAGCACTTCCCGATCCACCGCCGTGGCGCGCTCCAGTAAGACCTGAAAACGTGCTATGGGATCCTGCATCAGTCGCGTTCGAGGGTGGGGGATGATGTCAGAATGCGTCTGGGGGTGGCACCGATCCGGCGGCGGCGCCACTGGCTGGCACTACGGCCTGTCCCGGGAGCTCAGACGATGTAGCGGGCGCGAGCTGATCGCGCCCCTTCTGCAGGAACGGAATGCCGTGAGCCATCCAGTCTGGCATCGGGTCCCCCTTCAGGTGGTACCCGAAGAACTGCAGCATTCGCATGTCGATGTCCTTCTGGTTCGCACGCTTCCGAGGGTTGTGGTCGTCGCCGTTGTAGTTAACGAGATACGACTCCTTGCCGAACCGGCGCATCGCCACGAACAGCTCTATCCCCTGGTACCAGGGTACGGACCCGTCGGCGTCATTGCTCATGATTAGCAACGGCGTGTCTATCCGGTCGACGAAGAATAGCGGCGAATTCTCGATGTAGCGCATCGGATACTCCCAGATCGAACCACCGATGCGGCTCTGCGTCTTCTCGTACTGGAACGCACGGGCCAGCCCTGAGCCCCATCGGATGCCGCCGTAGGCGCTGGTCATGTTGGCGACCGGAGCGCCGGCCATCGCTGCCTTGAAAATGTTGGTCTGAGTGATCATGTAGGCCGTCTGATAGCCGCCCCATGACTGCCCGGCGCTGGCCACCGCGTCAGGGTTCACGAAACCACGGGCTATCAGCGACTGCACGCCCGGCACTATCGAGTGGAGCGCGCTCTGTCCGGGATAGCCGTTCGTATAGGCAATGTCCGGCTCGAATACGAGGTATCCTTGAGACGCGTAGACAACCGGATTCACGACGTTGCGACCGGCTGGCACCACGTAGTTGAACAGGTTGTCGCTCAACTGTTCATAAAAGTACACGACCATCGGGTACTGTTTCGTCGGATCAAACCCTTCGGGCTTGTAGAGCAGGCCCTTGAGCTCAATGCCATCCAGGCTGCGCCACTTCACCAACTCGACGTCCGCCCACCTGTATTCCCCCTGCTGCGGGTTGGCGTTGCTGATACGAGTGAGATTGGTGAGCGCGGGACCGACCCACAGGTCGGGAAATTCGGACACCGTCTCCTGAGTGAGCATGTAAACTTCGGCGTCCTTCGCCCTGGCCGGAGTTCCGTAGCGTCGATCGCCCATCAGGACCTCCTTGGGCAACGCCACCACTCCCACGCGGTCCTCGTAGAAGCCAGAGGCCTTGGTCTCCTCATTCATCACTCGCAGTAGCAGCGGACGCGCGGGATCGATGAAGCGCTCGTCGCGGTCCATGTTCACGATGCGCATGACGAGCTTGCCGCGTCGGCCAACCGAATCGGTGAGGATGCGCGGCGCGCGCTGCCCTGACGGATCGATCTCCCAGATGTCGAAGCGATCGTAAACCAGCAGCCGGTCGTCCCCGTTCGTCCAGCCTCCAATGCCCCAGGGCGCTGGAGTGCTCGGAGTATCCCAGGTCTCCTGATCGAACTGCGTTCCGGCAACGCCAGAAGTGAGATCGGCCTTCCGGCCCGATGCCACGGCGTAGCTATGCCAACTGCCGTCGGCAAACCAGAGCACGTAGCGGCCACCAGGTGAGAGCTGAGCTCCGAACGGTACCCGTTCGGCGACAAGGGTGCGCTTACCGTTGGTGGCATCGATGAGAATCACGTCGCTGCCACCCTCTCCCCACATCTGTTCGATGCTGTAGGGCACGTCGGTCACGGCAAGCGCGGAGCGCCCGTCGTCGCCCACCGTCACCTGTGGCAAGGAGTCACTGCCCAGACGCACGAGCCGCCTTCCCTTGAGCTGCACGATGGCGGCGTATGAGAGGTTGCGGTCGCGGGCAGCGCGCACGATCTGCTCGGGCTGCAACCGGGCATCCTTGTAGTGCCAGAGGTCGAATACAGCCTTATCGGCCAACGAGTCAGCCGGGATGGAGTCAAGAGGGATTGGAGCAATTCCAAAGACGATCGCATTACCCGCCTTCACGAAGCTCACGTCAGCGCTCGATGAGACCATCTCATCGCTCTCGAGCGCACCGGCGAGTACCACCGGGGTCGGCTTTCCGGCGGACAACGAGGCGTGGTAGAGCGCGTGGCGAGGCTTCGGACGGGCGTGCTCCTCACGATCGCTGACAAAGGCTACCTGAGTCCCAGCCTCGTCAAAAGTGAGCTGCTTATAGCTTCCCGGTCCATTGAGCAGAGCGATCTCCCGACCACTGCGAAGTTCGCGTACGTAAGCGCCGTCACGCGCACTGTCGGCCGAGGAGACGGTGTAGCCGAGCCAGCCGCCCTGGTCATCGAACAGGTAGTCGACCACGTCAGCGAGACGCGTTTCACTGCCCGTCGCGAGGTCGCGGAGCACCAGCGTCGTGCCGTTGACCTTCCGCTTCTGCCCCGGACGACTGCTGTCTCCGGCGACCGGCCGCGGTGCCGCTCCGGGCACGGCCGCGGCGACGTTGGGTGCCGCCGCAGCGCCGCTGTCGGCCGCGACACGGGCCGCCGTGCTGTCAGCGGCTTCGAGCTGATATGCCAGCCATCCACCTGACAACTTAGGCATGCGGAACGACTTCACCCTCGGCACCGTAGCAACCTGACCATCAGCCAACGACACGATGGCCACAGACGGCTTGGGCGTTATTGCCGGCCGGCGCTTGGATTGCCGCGCCTGCTCGAACTCGCTCATCGGAGCGTACGTCAGGGCCACTGCATAGCGCGAGTCAGCGCTGAATTGCGCTGCCGGCAGAGGCGCGCCTGGCCCGGCCACGGTGAGCGCTGCCCGACCGATGTATCCGCGGGGTACGCGATACTCCGATGCCGAAGCGGTGCTCCGGATGACCATCTCCCCATCGCCTACGGCTGGCGTGATGGAATAGACGGCCCAACGGCCATCGTTGGAGAGCGCGGCGCCCTGGACTGACTTCCAGATATCGTAGTCGTCCTGCGCAATCGGCTTTCCGACTCCGGCCGGAACGGCGGGAGCGCGAGCGGAAGTGGCAGCTGTACTGGTCTGTGCGGAAAGAGGCGCAGACAGAGCTGGGAGGCCGGCGGCGAAGAGAACGGCCAGGGCGGCAGCGACGCGCATGGGCTTGGGCGCTGGAGGAAAAAGTCCGCGCGCCTGGCGGCTGGCGCGCCTGTTAGAAACCACGCGGCCGAACGGCCGGCTGGGTTCCTGATTGGTATACGCGACAGTCCCTCGGGCCGCTGATGTACGTGCCGTCGGGGTCGTACCATCATTATAGTTTGCCAACCAATCGTCCGCCCGACCGTCCCCCACCGCTCCCGCCTCGGACATAATGAAGCGACTCGTCGGCTACTTCCTGCGCGGTTTGGTACTTCTCGCCCCGCTCGCCGTCACGGCCTACGTCTGCTGGCTCGTCTTCGTGACGGTCGATAGTTGGCTTGGCCTCCCCGTGCCCGGCGCCGGCTTCGCGGTCACCATTGTCCTGGTCACGGCGGTCGGGTTCATGGCGTCGACGTTGCTTCGCCGCACTCTCAACCGCGTTATCGGCCTGGTCGAGTTGGCGATCGGCCGGCTTCCCTTCGTCCGCCTGCTCTACACGTCCACAAAGGACCTCCTGAATGCCTTCGTGGGTGAGAAACGCCGGTTCGATCAGCCGGTGCTCCTGACCCTCTCGGAAAGCAGCTCGCTGAGCATACTCGGCTTCGTCACCCAGTCATCGCTTGTCGGCATCGGGCTGGAGGACCACGTAGCCGTCTACCTTCCCCAGTCGTACAACTTCGCCGGCAATTTGCTTGTGGTACCAGCAACGTCAGTTCGCCCTGTTTCGGCAGACAGCGCTGACGTGATGGCGTTCATTGTCTCGGGCGGCGTAACGAAGCTCTGACGGCTGATTTCACGACGGCAAGCGCGGTTCGGCGGCAGGGGATGATTGCTGCTGACACTTGCGCCCACGGCGCCCGGAGGAGAACGTCGCTCTAGGCCGTTGTTCGAATGACGGCACGGTGGGCGGGGCGACGCTCGTCCGCCGAACCGCGCACTGACCGAGGGAGGAAGATGCGGATTCGCCAGATTGGGGTGGTGGGCGCCGGCACGATGGGCAGTGGGATTGCCGCTCTCGCTGCTTCCGCGGGTATTCCGGTAGTCCTTTTGGACATCCCCGGAGATGGTAGCGGCCCGTCGCCCGCCCGGCTCGGCCTGGACCGCGCGCTCAAGGCGCGCCCCGCTGCGTTCATGGACAACTCCCGGGCCGCCATCGTGCGCACGGGGGACACCGAGCATGACCTTGGGCTTCTCGCCGACTGCGACCTCGTCATCGAGGCGATTATCGAGAAGCTGGAGCCAAAGCGAACTCTCTACGCCCGGCTGGAGGAACTGCTGGGAGAAGAGACTATCATTGCGTCCAACACCTCGGGGATTCCCATCGGCTCGCTACTCGAGGGCCGGAGCGACGGTTTCCGCCGCCGCTTCCTGGGCATGCACTTCTTCAATCCGCCGCGCTACCTACATCTCGTCGAGCTCATCCCCACGCCCGACACCGACCCGGTGGCGCTGGCCGCGGTGACGCGATTTGCCGAGAGGACACTTGGCAAGGGAGTGGTCACGGCGCGCGACGTACCCGGGTTCGTCGCCAACCGAATCGGCGTCTACGGCCTGGTCCAGACCGTAAAGCTGATGGAGCGCCACGACCTCGACGTGCAGGTCGTAGATGCCCTGACAGGCGTTTTTCTGGGACGCCCCAAGTCTGCCACCTTCCGCACCGCCGACATCACCGGATTGGACGTCCTGGCGCACGTCACGGCCGGTCTCCAGCAAGCCACCGGCGACGATGTGGGTCTGCCCGAATGGGTGCTGCAGATGGTCAACGACGGACGCCTTGGGGAGAAGAGCGGATCGGGCTTCTACCGCAAGGAGGGGAAGACGATCGAGACATTGGACTGGCGCAGTGGTGAATATGCGGTCCGCGAGGCGACCCTCTCCGATGAGTTGAAGGCGTTAGAGAAGCGACCGCTCGCCGAGCGACTGCGTGGGATCTTGCTGGCCGACGGGCCGCAGGGTGAGTTCCTGCGCACTCTGCTTCTCTCCACCTACCACTACGCTCTGGTCAGCGCACCGATCGTAGCCTACGACATAGCGGCGGTCGATCACGCGCTGGAGTGGGGCTTTGGCTGGGAAATCGGCCCGTTCCGTCAGATGGACCTCATCGGCCTGGATCGCGTGCGTCAGGCGATGACGAGGGCCGGGTTGGAGGTGCCACCCCTGCTCCGTAGCGCCGACGGAGCCTTCTATCGTGAGGCGGCAACAGGCGCCGAGCAACTGGGGCTGGACGGGCGGTACGTGGCCGCTCCGACGACTGGAGGCCGCGTCACAGCGCAGTCGCTGCGTCGGGCTGGCCGGGTATTGCTGGATGGCGACGACGCTGTGCTCCTGGACATGGGCGACGAGGTCGCGCTATTCGAGTTTCGCAGCAAGATGAACACGATTGGCGAGGGAGTGCTGACGCAACTCGCACGGTCTCTTGACCACATCGACAGGCACAACCTGGCCGGCCTGGTAATCGGCAACGGCGACGTCCGGACATTCAGCGCCGGCGCCGACCTGGGGGCCGTCGCAGCGCTGGTGCAGGCGGGCGACTGGCCGAAGCTCGAGGAAGCCGTGAGCGCCTTCCAGGAGGCTACGATGAGCCTTAGACGGGCACCCTTCCCGGTCGTCGTCGCGCCAGCCGGACTGACTCTCGGTGGCGGCGCCGAGATGACGCTGCACGCGGACGACGTCCGGGCCCACGCCGAACTCTATATCGGACTGGTGGAGGCCGGCATCGGCCTCCTCCCCGCTGGAGGTGGAACCAAGGAGCTGTTGTTCCGCTTCACCTCTGAACTCGAGTCTTTCGAGGAGTCAGATCTGTTCCAGGGCGTCAAGCGTGCGTTCCAACTCATCGCCCTCGCTCGCACCTCCACCAGCGCGCTCGAGGCCCAGATGATGGGCTTCCTCCGGCCCGGTGCAGGCATGGGAGCAGGGATCTCCATGAATCGCGACTTTCTGCTCTCCGACGCCAAGGCAAGTTTGCTGGCGCTGGCGCCTGATTACGTCGCGCCGCTGCCTCGCACAGTAACAGCGATCGGCCGCGAAGGTTTGGGGAATCTCCGCTATGCGCTCTGGGCGTTCCAGGAAGCCGGGCAGGCGTCGGCTCACGACGCTCGTATAGGCCAGGCCGTTGCTTACGTGCTCTGCGGCGGCGATGGTCCTCGCCGCATTGTCACCGAACAGGACATCCTGGACTTGGAGCGCGAGAAGTTCCTGGAACTTCTCGGGACGAAGGAGACCCAGGATCGCATAGGATTCATGCTGAAGACCGGCAAGCCGTTGCGGAACTAGTGCCCGGCTCAATCATCCCGTCGCCACGAGGAGCTGATCCAGAATGAACGAGGTAGTGATCGTCAGTTGCGTCCGCACCCCGGTGGGTCGTGGACGGCCGGACGGGGCGCTGGCCAGCGTACACCCGATTGATCTGTCCTCCGCTGTGATGCGCGCCGCCGTCGAGCGTGTTGGGGTAGCCCCGGCGATGCTGGATGACGTGCTCTGGGGCTGCGCGATGCCGGAGGGTTCCCAGGGTCTCAATATCGGCCGGCTGGCCGTACTTCGCTCCGGCTTCCCGGTTCATGTGCCGGCGGTCACCATCAACCGATTCTGCTCGTCGGGAATTCAGTCGATAGCCATGGCTGCCCAGGCGATCATGACAGGCATGGAGGATGTCGTGATCGCCGGCGGTGTGGAGATGATGAGCCAGGTGCCGATGTCCGGATTCCATACCCGGCTGCACCCGGAGATGGCCGAGGCGTACATAGGGATGGGCTTCACCGCCGAGCGAGTGGCGCAGCGGTGGAACGTCAGTCGGGCCGACCAGGATGCGTGGGCGTTGGACAGCCATCGGAAGGCGATCGCGGCCTGGGATGCCGGCCGCTTTGATAGCCAGATCGTGCCCATCTCGGTGGAGCGTGCACAATGGGAGGGGGCCACCAAGCACGCAGAAACGATCATGGTCAGTCGTGACGAACTGCCGCGAGCTGATACGTCCCTGGAAAAGTTGGCGAAATTGAGGCCGTCCTTCCGACCCGACGGCACAGTCACCGCCGGCAACGCCAGCCCGTTCTCCGACGGCGCCTCAGCCCTCCTGATGATGAGTCGTCAGCGCGCCGAGGCGGAGGGGCTCAAGCCGCTCGCCCGATTCGTCAACTATGCGGTGGCCGGTGTCGAGCCGGACGTCATGGGCGTGGGACCGATCGAAGCGGTGCCGAAGGCGCTAGCTCGAGCCGGACTCAAGCTGTCGGATATATCCCTCATCGAGTTCAATGAGGCATTTGCGTCGCAGGTGCTCGCCGTGTCCAGGGATTTGGGACTGGATCCAGAGAAGGTGAACGTCAACGGCGGAGCCATCGCTCTTGGTCACCCTCTCGGCGCCACCGGCGCGAAGCTGACCACCCAGTTGGTCCATGAGTTGGGTCGTCGCGGCGGCGGGCTCGGACTGGTCACAATGTGCATCGGCGGCGGCATGGGAGCGGCCGGCATTTTCGAAGTTTATCCGGCATAATTAAGCCAATTCTAACCCTCATGAAGCCAGGATTTTCAATCGATCTGCCTTCACGGGGGTGCGCATCGGCGGCACGCCCGATATAATGGCCCCATGCTCTGCCGGGCAAATGGTACCGCGGCGCGCCAGTCAGCGCGCCGTCATGCGTAGAGCGCTGAAGGCGACGTGCACTTGATGCGTCGCTCGACTTTCCTCATCACCTTTCCGGAGAGCGCTGCTTGAGTTCGAGCGGAACAAACCCAAATGAGGCGTGGGGCAGCCGAATCGGGCTGATCCTGGCGATGGCCGGCAACGCCGTGGGACTCGGTAACTTCCTCCGTTTCCCGAGTCAGGCAGCCGCCAATGGCGGCGGCTCCTTCATGATCCCCTATTTCATCGCCTTCCTCCTCCTCGGCATCCCGCTGATGTGGATCGAGTGGGGGATAGGGCGAAACGGCGGACGATTCCGGAAGGGGCATATACCGGGGATGTTCGCCGCAATCTGGCACCATCCGGCGGCCAAATACCTGGGCGTGATCGGAATGGTCATTCCGCTCATCGTGCTCATCTATTACACGGTGATCGAGAGTTGGACCCTCGCGTTCACCTGGTTCTCCGTCACCGGCGACTACTGGAGCGCCAACACGCCTGAATCAATGCAGGCGTATCTGGCATCGTACCAGGCGATCGGCGACAGCAGTGTCCACGCGGTCTGGAAGCCCTTTGCATTCTTCTTCGCTACCCTGGCGATTAACATCTGGGTGCTGTCGAAGGGTATCTCGGGCGGTATCGAGAAGCTGGCCAAGATCGGCATGCCGATCCTCTTCATCTTCGCCGTCATCCTCGCCGTCTCCGTCTTCATGATGCCGGCCGGAGCGAACGGGGTTAGTGCGGTGCAGGGGCTGGAGTTCAACCTGATGCAACGGGTGCTGACCGTGGCGCACCGTCCCGGCACACGCGATGCGGTGATGGCGGCCATTCGCACATTGGGTTTCGAGCCGGAATTGATGCAGGCCGGTCGCACATCGGCCGGGTCGGCCGAACTGGCACACAAGCCCTGGTGGCCGCTGGCAGGTGCCGCGCTGGCCGCACTCACGGCAGAAATCGCGCACTGGGTCCCACAGCTTGTCGG
>CAJDVF010000021.1_pt1 | contig 51392 bp, 58 predicted proteins | sample 7391391 | NCBI WGS metagenome assembly CAJDVF01 (sample SAMEA7055697, study PRJEB34461) | soil metagenome | biome: terrestrial ecosystem; feature: Peninsula; material: soil | place: Antarctica | collected 2016 | reverse complement strand
CATCCCGATCGCCATGGACGAGGGGCTTCGCTTCGCGATCCGCGAGGGCGGCCGCACCGTCGGCGCCGGCGTCGTCACCAAGATCCTCAAGTAATCGCGCGCGACCACGTCACATCATTCCCGGGCAATCATGGCTGGCAAGATTCGTATCCGCCTGAAGGCATTCGACCACGCGGTGATCGACCAGGCCTCGGCGGACATCGTTAGGACGGCGGAGAAGACCGGAGCGCAGGTTTCCGGTCCCATCCCCCTGCCTACGAAGACTCAGCGCTGGACCGTTCTGCGCTCGCCGCACATCGACAAGAAGTCGCGGGAGCAGTTCGAGCTCAAGACGCACAAGCGGTTGATCGACATTCTCGACAGCAGGGCACAGACGGTGGATGCCCTCACGAAGCTGGATCTTCCGGCTGGCGTGGACGTCGAGATCAAGGTCGAATAGCAGTATCAGGTGGGCGCTGCGAAGGGACGGGGGACAGTCCGCGCGGCGTCCGCCACAGTCCACCGGCCAAGACGTACGGCGAGCAAATGACCGCCGGCGGGCCGCGACTATGAGGAAAGGCTTTAGATGATCGGCATAATCGGGAAGAAGCTGGGCATGACCCAGATCTTCAATGACAAGGGGCAGCAGATCCCCTGCACGGTGGTGGAGGCGCCGCCCAATCCAGTCGTCCAGGTGTTGACGCCGGAGGCTGGTGGCGTGGCAGCCGTGCAGCTCGGGCTCGGCGCCCAGAAGCTGCGTCGGGAGAGCGTGGGCAAGGAGCGCACACCGCGCGGCCGTCGCGCCAACAAGGCTGAAATCGGGCACGCGGCGAAGGCCGGGCTCGAGGCGCCGCCGCGCGTGCTTCGCAACTTCCGGCTGGACGACGCTCCGGGTAAGAATCCGGAAATCCCGTCGTACTCCGTTGGCGACAACATCACCGTCGAGATCTTCGCACCGGGCGAGCAGGTCAAGGTGACCGGCACGACGAAGGGGCGCGGTTTCCAGGGCGTGGTGAAGCGTTACGGCATCGGCGGTGGGCCCAACACCCACGGTAGCACGAAGCATCGTCGTCCAGGCTCCATCGGACCCGGTACGAACCCATCGCGCGTGATCAAGGGCAAGAAGATGCCCGGTCATTACGGCGCCGAGCGTCACACACAGACGCACCTCCGCGTCGAGAAGATCGATGCCGAGCGCAACCTGATCTACATCCGCGGCGCGGTTGCCGGACCCACCAACGGGATCGTCCTCGTCCGCAAGCAGGGCTGATTCAATGGACCAGACTACGACGACCTATCAGGCGACGGCACACGCCGCGGACGGCACGGCGCGCGAGCGCGTGGCGCTTCCGGCGGAGCTGTTCGACGGCACGGTGAACATGCCCGTGATGCATCAGGTGGTGAAGGCATACATGGCCAACCAGCGCCAGGGTAACGCGTCGACGAAGACGCGCGGACTGGTGGTTGGCGGTGGCAAGAAGCCGTGGAAGCAGAAGGGGACGGGACGGGCCCGCCAGGGTTCCATCCGGGCGCCGCACTTCGTTGGTGGTGGTACCGTTTTCGGACCGACCTCCGATCGCAACTACGAGCAGAAGGTGCCGCGTCAGCTGCGCGCCCTGGGACGGAAGAGCGCGATGAACGCCCGCGCCCGCGAGGACGCGCTGCTGATCATCGACTCGATCGAGATGAGCGAGCCCAAGACGTCGGCGATGGTGGCTCTGATGGAGCGCCTGGGCGCCGGCGACCGCAAGGTGCTGTTGCTGACCGACGGTGTTAAGCCGGTGGTTTACATGAGCGCTCGCAACCTGCCGATCGTTCACGTGATGCCGTACAGCGACGCTTCCACCTACCACATCCTCTGGTCGGACGTGGTGGTGGTGGAGGCTGGCGCGCTCGGCGAGCCATTGGAGAGCACGGGAGCGGTGGAAGCTTCCGCTCCGACGAAGCGGGCGGGCCGCAAGACGACCTCGGCGAGAGCCGCCAAGGGCGAGACCAGCGAGGCCGCGCCTAAGAAGCGCGCCACGCGGAAGAAGGCCGCCGGCGATTCGTCGGCCGAGGAGGCGTAAAAATGCCGACGCTATATCAGATAATCGTCCGGCCGCTCGTCACGGAGGCCAGTTCAACGGCCTTCCAGGAGCGCGGGGAGTACATCTTCGAGGTGCACCCGGACGCTAATAAGTTCGAGATCAAGCAGGCGATCCAGCAGATCTTCGACGTGAAGGTTACCGGCGTATGGACGTCGAACCAGCGCGGCAAGGCTCGGCGTGTCGGCAAGTCGGCCGGCAAGCGTCCGAACTGGAAAAAGGCGGTCGTGACGCTCCGTGCGGGTGACGTGATCGAATCGATCTTCGAGGGCTAAGCGATGGGAATCCGACAGTTCAAGCCGGTGACCAAGGGGACGCGCTTCCGGTCCGTCTCGGATTTCTCCGAGATCACCCGCAGCACCCCCGAGAAGTCGCTCACGGCGCCGCTCAAGAAGTCCGGCGGCCGCGATAATCACGGTCACATCTCGATGCGTCGCATCGGTGGTGGCCACAAGCGGAAGTACCGGATCATCGACTTCAAGCGCAACAAGCCCGGCATGCCGGCAGTGGTGCGCGAGATCGAGTACGATCCGAACCGCTCGGCGCGGATCGCACTGGTCCAGTACGAGGATGGCGAGAAGCGCTACATCCTTCACCCGAAGGGGCTGAAGGTGGGCGATACGGTGTTCTCCGGGCCTGGCTCGGATGTGCGCCTGGGCAACGCGTTGCCGCTACGCGAGGTGCCGCTAGGTACGTCGGTGCACAACGTGGAGTTGAAGATCGGCAAGGGTGGACAGATCGCCCGTTCGGCCGGTACTTCCGTCCAGGTCGTGGCCAAGGAGGGCGAGTACGTGACGCTCCGCCTGGCCTCGACGGAGATGCGGATGATTCACGCGAACTGCCTGGCCACGATCGGCGAGGTCGGCAACTCGGAGCACGAGCAGATCTCGCACGGAAAGGCGGGTAAGTCTCGCTGGTTGGGCAAGCGGCCGAAGGTGCGCGGCGAGGTGATGAACCCCGTTGACCACCCGGAGAACCGTAAAGCGGCGTTTGGCGCCTACGAAGCTGCCGCGCTGCAGATCCGGAACGGCCGTTCGGTACTGGTATATGCCGAAGGGTCTCGTGGCGAAAGTTATGCCCTTCGTCCATTCAAGAAAGGGCCGTTCGTGCATGACAGCCTGCAGAACAGGCTTCAGGCGATGAATAGCAGAAACGAGAAGCGCGTCGTGAAGACGTGGTCCCGGGCGAGCACCATACTGCCGGAGTTCGTGGGGCACACTTTCGCGGTGCATAACGGGAATAAGTTCATTCCTGTCTACGTCACCGAGAACATGGTCGGGCACAAGCTCGGCGAGTTCTCGCCGACCCGCCTGTTCCGTGGCCATGCCGGTAGCAAGGCGGCCGATAAGAAGGCGAAGAGGTAATTATGGCCGAATCCAGAGCTATCCAGCGCTCCACAAGGCAGTCGCCCTACAAGATGCGGCTGGTAATAGATCAGATCCGTGGCAAGAACGTCAACGAGGCGCTCGCGCTGTTGAAGTTCTCCAAGAAGCACGCGGCCAAGCAGATCGAGAAGACGCTTGCCTCGGCCGTGGCCAACGCGGAGCACCAGGCTCGCCTGGGCAACACCGCGCTCGATGTTGACGGGCTGTATGTGAAGCACGCCGTCATCAACGAAGGCCCGAAGCTGAAGCGGTTCATGCCGGCGGCGATGGGACGTGCCACGCCCATTCAGAAACGCACCAGCCACGTTCATATCGTGGTTGCCGAGAAGGAAGGACGACGCTAATGGGACAGAAAACCAATCCAATCGGCTTCCGGCTGGGCATAAGCAAGTCGTGGCGTTCGACGTGGTACGCGAACCGCGACATGCCGGCGCTCCTCAAGGAGGACGCACTTCTCCGCAACTACCTCAAGGCGCGCCTTGGGCACGCAGCAATCTCCGATATCCGCATCGAGCGGAAGCCGGGGAAGGTTGTCGTGACGATCCACACCGGTCGCCCGGGCGTGGTTATCGGTAAGAAGGGCGCCGAGGTGGACAAGCTTCGCGACGAACTCGCGCAGCTGTCGGGCAAGGAAGTGGGTATCAACGTCGAGGAGATCAAGCGGCCCGAGATCGAGGCTCAGCTGGTCGCCGACGCGATCGCCAACCAGCTCGCCCAGCGGGTGAGCTTCCGGCGGGCGATGAAGCGTGCCGTGCAGGGCGCCATGCGCGCCGGCGCACAGGGCATCAAGGTGAAGGCTGGGGGCCGCCTGGGCGGGGCCGAGATTGCGCGCGTCGAGGGATACCACGAGGGTCGTGTACCTCTCCACACGCTGCGCGCCGACATCGATTACGCGACGTCGACCGCGAGGACCACCTACGGCGCCATCGGCGTCAAGGTTTGGATCTTCAAGGGTGAGGTCGTGGACGACCGGCGTGGCAAGACGTACTCGACCGGCGCCTGAAGGGGGATAGATAGATGCTCAGTCCAAAGCGGGTAAAGTTCCGCAAGATGTTCAAGGGGCGGACGACCGGGATCGCCCACCGTGGCAGCGAGGTGTCGTTCGGCGAGTTCGGACTACAGTCGCTCGAGCCGGGGTGGGTTTCCAACCGACAGATCGAAGCAGCCCGTGTGGCGCTAACACGTCACATCAAGCGTGGCGGCAAGGTCTGGATCCGGATCTTCCCTGACAAGCCAGTGAGTAAGAAGCCTGCCGAGACCCGTATGGGTAAGGGAAAGGGGTCGCCGGATAGGTGGGTAGCGGTCGTGAAGCCCGGCCGCATGATGTTCGAGCTCGAGGGTGTCACCCGCGAAGTCGCCGAGACGGCGATGGCGCTGGCGTCGGCCAAGTTGAGCGTGAAGACCAAGTTCGTCGTGCGCGAGGGGGCACAGACCGATGCGAGCTGATGAAATGCGCGGCCTGAGCGATGCCGATCTGGCGTCGCGGTTGGCGGACCTGGAGCGGGAGCGATTCCATCTCCGGTTCAAGAGTGGTACGCAGCCCCTGGAGGATCCACTTCTGCTGCGCAGCTTGCGGCATGAAGTGGCGCGAGCGAGAACGATCCAGCGGGAGCGCGCGCTGGGCATCGTGCGGGTGACGGCCGAGGCGGCCGCGCCGGCAAAGAAGACGACGAAGAAAACGGCGAAGTCGGCGACGCGTGGCACCACGCGCCGCGCCGGCCGCTGAGCCCGGGAGCACTGAGCAATGGCGGAGATGACGAATAGCCAGCAGACGGCCGGAGTGGCTGAGACCACCGGCACCCGGGGATCGCGGAAGATGCGTACCGGGATCGTCGTGAGCGACAAGATGGACAAGACCGTGGTGGTCACGATCACGCGACGCGTGCCCCACCCGGTTTACGGCAAGATGGTGACTCGCACCAAGCGGGTTAAAGCGCACGACGAGGAGAACTCGGTTAAGACCGGGGACACCGTGCGCATCATGGAGACCCGGCCGCTGTCAAAGGACAAGCGGTGGCGCGTGGTCGAGGTTATCGAGCGCGCACGCTGACGGAGAGGGAGAAGCCATGATCCAGCAAGAATCAGTGGTGAAGGTCGCGGACAACTCGGGCGCGAAGCGTGCCCTGGTTATCCGCGTCCTGGGAGGCTCGGGGCGTCGATATGCCGGACTCGGCGATCGCGTAATCGTGGCCGTCAAGGACGCACTTCCGAACGGGACTGTCAAAAAGTCCGAAGTCGCCAAGGGAGTTGTCGTACGGACGGTCAAGGAGACGCGTCGCAAGGATGGCAGCTACATCCGCTTCGACGAGAATGCAATTGTAATCATCAACGATAACGGGGAGCCTCGCGCGACCCGTATCTTCGGACCGGTTGCCCGCGAACTGCGCGACAAGAAGTACATGAAGATCGTCTCGCTGGCGCCAGAGGTTATCTGAGATGCGCATCCTGACACAGCGTAAGACTGCCAAGAAGCGGAACCGTGTTCGTCACCAGGTCAATGCTGAGAAGCAGCCGATCCACGTGACGACCGGTGACGTGGTACGCGTGGTTCGTGGCAACGACAAGGGCAAGGAAGGGAAGGTGCTCCGGGTCGTGCGGAAGACGGGCCGCGTGGTGGTCGAGGGCGTTAACATCGTGAAGAAGCATCGCCGGGCACGGACGGCGGAGGAGCAGGGGGGCATCATCGAGATGCCGGCGCCTCTCCACGCGTCCAACGTGATGCTGCTCGATCCCAAGTCTGGCGAGCCGACGCGCACAAAGAGTCGCGTTGAAGCCGACGGCACGAAGGAGCGTCTGAGTGTGAAGAGCGGGGAGCCCATCCCGCGCGCGCACTGAGGCCGGGGAACTGACGCATGGCTAAGGAAAGCAAGGCCCCAAAGGGGCAGGGCACCAAGGGGCAGAGCCCCAAGGGGCAGGGATCCAAGGGGCAGGCTCCTAAGGGGCAGGCCGGTAAGGGTTCCAAGAGGAACGCGTCGAGGGCCGAGGCTGCCGGGCCGGTGGAGCACACCGGCGTTGGTCTTCCGGTGCCGCCGCCGCGACTCAAGCAGTACTATCTTGAGACCGTCAGGCCGCGGCTGGCCGAGCAGTTCGGTCTCACCAACGTGCATCAGCTGCCCAAGCTACAGAAGATCGTCATCAACGTCGGTCTGGGTGAGGCGCTGAAGCAGCCCAAGCTTCTGGACAACGTGTCTGAGGAGTTGGGGATCATCACCGGCCAGCGTCCGGTACGGAAGAAGGCGAAGAAGTCGATCGCCAACTTCGGCCTCCGCGAGGGCCAGGAGATCGGCGTCGCGGTGACGCTGCGTGGCGCTCGCATGTGGGAGTTCCTGGACCGGCTTATTACCGTTGCGATCCCGCGTATCCGCGACTTCCGCGGTCTGAATACGCGCTCGTTCGACGGACGAGGGAACTACTCCATGGGGATCAAGGAACAGATGATCTTCCCGGAGATCAGCTATGACCAGATCGAACAGATCCACGGGATGGACATCACCCTGGTGACCTCCACGAACCGCGACGATCACGGTATCGCGCTACTGCGCGAGCTCGGGATGCCGTTCCGGGGCGAGGAGCGGCCAAAGGGGATGGCGGCCGCCTGACGGCTGACCGCTCCGACGCCACCACCGACCTTCCTAGAGAATAGATACCGATGGCCAAGACCAGTAAGACCGTAAAGAACCAGATGCGCCGCGAGATAGTGGCGCGCTATGCAGTGCGCCGGGCGGAGCTTAAGGAGACGATCCGGAAGCCGACGACGACGATGGAGGAGCGTGAGGTAGCGTTTAAGGCGCTGCGCGCGATGCCTCGCGATGCGTCGCCGACGCGGATCCGGAACCGGTGCAACATGACCGGCCGGCCGCGGGCATACTTGCGGCAGTTCGGATTGTCGCGAATCTCCTTCCGGGACATGGCCCTAAACGGCTACATCCCCGGCGTACGCAAGGCTAGCTGGTAAGATGGGCTCCGACCCACATGTGATGACTATGTCATCGCTGGTGGGTCCGGTCCACTCCGCATCACTTCCCCTTCAAGCCCTCACGTCCGATCAAGGATACGGGGGGCGCAGGAAACATTCATGAGTATGACCGATCCGGTCGCTGACATGCTCACGCGGATCCGCAACGCTTGCGGATCGAACCATCGTCGCGTGGACATGCCAGCTTCCAAGCTCAAAGTCGAGATTGCCCGTCTCCTCAAGGAGAATCACTACATCACCGACTACCGTCTGGTGGAGAGCGAGGAGGGACGCCCGCTTCTGCGCGTGATCCTCAAGTACGCCCACGGCGGCCACGCGGTGATTCGCCAGCTCAAGCGAGTTAGCACGCCAGGCCTTCGTAAATACGTTGGCGTGTCGGAGATCCCGCGCGTTCGCAATGGCCTCGGAATGGCCATCGTGAGCACGTCGCGAGGCCTCATGAGCGACCGCGAGGCGCGCCAGGCGCGCACCGGCGGTGAGCTCCTCGCCCTCGTCTGGTAAGGGGGACAGGAGACATGTCACGAATTGGAAAGGCGCCGATTAGCATACCGGCCGGAGTGACGGTGAAGACCGACGGTCGACGGATGACCGTGACGGGCCCGCGTGGTACGCTTGAGCGAGAGCTGCCGGCGGAGATCATCATCACCCAGGAAGACGGCGAGATCCGGGTCACCCGCCCGAGCGACGAGGCGAATCATCGCTCGCTGCACGGGCTGACACGGACGCTCGTCGCGAACATGGTGGAGGGAGTTACGAAAGGCTTCCAGAAGACGCTCGATATCGTCGGCGTCGGCTACCGGGCAGAGACTCGCCCGTACGGGCTATTCATGGCGCTCGGCTACTCGCATCCGATCGAGTACCAGGCTCCGGAGGGGATCAAGCTGACCGCGGCGACGCCGACGCAGATCCTCGTCGACGGTTCGAACAAGGAAGTAGTCGGCCAGGTGGCGGCGGAGATCCGCAAGCTGCGTCCGCCCGAGCCGTACAAGGGGAAGGGAATCAAGTACGCAGGCGAGCAGATCCGCCGGAAGGCCGGCAAGGCGGGGGGCAAGTAATGAAAATCATAGGCAAGGCGAACCGTACCGAGCGGCGTATCCGCCGCCATCTGCGCGTTCGCAAGAAGGTTACAGGAACGGTCGAGCGGCCGCGTCTCGTGGTCTATCGTTCGCTCAAGCACATTACGGCGCAACTCGTGGACGACGTCCAGGGCCGTACTTTGATGACCGTATCCGACGGCAAGTTCACGGGTACGAAGTCGGAGCGGTCGGCAGAGGTCGGGAAGGCACTCGCCGAGCGGGCCAAGGAAGCGGGGATCACGAAGGTCGTGTTCGACCGCGCTGGCTATCAGTACCACGGCCGCGTCAAGGCGGTCGCCGACGGTGCCCGCGAAGGCGGGCTGGAGTTCTAAAATGGCAGATTTCCAGAATTCGAGCGCTGGTGGGCGCCCAGGCGGTAGCCCCGGCGGATTTGGTGGCGGAGCCGGCGGCGGTGGTGGCCGTGGCGGCGGCGGCGGCGGTGGTCGTGGCGGCGGCGGTGCTGGTCGGGGCGGCGCTGGTCGCGGGCGTGGTGCGCCCGGCGGTCCCGGCGGTCCCGGCGGTCCCGGAGCCCGTGGCGGCCCCGGCGGTGAAAGCCGCGGTCGCGGTCGGGACGGCCAGGGTGGCGGTCGCGATCAGCAGCGCGAGGGGAGCGATCTCGTCGAGAACGTGATTGCGATCAACCGCGTCGCCAAGGTGGTCAAGGGCGGTCGCCGCTTCTCGTTCAACGCGCTCGTCGCCGTTGGCGATGGGCAGGGACGGGTAGGCTTCGCCACCGGCAAGGCCAACGAAGTGTCGGAGGCTGTCCGCAAGGCGGTTGATGGCGCGCGTCGCAACATGGTGACCATTCCGCTCACCGGCGGCACGATCCCTCACGAGATTGTCGGTCGCCATGGTGCGGGCAAGGTTTTGATGAAGCCTGCCGCGCCTGGCGCCGGCGTGATCGCTGGTGGCGCCGTTCGCGCCATCCTTGAGTGCGCTGGTATAGCCGACATCCTCACGAAGAGTCTTGGCTCCACCAATCCGCACAACATGGTCCTCGCGGCCATGGACGGTCTTGCCCATCTGACGACTGTCGAGCAGGTGGCCAAGGAGCGTGGAGTGGAAGTGTCGGCGATCGGTTATCGGTCGCGGGCACGAGTGAAGGAGGTCGTCTGATGGCGCGGACATTCGTCTGGCACCCCCGCAAGGGTCCGAAGTACACGGCGCCAGCACTTCCGTTGACCGACGGCCAGCTTCGCATCGAGCAGGTGCGTAGTGGCATCGGTCATAAGGCTACAATGCGCCGGACGCTGGAGGCCCTTGGTCTCCGGCATCATCAGGCGGTGGTGATCAAGCAGGACTCGCCGTCGCTGCGCGGCATGCTCAAGCAGGTGCGTCACCTGGTTCAGGTGACGCCCGTCGAGGAGTGAACTGACGATGGCTGAGATGGAGAAGATTGGACTTCATAACCTGACGCCGGCAATCGGCTCGCACAGGGACCGTAAGCGGCTTGGCCGCGGTCCCGGCTCGGGCACCGGAAAGACGTCAGGCAAGGGACATAAGGGAAGCAAGGCACGCGCCGGCCACCACGGTCCTGGTGGCGGCAAGCCTGGCTTCGAGGGCGGGCAGATGCCGCTCACGCGTCGCGTGCCCAAGCGCGGCTTCACAAATCCGTTCCGTGTCGAACATCAGGTCGTGCGCCTGGATGCGCTCGCCCAGTTCACCGACGCGGAAGTCACGCCGGAGACGCTGATGGCGGCCGGACTGGCTCGGCCCCGCAAGGGACCGGTCAAGCTGCTCGCCAATGGCGAGATCTCGCACGCCGTGACAGTTCGTGGCGTGAAGGTGAGCGCCGGCGCCCGCGAGAAGATCGTGGCGGCCGGAGGCCGCGTCGAGGCGTAGCATGGCACAGGCTAACCCCGCCGCAGCACTCGCGAGCATCTATAAGACGCCGGAGCTCTGGCAGAAGATCGTTTTTACGGCAATCTGCCTTTTCGTCTACCGCATCGGCGCGCACGTTACGGCGCCGGGCGTGGACGTCATCGCCCTGACTGATTACTTCGCCAATCAGCAGGGCGGGGGCGGGCTGCTGGGACTGTACGACCTGTTCGTCGGCGGTGGGCTGTCGAGGGCGACTGTGTTCGCCCTCGGCATCATGCCTTACATATCCGCCAGCATCTTCATGCAGATCGCCGCCGCCGTGGTGCCGACGATCGATAAGATGAACAAGGATGAAGAGGGCCGGAAGAAGGTCACTCAGTGGACTCGCTACATCACCATTGCCCTGGCGGTCGTCCAGGCTTGGGGCTTCGCGTTGTTCACCGAGTCGCTGCAGGGCGCTGTTCATGCGCCCGGGCTGGCGTTCCGGCTCCAGATGGTCCTCTTCCTCACCACTGGCGCGATGTTCGTCATGTGGCTCGGTGAGCAGATCACTGAGAGTGGCATTGGTAACGGCGCCAGCTTGCTCATCTTCTTCTCGATCGTCGAGCGCTTCTGGCCCGGCATCATCACAACCGCTGGCCTGGTCTCTACAGGCGCCATCGGACCCTTCACACTGATCCTGCTCGGCGTCGTCATGCTTGCCGTGGTCGCTGGCGTGGTCTCCATGACACTCGCTGCGCGACGCATCGCCATCCAGATTCCGCAGCGCACGATGGGTCGCGGACGGATGCGGGAAGCGGCTAAGAACTTCATCCCGCTGAAGGTCAACGCGGCGGGAGTGATGCCGATCATCTTTGCCCAATCGGTGATCGTCGTACCGGGCGCGATCGCGCAGTTCAGCGGTCGTGAGTCCCTGCAGGCGATGGCCGAGATGATGGCGCCGGGTACCTGGCTGTACTACCTCATGTCGGCCGTCCTCATCATCTTCTTCACCTACTTCTACACGTCGATCATCTTCAATCCGGTCGATCTGTCGGAGAATCTGAAGAAGCAGGGAGGCTTCGTTCCGGGCGTTCGTCCTGGTGCAAAGACGGCGGATTACATCGATCACGTGGTAACACGTATCACCCTGCCAGGCTCAGTCTTCCTGACCTTCATCGCCTTGCTGCCGATCTTCATCTTCGACGGCTTCGGCGTGCCCTTCTCCTTCGGTGGAACGTCGCTCCTGATTGTCGTTGGCGTGGCGCTGGATACGATGCAGCAGATGCAGCAGCATCTGCTCCTCCGCAAGTACGATGGGTTCATGAAGAAGGGACGTGTGCGGTTCCGTGGGCGTGGCTCCGGGATCGGCGGCACCTGAGGCGCGGCGAATGATTCTCGTACTTCTCGGACCTCCGGGAGCGGGAAAGGGCACTCAGGGGGAGCGGCTTGCCGCCACCCTCGGAGTTCCCAAGATCGCTACCGGTGACGTGCTAAGAGCCGCCGTGCTCGAGGGCACCCCCCTCGGCTTGAAGGCCAAGGCGGCGATGGACCGCGGAGACCTAGTTCCTGACCAGGTCATCCTTGGTATCATGAAGGACGCCCTCTCCGCCCCAGAGGCGGAGAAGGGCGCAATTCTGGATGGGGTGGTTCGAACGGTGCCGCAGGCGGAAGGGCTTGCCCGGGTTGCATCCGAGCTGGGCCGGCCGGTGGATGCGGTTCTCCTCTTCGAAGCGTCCGAGGAGGAACTGTTGCGTCGCCTTGGCGGACGCACGGTCTGTGAATCGTGTCAGACTCCCTATACCGGGCGTGAAGCTGGCGAGCTGTGCGCGAAGTGCGGTGGGCGGCTCGTCCGCCGAAAGGACGACGAGCCCGAAGCTATCCTCCACCGGTTGGCGGTTTTCCAGGCTCAAACAGCGCCGGTGGTGGAGTGGTATCGCGCCAGTCAGACGCCCATCATAGCAATAGACGCGGTGGGGGCGCCCGACGATGTCGAGGCGCGAATGCTTGCCGCGTTGGAAAAGGTGAGACGTTGATCCAACTGAAGTCACCGCGCGAGATCGAGGTGATGGCAGAGGGCGGTGCCATCCTTGGCGCCGCCCTCGTGCTATTGCGCGCCAGCGTGCGCCCGGGCATGACAACCCTCGAGCTGGACCAGATCGCCGAGCGGTTCATCCGCGATCACGACGGCGCCACGCCTGCCTTCAAGGGTTTGTATGGCTTTCGTGGGTCCGCCTGCATCTCGATCAATGAGGAGATCGTCCACGGCATCCCGTCGCGAAAGCGAGTCCTTGCCGAGGGCGACATCGTCACCCTCGACCTCGGGGTCAAGCTTGGCGGCTATTACACCGACTCGGCTATCACGGTACCGGTCGGCGAGATTGACGCGGAGACCCAGCGACTGCTGGATGTGACCGAAGCTTCTCTTGAGGCAGGCATACGCGCCGCCGTAGTGGGCAATCATGTCGGGGACATCGGCCATGCGGTCCAGCAGGTCGTGGAGCCGGAGGGCTTCAGCATCGTGCGCGACTTAGTTGGGCACGGCCTGGGGCTCAGCCTGCACGAGGAGCCTCAGGTGCCTAACTATGGCAAGCCGCATCGGGGTCCGACGCTCGCTGCCGGACTGACCATCGCCATCGAGCCGATGGTGAACGCTGGCGTGCCGCATACCCGCACGTTGTCTGATAAGTGGACAGTCGTCACCGCTGACGGTCGTCGTTCGGCGCACTTCGAGCACACGATAGCAGTGACCGACGACGGTCCCCGCATCCTGAGCGTAAGGGCCGAGTAGCGGCGTCAGCGCGGTGGCTGCTGTCGCATCCGCGCCTCCAGCAGTCTTCCGCTCACTACTTGTTGTAGCTTTAACTGCTCGGCGCCGGCCAGCCAGACTGCGCTCTCTGGCATCAGTCCCACAACCTCGCTCCGCGTCACCTCCACGCCGCGCGCTGCAGCCTCGTCCCGTACGCGTTCATAGGCGACGTGGACGGGAGTGCGGCTTATGTCAACGAGGTTCATGGATAGCTGAGCCTGGCCGTTCACCTCGAGCGCAAGAGCCTTCACCGCCGGCAGGCCGCCGGAAGACTCACGCACCGCGCGGGCGATCTCACGGGCAGCGGCCAGATTCGTAGCCGGCCCCAGGAAGACGTTGTAGGCGACCAGCAGGTCGCGTGCTCCGATGATCACCGCGCCTGCGGTAGGATGCAGACGCTGCGGGCCGTAGTCGGGGGCGCGCAGCGGATCGTGTCCAATCAGGTCCCGGATACCCTCGAATCCGCCCCTCCTGACGTCGGCGAGATTTCGGCGCTCGGGGCGCGTGGCCGCGTACTCGTAAAGGTATACGGGGATGTCGAGCTCATCGCCGACGCGTCGACCGAGGAGATTGGCCGCTTCTACGCACTGGGCCATGCTCGCGCCCCCCAGCGGTACGAAGGGGACTACATCGGTGGCGCCGAGGCGGGGATGAACGCCGACGTGGGCGTTCAGGTCGATGCGCATTGCTGCCTCACGAATGGCGGCGAACGCAGCCTCTACAGCGGCTTCCGGAGTGGTCACGAAGGTGATCACGGAGCGGTTATGCCATTCGTCGGCGGAGACGTCGAGGACGATCGCCCCATCTACCGCGGCTATAGAATCGCCTATTGCCGCCACGACATCGGTCCGTCTCCCTTCCGAGAAGTTGGGGACGCACTCGATAATTGCCGAGGCTGCGGCACCCCCATGTATCGCTCGCCGCCCTATCGACGCGGCCAAATTCTGGGGGACGGAGACCAGCCGTGCGGCCGCAGCCAGTGGCTCCTGTTCGACAGGCCTTGATCGAGGTCCGGCGGCGCTGCTGGATGACGAAGCTTCCGCGTCGGCGGCCAGGAGTTCGGCCAGCAGCCAGCGATGCATGGCGGGATTGCCGGCGACGATCGGACCGTGAGCCACGGGAGCGTCCCTGCCCGCACGATCGGTGACTATGCCGCCAGCTTCGCGAATGATGAGCAGCCCGGCGCCGACGTCCCAGGGTGCCAGGGAGAGCTCCCAGAATGCCTCCAGCCGTCCGCGGGCGACGTCCACGAGATCGAGCGCAGCCGATCCTCCACGACGGACGCCGGCCGTCTGGCGGGCCACGCGGCCCAGTTGGGGCAGGTAAGCGGCAAGCGCCGCCAGATCGGTGAACGGCACACCGGTTCCAATAAGCGAACGTGATGGCTGGGTGATCGAGGATACGAGCAGTCTTTCCTCACCACACCAGGCGCCGTGGCCGTCGACCGCCGTGCAGACGTCTCCGGTGACCACGTTGTGGACCACGCCGGCGGCCAGCCGCCCCTCGCTGAGAACGGCTATGGAAACCGCATATTCTGGATAGCCGTGAAGGAAATTGGTGGTGCCGTCGAGTGGGTCCACGACGAATATGAGATCAGCGTTGCTGGCGAGATCGGGTGATCCCTCCTCGCCCAGGATTGCCGCGTTCGGTAGCAGGCGACCGACCACCTGCCGGATGCGCTCCTCGGCGGCGAGATCGACCGCGCTGACAAAATCCGTCGCACTCTTCTCCTCCCATTCAAGGGTGGCGCGACCGGAGGTTCGCTCCCGGATCACGTCCACCGCCGCGCGAGCGGCGGTCGTCGCGACGTCGAGAAGATGGAGATCGGAAACGAGCGTCGCTTGCGAGCTCATTTGGGTGCCTCTACGTTCGTGTGATGCCAAGGATATTCAGTGGGATACAGCCATCGGGCGAACTGCACGTGGGCAACTACCTGGGCGCCGTGCGCAACTGGGTTGCCCTTCAGAGCGAGCAGGAATGCATCTTCTGCGTCGTCAACCTCCACGCGATCACCGTGCCCTACGCCCCCGAGGACCTGCGGCGGCGGACGCGGGAGATGGTGGTGTCGCTGATTGCGGCCGGTGTCGATCCGGAAGTGTGTACGCTGTTTGTGCAGTCGGCCGTGCCGGAACATACGGAGCTCAACTGGATCTTCAACACCGTCACCCCTCTCGGTGAATTGGAGCGTCAGACTCAGTTCAAGGAGAAGGCCTCACGCCAGGAGAGCGTGATGGCGGGCCTGCTCAACTACCCGGTGCTGCAAGCGGCGGACATACTTCTCTACCGCGCCGATGGCGTTCCGGTTGGCGAGGACCAGGTGCAGCACCTGGAGCTGTCGCGCGAGATCGCGCGGCGTTGGAACGCACGTTTCGCGTCCGGCGAGGAGCCGTACTTCCCCGAGCCCAAGGCGCTGCTGACCCCGACGCGCCGGATTATGGGACTGGACGGCCAGTCGAAAATGTCGAAGTCCATGGGAAATACGATCGGTTTGCTGGAGCCCACCGAGAGCGTGTGGGAAAAGCTTAGGCCGGCGATGACTGATCCAGCACGTGTGAGGAAGACCGATCCCGGGACGCCGGAAGTCTGCAACATCTACCAGTTGCACAAGGCATTCAGCGAGCTGGAGATGGTGGAGACGGTCGCCGTAAACTGCCGTACCGCTGGCTGGGGCTGCATCGAATGCAAGAGGGTGCTACACGAGTCGATGGAGCTAGAACTGGTGCCTATCCGTCGGCGTGCAGAGGAGATCGCGGCTGCTCCGGCCAAGTTGGACGAGATGCTGGCCCACGGTGCGGAGCGGGCGCGTGCGGTGGCGCGGGACACCATGGTCGAGGTACGTGATCGCATGGGGATTGCGTAAGGAGGAAGGCACTTCCCCTCACCTCGAGCGACCAAATGGCTAAGCAAAAACCGACCGGCAAGGATGGCGCGGTCACGACAATGATCTGCGTGACGTGCGGCAATCAACAGTTCTTCACTGGTGACGCGTCGGCTTCACTCGTCTGCCCGACTTGCGGCGGTACCGTGTTTCGGGAATTCGACACCCCGGCGCCTGGCGATCAGGCTGCCGAGTCGGCCGCCGAAGAACAGGCGCGCAGCATGAGCTACGGCGACTCGTCGCCGGATACCAACGCAGGGGACGTGCTGGACCTGGATAGCAGCGCGTGACCCGAGCCGAAAGCGGTGTGGGGAACGTGCCCCAACCTGCGGTCGGAGACGGTGACAACCATGTTCGATAGTTCCGACGCCGTCGGTCCCACAACGTCCACAGGAACCAGTGGGCGACTTCTGGTGGCAGATCTGCGCGCTGTTGCACCGGCGTGGACGCCTCCGGAGAGCGTCCTCGATTCTCTGCGCGACGCAAGGCCCGATGGATGGCGCCTCCACGTGGTAAGCGCTCCCACCGTATCTGACGGCGACGGCGCCGATCGCCCCAGTGATGAGACGATGTCGGTTATCGGAGAAGCCGAGGCCTACGTTGGATTTGGGGCACCGCGGGCGCTGCTGGCGGCAGCACCGCGACTGCACTGGATCCACTCAGCCACCGCCGGTGTGGGGTCGCTCCTTACTCCGGAGCTGAAGGCCCGTCAGTTGTTGCTCACGAACTCCGCTGGCGTGCACGCTGAACCGATCGCCGAGTATGTATTGGGAGGTGTTCTCCACTTCCTGCGTGGCTTCGACATAGCGGTTCGCTTGCAGGCAGAAGGGCGATGGGACCGAGATCCGTTCGTGGGTGCGGGGCACAGCGCACGCGAGGTGCGGGAATGTCGGGTGCTGGTGGTCGGCACTGGCGGGATCGGAGGGGCTGTCGGGCGAGCGCTGAGCGCTCTCGGCGCGCCCTGCGTGGGGATACGACGTCGTCCCGAGTTGGGTGCGCCAGCCGGATTCCAGAGGGTGACCGGACTAGACGGCTTGGACGACGAGCTACCGTCGGCCGACGTGCTCGTCCTTGCCGCTCCACTCACCGGCCAGACCAGGGCGCTCATGACGGCCGAGCGGCTGGATCGGCTCCCGCCAGGTGCGATAGTGGTGAATGTGGCCCGCGGCGCGTTGCTGGATGAACGGGCGCTGGCCGCCCGTCTGGAAACCGGAAAGTTGCGCGGAGCCGTGCTCGACGTCTTTGAGGAAGAACCCCTGCCGGCGGACAGTCCGCTGTGGGGAATATCGCGCGCGCTCCTCTCTCCGCATGTCTCAGGCGTTTCGCCACGCCTCTTCTGGGAGAGGGAGCTCGCGCTGATCCTCGACAACTGGCAGCGCTACCGGGCTGGCGAGCCGTTGCGCAACCTCGTGGACCAGCGAGCAGGGTACTGAGCCCCAATGGAAAAGATCATCAAAGCGGCGGTGGAACGCGGCGCGTCCGACCTGCACATCAAGGCCGGCGACGTCTTTCGCGCGCGCATAGACGGCAAGCTGGTGGCGCTCACGCGACAGGCGCTGACACCTGAACAGACGAAGGCAATCGCACTCCGTCTGATTCAGAACGAAACCGTTCGACGCGACATCGATAACCTGCGCGACTACGACTGTTCGTGGGGAGCGACGGGCATTGGACGATTCCGTGTAAACATCCTGCGGCAGCGCTCGAGCTTCATGGTCGTCATGCGGGTGATCCCGTTCGAGGTGCCCACGTTTGAGAAGCTCCGGCTGCCAGACGTGATGAAGAGCATTGCCCAGGCTGAGCGCGGAATGGTCCTCGTCACCGGAGTGACTGGGTCGGGGAAGTCGAGTACCATGGCGGCGCTTTTGCACCAGATAAACGCCAACCAGAACAAGCACGTCGTGACGCTGGAGAATCCGATCGAGTTCCTCCATCGGGACCTGCAGAGTTCGATCACCCAGCGCGAGATCGGGGTGGATACCGACAGCTTCGCCGTCGGGCTGAGGGCGGCGCTGCGCCAGGACCCGGACGTCGTGATGATAGGCGAGATGCGCGATGCGGAGACCATCGATACTGCCATGAAGGCGGCGGAGACAGGTCACCTGCTCATCTCCACCCTCCACACCGGCGACGCGCAGACGACCATTTCTCGAATCCTCGCCATGTTCGCGGCCGAGGAGCAGGACACGGTGCGCATCCGCCTTGCCGAGTCACTGGCGGCGGTGGTTTCGCAGCGTCTGCTGCCCAGGGCTGATGGCAAGGGACGGGTGGTGGCAGCGGAGGTGATGGTATGTACGTCAACCATTCGCGAGCTGATCCTCGAGCCAAACCGTGTATCTGAGATCCCTGAGTACATTGCGGAAGGACGGGAGCAATACGGGATGCAGACCTTCGACCAGCACCTCGCCGACCTGGTGACGGGCGGTGAGGTGACATATGACGTGGCACTGGCGGCGGCGACGCGCCCATCCGATTTTGCTCTTCAGTTCAGGATGCTTCGTACGAGCGGAGTGCCAGACCGTCCGCCGACGATGGAGATGGCGGCGGTACACGAGTCGGCATCGGGCCTGTCCGACGGCCTCAACGTCGGCTTCGAGTTCCTGGATAGTTGATCGGCACTCCGGCGTACGGCCGCCGGGGCGACCGCCCCGTTCCGCCCTCGTCCGGAGAGTCGTCGTGGTAGATCCAGCACAGCAGCAGTCACCGTCCGCCCTCGCCAACACCACCCTCGCCAATACCAATCGAGGGAATCGAAGCCGTCTGAGCGGGCTCTTCGGCCCGGCGGTCACGACCTTTCGGGCCGACGAAGCGCTCGACCTCGACGCATTCGGGTCTAACCTGAGAGCGCTCATGGCGGCCGGCATTGACGGTATCCTCGTCACTGGCTCGACGGGCGAGGCAGCGCTGGTGGACGACGGGGAGCGAGAACGGCTGCTGGCATTGGCCCGTGAGGTTGTACCGGCCGATCGCTGGCTGCTTGCCGGGGTGGGCGCCGAATCCACGCGTCAGGTAGTGCAGCGGTGCCGTGCTGCGGCCGCTCAGGGTGCTGACGCGGCGCTGGTGGTCGCACCGCACTACTACGGTCCACAGATGACCCACGCAGCGCTCAGCGCGCATTACCTGCGCGTGGCTGACGAGAGCACGATCCCCGTGGCGCTCTACAACATTCCGAAGTACATGCACTTTTCCCTGCCACCGGAACTCGTGCATGAGTTGGCCGGGCACGAAAACGTGATCGGAATGAAGGACAGCTCCGGCGACGCAGCCCTGTTCGCCCGCTACATGGAGTCTCAGTCCCCCACCTTCGGCGTCCTTACTGGGAATGGCAGCGGATTCGCCCCGGCGCTGGCCAGCGGGGCGGATGGAGGCACACTGGCGGTGGGCCTGATCGCGACTGTCCTCGCCACCGGCATCCGGGATGCGGCAAGCAACGGAGATATGGCGGTAGCGTCGTCGATCCAGGCCAAAATGTCGCCCGTCAACAGCGCGATCGTCGCTACGCTTGGAGTGCCTGGCATCAAGGCCGCCCTGGACATGTTGGGCCTCCATGGTGGTCCGTGTCGTCTGCCGTTGCTCAGCCTGGACGCTGATGGGCTAGCCACGGTGCGCTCAGTGCTCGCGACTGCCGGTCTTATTGACCCTGGCCAGCCGGTCTGAGGACCCCCTACGCGGCCGCGTGAGAACGCCCTGAACTTCCCGCCATGACCGGCGATCCTAGCAACGAGTCGATCAACCAAACGCCAGGGAAAGTTGACGTTCTCGGGGCGGTTGATGGGTCAGGCAGCATCGGCTCGCCAGGGTGCGATTCGAGGAGCGCCAGCTCAGCAGTTGGAGGCTCTGCGGGCGATGTCGCCGCCCTCGCAGCGGAGGTCACGGCGCTCCTGCACGACCTCGCCTCCTCACCACGCCCGGCCGGTTCGGCCGCTGAGGAGAGGGCGCGGGCACGTTGCGCCGCCTGGCTGACTTCACGCGGTTACTCCGTCGCCGACCAACCATTCAGCTACTCGGCGCTACCCGGCCGATGGGGCACGCCAGTGCTTGGAGTAGTTTCGCTTCTCCTGCTCGGTGCGGCGGTCACCACGGGAGTAGCCGGGCGGCCGTCTGCCGGGCTGCTGCTGCTCGCGGTTGCCGGGTTGGTGTTGTCGCTTGTCGGGAGGTGGGTGGTCCGGCAAGGCATACTGTCGCTGCCACTGATGCGCTGTCGTTCGGTCAATCTGGTTGCCACCCGAGGCGATCGGCCCCCGACGGTCTGGCTGATGGCGCACTTGGACAGCAAGTCCCAACCGGTGCCGATAGCTGTGAGAGCGGCTGGAGTGATCGGAACGCTGGCCGTCTGGGGTGTTACCGCGCTGCTCCTTGTCGCTGGGGTGGCCGGACTCAGACCTTTAACGGAGTTCTGGTGGTCTCTTCTGGCGGCAGGTGTGGTCTGCGCCCTTCCTATCATCGCCAGCACGGTGGGTGGGGAATCAAACGGCGCGCTGGACAACGCCTCCGGAGTGGCCGCAGTGCTTGGAGCGGCGGCCCTACTTCCCATCCGGGAAGCCGCGTCGGTGGGGATTGTGATCACCAGCGCTGAGGAGCTGGGATTGGCCGGAGCGCGGGCCTGGTCAGCGGGCACGGCTCCTGCCATTGCCCTGAACTGCGATGGCGTCGACGATCAGGGAGAGATTGTGGTGATGTACTCGGGCAATCGGCCGCAACAAATCCTACGCACCGTCACTGGTGCCGCCAAGCCGGGCGAGCCGGTACGCACCCGGGGGCTGGTGCCCGGAATTCTCACCGATCACGTCGCGCTGACGGCCGCCGGTTGGTCCGCAGTTACGGTAAGTCGCGGCACCATCGGCACGCTGCGCCGTATCCACACGCGCTCGGACACTATGGCCCAGTTGCGAGGCGATGGGTTGATGGCCGTTGCAAGCCTTCTGGCTCGATCGGCCACCAGGCTGGCGACCGGTGTCGGTAGCCCGGCTCTTTCTGCTGACCAGGACGCTGCCCAGAGCGCTGAAGGGGTGCAATGACCGCCGTCGTCGTTCTCGGCATCGCTCTCTTTGTGGCTCTTCTCCTTGTACCGCTCGGCCTTCCTGGGCTGTGGGTGATGGTGGGGATCGCCCTTCTTGCTGACATGCTCGGGGCCGGCATCGAGATTGGCTGGCCAGCACTGGCGGGAGTGACGGTGTTGGCGCTGGCGGCGGAGCTGATCGAGTTTGCCCTGGGCGGGAGGATGGCCAGGCGCTACGGAGGCTCCAAGCGCGCCGAGTGGGGAGCAATACTCGGTGGGCTGGTGGGAGTCGTGGTGGGCTTTCCGGTGCCGATCATCGGCCCCATGATCGGCGCCTTTGTCGGAGCATTCGTGGGCGCTCTGGTGGCCGAGCTGAGCCTTCGCCGAGGCACGAAAGCAGCCACACGGGTGGCCACGGGGGCGTTGGTGGGGCGTGCGCTAGCGGTTGTCGTGAAGACCGGAATAGGCGCTACAATGGCCGTGTGGCTTCTCTGGATCGCCTGGCCCTGATCGTTATTCCTGCTTCCTGGCGGGTTGCATCGTCGGGCGCCAATCGTAGATTCCATCAACGCCCCGCGCCCCGCCGTCGGGGCGTTTTGCGTGGGCGTTCGCCCATTTGGCGGCGTGCATGCAATCGGCCACCGCCGACTCCGCTGTCGCGCCCATACCCGCTACAGCGCCAACGCCGGCGATACCGTCAGGAGAAGCATGTTCGATTCTACGAAGCGCGTCGTGGTCGTCGTTGGTGCGCAGTGGGGTGATGAGGGCAAGGGGAAACTGGTGGACGTGCTTGCCGAGCGCGCCGACTGGGTCGTCCGCTATCAGGGGGGCGCCAACGCTGGCCACACGGTGCACATCGGTGACCTTTCCTTCGTGCTGCATCAGATCCCTAGCGGCATCATGCACCCGGGCGTGCGATGCGCCATCGGGAACGGCGTAGTCCTCGACCCGGACACCCTGTTTGACGAGATCGACGAACTGGTGCGCGACGGTGTGGACGTGGAAGGTCGGCTGTACGTGAGCGACCGCGCGCACCTCGTGCTGCCGTACCACAAGCTGCTGGATGGGGCGAGCCTGGCGAGCCGGGAGATTGGGACCACCGGACGCGGTATCGGACCGGCGTACGAGGACAAGGTGGCTCGGCGCGGCGTCCGCGTGCTGGACCTGCGCCATCCGGCCCGCGTGCGGGCGCTGGTGGAGCGGGCGGTGGCTCATGCCAATGCGCAGCTGGCTGGCGTTTCCGATGTTCGGGCCGATGCCGACGAGACCATCGCGCTTCTGGAGCGGCTGGCGCCACGGCTGCTGCCTCTGGCTGAGGATGTTGGGCTGGCCGTGCACCGGGCGATTAAGAGCGGAGCGGCGGTACTACTGGAGGGCGCGCAGGGGTCGCTGCTGGACATCGATCATGGCACTTACCCGTTCGTGACGTCCAGCAACACTACTTCCGGAGGTGCTGCCGTGGGCGCCGGTATTTCGCCGACGGTGATCGACGCGGCGTTGGGCGTTGTGAAGGCGTATACGACGCGCGTTGGCAACGGACCGCTGCCGACGGAGATGGAGGAGCCGATGATGAGCGAAATGCGGCGGCTCGGCAACGAGTTCGGAGCTACCACAGGACGCGCTCGCCGTTGCGGCTGGTTCGACGCGGTGGTGGTGCGCTACGCGGTGCGCATCAACGGCCTGAGTGACCTGGCGGTGACCAAGCTGGACGTGCTGGATACGCTGGACCGGGTGGCTATCTGCACCGGCTACGAGGCGGAGGGTGAGCTGTACACCGAGTTCCCGGGTGACATCGCGACGCTTGATGAGATCCGCCCGCGCTACGAGTGGTTCGACGGCTGGAAGAGCTCCACGGCCGATGCGCGCCGGCTGGAGGAGCTTCCAAGCGAAGCTCGACGCTACCTGGACCGCATCCAGGAGTTGGTGGAAGCCCCGATCACTTACGTGAGCGTTGGCACGCGTCGGGACCAGATCATCGGGTTGGACTGAGATGGGTGGAGGCGGCGCGATGGTTGGCGCGGTCGGTGGCGTCGGTGGCGTCGGTGGCATCGATGGCATTGATGGTGTGGAGCCGGTAGCCAAGCGGTTGGACGTACTGATAGTGGGCGCCGGCCCCTGCGGATTGGCGGCGGCAATTGCCTGCCAGCGGGTCGGTTTGCTTGCCGAGGTCATCGAGCGCGGCTGCCTGGTGAGCGGGATCTACGGCTACCCGACGTTCATGAATTTCTTCTCCACCGCGGAGCGGCTGAGCATTGGCGGCATCCCGTTCTCGGTGGCGACGGAGAAGCCGAGCCGGCGCGATGCGCTCGCATACTACCGGACGGTGACCGCGCACTTCGGGCTTCGGGTGCGTCAGTACGAAGAGGTGCTGGCTCTGACGGAGTTTGAAGATCGAGAGAGGGCGAGTAGCGAGGGCGGGGACAGGCAGCTGGGCGCGAGTCTCACCCGGGAGGATGGATCAGCGCTAAGCGAACGCATCTCTGGTGGCGCGGGGGCCCCCCCCGAAACGAATATCGGAACTTCAGTTCCGGCCGACGTCACCAATACGCCGCCGGACAGCGCCGGCGAACGCTGGGAAGACCTCCGCAAGCACTCGGGCCCCTCCGTAGCATCGCTCGCACCGCGGTTCGCCGTCCGCTCGCGAACCCGCTCCGGTCGCGTCCGGCTCACGACCTCGCATGCCGTGATCGTCGCTACCGGCTACTTCGGTCACCCAAACCGCTTAGGGGTGCCAGGCGAGGATCTGCCCCATGTCACCCACCTCTTCCGGGAGGGACACGAGGCCTTCCAGCTGCCAGTTGTCGTCGTCGGCGGTGGGAACTCGGCGGTTGACGCGGCACTCGATCTCTACCGGGCCGGCGCGCTTGTAACCCTGGTCCACTTTGGCCCGGATCTGGATCCCAACGTGAAGCCGTGGGTGCGACCGGATGCGGTAAACCGCATTCGCGAAGGATCTATTGTGGCGCATTTTGGATCGCAGGTGGTAGCCATCGAAGCCCGGTCGGTGCTCGTCAGTACTCCCAACGGTCACCTGATCGTTCCGGCCGAGGCGGTTTACACCATGCTCGGCTACCAGCCGAATAATGCCCTCCTGGAGCAGCTAGCCGTACCCATTGATCCCGTGACCGGCGTTCCACTGCACGACCCATCGACCATGGAGACGTCGGTTCCAGGCGTCTATATAGCCGGTGTGATCGCCTCCGGTTTCGACGCGAACAAGACCTTTATCGAAAATGGCCGCTACCATGGCGACCTTATTGCTCGCCACCTGTGTCCTGACGCCGCTCCCTGACGCCGCTCCCTGACGGCGCGACCGTCGCCCGGCGCGTCGTTGCCGATTACCTTCATCGCTTACGGCAGCGCGCACTATCACGTGTGCTGCTCTCCAGAATTGATCCCCGTCCACGAATCATGTCTTCGTATCCCGATGTCATGGAGAAGCTCGTGTCGCTGTGCAAGCGTCGCGGCTTCATCTTCCAGTCCTCCGAGATCTATGGTGGCACCGGCTCGGTGTGGGATTACGGCCCGCTCGGCGTGGAACTGAAGAAGAACATCAAGGATCGCTGGTGGAAGGCGATGGTCCGCATGCGCGGAGACATCGAAGGGTTGGACGCGGCGATCCTCATGCACCCGCGCGTCTGGGAGGCCAGCGGTCACGTCGCCGGATTCACCGACCCACTGGTGGATTGCCACAATTGCCGGAAGCGCTTCCGGGGCGACGATGCGAAGATCAAGGGCGTCCCGGGAACGCCGGAGGGGCAATGTCCGGCCTGCGGAATGAAGGGCACGTTGAGCGAGCCGCGAATGTTCAACCTCATGTTCAAGACGACCATGGGTCCGGTCGAGGAGAGCGCGAGTGTCGTCTACCTGCGACCGGAGACGGCGCAGGGGATCTTCGTGAACTTCCTTAACGTCCAGCAGTCCACGCGGCAGCGAGTGCCATTCGGGATCGCGCAGATAGGCAAGGCGTTCCGCAACGAGATCACGCCTGGCAACTTCATCTTCCGCACGCGCGAATTCGAGCAGATGGAGATGCAGTTCTTCGTCGAGCCGGGCACTGACATGAAGTGGTTCGAGTACTGGAAGGAACAGCGCATGGCATGGCACCTAGAGCTGGGACTGGCTCCCGAGCGGTTGCTCTTCCAGGATCACGGCCCTGACGAACTGGCGCACTATGCGCGTGCGGCTGTCGACGTGGAGTTCGACTTTGGCGGTTCGCTCGGTTTCCAGGAGATCGAGGGCGTTCATAATCGCGGCGACTTCGACCTGACCCAGCACCAGAAGTTCTCCGGCAAGAAGCTCGAGTACTTCGACCAGCCCAACAACCACCGCTTCACGCCATTCGTCGTGGAGACGTCGGTGGGTGCGGACCGTGTGACGCTAGCGGCCCTCGTGAACGCCTACCGCGAGGAATCGGTGGAGGGTGAGGACGAGGGACGCGTAGTGCTCGGGCTGGACGCTTCGATCGCCCCAATCAAGGCCGGGGTTTTCCCGCTCGTAAAGAAAGATGGCATGCCGGAGATAGCTCATCGCATAGCCGATGACCTGCGACGCGATGTGCCGGTTTTCTATGACGAGTCGGGCGCCATCGGGCGTCGCTACCGGCGCCAGGACGAAGTGGGCACGCCGTTCTGCATCACCGTGGATAGCGAGAGCGCCGGCGACGGCGCGGTGACGGTTCGTGATCGTGACACGCTGGCTCAGGTGCGCATTCCGATGGACAACGTACGCTCGTACATCGCCGACCAGCTAAGCGATTGAAGGCCGTAACAACTGGCGAACGCGGTTGGCTGCGCGCATACCGATCGCCGCTTTCCGCGTGCGGTTGAGGGTAGCCTGTGCCGACCATAGAGCGGATCCGACGCGAGGGTGAAGCGCTGTTGCAGGCGCTGGCGCGGGAGGAGTATGAGGTATACTCCGGACTCAAGCCGGCTGCGTTCTTTCAGGAGATATACGCGCGCCACGCAGTCGTCTTCTCTGATGACGCTCTGAACGCATCACGCGAGGCCTGGCAGAGCGCTGCCGACAGAACCGACGAGTTCCGGGCCGCCCGTGCGATGCTTGAATGGGTAGTTGCGACTCGCGCTTCGCGTGCGCTAGCCGAGTTGGACGAGCGCCAGTTGGAGTGGGAAGCAAAGGCTCAGGCCCGTACATCGGACGGTCGGATGGTGCCGTTCCAGCGGCTGCCGATCGAGATAGCGAACACGATGGACCGCAGCGAGCGGCTGCGATTGGAGAAGGCTAGAGCAACGCTCGTCGGCGCCGAGCTCGCCCCACTGAAGCGCGAGCGGCTTGAGCGCGAGCGGGAACTAGTGCTCGCCGCTGATATCGCCGATGACTACCCGACCACGTTCCAGCGGCTGAGCGGGATTGACATCCACGCGCTCGGCAGGGCCTGCAAGGCGTTCCTGGACTCAACCGCGGCAATGCACGACGAACTGTTCCCCGACGCACTCCGCCGGCAACTCGGCGTCGCTAGCGGCGAGGGCACGAGGGCGGATGCCTCCGCTCTCCTGCGCATGCCGCAGTTCGATGGAGCCTTTCCCGCTGGTGCGATGGAGAGCACGATCCGCGTCCAGATGGGGGCAATGGGGCTGGATTCGCGGGCCAGCGGGCGCGTTCGCTACGACCTTGCCGAGCGGGAGGGGAAGAGGGCGCGGGCTTTCTGCGCGCCCGTTCGCGTGCCTGATGAGGTTTACCTGGTCCTCCGTCCGCACGGTGGCGTCGGCGACTGGCGTACCTTCCTGCATGAACTCGGACACGCGCTCCACTTCGCCAACGCCGGTCACGACCTCCCTTTCGAATTCAGGTGGTTGGGCGACAGTTCGGTGACCGAGGGCTACGCGATGCTGTTCGATCACCTGCCGCGGGATGCCGGCTGGTTGCGTCGGTACACAGACCTCACCGACGCGCAGCGACCTGAGTTCCTGCGTGCGGGCGCGCTGGAGGAACTGCTCTATCTTCGTCGCTACTGCGGCAAACTGCTGTACGAGCTGGAACTCCACAGCGGCGGCGTGCCGTGGCGTTCACTCCCCGATCTCTACGTCGACATTCTCAGTGCAGCCACCGGCGTACGCTATGACCCAGCGGACGCATTCGTGGACGTGGACGAGCGATTCTACGTGGCCCGATACCTGCGCGCCTGGCAACTCCAAGCGGTGCTCACCGAAAGCCTCCGCGAGCGGTTCGACGCCGATTGGTGGCGCAATCCGGCGGCCGGGCCATGGATAGTGGGCAACCTTTACGCCGAAGGGCAGCGCGAACTAGCCGATGAGCTGTCCGCGCGCGTGGCCGGAGCGACTCTCGGCTTCGCTCCACTGGTGCGCGAACTCGAGGCCAGGCTTGGCTAGGGCAATTCGTACCGTCACCCCGCGGTCTGCCCGACCACAGCAACTTTTCCCTGAAGCTTTCAAGTATGCCAGTTACCCGTCCAGTTGCAGTGGTCACCGGAGCTTCCCGCGGTATCGGCCGCGCGATCGCCCTGCGTCTGGCTGCGAAATACGAAATCGTAGCTGTAGCGCGGTCGACGGCAGAGTTGGAAACGCTGGCAGCGGAGATCGGCGCTGCCAGCGGCGAGTGCCGGGCGCTCCCGCTGGACATCACGGACGCCGCAGATGTGAGTGACGCGTTAAGCGGAATCGATGCTTCCGTGCTCGTCAATAACGCCGGCGTTGGCATTGTCAGGCCGCTTCTGGAACTTCAGCCCGACGAGTGGCGCAAGATGATGGACGTGAACGTGAACGCACTCTACCACGTGACCCGCGCCCTGCTGCCGGGTATGGTGGCGAGAGGACGCGGCCATGTGATCAACATTGGCTCGATGGCTGGCCGGAGCGCGTTTGTGGGCGGAAGCGCGTATGCCGCGACCAAGCATTTCGTGGTGGGCTTCAGCGAGTCGCTATTGCTGGAGGTGCGTGAGCGCGGCGTCAAGGTGTCGGTGGTAATGCCTGGCTCCACCAACACTTCCTTCGGTCGCGGCCTTGGCGGCAAGGAGTGGGCTCTGATGGCCACCGACGTCGCCGATGCAGTTGCGCACGTCGTCGCCACTCCCGACAACGTTCTCGTTTCGCGCGTGGAGTTAAGGCCGCTATCGACGGGACCGAAGTAAGCCCGGGCTCTCGACGACCGAGCAATAAAGGCGACTCCGACGACCACGATCGCTGGCGCTCTCTGGCATTATCACACGCCCGCCCTAACTTGCCTGCTCGTGAACTCTACCTCCTCCCTGACGGACGATTCCCAGCAAGCGCTGGCGAGTGCGCACCTGGCACAGCGAGAGCTGGCCGTGGTGCGCGAGGTCGTGCACGCCTTCCACACGGCAGGTCGGCCAGAAGAGGTCTTTCAGTTCGCCCTTGAGCGGGTGTGCCCATTGCTCGGTGCCTCCTTCGCGTCTGTCTATCTGGTAGACGGAGCGTCGGAGTTGATGCGCCTGGCTGCGGCGTACAACTGGCCTGAGCCGTATCAACCGTGGTTGGGCGAAGTGCGGGTGAGGTTGGGCTTCGGCCCTAGCGGAGAGGCTGCCCGCGAACACCGCGTGATCGAGGTGCCCGATCTCTTTGCTGACCCATCGCTGGAGGACTGGCAGGAGGTAGCGGCCGAACTTGGCTTTGCCGCTATCGTCGCGATCCCTCTGGAGACGCGTAACCGGGTGCTCGGAGCGCTGACTTTCTATTATCGCGACGCCGCTGCGTTCACCCCGGATCAGAGAGCGCTGCAGCGGCTGTTGGCGGACCAACTCGCTGCCACCGCCGAGAAGGCGCAGTTGATTGACGAACTGCGCCGTGCCAACGCAGCGTTGTTGGAGACCAATGCCGAGCTCGAGCGACAGTACGCGGCGGTACTGGATGCGCGGCGAGTGAAGGATGAGTTCCTCACGAACATCAGCCACGAGTTGCGCACTCCGCTCACCGCAGTGATGGGGTATGTGGCGCTGCTTCAGGAGGGAATATCGGGTCCGTTGACCCCCGATCAGGTCGGGAACCTGCAGCAGGTACGTCATGCTAGCGAGCGTCTGCTCGATCTTATAGACAACTTGCTGGAACTGACGACGCTCAAGCGTGGTGGTTTGGAGCTCCACATCGAGGAGTTCGATCCGCGTCAGCCATTGCAGGATGCGGTAGAGGCGACGCCCGGTCGTCCGGCCGATGTCGAACTGGTGATCAGCGAGCCGACCATGATCCTGCCTTCCATGAGGAGCGACCGGCAGAAGTTGCAGAAGATTCTCGTCAGCCTGCTTCACAACGCTTATAAGTTCACGGCTCGGGGTCAGGTGCACTGCACTCTGGAAGTTGCCAACGGCCGCGCTGTCTACCGCGTACAGGACTCAGGTATCGGCATTCCGCTCGATGCCCGGAGCATGGTATTCGATGAGTTCCGGCAGGCCGACGGATCGGCCACCCGGCGCTACGGCGGCTCAGGGCTCGGGCTGGCCCTGTCGCGGAGACTGGCAAGGCTGCTTGGTGGCGATATCGAGCTGGAATCTGTGCCGTCCGAGGGATCCAGCTTCACGCTCGAACTGCCGCTGGACGCAGAACTGGATCTATCGTTGGATGTGGCGACGGAAGCCGCCATGGTGGCTCCCCACGAACGCGGGGAAGCTGATTCGACCGACTCAAGCTTAACGACGTCATGAACTATCAGAGAGACCGGACGCTGCTGGAGGCAACGACCAGCTTGGCGCCCGCCGACGTTCTGAAGGCGGCAAAGGAGTTCTTCAGCCGGCGCCCCTCCATCTACACGGCTTTCATAGAGAAGGAGAGCACCACGCACGTCGCAATGCGCGGACAGGGTGGCGAGGAATTGGTCATTGGAGTGCGACCGGCTGAGGGTGGCGGCACGGCGGTCACCGGTTCCACATACCTGTTCGACCAACAGATCAACCGTTTTTTTACGACTCTGCCGCCAGTCGAGCAGAAGGCTCCCGCTCCACTCGAGCTCCCGGCGAGCACTGATGCCACAGGCGACGAGAACAGCGCGGTGACCGCATGAGCTCCGATGCCGTTGTCAAAGCTCGAGCGCCTTTCGTCACGAGCCTTCGCAGCCGGGCCGGAACGCTGCACCTGGCAGCGCCCGGCGAGCCGTTTTTGACGGTGCGGGTGGAGATGCCGGCTATCTGGGACACAGTCCGGGTGGAGGTATCGCCTGACGAGAAGGTGGCCAGACTCAAGGCCCGCGCGCTTGAGGCGCTCTTCGCACGGGACGTGTCCCCGGATGATTTTGTCCTCAAGTTGCGCGGCTGGTTACTGCCGGATGAGCAGGCCTCGCTTGTCGAGGCAGGCGCACTGGATGGCTCTATTTTCCTCCTCGTCCACCGTCATCGCCGCCCGGTCCGTTGAGTAGCGCCGTTACTCAGGTTGCGGTCGGCGGTGACGTGGAGCGAGAACGACTGCTCGCTGGCGCGTCCCGCCTGAGAGCAGAAGTGGCCCGTCGGATCGTGGGCCAGGAGCAAGTTCTCGACGAGATCCTCATGGCGATCGTCGCCGGCGGTCACGCCCTTCTCGTGGGCGTTCCAGGACTCGCCAAAACGATGATGATTCGTTCGGTGGCCGAGGCCATGCACCTCGAGTTCCGTCGCATCCAGTTCACCCCTGACCTGGTGCCCAGCGACATCACTGGAACGGAGATTCTGGAGGAAGACCAGGCAACCGGCGGGCGTAGTTTCCGCTTTGTCCGTGGTCCCATCTTCGCCAGCATCGTCCTTGCCGACGAGATCAACCGGGCTCCGCCACGGACCCAGGCAGCGCTGTTGGAGGCGATGCAGGAGCACCGCGTGACGGCCGCCGGCCAGACAATGTCGCTTCCCGAACCGTTCTTCGTCCTTGCGACGCAGAATCCGATCGAGCAGGAGGGTACCTATCCGCTGCCCGAAGCGCAGCTAGATCGTTTCCTCTTCGACATCCGCGTCGGATATCCAGACGAGAAGGAGGAGATCGCCATCCTTCGGGCTACAACCGGTGTCGCCAGCGAGCCGTTGCGTCCAGTCCTGGATGCCGCCGACACCGTGGCGTTACAGCAATTGGCGCGGCGGTTGCCGGTGGCTGACGCGGCACTGGAATACGCCGCTCGACTGGTGCGCGCGACGCGTCCCGACTCGCCTGATGCACCGGACGTCGTGCATCGGTATGTACGTTGGGGAGCCGGACCGCGTGCTGGCCAAGCACTGGTGCTCGGAGCGAAGGCTCGGGCGCTCCTGGACGGGCGCGTGGCGGTGACACCAGAGGATCTGCAGCGGGTGGCCCATCCGGTGTTGCGTCATCGCGTGCTGCCGAACTTTGCCGCCGAGGCGGAAGGGGTGTCGGTGGAACGCATGGTGACGGAGTTGCTGGCGCACGTGCCACCGCCGCGAAGCGGCCTCGCGGTGTAGCTGGCCGGCCGCGTCGCGGAGCGATGCAATACCTGTCATCCTCCGCGCGTCGTGCGTAGCTGCCGTCTTTCATGCCCCAGTCCTCTCCGATCGCCAGTTTCGGCCCCCTACTCGACGCCCTGCGCGGTGTGAAGTGGCCGGTGCGTCGTCCCGTCTCGGCGGCCCTACCGGGTGCCCACATCTCTCGTTCGCGAGGTGCCGCACCGGAGTTAAGCGAGTACAGGCCGTATCGCCAGGGCGATGATCCTCGCCGTCTGGACTGGCGGTTGCTGGCGCGAAGCGATCGCGCCTTTATCCGGCTGGCCGAAGAGCGGTCGGTGCTCGCCACGGTCTTCCTCTTGGACAGTTCGGCGTCCATGGCCTGGCCGCTACCAGGATTGGACAAGTGGCGGCGCGCCACCGAGATGGCAGTGGGTCTGGCCGCCGTCGTCCATGCCAGTGCTGACCCCGTCGGGCTGGTTGCACCCACCGCCAATGGTCTGGTGAGGCTGCCCGCACGTACGCGGCGCGGTACGGTAGCCGAAATGGCCCAGGCGCTTCAGCCGGTAACGCCGGCCGGCGTCGTGGAGCTGGCGCCGTCGCTGCAGAACATCACCGCTGGCAGGGTAGCCATCATCAGCGACTTTCTGGGCGACGCCGAGTCGCTGCTACGTATAGCTCGCGTGCGGCTGGCGGCAGGACGAGATGTGCACGCCGTACATATCGTGGCCAGCGAGGAGCTGGATCCGGTGAGAGGAAGCGTGCTGGCCACGGACCCCGAAACCCCTGCGCTCGCGCGACCGCTGACCTCCGGGTCAAGGGATGGCTACCTGGACGCATTTGCCACCTGGCGGGGCGAACTGGCCGATGCCTGGAGGGCGAGCGGTGCTTCATACACGATGGTGACTACCGACGAGCCGGCGGCAGCTGCGGTGAGACGAGTGGCGGCCCCCAACTCCGTCCCGGGGCCTGTCACCTCACCCGTTTTTCCGTCTACCGAGCGTAGGCGATGAGCTGGCTCGCACCGGGCTTCCTTGCTGCCGGCGCTCTGGCCGCGCTGGCGGTGGTGGTGCTCCATCTGATCGCGCTACAGCGGCCGCGGCGTTATCCACTGCCAACCGCCCGCTTTGTTCCCATCGCCGCCGCTCGCGCCGCCGCCATCACCCGTCGGCCCAGTGACTGGCCGCTGCTTCTACTGCGGGCACTCGCCATGCTGGCGCTGGGAGCGGCGTTCGCTCGTCCGGTGCTCACCCCAGACCGGCGCCCGTTACGACAGTTGCTGCTGGTGGATCGGTCAGATGCTGTCGGCGAGTTGGAGGCACTGCGTGACAGCGCCGTAGCTCACTACGCCGCTGGAGACGTCGTCATCCTCGTGGATTCGGCGGCGCACACCGTCACCGCGCCGCACGCTGACTCGCTGCGCGAGCTCACCCTCGTCCACAGCCGTGCGTCGCTCTCTGCTGCGCTGGTGGCGGCACGACGTATGGCGACAGCGCTCGCGGACTCGTCAGATTCGCTCCGTATCGTCGTCGTCTCGCCGTTCGTTTCCGAAGCGGTGGATGCCGCGTTGCCGGACGTCCGTGCCGGCTGGCCGGGAAGCCTCACCCTGGTCGCGGTGGCGGCACGCATCGATACCAATTCTCGCCGGCCGGTATTCCTTCGTGAAATCGGAGACGATGATCCACTTGCCGCAGGGGTGCACGTCGCGGCACTGGACGCCGCTCATCCCGTTCGTGTCATTCGCTCGTCCCCTACCGCCGACGACAGCAGTTGGGCCCGATCGGGCGGGTTGGTGGTCATCTGGCCGACTGAGCGTCCGTCCGGCTGGCGCGCTCGTGTTCCGGTCGACTCTGTGGGAGCGGTGGTGGCTGGCGCCGCAACGCTCGTAGCGCCGTTCGCGCGTCCGTGGCTGGCACCTGAGGGGCTGGCTGTGGCGCGTTGGGTAGACGGCGAGACGGCGGCCCTGGAGCAGTCGCTCGGCGAGGGCTGCCTGCGCACGGTAGGCGTACCTCTCGCCGAGCAAGGCGACCTTACCCTGCAGCCGGCCTTCGGGGAGCTCCTACGGTCGCTGGTGGCGCCGTGCGGGGGTCTACGCGAGCTAGATCCAATCAATGCGGAAGAACTGAAAGCACTGCGGAGCGCGGGACCGGCGACGGTGTCGTTGAGGGCGCTGAGGACCGAGCACGAGCGATCGCCGCTCACCCCCTGGCTGCTCGGCGTTACGCTGATCCTCCTCGTTGCTGAGTGGATGCTTCGAGGCACCAGAGGTAGACATGACGCGGATGTCAACAGCCAGTCAGATGAATCCGCCAGAGCATCGAAGATGGGACCATCCGGCGGATCGCGGGGAGTCGCATGAGCGCCCCCGCCGCGCCCGTCGGCCGCGTGCCGGCCACCGTTAGCTCCCACGTCACCCTCGCCGCTGTCGACCGCATGCGTCGGTCGCTTAACGCGATCGTGTGGACACGGGCACTGCTGATGGGTGCGCTGACGACGGTAACAGTGCTCCTGCTCGGCAAGGTGGCGCTCCTGGCCGGAGCTCCCCGGGCTGATCTGCCGCTGATAAGGATGACATGGCTGGCAGCCGCTGCCGGGATACTCGTTGCGACCGCCAGACGGTGGCGCGACGGTCGGATCGACCGCTCTCGTGCGGCCCTCTGGGTGGAGGAACAGGAGCCGCGAGCATTCAACGTAGTCACGGCCATCGAGCCGCAACGGGCGGACACGCTGGAGCTTCTGGAGCCACGTCTGCGCGGCCTCCCATGGTCAACGCTCACGACCGAGGCTGTCCGTCGGGCGCTACTCATACCGGCAATTAGTCTCATTCTGCTCGTCGTGGTGCTGGCCGTGCTTCCCAGCCACGGCTCGCTACTGCAAGCGCGGGAGGCCGCACGAACGGGGCAGGGTGCCGCCGGGTCAGCATCTGCTACCGAGGCGACTGTGAACGTGGGTGCAGTAGCGGTCCTCGTCCGTCCCCCTGCTTACAGCGGCTTGCCATCGCGCACAGAGCGCGATCCGGGGAGCGTCAGCGTGCTGGTAGGAAGCACCGTGAGACTGAGTGGCAGCACGAAAGGGAGTCTGGAAGCGGGAGACGGAACCACCAGACTGCCTGTTAACCGTGACGGTGACGCGTGGTCGGTCACGCTGACGATGCCCGAGCGCGCCGTAGTGACTCGCATGACCGCCAGCGGAGGCGATCGCCTGGTCCTCCTCACCCCCGTGATCGACTCCATGCCCGTCGTCACGCTGGGCCCTGACGTACGTGATACGGTGCTTCGAGAACCGGCCGGCATGATCGCCCTGGAAGCCGATGCTCGAGACGATATCGGGTTGGCGAGCGGCGGCTTTGAATACATCGTCAGCACGGGCGAGGGTGAACTGTTCACGTCTCGCATAGAGACGGTGGGACAGCTGTCGTTGGGCGGGGCTCGCCGGGCGAGCCTGACCACGACTCTAAGTCTGGACCGGCTTGGCCTCATCCCTGGCGACATCGTGCATGTTCGGGCGATAGCTCGCGACGGCAACACCCTCAGCGGGCCCGGCGTGGGCAGTTCGGAGACGCGGACCATTCGTATCGCCCGTCCTGGTGAATACGACTCGGTCTCGGTGGAAGGCCTTCCGCCGGCGGCCGCTGACACGGCCGCTCTCAGTCAGCGCATGCTCCTGATCCAGACGGAGCGGCTGGAGCGTGACCGGCCTCGCATCATCCGCGACTCGCTGCTCGCCCGTGCCCAGCGCATCTCGAGCGATCAGACACTGCTACGGAAGCGAGTTGGCGAGTTGATATATGCCCGCCTCGGTGACGACGTGGATGGAGAGCATTCGCACTTTCCAGGCGACGGTCACGACCACGGTGCTGAGGGAAAGCTGGACCCGGCCGACGTGCTTGCCCGGGCATCCGCAGCGACCGGTACTGGCGAGCCAGAAGCGCTCGACTTCCACGGGGATGAGACGCCGGTGGTGGCCATCAACAAGCCACTGCTGGAGGCCTACAACCACATGTGGGACGCCACCCGAGCGCTGGACGTGGGCGAGCCGGCGGGAGCGATTCCGCCGATGCGTCTGGCCCTAGCGGCGCTGCAGCGAGCCCGTCAGGCCGAGCGCATCTACCTGCGCGGACGTCCGCCGCGCGTGGTTGTGGACGTCTCGCGAGCGCGACTGCAGGGCAAGACTCATGGCGAGGCGAGCGTGCGTGCGCCGCGCGAGTCCAGCGATCCGGCTGCGGCGTTGCGTGCTCAGCGTTTGGAGCGTGCACTGCTTCAACTGACTGTTGGCGACAGGACCGTCGCAATGGACTCTCTTACGGTGCTCCGCGCCGACGCGCTGGCGCCGAACCCGGCGCTCGCGGTCGCGCTGGGCGCGGCGCTTGATGAGTTGCGCAAGGGAGCTGACGCGGCTACCGAGCTCCAGCGCGCGCGACGGTTGGCAGCCGGTCCACTGACCACACGCGGGGGACTTCCACGGTGGGTTGGGTTGCCATGAGTTCTAGCGTGGATACCACCGGACTCGCAAACGCGGTTAGGGCCGCGGCTGCGGCTCACGCATCGATCGACGGCGAGTTCGTCTTCGCCACCGCGCAGTACGAGTCGGGTGACTGGGACAGTGCCCCACTCGTGCCGGCCAACCTTATAGACAGCGTTGCGCGCTACACGAGCATCCCGGTGGCGTCCACCGGAGCGATCGTGCCGCTCTCCAGCCGGTCGCTACTACGCTACCCATTTGCCTGGCTCACCGGCCACCTGCCAGTTCGCTTCAGCGACGCCGAGCGACGCAATGTTCGGCTCTGGCTGGAGCGCGGCGGACTGCTGTTCGTGGACGATCACAACCACGATATCGACGGCATCTTCCACCGGACGGCCACGGAGGAGATCGAGCGCACCGTCGGGCCGCTGCGCGATCTGCCCAATAACGACGTCCTCTACCGCGCATTCTTCCGATTCGATGACGGGCCGCCCACCACCAGCCATGAGCTGAACGGTTGGGGTGACAACCTGGTTCACGAGCACCTTCAGGTGGCTCGGATTGACGGGCGACCCGCAGTGCTCTACAGCAGCAAGGACTACAGCTCGGAGTGGGGATATCACCCTGATTCCAAACGGTTCATGGCGTTGGATAACACGCGCTTCGGCGTGAACCTGGTTGTCTATGCGCTCACTCGCTAACCGCGTGCTGGAAAGTCCGCGAGCTGGCGCCAGGAGAGCACGCGTAGCGCTAGAACTCGGGTTACGGCTGCTAGCTCTGGCCATGATCGCGCTTGTTCTGGTTCGCTCCCTCCGGCCGCTTCTCCCGGCGGCCGGTAAGCGGGCGGCCGGACCGGCCGTTTCGTCCGCACTGGAACAGTGGAGCATGGATCCAGAGGCGACCGCCGGCCACCTCTCCTTCGCCGCTGCGCCGTCTGCTTCCGAACGGGATTGGCTGCGTGCGCTGCGCGGTGCCGGCATGACGTTGGGCTACGACACGCCCGCTCTACCGCCGCTGGCGCTTAAGGTGGCCGCGGTACCCGATCCAGCGCGCCTGTTACGAGTGCTTGTGGCGGCGCCTGAGAGCTCCCGAGTGGAGGTCCGCGATGCTATCGGCGTCCTCGACACCGTTAGCACGACTGCAATTGGAGCGGAATTGCGGGGCACGGCGCTGGCTTCGACGGTAACCGCGTCGCTGCCGGGAATTGTCGCCACTGCCGCGGTGCCGGATTCTCTTCTTCTGCGTCCATTGCTCGTGCTTGGCCGCGCTGGGTGGGAGAGCAAGTTCGCCATTGCCGCGCTGGAGGAGCGCGGCTGGGTCGTCGTTGCGCGACTGGTAGTAGCGCCCGATGTGAACGTCCTGCAGGGAGCGATCCTGCCGCTGGATACGGCTCGTCTGGCAGCGGTCGTGGCGTTGGATGGCAGCGCCGCTTCGCTGGCTCCGGCGATCGTGCGCTACGTACGATCTGGCGGTGGACTTGTCCTCGGGGTGGAGGCCGCGCGCATACCAGCGCTGGCGGCCATCGCTCCGGCCACCGCGGCCGGAGCCCTCCCCCTGGCCAGCGACGAACTCGCTGGACCGGACGCGCGGCGCGGACTCCCGCTCTACCCACTCACGAGACTGCGTGAGGATGCTCTACCACTGGAGCGACGCGGTGATGTGGTGGCCGTAGCCGCTCGCCGCGTCGCCAGCGGCCGTGTGGTGCAATCGGGCTACAATGAGACCTGGCGATGGCGTATGGCCGGTCCGGAGGGCTCGCCCGAGGCTCACCGGGCGTGGTGGGCGGCCGTCGTCGCCAGTGTCGCCAGGGCGCCATCAGCACCTTCAGTCGCCGACACGCCTGCGACAAATGCTTCCGAATCGGCAGATTCCCGACCGGCAGAGCGGCGGCCCTCGCTGGACGATGCACCTCTCGCTCGCTTGATTGCCGCAGTGGGAGAGGCGTCCACATTCTCGCCGGAGGCGGCTCCGTTCGACGCTGAAGCGCCGGGGCTCCCCTGGTGGGCCCTCGCCATCTCCATCGCCGCCCTTCTCGGCGAATGGTCATCTCGCCGTCTGCGGGGGGTGAGATGAACGGTAATCATACCCATCTTGGTGCCAGAGCGAAATTGGCGTGACCAGAGACGCTCGATCCGTGTCCTGCCGTGCCTTTACGCCGCTCGATCTGTACTGACCAGGCGAAGTCTGCCAACACTCACGACATAATCCCTGGCATCATGGCGACCGTCGCCTTCATATCGCATTCTGATTGCGGCCGACACGACACCGGCTGGGACCATCCGGAGCACGTGGGGCGGTTGCGCTCCATCACGCGCGCCCTCCGCGAGGCGCCCGAACTCTTCATGTCGCTCGATCATCGCGAGGGCCGACAGGCAACGCTGACCGAACTGGCTCTCTGTCACGCCCCCGAGTACATAGAGCGTGTGCGCCTCCTCGCCGAAAAGGGTGGCGGACGGATGGACGTTGACACGGTAGTCAGTGAGGGCTCCTGGGATGCTGCTGTGGCCGGCGTCGGCTCGGTGCTGGACGGAGTGGATCTGGCCATGAGCGGCGAGGCGGTGCGAAGCTTCTGCGCTGTCCGGCCGCCAGGGCACCACGCGCTACGCGATGTGTCCATGGGTTTCTGCCTGTTCGGGAACGTGGCGGTCGCCGCCGTTTACGCTCGCCAGCGTCACCGGCTGGAGCGCGTCCTCGTGCTCGACTGGGACGTCCACCATGGCAACGGTACGCAAGCGCTGGTGGAACACGATCCCGGTATCCGCTTCGTCAGCATGCACCAATCGCCGTGGTTCCCCGGTGGCGGCGCTGCTGAGGATCGCGGACCGCACGGCAGCATCTGGAACGTCCCATTGGGCCCGGGGCTGCCGCCAGCGGAGTATGTGGCCGCCTGGGAAGGGGCGATCGATGCCGCCACCACTGGCTGGACGCCAGATATTGTCATCCTCTCCGCCGGTTTCGACTGCCTCGCCGGCGATCCTCTGGGTGGTTTCACCCTATTGCAGTCTCACATAGCGGCCATGACACGGCGGCTTGTGGAGCGCGCCGATGAATGGTGCGGAGGGCGGTTGGTGAGCGCGTTAGAGGGTGGATATGCCCCGGCGACGCTTGGCGCGGCGTGCGTCGTGCACATACAGGAAATGCTATGACGCACTCTATCCATGAACGCCACCATCGGCCCACAGATTCAGCGGGATACATGTGATGACCTCACGGTCACCTAAGCCGAACGCAGCCACTGCTGCGTCACTGACGGTGCCACCGGGAACGCCGGTCCCGCCGGTGCCAGCGGTATTGAGACTGGTGCAGCGTTCGGTGCTCGGCCGTTGGAGGGCCACCGGGGAGGAACTTTACCGCGAGCTTAGCGACCTCGCCGAAGCCGGGACCGGACGTGAGTTGCTGGTTTCCGGTTGCGGCGAGGGCGCCACCACTCAGTGGTTGGCGGAACGCACGGGAGCCACCGTTACCGGCGTCGATCCAGTCGGACAGAGCATCGAGCGGGCGGAGGAACGGCGTCGTTCGATGGGAAGCGGCCTGCATCTGCAGTACGAACTCGCGCAGCTGGACGACCTGCCGCACGAGTCCAACGTATTCGATGCTGCCATCGGCGAGCCGCTGCTGTCGGCGGCCGCCGATCCGGCGCGAGCGGTGGCCGAACTGCTACGCGTCACGAAACCGATGGGTGTGGTCATCTTGCTCCAGCTCACCTGGAGTACCGACATCGCTCCAGAAGCTCGCGAGAGGTTGGTGGAGCGTCTGGGGCTACGTCCCTATCTGCTCGTGGAGTGGAAACAGTTTCTTCGCGAAGCCGGTGCGGTTGACCTGCAAGTGCAGGATTGGACCGCGGGTGCCGAAGGAGCCTCTGCCCGACCGAATGCTGATTCCGAAACAGAGTTGGGTTGGCGTGAAAAGGTAGACATTGTCGGTCGCACCTGGCGCCGCTCAGGGTGGCACGCTGCGCGCGGAGCGGTCGCTCGCGAGACGGAACTGCTGCGCGAATTATCTCGCGAGCGACCGCTCGGATTCGCACTGTTGAAGGGGGTCAAATGGCCGCACGGAAGGCAGCCGAACTGACGCGCAAGGCCAGCAGGGTAGCCGACGACGATGATACGACGACGCTTCCGCACATCATCTACCGTCGTCATGACGGCACAGTCCGGATGGCGCTCACGGCGGCCGAGTTGACGGCTGCGCTGGCCGATCCTACGGGAGTCCTCTGGGCCGATATCGACAGCTCAAAGCCCGAACAACATGAGTGGCTGGCACGCGTATTCCATTTTCATCCGCTGGCGATCGAAGACACCCTTAATCCTGCCAGTCGTGTGAAACTGGAGGAGTATCCCGGGTACATCTTTACTATCATTCGCGGCATTCGCTTTGATGAATCAACCGATGACCCATACGATCTCGAAACGTTCAACCTCTGCTTCTTTCTGGGATCAAACTTCCTGGTCACGACCCACGACATGTCCACAGCTGCCTGCGACACGGTGTGGGAGCGTGTAGCTGCCAACCCCGATCTCATCGAACGCGGACAGGCGAGGATAGCGCACGCAGTGATGGACCAGGCAGTCGACGACTACTTTCCCGTTCTCGACCGGCTGGATGAGTTTATCGATGACCTGGAAGAGCGGGTATTCGTGCGAGCCGAGACCGACGTGCTGCGTGATATCTTCAGCGTCAAGCGCCTGGTGCTGTCCATGCGTCGACACCTGCAGCCGCAACGTGAAGTGCTGAACGCGCTCACCAATCGGCCGACGCCGCTGCTGCCGGTTGAGGTGCAGCTCTATTTCCGCGACGTCTATGATCACGTGCTTCGCATAACAGACTCGCTGGACACCTATCGCGAGTTGCTCAGCAGTACCCTGGACAGTTCCCTCACCCAGACTTCGAACCGCCTCGCGACGGTTACCAAGACGCTGTCCGTGATGGCGACACTGAGCATCCCATTCGTCATGGTAAGCGGCATCTGGGGAATGAACTTCACTCATATTCCGCTTCAGCACGCTCCGTACGGTTTCTGGATTATGCTTTTTCTTCAGGCCCTAATGGGTCTCACGGTGGTGCTTGGTCTCAAATGGAAGCGACTCCTCTGATATCGTGAACCAGTCCAGCGCGTATCAACTTTTCGGCGTCGTCGCAACCAACGGCGGTGCAGGGGGACCAGTGACCGCTGAGAGCGAGCTGGTAGTATTTCGCGACCTCGCTGCTGTCGTGTCACCGTGTGCCTACGAATCACCTGACGAGAACGAGTTGCCCCATTACCGGAGGGTAGTGGAGAGCGTCTTCAGGCAGCAGGAGATTCTACCTGCGCCGCCAGGCATCGTGTTCCGGTCGCGCGACATACTCGTCCAGTGGTTGGAGCTTCACTACTTCACCCTGCTCGACGCGCTGGTATTCGTGGAAGAGAGGGCGATGGCACGGGTGACCATCCAGAGCCAATCGCAGGAGCCCGAGGACTCGGCGCCGTCAGGCGACGAGGGAGAGAAAAACTTGCTTCAGGATTCCCTCCGGATCCTACGGCGACATGCGGCGGCCACTGTCGGCCTGGATGGTGAGGACGAGTCGCCGCGCACCAAGATGTCCTTCCTGGTCAAACAGGATCGTTGGTCCCTCTTTGCCGATCTTGTACGGACGGAGAACGAAAGGCTGACAGACTACACGCTGGAACTCAGCGGGCCCTGGCCGCCGTACGATTTCATCCGCATGCAATTCTCCAACTAGGGGCGCCCCGCCAACCCGCCGCTAGCCCACCCACCCGCCATGTTCTGTCCCGATTGCGGTAGCTGGAACCGAGCCGCCGCCCTCCGTTGCGCCCGCTGCGATGCCGACTTGCCCGAGCTCGCCGCGCTCTCCCCCGATCGCCCAGACGAGGACATCGGTGAACTCCGGCGTGCCACCGGCAACCGCTACCGGGTCGTACGCAGGCTGGGCAGTGGAGGGATGGCGCACGTGTACTACGCGATGCACGAGCGTCTCGATCGTCCGCTCGTCATAAAGGTGCTACATCGTCAACTGGCCAGTGAGCCGGAGATGCGCGAGCGCTTCCGCCGAGAAGCCGAGGCCGCCGCCCATCTGAGTCATCCCAACATCTGCTCGATCCTGGACTACGGTGAGGCGAGCGACACGGTCTTTCTAGTCATGCCATACCTGTCTGGCGGCTCGCTTGCCGACCGACTCGCGCGCGACCGAACGATCGCGCCGGTAGCGGCTGCGGCGATCGCTTCACAGGTCGCCGCAGCACTGGACTTTGCCCACCGGCGTGGAGTCGTTCACCGCGACGTCAAGCCGGACAACATTCTCTTCGACGAGGACGGGCACGCGGTCGTGACCGATTTCGGCATCGCCACGGCTCGCTTCCATGCCCGGTTAACAGGCACCGGCCGGGCCATGGGGACGCCGCATTACATGTCGCCCGAACAGGCCATGGGAAAGGTCGTCGACGGCCGGAGCGACATTTACGGCGTTGGGGTAATGCTCTATGAGATGCTCATCGGCGTTCCCCCATTTGACGGCGATGACGCCTACGGCGTGGGATACAAGCAGGTCCACGAGATGCCTATGTCTCCGCTCGTTGCCGACCCGACGTTGCCGCGGGACCTGGTGGCGATAGTCATGCGCTGCCTTTCCAAGTCGGCTGATGAACGCCCGCAACGGGGCTTCGAGTTGGCTGACCTGTTGCTCACAACGATTCCGCCCAACGTGGCCGCCGAGGAAGTGGACGAAGTGCGCGCCGCCCGGTTGGCGAGGGTCACGCCGGCCACTGCCGGCTCGTTCTAATCATAAGACTCGAACAGCACGGCACCCTCAAATCGCAGTGGGACTGTCTGACGGATAGGCCACCTAGTCCTTAAGTGTACAGCCGGACGTTAAGATTCGGCATGCTGGTTCAGGTCGCTCTCCCGCTCCCCTTCTTCCGCAATTTCACCTATTCGCTGGACGCCGAACAGGCGTCGCGCGTTCGCGTGGGATCGCGCGTTGTGGTGCCGTTCAGGGAACGCCGCGAGATCGGGATCTGCATTGGCGAGACTGACGGTGCGGAGCTGAAGGCGGCCCCTAAGGGCGCTCTCTCTGTTCCCGACGATCATCCGGTTGTGAGCGAGCAGATGCTCGCCCTCTGTCGCTGGATCGGGGAGTATTACGTGGCCCCGCTTGGCCAGGTGCTCAGATCCGCTCTGCCGGTGGCTCTCACCGGGGCCGGTGATCCGACGCCGAGCCAGCGCACCCGGCGAGTCGTAACGCTCGTGCGGCATGTAGATAGCCTGGTGCAACGTGACGAGATCTTCGGCCGTGCGCCCCAACAGCGGGCGCTGTATGAACTGTTGGAGTCACGCGGCGGCCGGGGAGCGGTCGAGCAACTCCTTGAGCTCCTGCGCTTCTCCCCGTCGGTGCTTCGAGGCCTCGTGAAACGCGGATTGGTCGCCGTCGAGGACGAGGTGGTAGCCCGCGACCCGTTTGCCGGTCGTGCCGTTGGGGCAGCGATGGCGCATAAGCCCACTGCCGACCAGCGGGTCGCCATCGACAGGTTGGTGGGTGCATCGCCGGGCGAGGTTTTCCTGCTCCGTGGCATCACCGGCAGCGGCAAGACCCTGGTGTACCTCGAACTCCTCCGGCACGTGGTGAATGTGCAGAAGAGGTCGGCGATCGTGCTGGTGCCGGAGATCGCCCTCACTCCGCAAACGGTGGATCGTTTCCGGGCTGTCTTCGGCGATCAGGTAGCGGTGCTTCACTCGGCGCTGGGAGACGGCGAGCGCTACGACGAGTGGTTGGCATTGCAGCGCGGGGAGAAGATGATCGCGGTCGGTGCCCGGTCAGCCATCTTTGCCCCGCTCACGAATGTGGGCGCGATAGTGGTGGACGAGGAGCACGAAGCCAGCTACAAGCAGGGAGAAGCGCCACGGTATCACGCCCGCGAGGCGGCCGTTGTGCGCGGACGGCTGGAGGGCGCGACGGTGGTCCTGGGCAGTGCGACGCCCAGCCTGGAGAGCTGGACGAACGCGCAGAGCGGCAAGTATCACCTGCTGACTCTCCCTGACCGGGCTGGTGCGGGTCGACTGCCGCATGTGGACGTGGTGGATCTCCGTCAGTCGCCGGACGAGCGTCGCAGCCAGGGGGGCCCCCCCACAAAACAATATGCGTCCACGATGGGCCAGCCATCCCACCCGAACGCCGCCAGCCGGACCGCTGTAACTCCTGGCCCGCTCGCGACGCTGCCGCCATCCCTAGCGGCGACCTATCGCACCGTAATCAGCGACGAGTTGGACACGGCGATCGCCGACCGGATCGAGCGGTCTGAGCAGACGATACTCCTCCTCAACCGTCGCGGCTATTCCGCCTTCGTCCAGTGCGGAGCCTGCGGCGACGTGGTGTCGTGCCCCGATTGCAGCATCACCCTAACCTATCACCGCACTCCCGAGCGCCTCGTCTGCCACTACTGCCAGTACCGCGAGGAACCCGCCGACCGCTGCCGCCAGTGCCACGGACAGACCCTCAAACAGAGGGGAATGGGAACCCAGCAGGTCGAGCGACTTCTCGTCGAACGATTCCCGTCCGTGAGAGTGGCGCGGATGGATGTCGATACGACCAGCGGCAAGTGGGCCCACGCCGACATCCTCGATCGCGTGGGCAGTGGCGAACTGGACATCCTGCTCGGAACGCAGATGATCGCCAAGGGACTCGATTTCCCCAACGTAACGCTGGTCGGAGTGATAGACGCCGACGTCGGTATTAACCTGCCTGATTTTCGTGCCTCTGAGCGCTGTTTTCAACTTCTCAGCCAGGTCGCCGGCCGCGCCGGCCGCGGACCAAAGGGCGGACGCGTCATCATCCAGACGCGCCTTCCCGACCATCACGCCGTTCGTCGCGCCGTGACCCACGACTTTCTCGGGTTCGTGGATGAGGAACTGAGGGGAAGACATGAGCCACCCTATCCTCCCACCGTCCGACTGGCCAACATAGTGTTCAGCGGTATTAGCGAGACCGCGGTCGCCGAGTACGCCCAGAGCGCGAGCGACTGGCTCCGGCGACTCACCACCGAGCGAACCCAGAAGGCGGTTACCGTGATCGGGCCAGCGCCGTGCGCGGTAGACAGGATCAAGACACGCTGGCGCTGGCATGTGCTCCTGAAGAGCACCAGCGCCGGTGAGTTGACACGCGTCGCCCGCTACTTTCTCGAGCGCTTTCCGGTACCGCGCGTGGCGCGCATGCGCGTCGCGGTGGATCGGGATCCGGTCTCCTTGCTCTGAGCCGGGCTGGCTACGACATGGCATCCGTAACGGCGCGCCTTGAAGCCGATGGGGCTTCGGCCCCATCTTTACAGGGTGACCATCATCTCTCCTCCCGACTTCGCTGCGGCCCGCTTCACGGCCGCCCCTGACGCCCTGTTCGCCCCGGCACCCGCGGATGGCGTCCTTCCCGACGGATTCTTCTCGACCACCAACCTGCCCACCTACGTGAAGGTGGCGGGTAGCTGGCTCGTTCCGCGCATGCCTCGTATGGACGCTGGCTACTTCCTGGATGAGGAAGGGCAAATCTGGGCCCGGGAGGGACGCCACTTACGCGCCGGCGACATGGTCGCCGTCGGGAGTGCGGAGGACGGAACCGAGGGGATCTACGTCGATTCGGGAGCGATGTTGGGCGACAGTGATTCTGGGGCCGGCGAGTTCAGGTTCATGTCCAGCGAGGTCTCGCGCGAGAAGCCGATCGATTACACGTTGATGGCTCGTGTGCTGTTGGACGAGAAGGAGCGCAACGGCTACATCATCTGGGTCACCGGGCCAGCGCTGGTGCACTCGCGGGCCCGGGCTGACATGGTCTGGTTCATCGAGAACGGCTTCGTCGGAGCGCTGCTGGCCGGCAACGCAGTGGCTGTCCATGATATCGAAAGCGCCATCTTCGATACCACTCTCGGTATGACCAACACCGGCCTGGCGTCCACTGGTGGACATGGCCTACATATGCGCGCCATCAATCAGGTGAGAGGCGCCGGTTCCATCGCCGCCGCGGTGGAGCAGGGCATCGTTCGTAACGGCATCATGCACGCCTGTGTGCGGCACAATGTGCCTTTCGTTCTCTGCGGCTCCATTCGGGACGACGGCCCGCTACCTGACGTTATCACCGACGCTCTGGACGCCCAGGACGCCATGCGGGCACATACCAATCAAGCGACCATGGCGATCTTCCTCGCCACCGCGCTCCATGCCATCGCTACCGGGAACATGCTGCCGTCGTTCAGCACCGACGCCGATGGGACCATGCGGTCACTACCGACTATCTGTGTCGACTCTTCGGAGTTTGTTGTCAGCAAGCTCAAGGATCGCGGCACCCATCAGGCGTTTGGTGTGGTGACCAATGCGCAGGATTTCATGCAGATTTTGCGGCTGTATGTGGAGCGTGAGATTGCCGCCCGTGAGCGTTTGGCTGCCTCGCAATCGGTTGGAGAGCCGGCGGGCCGCGAGCAATGACCGCTCCGACGAGGCCCGGCGACGCGCTAAGCGATACCCAGCGCCGCTTCCTCGCCGCCGTTATGGAACGGCTTCCTCGGGAGTACATCCACGAGATCTACCTATTCGCGCCGATGAAGCAGGGTAGCGTGGAGACGGGTATCGCGGTGGTCGCGATGGGCGAAGCCATCAAGCTCGATGCTGAGCTGGTAGACGTCGACGGTTTGGCGCGTGAGCAGCCCGCTGCCGACCAGTCGGACGAGGTACAACTGGAGTCCCGACAGACCGGTTCTACGGACGCCTGGCTGGCGGAAGGAGAGCACTTAAAAGCCGCTCGGACAGGCGCCGAGAGCAGGGGCGTGGAGACTGTGGACAGTGAGCCGCAGGACGTCCAGACGGCGACTGCCGGAGAGCAGAACTTTGAACAGGCGGCAATGACGGAGGATGCCGGTTACTCAGTGGTGTCGACCGTTCCCGAGCGTCCACTTCGATACACCATTCACACCGCGCGCTACAGTCTCCAGCTAAAGGGACCCGAGCGCGGTAAGTGGGACGTGGACGTTGTTGAGGAGGCGGATGCACCACTGGTCAGTATCGACGCGGTAGTGCGCGGCGTTCATCGGCGATCGGGAGAACCATCTGAGGTGGAGCGACTGGCTCCTCATGACCTGGCCCGCGCACTGGGAGAGATTCCGTGGACGAGCGAGAGCTGATGCGCCACCGGTTAGCTCGCGATGGCGGCCAGCAGCATGCTGACTCGCCATCCCCGCCGGCCGACGACGATGAAAGTGGTGAGTCGTCAGGACGAATAGTCGGCGAACCGGTCGGGGCCGAAGGGGAGGACCTGTTCCGGGCCTACCTGCGCGATCACGGCCTGCCTATCACGGCCCAGCGCCTGGCGATTGCCCGGACTGTGCTCGAGTCGTACGGCCACCTGTCGGCTGAAGACATTGGTCGCGAGTTGGGTGAGCAGGGCGCCGCTGCTGGCACGGCGACCATCTATCGCACCCTGGAGCTTCTGGTACGTAGCGGGCTCGTGGTAGAACGGGATTTCGGAGAGGGATTCAAGCGCTTCGAGCCGTCGCGCGGCATACCGCACCACGAGCACCTGCTCTGCATCGTCTGCGGCCGGGTCACCGAGTTCCGCGATGAAAGACTGGAGCGAATGACAACGCTCATCGCCGAGAGCTACGGCTTCTCCCGGCAGCGCCACCGACTGGTCATCCATGGCATCTGTCAGGAGTGTCAGCGGCGACGGATGTAGCCCCCGCGGTCTATCTGACGCGGCCGGCGCCTTTCTCTCCTTCCGTGGCCGGTTGAATGTCGGCGTAGTGACTGAGGACTACGCGGTGGACATCCCGAGCATCCTCGATCCGATCATCCGCCACGTTCAGCGAGTTCGGCGTAATGAGGAAGGGGTAGACCTGTTGACCGCCAGCGCTGCCGTGGGCCCCTACCTGATCGTCGAAGGAGACAATGTCGTGGCCGTCGTAAGCGCCGAAGAGAACGATGTCCCCGTTGTTGGGCTGGCGGACGAGGTCCTCCACCGCGCGCACGGTGTATGGTGCTGCCTCATAGACCTCCAGCGGGCTGACGCCCAGCACGACTTCAAGTTCACCGTCGCTTATCGTGGCGTGTCCCTCACGGCTCTCCACATGAATGCCGTCGTAGTCGATCGTCGCCACTAGGCCGATCCCTGGATGCTGCAGTAGCGACGTATAGAGGTGGCGGCGACGCGAATCAGCGAGGATTGTGGATCGAGATAGCCGCTGCTCGCTGTCCGCAAAGTAGACCAGGGCCAGGCAGGAACTGTATGTAACCACCACGTCGTGCCGTCGCCCTACCAGGTACTTCTCGGGCATGATGATATCGCGCAAACCGTAGTGGCGCCTCAGCCAGTCGCCCACACTGCGAAGTCCCCGCCGCGTGCGAACCTGCCGCTCTCCAGCCATCTCGATCGCTGTCTCGACCACTTGCGGCACCATGTCGGCGTACTCGCTGCCTTCTGCGTAGCTGTCCAGAACTTCGCTACGTCCACCAGTAGTCGGAACGGGGTGCCCATCAAGGATGTGCTGCACCGTACGCCCCAGCGATTCGCCGTAGACCACGCGATAGCTTCGCGACGGTGTCATGCCGTGATCCGACAGGATGACGAGATCGTAGCCACGGCCGCCGGCCAGACGGATCATCCTCCAGATCTCCCTGATACGGGCGTCCGTCCGCTTCATGTCCCCCAGCGCCATACGACTGCTCGGCCCGAAGTGGTGGCCGAGTTCGTCGTACTGCATGTAGGTGCTGTAGATGATGGGTACCCCGAGGTATACGTCCAGCATGATCGCCATTGTCTGCAGCTCGCGGATGACGACATTGCTCAGCACCCGCACGAAGGGAAAGATTCCCTCGGCGTGGGTTACCCGGCCGCGCAGTGTGCCCAGGACGCGCTCCCACTCCTCCAGAAGCCATTCCCAGACGCTCTGGAAGGCCATTCGCAGTAGCCGTATAGGATGGAGCAGGATGAGGAGGGCCATGCGCGTTCCACCCAATCGCGCGTAGACCGAAGTCTTCTCCCTGGTGGCTACAGTAAGGGCCACCGTCTGCGCGTCTCCGTCCAAGAGGTTCACGTAGCTCGAGCCACCGGCGAGGGCGCCCGGCGCGTGCAGGCGGTCGCGGATATATTGAACTCCGTGCGGCGCATTGCAGGTAATTACGCGCCGCGCCTGCCTGTCGTAGAAGCGAAACGCCGGGATGCCTCCGTTCTCACCATGGAATATTCCGGCCTGGCAGTACGGCGTGGCAGACGGCAGGCCGCAGAACCACCGGCGAAGGGAGAATCCGTCTTCGGCAAGGAGACGGGCGATGGTCGGACATTTACCCATTGCCATGGCTCGGCGCAGATCGGCATGGCTCAGCGCATCTATCTGAAGCATTACCAGTCCCCGACGACCATCATACTCGCGGCGCTCCCGCCGGAACGGTCGATATTTCAGGTCATAGTACCAGCGTAGCAGTCCATCCGCCCGCGGATGGCCGCGACGTTCCACCGGCGGTTCGCCGCCATCATCTCTGGGTTCGGTCATGGAAGCGTCCGCCACGGTAGGCCTCGCGATCGCGTTCACGGGGGGGCTGCTGAGCTTTCTCTCGCCATGCGTGCTGCCGCTCGTACCGAGCTACGTCACGTTCATCACTGGCATGAGCCTGGACGAGGCCCAGCGCGAGCGGCGCACGGTCATGATCCATTCGCTGCTCTTCGTCGTCGGGTTCTCTCTCGTCTTCATCGCGCTAGGTGCAGGCGCGACCATGCTCGGCGCGGTGCTTCACGCATACCGCATCTGGATCAGCCGCATCGGCGGCTTGCTGGTAATAATCTTCGGACTCTATCTGCTCGGCATTTTTAACATCGGAGCCCTGGCTCGCGAGCGTCGTGTCCATCTCGCGGACAAGCCGGCGGGCTATCTGGGGACGTTTCTCGTTGGTATCGCTTTCGCCGCTGGCTGGACGCCGTGCATAGGTCCGATCCTCGGCGGAATACTCAACTATACAGCAGTAAGCGCCGACAACCTCGGACGCGGCATTCAGCTTCTCACCGCATACTCGGCCGGCCTGGCAGTGCCCTTCCTGCTCTCGGCGGCGTTGATCGGCCACTTCATCACCGCCTTCGGCCGGATCAAGAAGCAACTCATCTGGGTGAGCCGGATATCGGGCGTGATGCTGATAATCATCGGGCTGCTAATGGTGACGGACTACTTCACGATCCTCGCGAGCTACCTTCAGGCACTGACACCGGAGTTCCTGCTCAAGCGCATGTAGAGCCGGAAGTGCCCTGCCCAGACGGTCTGCAGATCACTTCTTGTTGTCAGGCCCGGGCGGCAGCGATGACTCCTCCTCACGTGCTACAGCAGCCCACCGCCTCACGTGCTGCTGGAGTGCGCGTGCCGGCACCGGTTTGAGGAGCACTTCCCGGCAGCCGGCATCGTGACAACTCGTCACGACGCGATCGTCGTCGTGACCTGTGAGCGCGATCGTCACCGGGATCGGCGCACCAGCATCACGCAGACGTTGGAGGACCTCCAGGCCGCTGCCATCAGGAAGGGTGATGTCCAGTAGCATGACGTCGGGGGACCACTCCAGCGCACTGGCAACACTCGCCGCCACGGTGGTCGCGCAACGCACTTCGTGCCCATCGGCCTCGAGAAGAATGGTCATGGCCTCGGTCACCAGTGCGTGATCCTCGACCACCAGGACCCGGCAGCCGGAAACGGTCACTCGACGCCGTTCACCGGGATCGTGAAGAAGAAGCGACAACCCCCACCCAGGTCGCTCTCCAGCCAGATACGCCCGCCATGTAACTCCACCAGCCGGCGGGCGATCGTCAGCCCCAGCCCGGTGCCATGGTGCTGACGCGACGGGGAGGAATCCACCTGAGCGAACTCCTGAAAGATCAGCGCATGGTGCTCGGGCGCTATTCCAATCCCGCTGTCACCGACCTGGACTTCCACCTCAGGCACGCTGCCGTTCGCCGCCAGGTGAGCACCGATCCAGACACGTCCACCGTGCGGCGTGAAGGAGATCGCATTTCCCAGTAGGTTACCCAGGATATGCGTCACCTTCTCCTGATCGCCATGCAAAATGGGGAGGTCGTCATCCACTTCGGCATCCAGGATCAGTGCCTTCTTGGCTACCAGCGCCTCGTTAAGCGCGACCACCCGCTTCACCACGTCGGCGAGCGAGAACTCGGTCACGTTCAGCGTCAATTGATTGGCCTGGCCGCGCGCGTAGGTCAGTATTTCGCCAACCATTCCCAGCAACTGTCGCCCACCGCTGATGACGCTGTGGATGCTATCCAATTGCCTGTCGGATAGATCGCCCAGAATCCCGTCCCGCAAGATCTCGGCATGCGTGATCATCGCCGTGAGCGGGGTGCGCAGGTCGTGAGAGATGTTGGCCAGGAACTGCGTCTTGAGCGCGTCGCGCGCCTGCAGTTCTGAGATCAGCCGAGTCGCCTCGCGCTGCTGGGTCTCGAGATCCTGAAGCCGGGACTCGAGTGTCCGAGTTGTTTCTACACGCGTCATGCGACAAACGTACGGCGCTGGTAGTCAGTTGCCAACAGGCCGCCTGCTGGACTCTCGTACCTCTCGGGTCAGGTACTCGTCCTCGCTTCGGGGGG
>CAJDVF010000016.1_pt1 | contig 54625 bp, 44 predicted proteins | sample 7391391 | NCBI WGS metagenome assembly CAJDVF01 (sample SAMEA7055697, study PRJEB34461) | soil metagenome | biome: terrestrial ecosystem; feature: Peninsula; material: soil | place: Antarctica | collected 2016 | reverse complement strand
TGCCGTGATCGATTGCGTTCCGTACCAGATGGAGCAACGCTTCTCGCAGGGCGTCGACGACCGCCCGATCGGCCTCCACCTCGGTGCCTGAAAGTTCCAGTCGAACCAGGCGACCGCTGGACGCGGCGACATCCCGGATCATCCTCGGCAAACCTTCCATTGCCTCGGCGGTTGGCCGCAGCCGCAGCCTCTGTAGCTCATCGCCCACGTCGCTACTGGCCCGCTGTAAAGCCCGGCCATCGCGCCGTGAGGCGACCGCGAGCCTGCCCAACTCGGCTGTCAGGAGACGTAGTTGCCCCTCCAACTGCTCCACGAGCTGCTTTTCAGGGGCGCCCACCCCAGCCTGTACGAGGCTCTGTTTCAGCCGCGGCGCACGACGGCGCCAGCGGGCCAGCCAGCGTTCAGCGTCGCTGGCCAGTGCTTCCATAACGGCCGGTCGTTCGGCAGCGCGAGAGACAGTGACGGAAAGCTGACTGGCGGCCAGTTGGATGTCATCGAGTTTAATCGTCTCGACGCGTACCGACTGCACCGCTGGAGCCGGCTGAGGGGCTCGCGTAGCAGCGGCTGTAGACGGCGGTGTCGCTAACTCCCGATCTTCCGACGGCTCAATGGCGACAACCGTCTGGAGCGGCTCCGGCGCGGACGGAGTGGGCGGTGGGGAAGGAAAGAGCATTCCACCGCTCAATCGCCGCTCCAGCGCACCCAGCGGGCCGGCGTCGGCAGGCTCGCCAACACGCAGTCGTCGACCGGCATCGGCGAGGGCGTCGACAGCGGCCAGGAGCAGCGCCATTTCCTGCTCGCTCAATTTCCGGCCGGCGGAACGTGCCTCGGCCAGTCTCGATTCCAAAGCGTGACAGGTGGCCTCGATGACCGGTACGTTGGCTACCCTGGCCGCTCCCTTCAGCGTGTGGGCGACGCGGAAGATACGACCCAGCCGCTCGGGATCGTCGTCCTCGCCGCGCTCCATCATCAGCAGTTCGCTTTCCAGCGCGTCCAGCTGATCGTCGAGTTCGGTCAGGAAGGTCTGCAATAGCCGGGCAGCCAGCTCCTCCCGTTTCATCCTGTGCGGCGCGTTCGGTACACCGGCCGAGCGTGCTCCATATCGCCTCGCTCGCCGACCATCTCGATGAGCACGGAGCCGAGTCGGTTGAGTTCGGTAGCCGCCGTCTCCGCCTGCTTGCTGGACGTCAGGTTCTGCTGCGTGGCCTCGTGGATGTTGCCGATGGCCTGACGAATCTGCTCCATTCCGATAGCCTGCTGGCCCGCCGAGGCGACGATCTGTGCCGCTGCTTGGGCAGCGTGGGTGACCGCGTCGGAGAGAGCGCGGATGGTATCTCCAGCCTCTCCGGCCTGACGCGAACCGGCCGAAGCCTGCTTCGTCCCCTGTTCCGTAGCCATCACCGCCGCGCTAGTTGCCCGCTGGATCTCGTTCAGGATCTGGCGGATCTCAACTGTGCTCCGCTTGGCCTGCTCGGCAAGGCTCTTGATCTCGCTCGCAACGACGGCGAAGCCGCGCCCATGCTCGCCCGCTCTGGTGGCCTCGACTGCAGCGTTCAGGGCCAGCAGATTGGTCTGCTCGGCGATGTCGTTGACCGCGGTGATGATCTCGCCGATGGCCTGTGCCTGCTCGGCCAGGGCGAGGATGCTGTCGGCAATGGATTCCACTCGCTGGCGCACCGAATCCATCGCCTCGATGGAATTTTCGACCGACTGTCGGCCGTTGCGTGCAATTTCCGCCGCGCGTTGTGCCGACTCGGCGACAGCTCGCGCGCGCTGGGAAGCCTGCTCCGATGTCTGTGAGACTTCGTCCACCGTCGCTACCGTCTCGGAAACGGCGGCCATGGTTTCGTTGGCGCTCGCCGCCTGTTGGGTTGCCACGGCCAGAATCTCAGCGGCACTGGACGCCAACCCACCGCTGGTTTCCTGGAGCGGTTCCCGGATCACCCGGATCAGCCGCCAGGCGAGGAAGACCCCAATGGCGATCGTTAGTAGGAATCCGAACAGCAGAGTCATGCGCGCAGCCTCGGCGTCGGTGCGGGCCGACATGGTTGCCTGATCCGTGGCTATCCGCGTATCAGCGACTCCGGCATCGATAAGGCTGTCCAGAACGACACGCTCGGCCGCTGCGTCGGCACGTAGACGGAGGGCGCTGGTGGAATCACCACTTCGATCCACGTCAATCGATTGGCTTACCAGCTGGCGCCAGTTGCTCAAACGTATCAGCGCATCGTCCCACGGCCTGTCGGCAACTGCTCCCAGCGTATCCGCCCGTTCCAGTTGGCCCAGGATATCGCGGGCTCGATCGGCTGACACGTCGGTCTCCCGGACGTGCGCCTCACTATTCTCCACGAGAAAGCGCAGATAGGCGACGTTGGCGGCGCGGATCTCTCCCTGGGCGGCGAGTGCTTCGGACAGAACGGTGCGTTCGCGCAGCAATGCTCCGTCGTAGCTGTGCGCGGTGCGCGTAAGCGCCCAGGAGCCGATGGCGGCGAGGGCGCCCAGAAGTATGAGCAGGATCGTGAAGCCCCAGGTGATTCGCTGGCTTACGGTGCGATTCATGTCGGCGTGGCGGAGAGAAAATGGATGTGGGCGAGCGCTGGAATGCACGGTTCAGCGGTCGATGGCATGGCGCTTCAGCAGCAGTTCGCCGTCTATCAGTGGAACGGCGTCGGCGGTAAGAGCTCTCATATAGTCGCGCCAACGCATCGGTCCATCAGGTACGTCGCGCAGTTCGTCGATGGCCACCGAAGAAATGTCGCCGACGGAATCGGCTATCAATCCGATCTCAGCCCGCTCCTCACCAAGTACGATCAGCAGCGGGGTATGGGCAATGTCGCCGGATGATCCGAGGTCCAGCGTTGTCAGCAGGCGACCTCGCCACGCTGATACAGCGCTCACCGGCGGCTCCGCGCCGGGAAGGGGTGCAGTAGGCGGATTACGAACGATTGCGGCGACGTAGCGCGTCTCCAATTGATAGCGTCGTCCGTCGCGCACCACCGACAGCAACTCGAGGCGTGGCTCGTCACCCTCCGCGAACAGCGGGACGGCAAGAGCGCGGGCACGTCGAGCGAGGATTAGAGTTGTCCGCTCCGGCGAAACAATCGCCTCGGAGGCGAGACTGCGACCGACCTCCTCAATGCGTGCTTCCAACTCGGTCCACGTAGCGGCCGTGTGTGGTGTGTCGGGAAGCGGTGAGCTGTGCGGGGTCATGCCACCACCTCACCCAGAAGAAGTCGTTGCGCCCGGGCTGCTTCTCGAAGTCGATGCGCTGATTCGCCGTCGGTGAACGGGACCGGGGCTTCCGGATCGATCTGCGCTAGCAACTGTTCGGCCGTCAGGAAGGCGCGCTCAGCTTGCTCACGATGCCCGAGCCTGGCCATCGCGCGACCGAGCGACAGGTGGGCTGCGGCGAGTGTACGATCAAGGTAGAGGGCACGTCGGGCGGCTGCGGCCGCCGCGGCAAACTGGCCTCGTTGGGCCAGCAGCACGCCGTGCAGATGCGTGAGTTCCGGCGACAGTGGATGCAACTCTAGCGCCCGTGTACACGATTGCTCGGCGTCCAGCGTGCGGCCCGAGTTGGCCAGTGCGCGAACGAGTATCACCCAGCTCCGGTCGTCACCGGGGGTAGTGCTGACGACCGTCGCGGCCGCAGTTGCCGCTGCTGCATAGTCTCGTTCGGCGTACAGCGACATCGCTTTCAGCGTCGCCGCTCCAATGACGATGGAACCGTTCCCGACCGGCTCGACGCTGCCCGACGCTTCATCAGCTCTGCCAGCCACCACTTTCTCGCCTGCGCCCGCGCTAGCGGCCTGAGTCGCGGGCTCCTCATTTACTTGTTGCTCCGGTTGCGGTGCCCGGAGAGGCGATGCGTGTACTCGCCCAGCACCCTTCGCGCCCGTGACGGATGCCCGCGCGTCGTCCGCCTCGTGCTCCTCCGCGTCGCCACGAGTGAGCATTGAGCCTGCCGTAGGCACAGCGGCCCAGTGAGGTTGTTGCACACCGCGACGGTAGGCGAGACCAGCCCCGGTGACCACCGTCTCGCACGGTACGAGATCGGAAAGCATGGGATCGGAGGCGCCGAGGAAGAGCCATCCGTCGTCGCTCAACGAGGCAAGCAGTCGGGACGCCACCTCAGTCACCATCTGACGTTCGAAGTAGATGAGAACGTTCCGGCAGAGGATGAGGGACATTTCGCCAATGCCTGACTTGGCGCTGGGCCAGTTGTCAGCGGCCAGGTTTAGCTCGCGAAAATCCACCGTCGCGCGTAGCTGCGGCCGGAGGAGGAACTGTTTCCCGCGACGTATGAAGTAGCGGTCAACATCCTGCTCGGCCATACCGCGCAGCGACCAGCGTGTGTAGCGAGCGCGCCCGGCAGCGTCCAGCCGTGGTCGTGAGACGTCTGTACCGAGCACGCTGGACGAGTTGGCAAGGCCGGCCGCCCGGAGCATGATCGCCAGCGTGTACGGCTCCTCACCGGTCGCACAGCCGGCGCTCCACGCGCGCAGCGGATGTTCCGGCGTGCGGCTCTCCCGGAAGGTGGGAAGTACATGCTGGCGAATGAACTCGAGTTGAGCGCTCTCGCGGAAGAAGTAGGTCTCGCCAATGGTGACGGCGGCAAGGACTGTGGCCATCAACTCGCTGTCGCCGGCCACTGCACGGGCGAAGTCCACCGGATTCTCGATCTTTGAGTCGCGCATGACGCGCCTCATCGCCGCCTCCGCCGCTGGCTGCCGGTTAGGCGCGAAGTGCAGGCCGGCCTGCTCGCTGAGCGTGCTGGCTAGTCGGGCGTAGCCGATATGTGTCCAGAGAGAGGCTGACATGGGCTGTTCGGCGCGAGCGATCAAGCCGTGAGAGGGCCGGCGTCGTCGCCCTCGGCTCCTGACAACGCCGGACGGACACCGGGTGCGTCGAGCGCGGCGGCCAGAGATTCGGTCTCTCCCTGCGACAGGAATGCATCGAGATCGCTGAGAAGCACCATGCCGTCCGGCAGTCGGACGACGCCTGCCAAATGGGCGAAGGCAGGTTCACTCGTCGACACTTCGCTGAGTGCGCTGCTGGGAACCGCCTGAATGTCGATCACGCGATCCACCCGCAGCGCCACTGGCCTGCCACCGGCACTGGCCAGGATGAGGTGATCGCTGACAGTGATGTCACGCTTGGGAAGGCGGAAGCGCGCTCTCAGATCGAGCACCGGCGTCACCGTTCCTCGCACATCTATGATCCCCTCTATAACACCCGGCGCCCCGGCTAGCGGCGTGATGGCCACAGCCCGCACTGTCTCGCGTACCTGGTCGACAGGAATCGCGAAACGGAGGTCGTCGAGCGCAAAGAGTAGGAACGTAGGCACCGGGCGGATTGGGGACGTTGGAAGAATGGACAGCGGAAAGCTTACGTAAGCTGACATCCGCGCTCTCCCCTGGCAAAGAGCGTGCGCCAACCGACGCCTAAAAGAAGCTCTCTCCGTCCAGCCCAGGCGGCACCGGTATACCCAGGACGTGGAGCGCGCTGGGCATGACATCCACTGTGCGTCGTGGCCGGTGCCGGGGGGGCCTGCTGGTGAGCAACGGGACGAGCATGTGCTCGCGATGCAGCGCGCCGTGCGAGGAGACGTGTGGAATCGGCTCGAATCGACTCCTCAGATCCCAGTCGCGAGCTGCCGATATGATGATTTCGCCGGATCGCGCGGCGCCGGCCAGGTTGGCTATCTGGACAAGCGCGTCCGGATAGGCACTGTCGGCACAGGCGTCGTGAGCAGCGCTGGCATCCAGCCCGTTTAGTCCGCCGCCGAGGCCAAGCGGATCTCCGTCGGTGGGAATGTAGGCGTAGCGCCAGTCTCGCTCGCTGCCGTGACGTTCGACGAAGGCACTACCGCGCCTCGCCGCACGTATCTCGCAACGATGGGTGCTGTGCGGCAGGAGCAGAATGTCCACCGACGGCCGATCCAGCAGCGCCGCTGCCAGCGGTTCCCAGCGGGGAGCGAGCTCGGGCCACCACGGACGCTCACGACGATCCAGTTCCAGGTAAAGGTGAGCCATAGCGTTGCCGCTCACCATCACGGCGACATCGCGACCGGAGCCGAAGACCCAGGGATGGGCGATGATGCCGTGCCCCCATTCGCGCAGCAGCCCAGCCAGATCCTCGTGATGTCGTACCGGCGAATGCCCATGGTCGCTGACGATCCAGAGGTGACTGGTTTCCCATTCACCGGCTCGTTCTAGCTCGGAGCGTAGGAGTGCCGCCGTCTCGTCGACTATACGCATGGCGTCGCGTACAACTGGTGCGTCGTGTCCCTCGGAGTGCGACGTTTTGTCGATCCCGGTGAGGGCGCAGAATACTACCCGGGGCCGATCGCTGATAACGCGCCGAGCCAACTCGGCGCCGATGTCACGGTCGATCTGCAGCCAGCCTCGCACGTTACCACTGAAGTGAGTGCGAGCGGCCCGAGAGACGAAGCGCGCGCTCCGGCCCAGGCGGGCGCGTGGCTCGAGTCCTCGTCCGATGACGTTGAGGGCCCCCAATCCCGGCCCAGCCAATTCGAACAGCGTTGGCGCGGTTGGATCAAGGTCGCCGTCCACCTTCCGCATCTCCGAGCCGACGTAGCTGCGGGTGTAGTGCGGAAAGTTGGCGACCCGCCGCTCCCGATCGAACCAGCGGAGGCCGGGTAGGCCGATCGGGCCCGGATATCGGCCCATCAAAAAGGGAGCGTAGGCAGGCCCTGTGACGGACGGAAAGGCAGTAGTTACGGTGTGGAGCCCACCTTCCGCGCGCAGCCTGGCCAGCGCTGGTAGCGAGCCGTCATCGAGAGCGCTCGCCAGTGAGTCCGGACGAGCGCCATCGGCGACGAGGATGATCAGCGGCATGGCGCGCTTGGAGATTCAGAATGGCGCGTTGCGGGAGGCGGCATGTGGAGTCAATCAAGACACTCGCCGTTGTCACGGCAAGCTTGTCGGCGAGAGGGAATCCGGCGCCGTGGTGGCGAAGAAGCCCTGACGTGGCGTACCATTCACGCCGTTCACCTGCGCCTGACAGGCGCACCGCCCGTCGCCCCGTTCCGATCAGATGGCACCGAAACGCGCACCGACAGCCAGAAAGACCGCGAAGAAAACGCCCTCCGACGCGGGCACGGCAAAGCGAAAGCTGGCCGCCCAGAAGCCTCTGACTCAAGCGTCGGCGAAGAAATCGACGGCAGCTACCAAGTCGGCGGCGGCCAAGAAGGCGACGGACCAGACGAAGAATTCGGCCGCACCGGGAAAGGCGACCGCCCGCACTGCAACCGCTCATAAAGTCGCAGCCGACGTAGCGACGTCGAGATCGCGGGCAGCGGCTGCGACGGCCGAATCCGCACCGAAGGAACGGGCAAAGCAGCGCGAGGGCGGACGAGGCAAGCTGCCGGATAGGCGCGTCTCCAAGTTAAGGACGGCTGGCGGCAAGCTAGCAGGACCCATGGTGCGCGAGCAGGCTGAGGAAGAGTCGCGGCAGTTCCTGCAGGAGCGAACGGAGGAGGGCCATTTAAAGGCCGGCCGTACGCCGCCATCGCAGCGGATTCCGCTGCGCGCTCCTAGCAAGGTGCTGGTCGATACCGATCTTCGGCTGCCGCCGGTAACGGAAGACGAGAAACTCCTCCAGCAGCCCGGCCCCCGGACCGACTTCACGCGCACCGATCCGTGGCGAGTGCTGCGGATAACCGGCGAGTTCATAGAAGGATTCGACATTCTCGCCAACGTCGAGAAGGGCGTCTCGATATTCGGTTCGGCGCGTACCGGCCCCGAGGACCCCATCTACCAGGCGGCTCAGGAGACAGCGCGTTTGCTCGGCGAGGAAGGATTCTCGATCATCACCGGTGCCGGGCCGGGGATCATGGAAGCAGCCAACAAGGGCGCCCGCATCGCCGGTGCGCCGAGCATCGGTTGTAACATCGAGCTTCCGTTCGAACAGGGCGCCAACCCGTACGTCGACACGCTCATCAATTTCCGCTATTTCATGGTGCGGAAGACGATGTTCATCAAATACTCGGTGGGCTTTATCATCTTCCCAGGAGGCTTCGGCACCCTGGACGAACTGTTCGAGGCACTGACGCTGATACAGACCGGAAAAATCTACAAGTTCCCGGTTATCCTCTTCGGCCGTCATTACTGGGCCGGGCTGGTAAGGTGGCTTCAGACGCGACCGGTTGTCGAGCGCAAGATCAGCCCGGGCGACCTGGACCTCATGCTCCTCACCGACGATCCAGCGGAGGCGGCAGCGGCGGTGCTCGAAGCTTACCACGAACAAACCGCGGCAACCAAAAGTGACGACGAGCAGAAAACAAAGGGAAAACGGTTGAAGCGTTGAGTCGGGGAACGACCGCTTTCCAGGGTGCGAACGCGTAACCGCCAGGCTCTTAACGTTCGCTCGTTAAGCGCGCGGACTACGGTTCGAGATTATCGGCTGCCATCGGTGGTCATGTGCGCCATCGTTCGTTCCAACGCCTCTTCCCAACCTGGCATGGGCATCCCGAGCGCACGCTCCACCCTGGTCGTATCCAGCACCGAGTACGCAGGACGACGGGCCGGCGTTGGGAAGTCGGCCGTAGTGATTGGCGTTACGACTCGACAGCGCTGATCTGCCTGTTGAGGGTCCAGATTCAGAATGCTCTCGGCGAAGGCGTGCCAGGTCGTGCTTCCCTTTGTGGTCACGTTATAGACGCCGCGTTCGGACGTGGAAATCGGGAATGCACTCCCCTCGGCGTGTCCTGCCAACAGCCGCACTGTGACCTCGGCGAGCAGCCAGGCTGGCGTAGGAGTACCCACCTGGTCGCTGACCACGCGCAGCTCCTCACGCTCGTGCGCCAGGCGCAGCATGGTTCGCATAAAGTTGTGACCTCGCGCCGCGTATACCCAGCTCGTACGCAGGATCAAATGTGGCGCACCTGATGCGGCCACCGCGAGATCGCCGGCGAGCTTGCTCTCGCCATAAACGTTCTCCGGCGACGGTTCGTCGCTCTCCAGGTACGGCGTTCCCTTCGTGCCGTCGAATACGTAGTCGGTGGAGTAGTGCACCATTGTGGAGCCAATGCACGCCGCCTCGTCGGCCAGCACTCCAGGAGCCACTGCGTTAACGGCGAACGCAGTCCCCCGCTCTGACTCGGCGCGGTCGACCGCAGTATATGCGGCGGCATTTACGATGAGCGCCGGTTGTAGGGAGCGCACCTTTTCGCGCAACGCCGCTTCGTCGGAGAGATCCAACTCAGCGCGGCGCGGGGCCACTACCCGACCGAGCGGCGCCAGCGCCCGTAGGAGCTCCGATCCAACCTGGCCATCGGCGCCCGTGAGGAGGATGGTGGGGCGGCTGTGCGTGGAATGTTGTTCGGGCAATCTGACTTGGAGAAGCTCTGGTTGAATCGTTCTGGTTGGCTTGCGAGTCGCCTTCGGTTTCTATCGAGCGCGCTGGTGATGACTGGGTAGATGTCAGTTTGCTCCGACAGTCGTACGCGATTGAGCTAGGCCACTTAGGTACGGTCTCGTATCAGGACGACGAGCCATGCCCGCCGTACACCGGCAGACGCTCCGTCGGTATGTCGGCGAGCACAGGCGCGGCAGCATCCTTGTCGCTCAGGATGGGCACGGAAACCAGCCAGTCGATGCCGACGGCCGGATCATCCCAGCGGACGCTCAGTTCATCGGCGGGGCTGTATGGCTCGGTGCACTTGTAGCTGAACAGTGCCTCGTCGCTCAGGACGACGAAGCCGTGCGCGAAGCCGGGCGGAATCCATAGTTGGTGCGCATTCTCGTCGCTGAGTGTGACTCCAGCCCAGCGACCGTAGGTCGGTGAGCCGCGGCGCACGTCCACTGCCACGTCAAACACGGCGCCGGACAGAACGGTCACCAGCTTGCCCTGGCCGCGTGGGTGTTGCAGATGCAGCCCGCGAAGAACGTGGCGACGTGAGAGAGAGAGGTTGTCCTGAACGAAGTCAGCATCAATTCCAGCTGCAGCATAGCGATCTGCTCGATAGAGCTCGCGAAAAACGCCGCGCGCATCGCTGAATACAGGCGGCTGTACGAGGATGAGTTCGGGGAGCGTATCGAGCCGGATCACCTTCATCGGCGCGAACTGTCCAGCAGGGACAGCAGGTACTGGCCGTAGGCGTTCCGGGCGAGCGGTTCCGCTACTGCCCGGAGTTGCTCGTCGTCTATGAAGCCCATGTAATGGGCAATTTCCTCAGGACAGGCCACCTTCAGCCCCTGCCGTTTCTCTATCGTCTCTATAAATGAGCCAGCCTCCTGGAGGGAGTCGTGGGTGCCGGTGTCCAGCCACGCCATGCCGCGACCCAGAAGCGACATGTTAAGCCGTCCCTGACGCAGGTACTCCACGTTGACATCGGTTATCTCATACTCCCCGCGCGCCGACCTGGGCAGGTCGCGAGCGATATCGAGAACGTCGTTGTCGTAGAAGTAGAGACCGGTCACCGCGTAATGGGACTTGGGCAGCGCGGGCTTCTCCTCGATTCCCACCACTTTACCCTGCCGGTCCATCTCGGCCACGCCGTAACGCTCAGGATCCCGCACCCAGTAGCCGAAGATGGTCGCGTCGTCGGTGCGGCGAGCGGCCTCCTGTACCTGCTCGGTGAGTCCGTGACCGTGGAAGATGTTGTCGCCGAGTATGAGCGTCACCGGGTCATTGCCAACGAAGTCGCGGCCTATCACGAACGCCTGGGCCAGCCCTTCGGGTTCCGGCTGAACGACGTACGAGAACGACATACCCCAGGCCGACCCATCGCCGAGCAGTTGCTCGAAGCGTGGCAGGTCGGTGGGTGTGGAGATCACCAGAACGTCGCGGATACCGGCCAGCATGAGGACGCTGAGCGGGTAGTAGATCATCGGTTTGTCGTAGACCGGCAGCAGCTGCTTGCTCACCACCAGGGTAAGCGGGTGCAGCCGTGTGCCGGCGCCGCCAGCGAGGATGATTCCCTTGCGTCCGCTCATGATTCCGAATCCAGTCCGGCTGCGGCCATCGCGGCGGCACCCAGCCCCAGCCGTTCGCCTCGATAGGCGCCGGAGCGAACACGCCCCCACCAATCCCTGTTTTCGAGGTACCACTGGACGGTACTTCGGAGCCCGCTCTCGAAGTCGTGAGCCGGGGTCCATCCGAGTTCGCGCTCGATCTTGCCGGCATCGATGGCGTAGCGGGCGTCGTGGCCTGGACGATCCTTCACAAAATGCATGAGCCTGTCGCGTGAGCCTGTTGGGTCGGGAAGCAGGTCGTCGAGGGTCGAGCAGATGGCCCGAACCACATCCACGTTACGGTATTCGCTGTTGCCTCCCACGCAGTAAGTCTCGCCGGGTCGGCCGTGCTGCAGCACCGTCCACAACGCATGCGCGTGATCATCCACGAAAAGCCAGTCGCGTACGTTCTCACCACTGCCATAAATCGGGAGTTGCTTCCCTTCCAGCGCGTTCAGGATCATGAGGGGGACCAACTTCTCCGGGAACTGGTACGGACCATAGTTGTTGGAGCAGTTGGTAGTGAGGATCGGGAGTCCGTAGGTGTGATGCCAGGCACGCACCAGATGATCCGATCCGGCCTTGCTTGCCGAGTAGGGCGAATTGGGCTGATAGGGGGTATCCTCGCGGAAGTGACCCTCAGGACCGAGCGATCCGAACACCTCGTCAGTCGAGACATGGTGGAAGCGGAAATCGGCGCGATCATTGGCGGGGAGCGACTGCCAGTAGCGGCGGGTCTCCTCCAGAAGCGTGAACGTTCCGAGGACATTGGTGCGAACGAACTCCGCCGGCCCATCGATGGACCTGTCGACGTGCGACTCCGCTGCCAGGTGGACAACGGCGGCCGGGCGATATTCGTCGAACAACCGCCGCAGTGCAGCCTCGTCACAGATATCTGCCCGCTCGAAGCGATGCCGGGGACTCGTCGCCACTGGTGCCAGAGAGTCCAGGTTGCCGGCGTACGTCAGTTTGTCCACCGTCACCACGGTCGCTTCGGTGTCGGATATGAGCATACGCACGAGCGCACTGCCTATAAAGCCGGCGCCTCCGGTGACGAAAATGGTGGACGAGGACAGCGGAGTGACGGGCATGGCAATCAGTCGACGAGGGTGGCGTAGCGCATTATGTCCGGCGCCGGTTCAGGATATCGTAAGTCGAGCGACTCCAGCGTGTCCACCAGCTCTCGCGCCACCAGATAGTCTCGCACCTTCTTGTCGTCCGCCGGCACTACGAACCAGGGCGACCTTTCTGTCGAGCACCTGTTGAGCAGGTCCCGGTAGGCATCGGTGTAGTCGTCCCACCTGGCTCGGTCGTCGAGATCACCAGCACGGAACTTCCAGTTCTTGTTCGGATTGGTGAGCCGCTTCTGCAAACGTTGCTTCTGCTCGGTCGACGAGATATGAAGGAAGAACTTGCGAATGATCACGCCGTTGGCGGCCAGGCTGTCCTCGAACGCATTGATCTGGCGGTAGCGATCGGACCATACGGCCTCGGGCACGAGGTCATGTACTCGGACCGCCAACACATCCTCATAGTGGGACCTGTTGAATACTCCGATCATTGACCGCGGTGGCACCGCCTTGTGAATGCGCCAGAGGAAGTCGTGGGCGAGTTCGAGATCGGTAGGCACACCGAAACTGGTGACGCGACAGCCTTGCGGATTGAAAGCGCCGAAGACCTTGCGAATGGTGCCGTCCTTTCCCGATGCATCACGGCCCTGAAGGACAATGAGAAGTGAGTATCGGCCATCGGCATAGAACACCCGCTGGAGCTTCTCCAATCTGTCGTGGAGCTCGGCGAAGTTCTCCTTCAGTTTCTCGCGGTCGGGCGCCTTGTCGTCTATCCTGGCGTCGTCGTCGCTCAGCGAGGGGATGTGGTCGGGATCCACGCGTTCGAGGTGCATCAGGAGTCCTTCGTCGGGAGGAAGTGCGACAGGTGGAATGGCGGTGGTAGAGCTCCGCGGTGGGCATTCCACGGTTATTACAACGGACAGCGGGGCGAGAACCGCACCGACCTGATGCACGACGTGAGCCGTGCGTGGACGATTCAGCCCTTCATAAACGCAACTTCCCTGTAGAGCTCGAGAGTTTCACCGGCGGTGCGGCTCCAACTAAAGGTGGCCGCGTTAGCCCGCCCCCGACTCGTGACGCTGTCACGAAGTGCCGCATTGGCGACCAGTGAGGCGACGGCGCTGGCGATGGCATCCGGATCGCTGCGGTCCACGAATAGGGCGCCGTCGCCCAGCACCTCACGGAAGACGGGGATGTCGGCGCAGACGACGGGCAGTCCTAAGGCTTGGGCTTCCAAAGGAGGAAGTCCGAAGCCTTCGTAGGCAGAGAGTTGGAGGAGCAAGTCGGCGTCGGCGTATCGGGTCCTGGGTGACGCGGCGGGGTCGTAATCGGTGAAACGGATCGCCTTCGCTGCCACGCTCGCACCGGCGGTCGCCCTTACAAAAGCGTGGTATGACGAGTCGGCGGGGTGGCCGCGCAGAGTAAGTGTGGCGCCCGCGGCGACCTCCGGATGGTCTGCCAACAGCCGTTCGAAGGCCGCAATGGCCAGGTGCTGACCCTTGTGTGGCAGGAACGCACCGACGCAAAGAAGGCGGGGCGGACTGGCGGTGTCGGCGACGACGTTCACTCGTCCTGCCGTGGCCGTCTGCGGCAGGGGATGTGTCATTCCGACAGCTAAAGGACTGGCGGTCGCTGCACCTAGTGCCGCGTGGTCAACTCCCAGTGGCACGGTTCGCACCCGGTCGGCGGAGTTCGGGAACCTGCGCCGAGCTTCGGCGGCAACGCAATCGGTGGTCGTCAGGATGACCGAGCTGCGACTGAAGGCGCGTCGAGTGACCGCCGTGAAGTAGCTACCCTCGAGCTTCCCTCGCACTGAATGCCCCTGAGGTGGCAGGGCGGGCGGTCTGTCGGGTGACTGCACCTCAGCGACATCCGGTCTCAACTCGAGCATGAACTCACGCATGAAGTCCTGAACGGTCGTCACCAGCGCAGTCCGTCCGCTAAACCATGGAACTTCGCTCGCCAGCTTGTGCAGTATCGCGACATCATTGCGAGAGCACCACAGTGGTAGAGTCCGGTGTATCCAGCGTAGCCGTCGAACGGGCGAGTTGGTGTCGACACTCAGCATCACCCGTCGCACGTTGTCCAGCTTCGGCAGAGCCTGATCCGGTCGGCTGAGGCAGATCAGCTCGATCTCGTCCTGAGCGATCGAGTCCAGTGCCGTGACTAGCGAGGTCGCGTAGCTCCAGATACCGCCGCCTGCTCCGCCACGACCGGCATGGATGGGAACGAGGTCGATGGCCACGCGCGGCCGGCGAAGATTGCTCATCCGAAGCCCATCTCCTCGGTGGGAGCCGGAGCCGAGGCAGGATCCACCCGCCGCAGGTGCAACGCCTGGAGGGTCACGAGCCAGAGGTAGGAAGGGCCCAGCCCGAGGTAGCGGCGCCAGAGCCGCCGAGGCTCATGGGCCAGTCGATAAAGCCACTCCAGCCCTCCGCGCTGCATCCACCCCGGCGCCTGGGACTGAACGCCCGCGTGGAAGTCGAACGCCGCCCCCACCGCCACTATGGGTAGGGCAAGGTGGGGTCTGTACTCGTATGCCCACACCTCCTGACGCGGGCAGCCCAGCCCGGCGAAGAGCAGCCGCGCGCCTGACGCACGCACGGTGGCCACAACCTCCTCCTTCTCCACTGCCGTCAGTTGTCGGAATCGGGATGGTAACGCTCCCGCCACAACCAATCCGGGCACCAGGTTGACGAGGGCCGATTGAAGCTGGCCCAGTGTCGCTGGCGTGCTCCCGTAGAGGAAAATGGGCTGTCCTTCACGGGCGGCTTCGACGCAACAGCGGAGCATCAATTCGGGTCCGTAGACGCGCTCGGCGAGGTCCACTCGGTGCAGTAGGTTCAGCGCCCATCGCACCGGCTGGCCGTCGGGTACTACGAGGTCCAGGGCGTTTAGCCGATAGCGGTGCGCGCCATCGGCAACCCCGGTCATCACCGCATGGCTGGCGGCGGCGGTCGCCGCGAACGGGCGCCTCTCCCGTGCCGCATCCATCACCGCGGCAACCGCGGCGTCGTAGTCCACCGCGTTCACCAGCACGCCAAGTATGTTGTGACGCCCGCGATCGATCATGCCTCGCCGGTCAGTGGACGCATGATCGCTGCCTCACGAATCTCCGTCCGCAGTGGAAGAGACGGGGAAAGATGAGTGTGATTGCGCTGGCCCGGGGCGGCCTTCCGGCCTCACCAATGCCCCGGATGGGTGCGAGCCAGAACAAGATGAACTGAGCCAGCGGTCAACGTTCCAGTCGTGGATCTCCTGCAGTATGGAACCGACATCGTGTTGCACCTTCCAGGCGGGGTAGTGCGACTGGAAGCGGCTGTTGTCGCTTACCCACCAGATGTGATCGCCGACTCGCGGCTGGTTCACGTAGCGCCAGGGGAGCTCGCGGCCGGCGATCGATTCGCAAAGCGTGATGGCCTCCCGCATGGAACAATGGCTGAATCGTCCGCCGCCCAGATTATAGACCTCGGCTACCCGCGGGGCGCCAAAGAATTCGATGAACGCGGCGACCAGATCGGCGCTGTGGATGTTGTCGCGTACCTGCTTGCCACCGTAGCCGAATATGGAGTACGGCGTGCCTGTTACTGTGCAGCGCATGAGATATCCCAGGAAGCCGTGCAGTTCGGCGGCGGCGTGCCGTGGTCCGGTGAGACAGCCACCGCGAAAGCACGCGGTGCGCATACCGAAGTAGCGACCATACTCCTGAACCATTACGTCGGCGGCCACCTTACTGGCTCCGAACACGCTATGACGCGTCGCGTCAATGGACATCGTCTCGGAAATGCCACCCGCATACGGGTGCCCTGGGTCGATCTCCCAGCGTGTCTCCAATTCCACCAGCGGCAGACGGTTTGGCGTATCGCCGTAGACCTTGTTGGTGGAGGTGAAGATGAACGGGGCCTCCGGAGCGTGAAGGCGCACCGCTTCGAGGAGGTTGAGGGTACCAGTGGCGTTGACGGCGAAGTCGGTGCGTGGGTCGCGGGCCGCCCAGTCATGCGACGGCTGGGCGGCGGTGTGCACGACCAGGGCGAGCGACGACCCGAGACCGCGCACTATCGATTCGACAGCATCGGCGTCTCGGATGTCGGTATCGTGATGCAAGTAGCGCCGTCCGTGCCGCTCCTGGAGCAGGTGACGATTGGCCAGGGTGGAGGCGTCATCGCCGAAGAACTCGCGGCGGAGGTCGTTGTCCACTCCGACGACGTCCAGTCCGAGTCGGATGAAGGCATCCACTGTCTCGGATCCGATGAGACCTGCCGAGCCGGTGACGAGTACGACGCTCACCGTCGGCCAGCCGTCATCCCGGGGTCTTGCTGTCTGTGTGAGACGAACATGATATGGCGGCTGGGCTCAGCGGATAGGACGGGCTGGTGGCTGCTGTCGAGCGGCGTGCACCGCTCGGACGAAGTTGAGGGCGCTATACTCCCCACGCGAGCCGCGGGCCAGCCATCCTTCCGGCCCCAGCACGCGTCGGCTTATCTCTCGCTCCTCGGCTCCCTCGGCGGCCAGCCGGTCCATCGCATCGATGGTCTCCTCCAGCCAGTCTGCCTTGGCTGTGAGCAGCGGGATCGGCTCGCGCACGATGCCGCGGTGCGCATCGAAGAGTAGCGTCGGCTCGAGCGCGACCACGCGGCGGAGGGTGCTGAGGAGAGTCCTCGGGTCCTCGCCCTCGTGCGCCACCCTCACTTTCACGCCCAGGAAGAGGTCGCCGCCAAAGAGGTGCCCGCGCTCGGCGTCCCAGATCACGTGGTGATCGGCTGAATGGCCAGGCGCCGGAAGCAGCTGAAACCGGTCGTCGCCGAACGGTTCTATCGATTCCGGCAGCCGCGGCGTGCCCCAGATGAGGCGGCGAGGTAGGTGGAGATCCGGGCGCCTGTGTAGCGCCGCCATGGTTTCCGCGCCCCCGGCCAGAGGGATTCCGCGCTGACCCAGGAGCGCTGCATTGCCGGCATGGTCCTCGTGAGAGTGCGTGATAATCGCCCCCCGCACAGCGAGGTTATCCAGCAATGATGCCAGTTCAGGCGCGGCGCGCGGGAAGCCGGTATCGACGAGTATCCCGTCCACGAAGTAGGCACTCACGGTAAAGCGAAATGCCTTGCCAACGCGGGTCCACATGTGAACGCGGGTGACGCCTTGCTCGGGCGGTGAGAGCGCAATCATACGCGGCAATTTAACGCCATCGCGGTCGTCCGAATCGGTAACGCATTACAGGCCCCACTCTCTGTAGCGCTCGCTTCGACTCCTGAATTGCATCCGTCCGGCCCGGTGGCTACACTATCGCGGACCAACTCGTGGCGCCCGGCCTCTCGTGGAAAGGCTGGGCGCTCAATTTTTATCTCGGTTCCTCACGGTCATGCTCGAGAAACTAAAGGCAAAGCTTGGCGCCGAAGCTGCGAAACTACAGTACGAACTCAACGTCACGCTGCCAGGTGAGATCAGTCGGGCCGTCGAGATGGGTGACCTGAAGGAGAACAGTGAATATAAGGCCGCGCTAGAGCGGCAGCAGTTCGTTCAGGCCCGCCTCGGACAGCTGCACCAACGGCTGAGCAAGCTGGCGCAGGTAGACATGGCGCAGATCCCGACCGACAGCGTGGGACTGGGCTCTCGCGTGGTCCTGGAGGATGAGCACAGCGGCGAGCGAGAGACCTACAACCTCGTCTTCGGCGACGCCGAGGAGTTCGAAGAGGGGCAGGTAACGATGTCGTCGCCAATTGGCCGCGCCCTTATCGGCAAGCAGGTAGGCGACGACGTCATTCTCAAGCTCCCGACGATGGTTCGTCGGCTACGACTGGCCGAGCTCATGACCATTCACCAGTTGCCCCCCCAATAGTTCCACCGGCTCGATCAGGAAGATCCGGTCAATCTCGTCGTCATAGCCAGCCAGCAATGCTTCCGCCGTCTGTCCCACGTGCGCTGACATCAACTCGGCGACTAGCGGCGCTACCGCGCGTCCATGGTCGCGCGTCTCATAGGCGAGCGGGAAGCGGCGAATAAGGACGTCTGCCGGAGTGCATGCCAGCTCGCGCGTTGCAGCATGGACCACTTCAGCGGCCAGGTAGGGAAGCTCAGGATCCAGCCGCTCAGCCAGTGAACGGTCCATCTCGGTGAGCCCCCAAACTCGTCGCCAACGTTCGCCGTGGCTGTGCACCAGATGCTCGCCGACCGCGGCGCTTCCGGTTGCGGCCGTCGCCTGCGCTATCTCCTTGGTCAAATCGCGAAGCTCGCCGCCCGGTAGGGGACGACGATGTGACACGGAGGGAGCGGCCCGCCGGTGGAGACGGCCCACGGCCACGTCCACCACCTCCTCGGCCATCGCCCGGTAGGTGGTCAGCTTGCCGCCGGTGACGCTTAACAGATGGCTGTCGCTCCACGTGATCGCATGCTCGCGCGAAGCCCGGCCCTCGGCCCCGGCGCCACTCCCCTGTCCCGCCGACACTAGCGGACGCAGCCCGGCCCAGGCGCTCACCACATCGTCCATGGTCAGCGCGGAGGCCGGAAACCTCGCATTCACGGATCGTAGCAGATACTCGACGTCATCCGTCGTCGCGCGAACTCGCTCGGGCACCATCGACGTGCGGGTATCCGTGGTGCCGACAAGGGTGAACGCGCCGGCCGGAAGCACGAACATCACCCGCCCATCCACCGGGGACAGCATGGTCACGGCTTCCTTGTTGCCTACCCGATCGCGTGGCAATAACAGGTGGACGCCCTTGGTACCACGCACGGCCGTGTGCGGAAGACCATCGTCGAGGGTGCGTATGCTGTCGGACCATGGGCCGGTGGCGTTCACCACCACGTCGGCGCGCACCTGCCGCTCGGCGCCGGTGAGTCTGTCCACCACTATCGCGCCGGTAACACGTCCTCCTCCGTGGGTGAGTTCGCGTACATCGCAGTGGTTGAGAACCGTCGCATCCGCGTCGATCGCGCCGAGCACGTTGCTGACCGTGAGGCGAGCGTCGTCGGTCGTCGCGTCCCAGTAGCGAGCACCACCCAGCAGGCCCTCTTTGGCGAGTGCAGGCTCCGCTTCCAGTATTCCCTGCGCGCCCAGTCTGGAATGACGACCGACATTCCCGAAGCGGGCCAGGATGTCGTAGAGCCAGAGACCCGCGCCAATCTTCCAGCGCGGCAATCTTCCGCCGCGGTAAATGGGCCAGGTGAAGGCCAGCGGGCGCACCAGATGAGGCGCAAGTTGGAGCAGCAGGTGACGCTCGCGGCTCGATTCCCGCACCATAGCAAACTGTCCATACTCCAGGTAGCGCACGCCTCCATGGATCAGTCGAGACGACCGGCTGGATGTACCGCTGGCGAAGTCCAGCTTCTCTACCAGGGCTACCCTTAGCCCGCGTAACGCGGCCTCCCGGGCCACCCCTGCACCAGTTATCCCTCCGCCTATGACGAGAAGGTCGAACCGGGTGCTGGTGAGCCGTTCGAACACGTGGTGGCGATCCATGTCTCCTACGAGTGATCGTTGAGCGTAGCCGAATGCCATAGGGACGGGGCAGCCTGCTCCGTCCCATACGCCGCTCTCTACTGATAGCTATCTTTAAGTATGGTCCTGTCTCAATCAAATCGCCGGGTGGCCATCGTGGCCGGGGTGCGCACTCCGTTCGCCAAGGCGGGCACCATGCTGCGCAAGTTCACCGCCATTGAACTGGGTAAATTGGCGGTCGCCGAACTGCTGCAGCGAACCAGCCTGGATGGGCAGGAGGTGCAGGCGCTGATCTTCGGTACCGTGGTGCCGAACGTACTGGCCCCGAACATCGCGCGCGAGGTCTCCCTGCTGCCCATGCTGCCGAAGGGCGTACAGGCGTACTCGGTCAGCCGCGCCTGCGCTTCCTCCAATCAGGCCATCACCGACGCCGCCGACCAGATCGCGCTGGGCTATCTGGACGTGGTAATTGCCGGTGGCGCCGAGTCACTATCCAACGTGCCGGTGCTCCACTCCCGACGGATGAGCGAGGCTCTCGTTGCCGCCAGCAGGGCGAAGTCGCTCCGTGCTCGGATGAAGGTGCTGTCCAAGCTCAGGCCGCGCGACCTCACACCGCTCACGCCAGCGATTGCCGAGCCGTCCACCGGAGAGTCAATGGGCGAGTCGGCTGAGAAGATGGCCAAGATCAACCACGTTTCCCGCGAGGAGCAGGACCAGCTGGCGCTGCGCTCGCATCGCCTGGCCGCCGCGGGCACGGCTGACGGGCGGCTGACGGCCGAGGAGATGCCGGTCTGGCTGCCTCCAGATCTCACCACCGCGATGGTCGCCGACAACGGGATCCGCGAGTCGACGAGCCTTGAGCAACTGGCGGCACTCAAGCCGGTGTTTGACCGACAGTATGGCACGGTGACCGCCGGCAATTCTTCACCACTCACCGACGGTGGCGCGGCCGTGCTCCTGATGAGCGAGGAGCGGGCGCGGATACTGGGCTACGAGCCGCTGGCATTCATTCGCGGCTACGCCTACGCCGCCCTCGACCCGGGCGAGCAGTTGCTCCAGGCGCCGGTGCTGGCCGCGCCGGTAGCTCTGCAACGCGCCGGCCTCACCCTGGCGGACATCGATCTGGTGGAGATGCACGAGGCGTTCGCCGCCCAGGTCCTATCCAACCTGCAGGGCTTCGAGAGTCAGGCGTGGGCTGAGCGAGCGGGGTTCAGCAAGCCTGTCGGAACGGTTGATAGGGCGCGACTCAATGTGATGGGAGGCTCAATAGCCATCGGACATCCATTCGGCGCCACGGGTGCGCGCATAACCACGACGCTCGTCAACGAACTCCGCCGGCGCGACGGTCAGTTCGGTTTGATGACGGTCTGTGCTGCGGGTGGGATGGGCTTCTCGATGGTCGTGGAGAGGGCAAGCTGATGTCCACCTACAGTCTGGAGATCCGCCCGGACGGCATAGCCATAGTCACCCTCGATGTGCCCGGTGAGGCGGTTAATGTGCTCGGTCGGGCAGTGCGGGAAGACTTTGCGGCGCTGTTCGAGTTGCTGACCAATGACAAGTCAGTACGCGGGGCCGTGCTACGAAGCGGCAAGCCAGACAGCTGGATCGCTGGCGCCGACGTTGGCGAGCTGGCTGGGATCCGGACTGCGACCGACGCCGAGCGGCTGAGCCGCGACGGACAGTTACTGCTCGAGAAGTTGGAATCGTTGCGGATGCCGGTGGTGGCGGCAATTCATGGCGCCTGTCTGGGAGGCGGCCTCGAGACGGCCCTCGCTTGCGGCTACCGCATTATCACCGATCATCCGAAGACTCTGCTTGGCTTTCCGGAGGTGCAGCTCGGTCTGATTCCGGGCGCCGGTGGCACGCAGCGCCTGCCGCAGTTGGTGGGTTTGCGAGCTTCACTGGACATGATCCTGACGGGCAAGAACGTCTACCCGCGGAAGGCGCTGGCGATAGGTCTCGTGGACGAGGTGGTGCATCCGTCAATCCTGCTCGACATCGCCGTCTCGCGCTCGCTCGAGCTAGCCGAGGGCAAGCGGGGAAGCTCGTCCACACGTCGGCGCGGCATCGTTGACTTCGCGCTGGATGAGAACCCGATTGGACGTGGGGTGGTGTTGAAGAAGGCTCGCGAGCAGACGATGTCGCGCACCCATGGCCACTATCCGGCACCGCTGGCAGCCCTGGACGTGATCGCCGCCGGCTACGATCAGGGCGACGATCACGGTTTTCACGAGGAGGCGCGCCGCTTCGGTGAACTGGTCGTGAGTCCGGTGGCGCGCGAGCTCACCTTCCTCTTCTTCGCGTCCAACGAATTGAAGAAGGACCCGGGTGTGGACGGCGCTGCACCGGAGCCGCTGCCGGTAGACAAGCTGGCGGTGATCGGCGCTGGCTTCATGGGCGCCGGGATCGCCGCCGTGGCGGCGCTCAAGGGCACTCTCGTTCGACTGAAGGACACCGACGCGGCGAAGGTAGGGCGCGGACTGGCGGCCTCCCGCGACGTCTTCGCCGAGCGGCTGGAAAAGCGTCACATAACGAAGCATGAGTTCGACGACCTGCGCTCGCTGGTAGGCGGCACGATGGACTACAGCGGCTTCGCCAATGTCGACCTGTGCATTGAGGCGGTCTTCGAGGACCTTGCAATCAAGCAGCAGGTGCTTCGCGAGGCCGAGACGGCGCTACCGTCCGACGCCATCTACGCCTCCAACACCAGCACAATACCGATCGGCCAGTTGGCAGCCGCTTCGCAGCGGCCGGAGCAGGTGCTGGGGATGCACTTCTTCTCGCCCGTTCCCAAGATGCCGCTGCTCGAGGTGATTGTGACCCCGCGTACCGGCGTCACCGCCACCGTTACCGCAGTCGCGTATGGCAAGAAGCTCGGAAAGACTGTCATAGTGGTCAACGACGGGCCGGGCTTCTACACAACGCGCACACTCGCCGTGTACATGAACGAGGCGGGCTTCATGCTGGATGACGGCGCCGACATTACGGCTCTCGACGCGGCGATGGTGGACTTCGGCTTCCCGGTGGGCCCGATCCAGCTGCTGGATGAGGTCGGGCTGGACGTCGCGGGCAAGGTGGCCACGGTGCTGGGGGAGGCATTCGGTGATCGGATGCCGCGCTCCCGTTCGCTGGAGAAAGTACTCGCTGCTGGTCGCACCGGACGGAAGGGGAAGTCCGGTTTCTACCGCTACGATCCGAAGGCGAAGAAGGGGGAGGTGGACCCGAGCGTATATGAGCTTCTCCCCACCGGCGTCCAGCGCGCTACGTATCCGGCCGATGAGATGCAGCGTCGACTGGTGCTCGCGCTGGTGAATGAGGCCGTGCGCTGCCTGGAGGAGGGGATCCTGCGCTCCCCGCGTGACGGCGACGTGGGTGCCGTTTTCGGAATCGGCTTCCCGCCGTTCCGCGGCGGACCCTTCCGGTATATCGACGCGGTGGGCGCGGCTGAGGTAGTTCGCCAGCTGGAGGAACTGGATGCCCGCTTTCCACGACGGTTCTCCCCTGCTCCCTTGCTGGAGAGGATGGCCCATTCGGGTGCGCGTTTCCATCCCCAACGTGGTCGTGGCAGCGAACCCTCGTCCCGCGACCCGCAGGGTCAGTAGCGTCAATCCTCCGGTCGGTCGTCGGCTGCTTCGACGAACAACCGGCCGGCGGTGACGCTTCTCCCGCTCAGCGGGTCCCTATCAGCGTGGAACTCTCCGACGCGTATCTCGTTCAGCAGGTTCTGGATGGCGACAATGGCGCGTACGCGCTGCTGGTCGGTCGCTATCGAGACCGGTACAGCCGCTTCGCTGTGCATATGCTGGGCGCCGAGGAGGATGCTGAGGAGGCGCTCCAGGACACCTTCCTACGTGCCTATCGGGGCCTTGGCCGGTGTGAAGATCCGGAACGATTCGGCGCCTGGCTCTATCGAATTCTTGTCAATCGCTGCCGTACTTATGGTAGCCGGCGAGGGCGGCGGGAACGGACGTTCGTCAATGACCCGGTGGCTATCGGAAACGCCAGCGAGGACCATCCGGCAGAGCGAGGGGCGTGGCGTGAGGAAATCGAGCACGCCCTGAACCGCCTGGACGGTCAGCAGCGCGAGGCGTTCCTGCTCAAGCACGTCGAGGAACTGAACTATGACGAGATGGCGGAACTGACAGGTGTTGGAGTCTCCGCCCTGAAGATGCGCGTAAAGCGAGCCTGCGAACGATTGCGCGAGATGCTGCGGGAGGTGGAGCACGTATGACTGACGATGCACACGGTTACCAGAACTCCCGGACGACCAGAACGAGGTGGAGTGTGTTCGAGCCCATGGGGCACGAAGGTGCAGACGGCGACGCGCCGGACGGCGACGTCAGTAACTCCGACATTGAGGAGTCGGGGACGGCGGATGTGCCACTGGAGCCTCTATTGGTGGCGGTGGCCGGTGAGCTGCGCCGTCCGGTAATGCTGAGCCCGCAGCTAGACGCTCGGGTGATGGCGCTGGTGGCGGGTGAGCCGCGCCCACAGCGCGAGGTGGCTGTCGCGAAGGGCGCGAGTGGCGGTATGGGCCAGACAGCGCGGGAGCGCACTTCGGTGGCTGTAGTGGCGCGGGCCTGGCGCTGGTTGCGTCGGCCGCGGCTCATTCTGATCAGTCCTCTGGGCGGACTGACCGCCGTGGTGGGCCTGGCAGCGTTGCTAGTCCTGACAGCGCGACCCGGCATTCAGAAGGGTGGTCGGGCAGCCCCGACGTTGTCGGAACCGGCGTTAGCGACGTCGTCTACTATCGCCGCCACGGCTGTGGACTCGATACAGGTGATACAGTTCGTTCTCGTGGCGCCGGGCGCGCAGAGGGTCGCGCTGGTTGGTGACTTCAACGACTGGCAGGCCGGTGCCACCCCAATGAGCGTCGCTGCCGCTGGACGGGTGTGGTCGGTGCAGGTTCCGCTGTCGGCCGGTCGGCACAGGTACGCGTTCGTGGTTGACGAAGACCGTTGGGTGCCAGATCCGTCGGCGCCCCGAGCGTCGGGCGACGATTTCGGGACACCCAGTTCGGTTGTCACGGTGTCGGAGCGCCGGTCATGAGAAGCAGACGCACGAGCCTCTCGCGCGCCGTCCGTCTGATGGCTGCCGCGGCGATCGCCGGTCTCACTGCCACCATGGCCAGCGCCCAGTCGACAGTCACGCCGGAATCGCGACTGGGCAGCCGGCTGGACCCTCCCACACGTGGTGCCGTACTGGCCGAGGTGGACTCGGCGAGGCGGTCCGGGCTACCGGTGGCCCCGCTGGTGGACCGCGCCCTTGAGGGTGCCAGCAAGCGGGCCCTTGGTCGTCCAGTTTCGGACGCCGACATCGTGGCCGCGGTAAGGCGGTTGCGGGTGGCGCTGGGTTTGGCCCGATCAGCCCTTGGCAGCCGTGCTGATGGCACTGAGCTGGCCGCCGGCGCCAGTGCGTTGCAGGCCAACGTGGCCCCAGCGGCGCTGGTGGCGCTCGGTAAGGCTCGTTCTTCCGGCTCGCTCACCGTGCCTCTCGGCGTCCTGACCGACCTCGTGGCAATGGGCGTCCCCACGGACACCGCCGCGCGAACCGTGGTCGCCCTGGCGCGAGCGCAGGACGCTGTGCTGCTGGCCTATCAGCGCGACGTCGAACGGGATATCGGTATCGGCGCTTTGCCCGCGGTGGCCGCCTCCGTGCGGGCAGCGGGGCTTGAGAGGGTGGCTGCTGACGGTTTGCTTAACTCGCCTACCTTTTCCCCCGGCCTGGAGTCCGCAGCGTCCGGCGGCAAGTCGCGACCACTACGCAAGCCATAAGAATGGCTCTGGCCGGTGGTCTTCCACCCAGGTGAGGGCGCGAAGATCGGAGACGACCAACGGTGATCGGCGCGGTCAGATGGTCACTGACCATTGTCGGGGCGGTGCTGCTGTCGGGCACCGCCCTCACTGTGCTGCCCGCCCAATCCACAACGCCAGGCGGTCTGACCGCGGTCGTGGACGCCGGCACGTCGCGCATCCGCTACGACGGCTATCTGCCGTCAGGAGTGCTGGATCTCGCGTCGTCGGTCCGCTTCGATGCATCCAACGCCGTCGTCCTCGCTCGCGGGTCGGTAGCCCGTTTCGAGAGCGGTAACGTCAACTCGCAGGGAGCACTCCTGGGCTCGCTGTTCTCGCCTGCTCGCGGGATCTTTCGCGGCGAGGCCGCCAGCAACGCGTCGCTGGGCTATCACCAGTCCATCGGCAACACCGGTAGCGTTCAGGTCAACGGCCGGGTCCACGCGGTGAAGCAGCGAGAAGGGGCGTGGGCCGGGGTCGGACTGGGCCGGAGTGCCCTCGGCGGAGGGCTGGGGTCCAGTGTGACCACTCAGGAAGTGGGTGGCTGGCTGCGCCGTCAGGCCGGCGGTGGCGGCTCGCTTCGCGCCACGGCCGTCTATCGCGCTGTAAGGGTGGCCGACGTCCACTACGGCGAGGCAAGCGCAGCCGTACGCTGGACCGCCGCGCGAGTTGAGTTGGGTGCCGGCGGCGGCGTGCGTAGCGGTGATCGCGCGTTCGGGAGCAGCGATGAGGGCAGCTGGGTATCGGCCGATGCCGCTCTCTGGATACGACCGCGGCTGGCAGTCGTCGTCGCCGCCGGCAACTTCCTCTCCGATCCCACGACGAGCTCGATCGGCGGACGCTTCGCCAACCTTGGCCTGCGATGGGCGCTGCGCCGGCCGGCCCGCAACGAACTGCCGCGCGTTCTGCTCCCGCGGAATCTTGGGAGGCCGGACGGGACCGAGGATGGGAGCCGTCCGCACGTCGGACCGTTGGCCGAATCGTTGGTGGTGGAAGAAAGCGGAGACGGTCGCGTCACGCTTCAATTCACCCTGCCTGCAGCGAACTCGGCTCAACTCATGGGCGACTTCACGGACTGGTCGCCGGTGCCGCTGGAACGAGATGCCACAGGTCGATGGACAGTGACGTTGACCCTCCGGGCCGGAGTCCATCGCGTGAATCTGCGCACCGATGGGGGGCCCTGGCGCTCGCCGCCGGGACTGACGACGGTGGACGACGGGTTCGGTGGACAGGTAGGATTGTTGGTGGTACGGGGGTGACCACAACCAGAGGGGCTATCGCGTCGCTCTGCCAAAGAACAACATGGAAGGTCTCAACTGGCAACTTCTGCTCGTCCACGGCACCATAGATGACAATGTGCACCCGCAGAATACCTTCCAGATAATTCAGAAGCTCAAGGAGCTGGGGAAGTTGTACTACCTGCTCCTTAACCCCAACCGCACACTCTCCATTTTCGGTGGAAGCGCGTCGTTCCACCTCCATACCATGTTCACGAAGTTCATCAAGGAGAATCTGTGAGCGCTCGTAGCATCACGCGCGCCGGCGTCCTGACGGTGCTCGCCGCCGCCGCACTTGCCGGGTGCCGGACAGCGCCGGGAAGCCTGTCGGAGGTTGTTGCCCCGCCGGGCGGCCAGCTACTGCCGATTCCGCAGGGGGTGCCGCTCACCCGCGCCGAGCGCACGAACTACCAGGAGACATCCACCTACGCTGACGTCGTGGCATTCCTGGATTCGCTCCAGGCGCGCGGAGCACGGATGACGCGAGGTTCGATTGGACGCACAAGTGAAGGGCGCGAGATTCCCTACGTAATAGCCTCCCGGCCGCTCGTCAGTACGCCTGAGGAAGCACGGGCGCTGAACAGACCTATCGTCTACGTGCAGGGCAACATTCATGGCGGAGAGGTGGAGGGAAAGGAAGCGCTGCAGATTTTACTGCGCGATCTGCTCCTCAGTCCTGCACCCAGCCTGCTCGACTCGTTGGTGATGATTGTCGTACCGATCTACAACGCTGACGGCAACGAGGCCTGGGGTCCGCAGGAGAGGAATCGGGGTGCGCAGAACGGTCCGGAACAGATTGGGCAGCGGCCGAATGGTCAGGGCTATGACCTCAACCGCGACTACATCAAGGCCGAGGCACCGGAGACACGTGCTTCGCTGGCCATGTTCAACCGGTGGGATCCTCATCTATTCATGGACCTGCATACCACCAACGGCAGCTATCACGGTTATGCAATCACGTACTCGCCGTCGCTGCACCCGGCTTCGCCACTGGGTGTGTACACCAGCGAGGTTCTGCTGAAGCAGGTACGGGAGCGGATGCTGGAACGCACGGGTTTCCCCAGCTTTGACTACGGCAACTTCGGCCGTGGTGCGCTCACCGATACTGTGAAGACATCTTGGACTACCTATGACCATCGTCCGCGCTACGGGAGCAATTATTACGGCCTTCGAAACCGCGTCTCTGTTCTCAGCGAGGCATACTCGCACGATCCGCTGGACCGTCGGATAGCAGCTACCTACGCCTTTGTCCGCGAAGTGCTCGGATGGACCGCGCAGAACGCCGGGCCGTTCCTAACGGTATTGCGCTCCCAGGACGCCAGCGGTGGCCGGATGGCCAGTGGCGAGGGGCAGACGCTAGGAGTAGCGCTGCGAGCCGCCCTGCCCGCTAGTGCCCCCAGCGAGAGGATCGTCTTCGAGGACCTGGTCAGCACCGGAGACACCACTACGCGCACCGAGGCCGGAGTCCCCAAGGGGATCATGCGAACTGGCCGCTATCGTGCCCAGTTCATGCCCTCTGTAACGCGCTTCGAGGCCACCTACTCTTGGGATGTACCGGCGGCTTTCGCCGTACCCGCCGCGGATACGGCAGTGGTGCGCATGCTGCGTATGCACGGCGTGCAGGTGAGCCAGCTGTCGAAGCCGTGGACCGGTGAGGTCTATGCCTTTGTGATTGACTCCGTGTTGCCGGCCGCGCGAGAGTTCCAGGGTCATCGAGAGATGAGTCTGGAAGGTGAGCGTTGGACCAACCGCCGTCGCGAACTTCCCGTTGGCACCTTCATCGTTCCCGGCACGCAGCCGCTGGGTCGTCTGGCCCTCGTCCTCCTGGATCCGATGAGCGACGACGGCCTGGTCACCTGGAACTTCTTCGATCCCCTCACCGCCGGATCGGAGTTCCCTGTTTTTCAGATCAGACGCGATGTGCCGGCGGGTCTGACCGCCGTGCCCTGAGCCTCCACCCTAACCGGCGGTGAGCGCGACATCGCTCACCGCCTGTGTTTCATTTACCAGTCGCCACTTCGCCGCGCACTTTATCCCGCCGTTCACCCACACCAAATACCCATGCTTCGGAAGACGCTTCTCTATCTTTCCGGTCAACCTCGGGTCTTCCGTTTCGTTCGTAACAATGGCCTCGCCAAGGGGTTCGCCAGCCGGTTTGTAGCCGGTGAGACCGTGAGTGCCATCGTACCCGCAGTGCGAGCGCTCAACGAGCGCGGAATTACCGTCTCGCTCGATCTGTTAGGAGAGAGCGTGCACACCGCCGCCGAGGCTCGCGCTGGCGCCGATGAGTATGTGGCGCTGCTCGATCGCATCGCGGCCGAACGGCTGGACGCCAACGTATCATTGAAGTTGACGGCGATGGGTCTGGATGTGGATGAGTCCCTGTGCCTCGAGAACATGCACCGCATCCTCACGAAGGCAAAGGAGTATGGCAGCTTCGTGCGACTGGACATGGAGAGCAGCGACTACACTGATCGCACTCTCGACCTGTTCGAGGAACAGCTCCATCCGGCATATCCTGCTAACGTCGGAATAGTGTTGCAGAGTATGCTGCGCCGGACTCAGGACGATGTTGCCCGAGCCAACCGGCTCCAGGCTCGCGTGCGCATCTGCAAGGGAGCCTATCGGGAGCCGGAGAGCGTAGCCTTTCCGGACAAGGCAGACGTGGACGGCAGCTACGTGCGGGCGATGCAAACCCTCATGAGCGAGGGCAACTATCCGGGCATCGCCACACACGATCCAAAGATGATCGACGAGGCCAAGCGTTTCGCCGCCGCCGAGAATATCGCTACCGATAGGTATGAGTTCCAGATGCTCTATGGTGTGCGCCGCGACCTTCAGGAACAGTTGGTGCAGGAAGGTTATCGACTACGTGTTTACGTCCCCTTCGGAACGCAGTGGTATCCCTACCTGATGCGCCGACTGGCCGAGCGACCCGCCAACCTCTGGTTCATCACCGGGAGCGTATTGAAGGAGATGACATCGCGCCGTCGCTGACATGTGCGCTCGTGACGAGTACACATGCAGCCATCGCGGCGCCATTGACGAGACGACCCACTTACTCCGGAACTTCAAGGCGCCGCATGCCCGGCCGATACCTTCCGCCTGATCCATCCCAGGGCGACGAGACCACTCTTGGCGGTTACATGGCCGTACACGCCCGCCCGGCCGCCTTCGAAGGAAGCGACGGCATGTCCTACAGCGTCGAAGTGCTGGCCAGCGAGACCGGCGAGCTCGATCGACCTTGGGGTGCATACCTTCTCTTCCTTCGCTGGAGCAGGATCGGGCAGTCGGCGGTGGAAGGGCACCTGGAGAGTGACTTTCTCGGCTTCGCCGGTACTGAGGCCGAGGCCCGCGCCGCCGTCGGCCACATGTCGTTGTGGGAGACGAAGAATGTGCTCGAAACACTCGTCCGGCAGGACTATGGCGGGGCGCCGGAGCGGCGTTGGTGGGACGCTATGCGAGCCGAGGACGGCAAGTGACGGCGCGTGGCGGAGAGCTGGTCGATGACGACGGCGTTGAGCCCAATACTGAGGACCGTTCCGTTGGGTCGGACGGTGAGGTCGCGCAGGGGGAGCACGCTGAGCAGGCCGGCGACGGCGCCAGCGGCGATGCGGTAACCGAACGCGGCGTCGTGCTCGAGGGCACTGGCGGCGTATACAGGGTGCGGTCTTCTGACGGCATCGTGCGCGAAGCGTCGCTGGCCGGCCGGCTGAAAAAGGTGGACGGCGGCAAACGGAGCGACGGCAGTCGGCGTCGCAATACGGTGCGTGCCGGCCTGACCAGGATGAAGTTGGCCGTTGGCGACGACGTCCTGGTGGAACTCGTCGACGGCAGCGACGGCAGCGACGACGCCTGGATGATCACCGAAATCATGGACCGCCGCTCCCGATTGGCCCGTCGGAATCCCGGTGGCGGCTACGGCGAGCGCGTCGTGATTGCCAACGTGGATCAGGTGGTGGTCGTCTTTGCAGCCGCCCAGCCGGAGCCACACCCACGTATGATCGATCGCTTCCTTGTCATTGCCGAGGGGAATTCGCTGGCAGCCCGGCTGGTGGTCAATAAAGTGGAGTTGGTGGGAGAGGATGTGGCACGATCGCGGTTCGGGCTCTACGAATCAGCCGGCTACCCGGTACACTACGTGAGCGCTCGTAGCGGCCTCGGTTTGGAAGGAATGCATGAGATGTTGAAGGGACGGGTGTCGGCACTCACGGGGCCTTCGGGAGTTGGGAAATCCTCGCTCATAAATGCGCTCTATCCTGGACTCAATCTCCGGGTGGGTGAGATCAGCGCATCGGTGAACAAGGGGCGACACACGACTGTTGGTGCGCTGTTGACTCCGCTCCCTGACGGCGGCTTCGTCGGTGACACCCCAGGACTGCGAGAGGTGGGGTTGTGGGGGCTGCCGGCAGGGGAGTTGGAGCAACTCTTCCCGGAATTCCGTCCGATGCTCGGTTTCTGTCGCTTTGCCGATTGCACCCACCGACGTGAGCCTGGCTGCGCCGTGCGCGCAGCGTTGGCTTTCGACAACGTTCCCACGGCAGAACATCCGGTCACCAACGAGCGCTACGAGAGTTTTCTGAAGCTTCGCGACGAACTGGAGACGGTAGCCCGAACGTGGCACTGAAGGCAGCCGGTCGCGCGCGCCTGACTAGGAGCACGGCACGCCGGGTGTGGGGACGATTGATCGAGCGGGTCGCCTTCCACGAGTGGGACGAGGGAGCAGTCCTGATGGTGTTCGGCGGCGTCATCGGCGTCGCGGTCGGGTTGGGAGTGGTGGGTTTTTACCGGCTGGTGGATCTCGCATACCAGGCTTTCGCGGTCATCCCGATGAGCCGGCTGGGCACGTTCGAGAACGCGTTCTACAGGCCGATACTGACCGCCGTTGGCCTCTGGGTAGCGTGGGCGCTGGTGCGGCGCTCCCACATACCGGATGGCCAGAACGTGCCCGACGTGCAGCTGGCGGTAGCCAAGCGCGGCGGCGACGTGCCAGTACGTCCCGTTGTTGTTCGCACCGTGGCGTCAGCGGTCACCCTCGGCTCTGGTGGATCGGCGGGTAGTGAGGGGCCGGTGGCCGTGCTGGGAGCGGCGCTCGGTTCGGTGCTGGGAAAGCTGTTCCGGTTCCCCACCCGCAACCTGAAAATTCTGGTTGGCTGTGGTGCCGCTGCAGGCATCTCAGGCGCCTTCAATGCTCCATTTGCCGGTGCCTTTTTCGCCCTCGAGGAGGTGCTCGGCACTTTCTCCGTGGGTGCGTTCAGCCCCGTCGTCATAGCGAGTGTGCTCGGGTCGGTGACGACGCGAGCATTTCTGGGCGACGAGTCGGTGGTGTTAGTGCCCTCTTACGACGCGGTGGAGTCGTGGGCTCTTGTCCTGCTCTATCCGCTGCTGGGGATAGCCTGTGGTGCAGTGGGCGCCTTCTACTCGCGAGTCTACTTCCAATCGGCACGCTGGTTCAACCAGCTACCGGGACCGACCTGGCTGAGGCCGGTAGTGGGTGGCGCGCTAGTCGGCGCGCTCGCCCTCACCGCCAGCGGACTTCTGGCCGGGGATGGACACCTCCACATCCCGATGGACCAGTTGGCGAAGTTGAGCTGGTATTTCCTGCTGTTCGTGACCCTGGTGAAGATCATCATGACAGCGGTCACGCTGGGAGCCGGAGGGTCCGGCGGAGTGTTCACCCCGACCCTTCTCGTTGGGGCGACTCTCGGCACCGGTCTTGGGTTGCTGCTGCAACTGGCGCTACCGGGAGTTGACGTGAATCCGGTAGCGTTCGGTCTGGTGGGGATGGCCGGGCTGGTCGCCGGGGCCAATCGTGCACCCATAACGGCCATCTTCATGGTATTCGAGATCACCGATGACTACGGCCTCGTTCTGCCGCTGATGATCGTATCCGTGCTCGCTTACGCAGTTTCCCGTAAGCTCACCCCGCACGGTCTGTACGACGGCTGGTTGGCGGCGCGCAACGAGGTGCTGGCCCACGGCGCCGACAGGGCGTTGATGGAGCGCATTCTAGTATCACAGGCGCTGGATCCCGAGGCGGTGACAGTCCTGCCAGACGCTTCGCTGGCCGAAGTAGTGGCGGCCACTGGACGGGCGCGCCAGATGGACATCCCCGTTGTGGACGAGGACGGCGCTCTGCTCGGCGTGATCCACTATCCCGACCTCAGGGCTGCGCTCATGGACCGCGGCGATCTCGCCAGCGTTCTGGTCGCCGCTGATCTTGCCGAGCCCATAGAGGCGGCGGAGCCGGGGCAGACGTTGCGGGATGCGCTACGAACGATGAACGCACACGTTTACGACGCCATTCCCGTCGTCAAGGTCGCTGGCGGGGACGCCTACCTGGGCATGATCAGCCGCGCCGACTTGCTGGCGGCGTACGAGCGGGAATTGCTCGAGGAAGTCTGAACACGTCACCTATCGTCAACGGCGGTCCCCTTCCAGCGCCCATCTTGCTTCCTGCGCTACCGCCCGTCCCATCGCTCTGGCGACCAGCACCAGCGGTGACCCCCCACTGAAAGCGGCGGCGATCGCATAGAGGGTTCGCGGGGAGAATTTCGCCTCGTCGCTGATGGCATAGATCGGCTCCCATCGCTGCGGGAGCAGCTTCGCCTTGAACGCATCCAGACCATCGAAGTTATAGAATCGACGGCCGTGGGCGCGCACGAGTTCCAGCGTCACGCGCAGCCAGCCAGGATTGGAAGTCGGCTCGACGCCCGCCCGTCGCGATAGTGGGGCCAGCCCCAGGGTGGCATAGGGAGCGTCGCTGGCGGCCATGGCGGCCATTGCTCGGGCCACGAGAAGCTCGCTCGTACCGTTGGGGGCGTCGCGACCGCGGATGATCTGCTCCACCAACCATCCGTCCCGAGCCGGTACTGGCGAAGCCATGAGAAAGCCGACAGGTGCGCCACCGCCCTCAAGGTCTCGGCCGGCGACAAATACTCGTCGGTCGAACAGCCGACCCAGGGTGTCCGGTTCGACGAGAAAGCTTAGCGGTGGAAGTCCTCTGGTTGCCAGCCACTCGGCGAGCACTCGAGCCAGCCCTGGCTCGGCGCGGACCCGTTCGGCTGGCCACTCAATCACTTCGATGTCCTTGTTTCGAGCCCGGTGAAGCTGCGCCCGCAGGGAGGCGTGAGAGTCGATGACGGCGGCGAAATCTGCCGGATTCCACACTGGCTGTGCGCCCAGGAGAACGACGGCTCGGCTACGGCGAGCCTGCATCTCCTCCTCCAGTCGGTGGCCGGCGCCGAAATAGCAGACCCTCGACCCCATCGCCCGGCTTGCCTCGACGAACTCCTCATGAACGGCTGTGAGTCGCTCCACCGCACAGACAGGCGCCCCCGCCACGACATTCACTCCTACCCGGCGCACGTAACCCACGACAGCGTCGCCGGCAGCGCTGAACCAGAGGGCAAAGCCCGGATTCAGGATCTGGTAGGCGGTTGCGTTCCACCCATTCCGGAGGATGAGGGAGCGTGCTCGGAGCACCTCCGGAGGAGCGCTTTGAAGGTCCTCCGGCGCGATTCCGGCCGGAACGTCGCTATCGTCCATTGACACAGCGCCCGACGCAGTGGTCGCTGAAGTACGTGGCAAGCCCATAGTCACCGGCCGTCTAGTCCGGGCCGTTCAAGTTCTTGAACCGGAAGCTCGGAGGGCGGGCTCGGTGTAGAGGCGAACCCGGCGTCGGCGGATTGCCAGGTGGCAAGGATGGCCGGTACGATCAGTTCGACGGAGTCGCGGAGGACGACCGACGATATGACCGACAGCGGCGTTTCAACAGGGTTGACCTCGATAATCTGTCCGCCCGCTCCGTGCGCGATATTGGCCAGGCTAGCTGCCGGCTGGACTACGGCACTGGTTCCCAGAACAAGACAGACATCGGCCGATTCAGCGGCCCGCCAGGCTGCTTCCAGAATGTCGGTCGGAAGTCCCTCTCCGAACCATACGACAGCCGGACGCAGTAGGGCGCCGCAGTCGGGGCATTTGGGGAGGGTGGCGAGTGAGGTGGAGTCCACCACGGCTGGGTAGTCCGCCGCGTAGCTGCATTTGGAGCAGCGGATTCGACTGAGCGATCCGTGGAGCGCCAGTGGCTGAGCCCGCTCTGCCGCTGCTTCGCCGAGCGACCGATCGAGGTCGGCTGCTGCCCGCTCATGCAGGCCGTCCACATTCTGGGTCACCAGGGTGACCTGCGGGTGAAGGGCGGCGAAGCGGGCCAGCGCGTGGTGGGCTTGATTCGGCTCGCAATCGGCCACCAGACCGCGCCGCCAGGCGTACCATTCCCATACCAGGCGTGGATCGTGAGCGAAGGCGCCGGCCGTCGCAAGCTCCTCCGGTTTGTGGTTACGCCAGAGTCCGCCAGCGTCGCGAAATGTGGGTACGCCAGACGGCTGGCTGACTCCGGCACCGGTGAGGACGAGGACGGTCCGGGCATCGTCGAGTAAACGGCGCGCACGGTCAACCAGGAGGAGAGGTTCGTTGAGCTTGGGCATCAGCACAGGGTGAGGCACTTTCTGGTCCCGCTCTTGCGCATTGAGCATGCCTCCAGGCCGCGCTTGCGGCAACTGAAAGCTTCCTCCAGCGGGTGTTGGTGTCGTGCAAGTAGCGGCGCGCGACCGGGCAGCAACGACGGATCGCTGCGCAGCGGACATTATCACACCGCGAGACGACGCAGGTGGCAGTGGCAGATAGAGCGAATCTCCCGATATCGTGGCATGCAGCGAGTGCGCCGCGCGCGGATGGTGCGAAATCATACGACGATGCGGGCAGGCCGGCGACGCGCCCTTCTGAACCAGGCTGGCGACAGGCCGCAGCGGATGCCTTGTCGCACGCCTCGTCAGTGCAGGGAGTGGGGGACGCCTTGCTCGCGCAGTCCATGCTCGTCACGCGGTGCAGCGGCGCGCTCCTCGTGATGTTCGACCAGCGGGCGGCAACGTTGCGGCTGGCGGGGTCGAGGGGAGGGGCTGCAGCGCTCATGGACGGTCGCGACGTCATTCCGCTGTCGGCGGACCATCCCATTGCCGAAACAGCCCGCACTGGCCAGATCAAGATCGAGACTGACGGTGAATTGCATCATCACTGGCCTGGTCCGGGCGATTCTGATAGATATGCGGGCATCGGTACGCTGGCCCTGGCGCCCATTGTCGTCGCTGGCGAGGTAATCGCGGTGCTCGCCCTCTCCTTCTCACGAAACAGGGTGCCGTCGGAATCGTTCCACGAGCGTCTCACTTCGCTCGCTCAACTCGGTGCAGCGGCGCTGGACCGGGCGCAGTTGGGTGAGGCTGCACGCGCTGCCGCCGAGGCGAAGTCGGCCTTTCTCGCGATGATGAGTCACGAGTTGCGCACGCCGCTCAATGCCATTATGGGCTACACCGGCCTCCTCGCGGACGAGGTGGTAGGACCACTCAACGAGACCCAGCGTGAGCAGTTGTTCCGTGTCCAGGATCAGGCACGCCACTTACTCAGTCTCATCGAAGAGTTGCTCTCGCTCACCCGCGCCGAGGGTGGGCCGGGCGAACTTCAGTTCGAGCGGGTGGCGCCGGCTGCCCTCGTGGAAGAGGCCCTGTCGTTGCTCTCGCCGATGGCCCACCGAAAAGGGCTGAAGCTGGAGTGGCATGCCCCCGTGGACACGGCTCCACTGGTTACCGACCCCGAGAAGGTGCGCCAGGTGCTCGCCCATCTTCTCAGCAACGCCATCAAGTTCACCACTGCCGGATTGGTCCAGATCGAGATGCGGGAGGTCGGTGAAGGGGCCCACCGGGCGGTGGAGTTCATTGTTCGTGATACTGGCACGGGCATCCCGGCGATTGACATGGAACGGATATTCGAACCGTTCTGGCAGGGCGCTCGAACGCACTCCCAGCGCGCTTCCGGTACCGGGCTTGGGCTGCATGTCGCTCGCCGCATAGCGCGACTGCTCGGAGGAGATATTCTCGTCGACAGTCATCTGGGCGAGGGAAGCACATTCATCCTCCGTTTGCCGGCCCGCGACGATTAGCATTTCGGCGCCGCTTCTGGCGGCCGACGGTGGGGCATGACCGATGAGGTCCGACGGATGATATGGAGGCGCTGGACGCACTGACGATCCATCGTCAGACTTCCGGTCTCCGTTGGGCCGGCAGGTGCAGGGAGCACCGCGCCGACCTCGTCAACAGAAAAGCTTCCGTCTGTAGAATCGCATCCCATGTCGCCCGTAATCCGCACCACGTTACTGCTTATCGGCTCCAACATCTTCATGACGTACGCCTGGTACGGTCATCTGAAGACATTGCAGGGTCGTGCCTGGTACGTTGCCGCGCTGGTCAGTTGGGGGATCGCGCTGTTCGAATACATGCTACAGGTCCCGGCCAACCGGATCGGCTTCCAGGTGCTCTCGCTCCCTCAACTGAAGATGCTCCAGGAGGTAATAACCCTGGCGGTCTTCGTGCCGTTCGCCGTCATCTATATGCGGCAGCCAGTGAGGCTTGATTTTCTCTGGGCAGCTCTGTGCCTGATGGGCGCCGTCTACTTCACCTTCCGTGGAGGCTGACAACGAGGCAAGGGCCGCGAGGTGACACTCGGAGATGGCTGGACAGCCGACGGTCCCCAGCGTACAGATTGCTGGATGGGCCCGACGCGGCTACCGTCAGGGATGCGACGGCTGCGTCCGTCGCCGGCCCGATCATCACTCCCTCCGAGGTGCCCATGCTCGTTCGCGTGAATCGTCCGCTCCGCGTGTTCACTGCCATCGTAGTGCTGGCGAGCGCCGCCGCCGCCAGCCAGGCGGTCGCGCAGCAGCCGGCGGTGACCGCTGCCGACTACGACCGAGCCGCGCGCTTCCTGGCGCCCACCGTGAACCCGCTCGTAATAGGGGGCAGTGTTGCCGCCAACTGGCTCCCTGATGGCCGGTTCACGTATCGGAACGAAGTCGTCGGCGGTAACGAGTTCATCCTCGCCGACCCGGCCCGGAAGCGATTCGCCCGCGCGTTCGACCATGCGAAGCTGGCCGCGGCGCTTTCCACCGCGATGGACACGACGCTCGCTGAACTGGCTCTGCCCTTCGACAGCTTCGACGTCTCCGCCGACGGTCGCACCATTTCCTTCGATGCCGGCACCCAGCATTGGAGCTGTGCCGCCAGTGGTGTGAGCTGCAAGAGCGATGGCGCGCGACGTGTCGCCCAGCGCAGCTTCGGCGGTCGCGGCGGCGGGGCCGACATGGGTGTTCTGTCACCGGATGGCAAGAAGCGAGCGTTCATTCGCGACTGGAATCTCTGGGTGCGAGATGTCGCGAGTGGGCAGGATAAGCAGCTCACAACCGACGGAGTGGAGAATTTCGGCTACGCGACCGACAACGCCGGCTGGACGCACAGCGACCGCGCGATCCTGCTCTGGTCCCCCGACTCACGGAAGATCGCGACCTCGCAGCAAGACGAACGCAACGTCGGCGACATGTATCTCGTGAAGACGACTGTCGGAACTCCGGAACTGCGCGAATGGAAGTATCCACTTCCCGGCGACAGCGTGGTGGCCATGCTCGAGCGCGTCGTGATAGACGTGGAGAGCGGCCATATCGCCCGCCTGAAGATGGAGCGTGACTACCACCGCGCCACGCTCGGCGACGACATCTCGATGGACGACTACAACTTCAGCCCTGACGGCTCGAAGCTGGCTCTCGTCTCCACCTCGCGCGACCACAAGAGCGCGATATTCCGGGTGGCCGACACTAACACTGGCGACGTCCGGACGATGTTCGAAGAGACAGTGCCGACGCACTTCGAATCGCGCACCGGATGGCGCGTGCTCTGGGATACGAATGAGGTACTGTGGTACTCACAGCGCGATAATTGGGGCCAGCTCTACCTGTATGACCTGAATACCGGCAAGCTAAAGAATCAGGTCACCAGCGGTGAGGGGCCCGTGTCGCAGATTGTGAGGCTGGACGAGAAAGCCCGCACTCTCTGGTATGTCGCGATGGGTCGGGAGAAGGGCCAGGATCCGTACTTCCGTCACTTCTACCGCATCGGCCTGGACGGCCGTAACGTCGTCTCACTGACGCCCGAGGACGGAGACCACAGCGTCCAGCTATCGCCCGACGGCCGCTACATCGTCGACACGTACTCGAAGGTTGATGTGCCGCCGGTGGTTGTGCTGCGCGACGCCAACGGCAAGGTCCTGATGCAGTTGGCGAAGGCGGATATCTCTCGCCTGCTGGCCACCGGTTGGAAGCCGCCGCTGTCCGTACGCATGACGGGGCCGGACGGGAAGACGGATATCTACGGACAGCTGTTCGTCCCCACCAACCTGGATAGCACGCGGAAGTACCCCATCATCAACAACCCCTATCCGGGGCCGCAGAGTGGAAGCGTGGGTTCGCGCTCCTTCTCGGCAGCGCGCAGCGACCGTCAAGCACTCGCCGAGTTGGGCTTCGTCGTCGTGACTATTGACGGGATGGGTACGCCGGGTCGCTCCAAGTCATTCCACGACGCGTACTATGGCCACATGGGTACCGACAACACGCTCCCCAGTCAGATGGCCGGAATGAAGGAGTTGGCGCAACGCTACAGTTGGATCGATCTCGATCGCGTGGGCATCTACGGCCACTCCGGAGGCGGCTTTATAACTGCTGACGCGATGTTCCGCTATCCCGACTTCTTCAAGGTCGGCATCTCCGAATCGGGCAATCACGATCAGCGCAACTATGAGGACGACTGGGGCGAGCGTTATCAGGGCCTGCTCGTTCGGAACCCTGACGGAACCGACAACTACGACGTCGAGGCCAATCAGAACTTCGCCAAGAATCTTAAGGGGAAGCTGCTCATAACCCATGGCGGCATGGACGACAACGTGCCGCCCTACAACAGCTATCTGGTGGTGGACGCATTGATCAAGGCCAACAAGGACTTCGATCTGCTCATCTTCCCCAACGCCGCCCACGGTTACGGCGCCGATGCGAATTATATGATGCGCCGCCGCTGGGATTATTTCGTGAAGTGGCTCCTGCACACGGAACCACCCCGAGAGTACGAGATACGCACCTCACGCTAGTTGCCGCGGTTTCGCGTGCGTCGTCCGGATTGCCCGCCGGACGACGCTAGCGGCAGGTCAGAGTCCCGCGCGCTCCAGCGCCGCACTCAGTCCGGCGTCGTTCGCCGGGAGTTCGCCGACATGACGCCAGAGAATGGTGCCATCGGCGCCAATGAGATAGCTCTCCGGCACTCCGATGCTCCGAAAGCGATCCTGGACAATGCCATTTACGTCCCGACCAATGGCGAATGTGGCGCCATGCTCGCCCACGAAGGATGCCACCGGGGAGTCGTCGCCGAGGTCGATGCTCACCGCAACTACTCGGAGACCGGCGGCGGAGTGGGCTCGATGGATGCGTTCGAGTTCGGGAAACTCCCGTTTACAGGGGCCGCACCACGTTGCCCAGATATTGAGTAGCGTCGGGATACCATCACTTCCCGCCGTCGCTCCTCCGCCTACCCGCACCGTGTCTCCGGTCAGAGTGCGCACGGCGTACGCGGGTGCGGGCGATCCCACGGTCAGTGGCTGGAATCTCTCGCCGCCGTCCGCGGCGCTGTCGCCCTGGACGCCGCCACAGGCGCTCGCCGCGGCCACGATGGCTAGCGTTAGCAGCGCGGTGAGCCGTCGCCTGATCGCCACAGGCGAAAGACCGCGCTCGCGATCATCCAGCCGTAACTGTCTCATAATGACGTGGTCGTTCATCTGATTGTCCCTGTGCGCAGCAATACCTGGCTGGTACCCACCGCCGGGAGCGACATGACCGACGTGGGATCCTTCATGTCCGGACGCGAATGCTCGGCGTGTGAAGCTGCCTCCTTACTCTGTGCCGCCCAGACGATCGTGACCTTCCGGTCGGCGAGGGCGAGAACCGGGAATGAGGCGGCCTCACCGCTGTCGCTAACCGCGATTGCGTCGGCGAAATGCGCTCCACCGTCGTTGGAGACGCGCAACATGATTCGCGGTGTCTTCAAAGTGCCGTCGTCCCAGGCAGCCACTACCAGGTTATCGTTGCCCAGCACCAACTGAACGTGCGACGGACGGGAGAACTGCGCGGTGCCGAGCGCGGTGGGAGCGTCGAACGTGCTGGCGCCATCGTCGGATCGAGTATACCAAACGCCAGCCTGACCTTCCTTGCCCGTCCACCAGGCGACGTGCAACCGTCCATCGCCGTCTACCTGTAGCGACGGCCCAGCGTGCGGGCATGCATCGAAGCTCCATTCGTCGGCATGAACGCGCACAGGATCGCTCCATGACTCGCCGCGGTCGTCGGACCGCGCGACAACTATATCGCGCACGTTGCCGGGCAGGATCGTACGCCACGAAAGGTAGAGGGCGCCATCATTAGCGGTCGCAATGGCCGTCCGGCAGCACGGGCAACTCTCACCAGCCGCGACGCGCACGTTAGCGGCCCAACTATGTCCGCCGTCGGTGGAGCGCGTCATGTACGTGGCCGACTTGCCGTCGCGGCCATCCAGCCAGGAAACGTAAACGGTTCCGTCCGAGCCAGCGTGCAGTGCGTGAAAGTTGTAGGAGCCGAACACGCTGGTGTCAGTTACGCTCACCGGGGCCGTCCATGATGCACCATGATCGGTGGAACGGACGTAGCGGAGGGCGCTCATCGGGAAGCGTCGTCCCGGCACCTCCTTTCCTACGACGTAGACGGCGTGCAGCACTCCGTCAGCGCCGTAGACAATTTTCGGCGGTGCCTCGCCGTGCGGTTCGATCGGACCCAACGTGTCGCGGACCTCGACCGGTGGGCGGTCATCGGTGCTCACGTACATCCGACCGTCGGTGCCGCCGTCAGGCGCCGATACCCAGGCCACCGTACGCGCACCGTCGGGAGAAAGGGCGATTATGGGTGCCGCACCGACTGATGTTGGGGCGCTGACGGTCGACGCCTCGGCAAGGGAGACAGCCGGCCCGCGGTCACAGCCGGCCAGAGTTGCCACTGCGACGGCCACGACTAGAAGTGGGTGGTGAGCTGATATGTGAGACATCTAATAGGGCTCTGGTGTGTGGAGTGGGAACCGTCGGGCGGGTGCGGACGATCCGTCCCCGCCGCCTGTGCTACCGGCCCATCTCCACCTTCACGCCGGCGAAGATAGATCGCGGCGTGCCGGGGGTGATCTGTTCCTTCTGGAAGGCGTCATAGCTTGCCAGCTCAGCGTAGCGCGTATCCAATAGGTTCACGCCGCGGGCGAAGAATGTGAGGCCGCTGCGCACTCGCGCGTCTACCTGCGCGTTAAGCAGGTCGTAGCCATCGTACTCCTGGCCAGTAGTGTTTGCAGCGTCCTCGGCGTAACGGCCAGTCCTTCGCCATTCGAGCACGACGCGACCGTCACCAAGTGCGGCGGGAGTCCAGGTGACCATGGCGCTTGCCAGGTCGCGTGGCGCCTGTTCGATCCGGTTCCCGCTGTAATCCACTCCGTCTCGCGCGGGCTTGCCATCGGCTGCTGGCTGCGCTTCCTGAGGGCGCCAGTGAACGTAACGCTGACTACTGATGGAGTAGGAGCCATCCAGCCTCAGACGCGATGTCAGCGCCAATCCGGCCGAACCCTCAAGGCCCTTATGTCTCGTTCGGCCAGCGTTATTAGCCTCGCGGGTATTCAGCGCCGTGACAAAGGTGAGGATGTCGTCGCGGATCGTCATGTCGTAGGCGGATAGCTGGTAGACCAGGCGTGGTCCCACCTGGCCACGGACGCCAGCTTCGTAGCTGTCCACCTTGACCGGCGCCAGGTCCACCGTATTGGCCGCCGAGTTCTGCTGGAAGAGCTGTCCCTGAGAGGGTGCGCGGAAGCCGTGACGATAGGAGGCGAACAGACTCGCTGACGGCGCCAATTCGTAGGTGGCGCCAACCTTGGGGCTCAAGTGATCGTAGCGCACGTCGGTGCTGCCCGGACGCCTGTGAGCTCCCGTCTCCAGCACCGAGAGTTTGTTCGTGTAGTCGTAGCCAGAGTGGTCATAGCGCAGGCCGCCGTCCAGCCGCAGTCGGGAGGTTGGTGAGAACTCTACGTGGGCGTACGGTGAGATTGAGCGATAGGTGACGTCGTAGTCGTACTGCAGTTCACCGAGGGTGTAGTTGGCGAAGATTCGCTCCTCGCCACTGGCGCTGGTCACAGCTTGCTCGGCGGTGAAGCTGCCGGGGCTGAAGTCAACGTCCGTGCCCACTATCACGCGCGTGCGGAGAGGGGTGAAATCGCGGCGGTACTTGGAGAGGAAGCCCAGCGAACGGTTGCGGGTATCCCAAACTTGAGGGTCGTAAGTGACCTGCCAACTGGGAAGAAGCTTGAGGACGTCATAGCGCGCATACGGCGTGAAACTCCACAACTCGGTGCCGCGCTCCAGTTCCACTGCGCTGGAGAGACGAAGCGCCTGTACATCGCGGAAGGCGATCGGTGCGCGATTGATCTCCGGCGAACTGCCGAACTGCGAGGCGGAGATAGTCGGGACATCGTTCTGGTTGATATTCGAACCAGTGAGGACCGTACGGGCAGTGAGACCGCTTACCTGGAAGTGATCCCATCGAACGGTGGCGCTCTGTCGCTCGAATGCTGATCCGTCTCGCCAGCCGTTGTTGCGGGTGAGGTTGAGATCTGTCCTGACCCCATTCTGGCCTCTGGTAAAGCCTCCGGTGGCCAGGATGCGACCATAACCGTAGGCTCCGCCCTCCACGCTAAGCTCGGCGCTCGGCGTGACCGGTGCCGGGCGCGTGAGGACGTTGACGACGCCAGCAATCGCGTCGCTGCCGTAGAGTGCGGTGCCCGGTCCTTTGAGAACCTCCACTCCGGCCGATTGCGGAACGTTGACCTCGTAAAGTGCGTTGTGGTTGAAGAAGCCAGTTGCCCGCGTTGGAATGCCGTCCTCGAGGTAGAGGTACATCGGCTTGGTAGTAATGGGCTGGCGAATGGCCATGCTGTGTCCCTCGCCAGAGAGCACGGAAACGTGAACTCCGGCGAGCCGGTTCAGCACGTCCGCCGGGTGCGTTGGACGGGCGTGCCGGATATCGGCTCCGTCGAGCACGTCAATCGTGGCACTGGCCTCGGCACGCCGCTGGATCTCGCGCGTCGCGCTGACCACGGTGGGGGCCAGAACGTTGGCCTGCTCGGTCAGCAGGATGTCCAGAGTCAGCCTGCTGCCGGCGGTGATCGTCAACGAGTCCTGACGGGTGGCGTACCCCATCCGCTGGGTGACGAGCAACTGTAGGCCTGCGGGGACAGCGGAGATACGGTAGCGGCCCTCGGCATCGGTGATAGCGCCGCGGGTGGTACCGGCGACACGAATCATGACGTCACTGAGGGCGGCGCCGTTGGAGGCGGAGCGGACACGGCCGGCAATCTCGCCGTTACGGGCGTCGGACAGCTGGCCGGCAAGCGGCCTGGCGGGAAGTAGCGACGACGCGGCGATAATGATCAGGAGCAGCACGATTCTTCGTGGCGCTCTCGCGAATGGCTTGAACATAATTTGTGTGGCGATCGGCATGGATGGTCCTCCGGCCGGAGTTCCGGTAGAAGACGGGATCTGATTCGCCGCCATGTCGGTTCGGTCGCGTCGCCAGCGACGCGGCTAAATGAGTTCACCAGCCACGAACTTACGGTCGTGTACTGGAGAACCGACGGAGGCGAGCGCCGCCTGACGGCGACGCCTACTCGTGGCGAACAAGAAGTTCGCCTGACGCGTCAGACCTGTCTGGGTGGACCGATCGCGAACGGAAGTACGACGTCGCTATTTCCGGGGACAGCGATGGAAACGGCCGGAGCCACGACGGCAGTGGCGACCAGAGTGGTTGTCACCGAGAGTGATACGGCCGATACTGGCGTGATCACCGGTATTGCCGCGCAGCACATCCCCAGGCACTGGCAACTGTGCGGAGACGGAGCCTGATCGTCCGGCGTACGCGACTGGCCCGTGGCTGAGTCTCCGACGAGATGCCCTGCGTGCGCAGAATCGTGTGACGTAACGCTGCGACCAGGATTGTGGCCAGCCCCGACATGACCACCCGCGCCGCCGGCAAGTAGCACCAGCAGAGGTCCGTCGTGCATGGGGCAGACGTGTCCACGAAGCGGCTCGCCCACTATCAGGGCGAGCAGGGCCACCATCAACCAGGCGGCCAGCCGCTGGATCACCGAACGCTGCCTCATACCCTGAATGTACACGAATGGCGGCCGGTGACGCAGGGCGGCGGACAGCTAACTATCGGTGCCCGCGCTCGAGCTCTGGCACTGTTACCGGCGCCTCCGCGGATCAGGTCCGAGGGCAGCAGGAGACCGCGACCGGGCGGGCTCAACTCGGAAAACCTTCTTGCGTCTGGCGTGGCGCGACCCCATTTTCGCGGCTTACGCAGGTTCGGTGATCCTGCAGAGTGCTGTACGGATGAGTATGGTGCTGGGGCATTAGCCCTGGGCGCGAATCATTAGCTGGAACGAGTTCCACCGCGCCGATCGCTAGCTAACCCATTTCCAAGGTCAGGAGAGCATGGATCAGCAGAATCGCTGGACAGAGCCCGTCACCGATGCCCCACGGGCCAACGGTCAGACGGACACAGGTGGTGCCGGTTTCGGATCGATCGAGGCTGGCAAGGCCGACCTCAGCAAACGCTTTATCGCCGCGATCATCGATGGAGCGATCGCTTTTGTGATCGGCATGATTCCGTTTATAGGCGGCTTTATCGGGGCTGGCTACTGGCTCGTGCGGGATGGACTTGAGCTGGAGTTCATGGATCGTCGCTCCATCGGCAAGAAGATCATGAAGCTGCGCCCGGTGCGTCTTGACGGCCGGCCGATGGATATCCCCACGTCCGTAAAGCGCAACTGGATGTTCGCTCTCGGCGGTGTCATCCAGGTCCTCCTCTTCATCCCAATTCTGGGCTGGCTGCTGATGATCCCGGTGGCCTTCATAGCTCTCGGATTCGGCCTCTTCGAGCTCTACAAGGTCGTTACCGACCCGCAGGGACGCCGGCTGGGCGACAACATGGCCGGTACCAAGGTTATCGAGGTCGCCTCATGAACGGAGCCGTGACGAGGGTCCGGCTGGTCGGCGCGCTCGCCATCGCCCTCGCCGGTGCGACGGCTTGCGGCGGTGGTTCCGACAAGCCGGGCCCGTTGGATCAACTGAACGCCGCCAAGGAAGCGCTGGGCAATGCCAAGAACACTGCCAGCGCTTACAAGGAGATGGGTGACGCCCTCGCCCAAATCGCCGCGGATTCCAATGTGACCGTGGATCCGGTGGACTTCCGCGCGCTTCGGGACCTTCTGCCAGCCACGCTCGCCGGGCTTCCGCGCGCCGAGGCGACGGGTGAGAAGACGGGTGCGATGGGGATGACGATATCGAAGGCGGAGGGGGAGTACCGCGGTGAAGGCGGCCCGTCGCTCAACGTCACCATTACCGATATGGGAGCCTTGCGCGGCATGGGCATGATCAGCATGGCCGCGTGGACGATGGCTCAGGTGGACAAGGAGACCGCCGACGGATTCGAGCGGACGACAAAGTACGACGGACATCCCGCCTACGAGAAATTCAGTGGCACGGAAAGCAACCGTAATGGTAACATCCAGGTTGTGGTGGCCAGCCGATTCCTGGTCGAAGTGGACGGTAATGGCATGGACTTCAAGGACATCAAGAGCGCCATGGAGTCACTGCCAATCAAGAAGCTCGAGGGAATGAAGGACGAGGGAGTGACTCACGGCGGATAACGAGGATGGAGCGCGGACGGGCTCGAGGTTACAGATTGTGCGAGCCGTCCGTGCTTTCATTTGCTGCCCTGGTCCAATGGATCTTCTGAAGTCACGCCCGCCCGCGTCCGCGAGCCGGTGGCTGGAAATTGCTGTACTGGCTCTGACCGCCACGATGTGGCTGGCGCCGCGCACCGCCGTCGCCCAGCGGTGGGATGAGCCGGCGGTGCGCGCGCTCGCCGAACGCGCCACCGCTCGCCGGGGTGAGCAGATCGCCGATACGTTGCTCCACGACTACACGGCGACGGCCCGCGGATTCCTGACCTTTCTGGCCCAGGTTGGTGAGGGATTCCCCGATCCGCCGAAAATCGTCAAGGCCGATCAACTCGCGGTGAGCATCTACTGGCGGGCACCAGATCTGAGCAAGCAGGTTCTAATCGGGCGTCGCGATACGCTGCTGCTTCCGGCCGACGTCGGATACTATCGCGATCGCTACGGCATCATCCAGAACAACTTTCCTGATCGCATTCGGATGGGCGACGGGAACGACGTTCGCGACGTGCCTCATCCGCTGAGCGCGGCCGGTTTGCGAGATTATGAGTTCGCCCTCGGCGACTCCCTACGAATCAGGTTGCCCGATCGGGTGATCGAAGTGGATGAGGTCAAGTTCCGCCCACGCGACGCCACCCAGCCACGCGCCGTAGGCACTCTCTACGTGGACCGGGAGACCGCGGCGGTGGTTCGCATGGCGCTCACCTTCACCCGCGCCGCCATCCTCGATCGCCGCATCGAGACGCTCGCCGTCACGCTTGAGAACGGACTTGTCGACGGCCGATTCTGGCTCCCCCGCCGGCAGGAACTGGAGGTCGCCCGCACCTCCACCTGGCTGGATTTCCCGGCCCGCGGGATCATTCGCGGTCGTTGGGAGGTTGGCGACTACAAGGTCAACCAGCAGCTTCCAGTGAGCATTTTCGCCGGCTCGGAGATCGTCAGCGAATCTCCGGAGGTTCTCGCTAACTACCCATTTGATGGCGACCTGTTGGACCAGGTGCCGTCGGATGTGGTGGCGGTGACCGACGCCGACGTTGAACGAGTTCGGGCGCAGGCCGAGGCGCTGGTACGTCAGCAGTTGCTGAACCGGGCCACCGGGACATCTCTCTCCGCACGTCGCTTCTCCGACTTCCTGCGCGTGAATCGCGCTGAGGGTCTGGCATTCGGTGCTGGCACTCGCTGGAGCGGCACTCCAACCATGAGTGTCTCGTTGAACCTCCGCTACGGGATTAGCGACGCGCGCCTGAAAGGTCGACTGTCGATTGATCGGTCGCGCGGGCTGGCCAGCTCGCCCGGAACGTTGCAACTGTTTGCCGGGCGCGAGTATCGCGACGCGGGTGACGAGGCGGAAACGTCATTGGTTCGGAACAGTCTTGCGGCTCAGGAATTCGGTAGCGATTACACCGATCCATACGAGGTCAGGGAGGCTGGAATCGGCACCGGCCTTGGCGAGTACTTTGGCGTGCGATTGCGCAGTGAGGTTGCGTGGGAGGACCAGCGTGCTGCCGCGGTGCAGGCAACGCCCTCCAGTGGGCGATACGAACCAACCATTCCTGCCTCGTCTCTCACCGGCGCGCGCGTGACCCTGCTGGCCGAGCATCCACTGGGCGACGGGCCGCTGGAAACGCGTCTCCGCTGGCGCGCGGAGCTGCGCGGCGGGCTGTGGGACGCCGGTATCCGAACGCTGCGTGCATCCGCCAGTGCCGACGCGGAGCGATCACTCGGCAACGGGCGACTGATGCTCAGGACCAGCGCTGCTGCGCTCGCCGGCAACGCGGTGCCGCAGCAACTCGCCTACATCGGCGGCCCAACTACCGGTCCAGGTTACGAGTTTCATTCGATGGCTGGCCGCTTCGGCGTGAGCCAACGCGTGGAATGGCAGACCGTAGTTCCATTCGTCGGCATTCCAGTAGGGCGCTTCGGGAAGACGCCGGCATCGATGACCCTCGCGCCATACGTGCATGCCAGCGCTATCGGCTCTCCGGTAGAAGTAGCTGGTCGCGCCGGTCGGCGCGGTGGAGTTTACCCATCGGTGGGCGTTGGCGGGCTCTTCTTCTTCGACCTGCTACGGGTGGATGTCGCGCGCGGTCTTCGCGACGGGCGTTGGATGTTGGGGATGGATGTGTCGCGTACGCTATGGGGGATCTTCTAGGGCAACGCGCAGTCTGCTTCTTGACGCGAAAGCGGGATCGTCGTATTACCGCACTAATCACGCTGCGTAAGGAAGCAAACCTCTCGAGACCCATTACGCCGCCATGCGGCGCGGGTCAGCCCGGGACCTGAGGGTGTTCCGGCGCGAGTAGACGCGATATCCCGCCATCCAGCCTGAGCAAGCCCGACAACTCTCCAATTCGGCCGCGACGGCAGATCTACTGCTCCGCGGCCGTCGCTGACGCCCTTCACGGACGCCAGCCCTGGACAAGTAGCGAGCCCCTGGCTGGAGCCGTCTCCAACAGTCTGGGAGGAGAGAATGATGCCTTATCAGGTCTGGTGTCCTGGTGTGCGCACTCTTGCTATCACAGCGGGCTTCGTCGCGCTTCTGATCGGCGGCCCGCAGAGCGCACTCGGCCAGGCAACCGGTACAATCCGAGGCCGCGTCACGGCCCAGGCTGGTGGCCGGCCGCTGGCCAATGTGACCGTCTCCGTGCAGGGAACTCGGCGCGGCGCACTGACAACTGAGAGCGGAGAGTATGTGATAACCGAGGTTCCGGCTGGAACGGCAACAGTGCGCGCTCAGTTCCTCGGGTATACCGCACGGACGCAGTCGGTGACAGTTATTGCAGGGCAGGAGGTGACAGCCAATCTGGTCCTCGACCAGGTGGCTGCCTCGCTCGACGCGTTGGTGATCACCGGCCAGCCCGGCGCCACCCGGCGGCGAGAGATCGGAACCAGTATCGCCGCCATCGATGTCTCGGAAACGGTGCAGCAGGCGCCGATCACCACCATGGCGGAACTGCTCCAGGGACGCGATGCTGGCATCACCAGCCTGGGCTCCAGCGGCACCGCCGGCGGTGGCGGTACGATCGTGCTGCGAGGGATGACGAGCATGACCCGCGACAACTCTCCGCTCATTTACGTGGACGGTATCCGTCTGGATGCGGGCAACAGCACTCTGGTCACCACCGGAGGGCAGTCCACCAGCCGGCTAAATGACATCAACCCGGCGGACATCGCGCGTCTGGAGATCATCAAGGGTGCCGCGGCCACTGCGCTCTACGGCACCGAGGCATCCAACGGCGTCATCCAGATCTTCACCAAGAAGGGCGACCCAGGCCAGACCGATTACCGCCTGGGAGCGAAGGTGGGCGGCAATAGAATTCCATCTGTCTTTCCGTACATGCACCCGGATCACGATAAGTATCCGTCAGCAAACGACCTGCTGAGCACGGGGCTCTACCAGGACTACACGGCGTCCGTGCGCGGAGGTCTCGACCGGGTCGGCTACTACGTGGGTGGCGGATACACGGGAGACGAGGGCTCGTTCATCAACAACCGCTTTCGTCGCGCCAACGGTCGCCTGAATCTGACGCTGAGGCCGTCCAGCAACGTGACGGCGGACGTGTCCAGCAACTTCACGTGGAGCAACGCACAGCTCCCGATGAACGACAACTACATCTACGGCATCCTCACCACGCTTCTCCTCGGCAATCCAGTGATCAAGGGGAGCGAGGCCGACCCGTATGGTGGCGCGTTCATCTCCGTGCCGTACGTGACCACTGTCCAGAACATCGAGGAGACATACCGCTTCACCGGCGGTTTTACCCTGCAGCACAAGCTCGGTGACCGATTCAGTCAGCGGGCGACGATCGGTCTCGAGAACGTGCAGGGGCAGGGAATCGGTCTCTGGCCATACGCTCCCAATGATGTGCGACCACAGGGCTCCCGATCGGTGAACAGGCGGGACAATCTGCAGGTCAACATGGACTATTCCGGCTCGCTGAACGTCGACGTTATGGGTCTCGCAACCTCTACGTCGGTCGGCGGACAACTTTTCAGCACCAACGTCCACCGTGTTAGTGCAAGCGGACAGAAGTTCGCCGTTCCGGGCGTGACCCTGGTGGGAGCGACGAGCGAGCAGATCAACGTGGGCGAATCGGAGATCAAATACACCACCGCCGGAGCCTTCATTCAGGAGCAACTCAGCTTCGGTGACCGGCTTTTCGTGCTGGGAGGCGTTCGGGTGGATGGGTCGAGCGCGTTCGGCAAGTCGTTCGGCCTACAGGTCTTCCCGAAGGCCAGCCTGTCGTACGTGATCAGCGATGAATCATGGTTCTCCATACCCGGTGTCAATTCGTTGAGGCTGCGCGCAGGCTATGGACGGGCCGGTCAACAGCCGGGCGCATTTGACGCGACGCGAACATACTCCACATTCACGGCGAACAACGGCCAGCCGGCCATCCACACCAGCAACCTCGGCAACGCCGACCTGGCTCCGGAAGTGAGCACGGAGTATGAGGGCGGCCTGGAGGCCGGTCTCTTCAATGACCGGATGCACCTGTCGGCCACTGCATACCACCAGAAGACCACGGACGCCCTCCTAAATCGCACCTACGCACCGTCACTCGGCTTTCTGAGCACTCAGCTCACCAATCTTGGGTCGATGCGGAACATTGGTCTGGAGCTGTCGTTGGGTGGCACCGTCTACCAGGGCACGAAGTTCACCGTCGACATCAACACGGCGTATGCCTACAATGACAACAAGGTGCTGGACATGGGCGGCACGCCGTTCATCGAGATCGATCGCTTTGGCACCCGTGTGACCGAAGGCTACCCGGTGGGCGGGAAGTGGGAGTATGTGACAGTTGGACGTGATGCCAAGGGATTCCCAATCAGGTCTGACGAGCCTGTTTATCTGGGCGTCAGCATGCCTCCTCACACAGGCTCGCTCGGCACTGATTTCACCTACGGCGACATCAGGTTATTCGCCAATGCGCAGTGGGCCGCCGGGCACATTGTCAACAACATGCTCAAGGCCTACATGCCTCGGGGCAAGACAGGTGAACGTTACTTCGCCGCCGTCATCGCCAACAATGACGACCCGGTCAGACCGACGACGGACGCGGTCAACATCCTTCTCGCCGAATCACGCATCTTTGGCGACTTCATGGAGAAGGCCGACTGGTTGAAGCTTCGCGAGGTGGGATTGGTGTACACGCTGCCGGCCGGCGTCTCCAAATTGGTTGGGGGTCAGTCGGCGCGCCTGAGCGTGAGCGCCCGCAATCTCCTCACGATCACCGGATATAGCGGCACTGATCCAGAGATCTCGTCGACTTTCAATAACGGCAGCCTGTCTATCGGCGCCGACTACTTCACAGTCCCGCAGGCACGCCAGTTCCTGGTCGGCTTCGACATCGGATGGTGACCGACATGACACACTACTTCCAGGCAAATCGTGGCATGTTGACCTCCCGTAGAGCTCTCGTCGCGGTCGCTCTGCTGGCCGTCAGCGGCTGTTCGTTCGACGCCGTCAATCCAGGTGCAATCGAGGAGCGAGCGTTGGCCACGGAGCCGGCGCTGCTCGGGCTCGTCAATGGCTTCATCGGTGACTATGACGACGCGTTCACCTACAAGGTGCTCTACTCCGGTCTGCTGAGCGACGAAATACGTGCCTCCGGCTCGTGGAGTTGGTGGCATGACGCCGACAAACTGGGCTTCATTGACGCCGAGGCGCCCACCGGAGACCTGTTCAACATACCCCACTACCTGTGGCGACCAACGCAGCGCGCTCGTTTCCTGGCGGAGGAGACGTACGGTCGCATTCAGGAGCATACAGAGTCGCCGCAGTCCAGCCCGCTCGCTGCCATGTCACGTCTGTACTCCGGCATGGCCCGGCTGGATCTCGCCCAGATGTTCTGCTACTCGACGGTCGATGGTGGACCGCGGATCGACACGCCTGAAGCGCTTGACCTGGCCGGCAAGCACCTCACCGAGGCCATCACGATCGCGACGGCGGCGGGTGTTGACTCCATAGGCAGAATGGCGCACCTCATGCGTGCGCGCGTTCGCCTGGCCAAGGAGGACTACGCGGGCGCTGCTGAGGATGCCAGCGTTGTTCCGGCCGGCTTCCTCTGGATCGCCCACTATCGGAACGCACCGGGCGAGACCAACGGAATGTGGTTCCAGATCAATCGCCGAGTTGAGGGCACCGTTCAGGAGCCGTTCCAGAACACTGGCGATCCGCGGGTTCCAGTGCTAAACACCGGAAAGAAGGGAGCTGACAACGTCACGCCCCGGTTCGATCAGACGAAGTATCCGACCGAGTTCGTACCGATGCCCCTTGGCACATGGCAGGAGGCTCGTCTGATCCAGGCGGAGGCGGCCATACGGGCCAACCAGACCGCTGTCGGAGTCGGATTCCTCAATCAGGTACGGGCGGCCGTCGAGCTGCCGGCGCTGGACGTCTCCATGTCCAACGCCGACGCGATGATGGCGATGCGCACTGAGCGAAAGTTGCAACTCTTTTTGGAAGGGCACCGCTACTCGGATATGCGGCGCTTCAACGAGTTCCCCGCCAACTGGCAGATGACATGTGTACCGCTGCCTCTGGCCGAGACGCAGAACAACCCCAACCTGCTGGGCGGCGACTAGCCGGAAGGCGCCAGGGGCAACTGCTAACTCCCTGGCTCCATCGGCCCCGACCGCTAGTTTTAGAAGTCAGTAACCAGGAGCTCCACTCCGGTGGTATACCGGAGTGGAAGCTCGCTTATACAGCTCACGTCGAAGTCCCCCCCAGCGACTGAACGGCTGTCTCATCAGCGGCCGGTCGGTCCGTTCGGTGCTCCGATGTGGCGTCGCCTTCGCTGCTCCGTCGTCAGCTCTGCCCGACCTGTCCCGAACGAGACCAGTCACATGCGCCCGTACCGATCCGTTCTCGCCACGCTAGTCCTTTCCCTCGCTGGAGCGGCGCTACTTGCCACACCGGCGTCCGCTCAATCCAGGCGTACAGTCCTGCCCGGGCCAGATCGGCCAGCCGGTGAGGGAGATGGTCCCTTCAAGCGACTGGTGCTGCTCGGAGCCACGGTCATAGATGGCACCGGTGCGCCACCTCAGGGGCCGATGGATATAGTAATCGAGAATGATCGGATCACGGAGATTCGCGGTGCCGGCGCGCCCGGCATGCCTCCGCGCACGGAGGGGCGGCCGGAGGGAGATCGCGTGATCGACCTGACGGGGATGTATGTCCTGCCGGGCTTCGTGGACGTGCACGGTCACACCGGTGGAACTTCGCAGGGCACGCCGGCCGAGTACGTCTACAAGCTCTGGCTCGCCCACGGCATCACCACCGTCCGCGACCCGGGCTCGGGTAACGGTGTCGAGTGGACAGTTAAGGAGAAGGGTCGGAGCGACCGGAACGAGATCACCGCGCCGCGCATATGGGCATATGCACGTCCTGGAATGGGTTGGAGCGAGGGTCCGATCCGCACTCCTGACGCTGGCCGTCGATGGGTTCGCTGGGCGAAGGCGCAAGGCGTTGACGGACTCAAGCTGGCGTCGATGGAGCCTGAGTTGATGGCTGCAGTGATCGACGAAGCCAAGAAGAATGGCATGGGCACTCAGGCCCATCTGGACCAGATGGGCGTCGCTCGCATGAACGCCCTCGATGCAGCTCGTCTGGGACTGGGCGCGCTGGAACACTGGTACGGCCTGCCTGAGTCGCTGTTCGATTCGCGCACCATTCAGGACTACCCGGCCGATTACAACTACGCCAATGAGATGGACCGATTCGGGCAGGCTGGCCGACTCTGGCACCAGGCGGCTGAACCGGGCAGCAAGAAGTGGAACGCGGTGATGGACGAATTGCTCGAGCTCGACTTCACCCTCGACCCTACGTTCACCATCTACGAAGCCACCCGTGACGTGATGGCCCAGCGTACCGCCGAGTGGCACGACAAGTACACCCTGCCGTCGCTGGCCGCCTTCTACGAGCCCAGTCGGCAGGCCCATGGTTCCTTCTGGTTCGACTGGACCACCGGCGACGAGATAGCCTGGCGCGAGAACTACCGTCGCTGGATGACGTTCGTGAACGAGTACAAGAATAGGGGTGGAAGGGTCTGCGCCGGCTCCGATGCGGGTTTCATCTACAAGCTCTACGGCTTCGGACTCATCCGCGAGATGGAGCTGTTCCAGGAGGCCGGTTTCCACCCGTTGGAAGTGGTCCGCTCGGCCACTTCTTGCGGCGCCGAGTTGCTGGCCAAGCCAACCGGCAAGCCGGCGGAATTCGGGATGGTGAAGACGGGGATGCTCGCTGACCTGGTGATCGTGGACCAGAACCCGCTTCACAACTTCAAGGTGCTCTATGGCACCGGACACCTTAAGCTGGACGACAGCACCGGGAAGCCGGTACGCGTGGGTGGCGTGAA
>CAJDVF010000038.1_pt1 | contig 54809 bp, 49 predicted proteins | sample 7391391 | NCBI WGS metagenome assembly CAJDVF01 (sample SAMEA7055697, study PRJEB34461) | soil metagenome | biome: terrestrial ecosystem; feature: Peninsula; material: soil | place: Antarctica | collected 2016 | reverse complement strand
CGTGACAGGGCGTGTCACGAGGACCGACAGACCGCCAACGTAGCTCCGGAATACGACAGTGGCGAGTAGCCGGGGTCGCTTGGCGCTCTGAGCCGCCGCGGTCGGCTCTCCCGACGCCCCCTATCGGTCTGTCACAGGACTACCGTACTCTTGCATTGACAGGCGGAAGCGCAGCAACGAAAGAGCAGTTCCGTACGAAGCAAAGCCCCTAGCAGACAGTGGGATGAGCCCACCTACTTCGAGGAGCTCCAGAGGACGTCCGGCCCCGAGGTGGTCCGGATCACGAAGGAGATCCTTACCTGGGGACAGCGCAGCACATCCCGGGTGTGGTTTGGCCGCGGCCAACAGGTGGGTTCCTTCGTGCCCATTCTTCATCACGATGGTACAGACCATCAACTTTTCGCGGTGTGGTCGTCTGGCGCGATCGAGTTCTACTTCCAGTGGTTTGCCGCCAAGCAGCCGTTCTCTGATGATGCCCTACGGCGAAAGCTTCTGGACAGGCTGAACGCGATCCCGGGGGTGGCCATCTCGGTCGAAGCGCTGCGGCGGCGGCCCAGCATCCCGCTCACGATCTTCGTCAACCCGGGTGCGCTAACCCAGCTTCTGGCGACATACGATTGGTGTATCGCGGAGATTCGTAGGGCCGGCAACGTATTGCCAGATATCGGCAGTAACTAGTAAAGCCGGTCGCTTTTGCAGCTTCGCCGGCTACCACGACCCGTGATACTCCGGCACTCGCCCGATCAACGGCAAGGAAAGAACGAGCAACACCGCCGCTGCACCATACACCCACGCCTGCACTCCGCCTGGATCGTTGGAACCGGCCATGACGGCGGTCGCGATCGCGATCGTCGTGATCGACCCGACACTCATGCTCATGGAGCGGAGCGCAGCCAGCGTTGGCGCCTGTTCCGGCGCCAGTTGTAGGCCGGCGTTTCGGCTGGCTGGATTGAGCGTCCCGGCGCCAGCGCCGACCAGGAAGGCAGCGCCCGCCAACCATGCGTAAGGGAAGATGCCGGCGGCCGGACTGAGCGCGAGCAAGACCATGCCGGCGGCGACGAGGATGCCTCCCACGCGCAGCGGTAGACGGTAGCCCGTACGGCGTATCAGCAGCGCGGCCAGCACCGACGACATCACCATTGCAGCTCCCTCAGAAACCAAAAGTGTGCCGGACCGGAGGGCATCGATGCCATACCGGTTGATTGCGTACAACGGTATGAGGGCAACCATGCCGGAAGGGACGCCGCCCAACAGCCCGTTGATCAGGTTGACCACGCCAAAGCCCGGCCCGCGGATCAGCCGTGGGGAGATGAACGGGTGGGGGGAGCGGCCGATGTGACGAAAGAACGCCCATAGCGCGACGATCGCGACGATCAGCAGCATCACGAAAGTCACTGAGAGTGCGTTCGCGTTCCGTTCCCCCAGGTAGCTGATCGCGAACATCCCCGCGAGCAGGCCACACCCGAGCAGAGCAATGCCGGTGACATCTGTTCTTGTACGCGACCGGCCTGATTCCGCTTTATCCCCGGGTATGTAGCGCGACGCCAGCAGGACGACCGCCAGGCCGATCGGCACGTTGATCAGGAATATCCCGCGCCAGGTCCAGTACGTTACGAACAGGCCACCGAATACTGGGCCGATCATCGCGCCGATCGGAAAGATGCTACCGAAAAAGCTGACCGCACGGTCGCGCTGGTCACCGAAGTGATCGACGATGATCCCGGTTGCCGATGGGGTGAATCCCGCCCCGCCGGCCGCCTGCACCGCGCGCAGCGCGATGAGCATGTAGATGTTGGTGGCGAGCCCGCAGAGTAGCGAGGCCGCCGTGAAGGCGAAAACAGAACCGATGAATACCCTGCGACGGCCGTATTGCTCGCTGAGCTTGCCGCTGGCCGGCAGCATCAACACGAACCCGAACGAGTAGGCAGTGATGGTCCAGCCCGCCCAGTTGACCGATGTATTCAGCTCCTGCTGCAAATCGTGCAACGCCGTCGCGACGATCGTGGAATCGATCGACATCATCATCAACGCGAGTCCGATGATCGCGAAGACCAGCAGCCGGCGAACCGGTTGATTCTGGTCGGCCGAATTCGCTGATCCGCCAGGCGTTCGACCATCGTACTGAGTACCCATACTTCGTTTTGGCGTCGGGATACGGGAAAGAAAATTCAATCAGTGTGTCGGAACTCTCACTCGGCGCCAGGAAGCATGTAGCAAACGGCGGAGGGGCCTCCGCACTTCGTGCAGGCAGGCAGCAGGCCACCGTGGCCGGCCAGAGTACCAGGCCCGGCCGGGATCACGTTGCGCCGAGCACGCCCACCGCGTCCGGCAGGAGCTCTGACCGAACTGCCACGATAAGATCTAGCACAACTCATTAAGACGATCGGTTGAACCCTCGCCGTTTCTCGCAAACTCTTGCGTTTCTACCTCCCCATCCCCATTTTCGCCTTCGTTCGTTACTGTCGACTGACGTCAGGCCCGCTCGCGCTCCTCAATCGGCGCGAGCTTCGCCTCCGATACCACATGGTAAGGAGCACGCATGGACAACGTGATGCTATTTACCTCGGACAGCGTCTGGACGATGATTCATGGAATCATCCTGGGCGGTGGAGCGTTGCTGGGGCTATCGGCTGCCCTGTTCGCACTGGCCACCATACCCGGCACCGGTGTGGTCACGGACGCGTCAGTGCAGAAGCAGGCGCGCTATCTGGGGTGGTTGATGATCGCCGTGGCAGCGGTGCTCTGGGCAACGGTCATTGTGGGCACTTACGTCAACTTCCCGCCCTACCGCGCCGCGCCGCCCGAGGGCACGCTCAGCCTCGCCCAGTATCCCTCGGCGCTGCTCAAGTCCAGTCCAGCTACGAATTGGCTGCATTCGTTCGGAATGGAGATCAAGGAGCACGTCCCTTGGATGGCCGCGATGCTGGCCACCGCGATTGCCTTTGTCACCATGCGCTATCGATCCCGATTCCTGACCGACTCGGCGCTGCGTCGCACCACCACCACACTGGTCACTATCTGCTTCATTTTGGTGGCTGCTGTGAGCTTGCTGGGAGTAATGATCAACAAGGTTGCTCCACTGGACTGACACGACGGAGACCACGGCCATGACGGAAGCTGAACGCATGAGCGAAGGCGTTACCAACGGTGCAGCCATGGCCGCATTTCTTGCGGCCGGCATCGGAGCGTTTGTGACGGGTCTCATCGTCATCCTCAACGAGACCGGGCTCTTCTCCGTACCAGCCCTTTATGCTCCGTCGGGTGGCGCGTCGGGCCGCACCGCCCTCGCCGTGGTGATCTGGTTGATCGTCTGGGCGTTGTTGCACAATCGGTGGAAGAGTCGCCAGCTCCAACCAGGCCCGGTCAACAGCGCGATGTTGGCGCTGATAGTGCTGGGCCTGATCCTCGCCTTTCCACCGGTCTGGGGCCTGTTCTGAGCGTCGTCGACTTTGGAGGGCTCAGCCATCCTTCCATGGCCATGGTAGGGTTCGCGAGTTCCTCCGTGTACAGCGGCGGCGTGGCAAGGTGATCGACCTGTTGACGGCCCCAGTATCGACCATGGCTGGCGGTTGCCTGACGAACACTCTCACGGTCTGCGGGATCCGTCGAGTCGAGTGTTCTCCGGGTCAACTCCAGGAGCGCACGCGCCGATGGGGCAGCTTCGACGGCGTCGCGTTGTCGAAGCTCGTTCTCGCTTTGATGCGGGGTCCGGCTGGAGGTCCAGGACAGTGATCCTGACGGGCCGCGGCGGGCGCGCTCATTCAGCTCACCGCCCTGCCGACTGTCGCCTTCGTCCCTCACCCTCCCACCGCCACTAGATACCGCGCCGCTGACCGCGCCACTGCCCCCTTCCCGTCCCGCTCCACGTTCATTCCCCACCACGCTCCATACACCCGGTCGTACTCGTACGGCTCCACCGCTGCCACCACGCGCCTTACGCTCGGCGCGTCCAGCGGGATCAGGTTCGGATAGCTGCGCATGAAGCTCACCCACCGGCGGTCAGGTACTACCTGAATTATGTCGCCGCTCAGCAGGGCGCCCCGTCCCCCAGCTCCGGCCGCCCAGTACAGCACCGTTCCACCCTCGAAGTGGCCACCGCACCGCACCAGCGTGACTCCATCCGTGCCCAGGCCAGAAAGGTCGTGCGTCTCCCCCTCCCAGAACTGGATCGACGGGTCTGGACGCATCACCCACTCACGGTCGGCGGCGTGGAGCAGCACCGGGCAGTCGAAGGCGTGCGCCCACTCCACCATCGTCGTGTAGTAGTGCGGGTGCGAGATGGCGATCGCCGCCAGCCCGCCCAGCGCGCGCACGATGTCCACCGTGGCGTCGTCCAGAAGGGCGACGCAGTCCCAGAGCACGTTGCCGCCCGTTGTACGGACGAGCAGCGCCCGCTGGCCAATCGCGAACTTGGGCTCGGTGCCAACGCCATACAGCTCCGGCTCCAGTCGCCGCCAGGAGTTGCGATGCGTCTGACCCAGTGCCTCCATAGTTGTCCACCGCTGCCCTCCGCGCGCTATGTACTGCCGCTCGTCGTCGCAGATGGGGCACGATTTAGGCGACTGATCCGACTCCGCGAACTGGGTGCCGCAGGTGGCGCATAACGGGTGCGTCATGAAACGTCGTCCTCGCGTAGTGACCAGGGGAATAGCGGCAGGTGAACCGGTCGCAGTCGGCGGGTCAGCGTCATCCGGCCGCACGCATCAATGACTGCAGGACATCTCGAAGTTCCGGCCTCGAACTGACCTTCACCGGAGAGCCCGATGAACACTTCCAGCCTCGGCAGCACCCTCACAACTCTCTTCGGCGAGCTGGTGGACGGCGCCACCGCGTATGACCCCTACATGCTCAACAGCGGTGATGTGGGACTACTCGCCTCGCTCGACCGCCTCTCGGCGGAACAGGCGTCGGCTGTCGTAAGCGGGGGCTCGTCCATCGCTGCACAGGTGGACCACCTGCGCTACTCCCTGTCCCTCATGAATAGCTGGAAGGGTGGCACCAGCCCTTACACCGGCGCCGACTTTACGGATAGCTGGCGCCGCTCCGCCGTCAGCGACGAGGAATGGCAACGGCTGCGCTCCGAGTTGGGCAACGAAGCGCACCGCTGGCTTGAGAAGCTGGCCGCGCCGCGAGAGGTGACCCAGCAAGAGCTGGATGGCATCGTCTCCGGTATCGTCCATCTCGCCTATCACATGGGAGCCATCCGTCAGATGAACCGGAGCGCACGCGGGCCGTCAGCGACGGGCGAGTAGCGTACCGCGTCGCCATCAGCCCCATTAATCCTGTAAATCCCGTTGATCCTGTCCAAATAATTGTCGACAGGACTGACGGGATGAACCTACCGCTGCCGAGCGCTAGCCAACTCTAACGAGCCAGTCACAGCGGCTCTTTGCCGGCCCCGACATCCCTGTCAAAGCCACCCTTCGCAGGCTCAAGTACCCTGCGAACTCCGAGGTAGCCACGGTAGCGATCGTGACGCCCGGCGCACACCTTGCCCTGCCAACACCACACTCGCTAAACGAGGACGTCGACGCTAACCGTCAGTCATCCTCATCCCACCCGTAGCGCCGCGCATGCAGAAATCAGATACCACCGTGGTCCTCGCCTCCGTGCGTGACGCGGCGACTCTCGTTACCGACAAGCTGCAGAGCTGGATGGACGTGGTCGTCACGAAGCTGCCCAACTTCGTGGTTGCCATTCTCGTCCTGGTAATCTTCTGGCTTATCGCTAAAACGGTCCGCGATACCCTGAATAGAGCGCTCAACCGCACGCCGCTCACTTTCCCCATCGTCTCCCTCATCACCAACACGGCGGGGATGGGTGTAATAGCTACCGGGATATTCGTCGGACTCGGCGTGCTCGGCCTCGACAAGACTGTCTCGTCGCTCCTGGCCGGTGTCGGAATTCTCGGTATCGCGCTCGGCTTTGCCTTCCAGGACATCGGCGCAAACTTCATGGCCGGCATCGTACTCTCCATAAGGCAGAGCTTCGCGATCGGAAACGTCATACGGAGCAATGAGCATACTGGCACCGTCCGCGATATTACTCTCCAATCGACGACGATTGAGCAGTTCACGGGAGAGATGGTGTGGCTACCGAACAAGGCTGTTATCAGCCAGCCGCTCGTCAACTACTCCGCCACCGGTCAGCGACGGGTGGACCTGGAAGGGAGGGTCTCCCATGACGTTGACCTGGAGGAGGTACGCCGGGTGGCCATCGCCGCCATCGAGCCGATTAAAGCCCGTCTGACGGGCCGCCCAGTTGACCTCTACTACACGGAATTCGCCGAGAGCGCGATCAACTTCACCATCCGCTTCTGGATCGACTTCTCCCGGGAGATGGACTATCGCGGCGCGCGCAGTGAGGCCATGATCGCCATCAAGAAGGCGTTCGACCGGGAAGGCATCTCCATACCGTTCCCCATCCGCACGCTCGACTTCTCGCCCGTCGGCGGTGTAACGCTGGACGAGGTTAGAATGGGCGCGAATGGAGAACCGGGATAACGCTGTCACTACGAATACAATTGTGAGCGACAGCTTCCGGTTGAATTCACAGGCACTTCTTGACGGCGCTCACGATATGCTCGGCGTCTATTCCGGCGGCCTTCAGTAGTTCCGCCGGTTTGCCCGACGTCGGCATTGACCGAACCGCCAGCTTCACCACCGAGTGCGGGATTTGAGGTACGTCGGCGAACGCGTCCAGAACTGCGTCGCCGATTCCACCCTCCGACCAGTGATCCTCGACAACCACTATGCGGCCGCCCGTCGCGCGCGCCGCATCATGGAGCGACTCCACGTCGATCGGCTTCACCGAGTACGCGTCGATGACGCGCACCCTGATCCCCTCGGACGCCAGTTGGTCGTAAGCCTTGAGGCTCTCGTGCAGCGTGATGCCGGCAGCCACTATCGTCACCTGGTCGTCATCTGAGCGCCTGAGCGTCCGGCTCCCGCCAACAGGAAACGTCTCGCCGGGCGCGTAGATCACCGGCGTCTTCGCGCGGGTGGCGCGCAGGTAGGAGATGCCTGGCAGATCAGCCATCGTGGCCACCAACTGCGCGGTCTGGTTGGCGTCGCACGGATATAGCACGGTACTGCCATGCACGGCACGCATCATCGCCATGTCTTCCAGCGCCATCTGAGATGGTCCGTCCTCGCCGATGCTGACACCTGGATGCGTGCCGCACAGGCGTATAGTCGCATTGGAGATTGCGGCCATGCGGATCTGGTCGAATGCCCTGCTCAGAAACGCGGCAAATGTCGCCGCAAACGCTGTCTTCTGCATGGCCGCAAAACCGACGGCGGCGCTCACCAGTTGCTGCTCAGCGATGTACATCTCGAAGAAACGGCCCGGATACGACTCGTTGAACTCCTCGGTGTGTGTGGAGTTGGAAACCTCGCCGTCCAGCACCACCATCTCCGGTCGGTTGGCGCCGAGCGCGACCAGCGCATCGCCGAATGCCTTGCGCGCCGCCTCCTGCGTCCCCACCTCGTAGGTGGGCAGCTTCAACGGTCCGGCAGCCGGTCGCGGCGCCGGCTGCAATGCTTCCGGCCTGGCCACGTTCACGGTTATGTGACGCTCACCGCCCAGTTCCGCTATCGCCTGCTTGGCTTGCTCAGCATCGAGAGGCTTACCGTGCCAACCATTCTTGTTGGCAACCAGCGCCACGCCTGACCCCTTAACCGTCTTCGCAACGATCAACGTGGGCTGATTGGACTGGGCCAGCGCTTCCTTGTACGCGTTATCGATCGCCGTGATGTCATGTCCGTCTATCTCGATCGCATGCCAGCCGAAGCTACGCGCACGCTCGGCGTAGGCCGGCGCATTCCAGCCGAGGTCCGTCGGTCCGCGTTGACCCAGTCGATTCATGTCCAGGATCGCGACGACATTGTTCAGCTTGTAGTTCCCGGCCTTGTCGAACGCTTCCCAGATAGAGCCCTCGGCCATCTCGCTGTCGCCGAGCAGTACCCACACCCTGAACGGCAGCTTGTCGATGTACTTGCCGCTGAGCGCCATCCCGACCCCGACGGGCAGGCCCTGACCCAGCGAACCGGTGGCCGTGTCCACCCATGGCAGGCCGTGCGGCGCGCCGTGCGAGCCGGTGCTCTGCAGCGGCTTGGGATGCCCTTCAAGTCGGCTGCCGAAACTGCGAAGCGTCAGTAGCTCTTCGTCCGTTATCACGCCGGCCGCTCTGTACATGGCATAGAGCAGAGGGCTGGCGTGCCCCTTGGAGAAGATGAGGCGGTCGTTATTGGGATTGTGCGGCTCGTCCCAATCGTACTTCAGGTAGCTGTCAAGGAGCACCGCCATTAGATCGGCGGCCGACATGGATGACGTCGGATGCCCCGAGTTGGCGGCGGTGGTGGATCGGATACTGTCTACCCTGAGTTGGGCTCCCAGTTCGGTGATGCGCGCGAGTGACTCGTCCACGATTCGTACCTCTGTCTGCTGGCACGACCCGCCACACTGGTGTCGAAGCTGAACACCCCAGGCCGTGACGCCCAACACATACATGCACCATGCCATACGTCGAGCCCCGTGAGCCGTGCCCGCGGACTGGATAGCGTTGCAATTGTCGCCAGGATCATTGCGACTTCCATCGCACACGCCACGCAATCGCTTGAAGAAACGGGTCATGGGGGGTAGAGTCCGCGAAGCAGGCGGCAGAGTCTGCCTCGGAGAATCACCTCGGCTCGATGCAGCAGTGGAATCACTGCGGTTAAGAGCCGGACAGTCCAAATCGCACTATGGCCAAACTGCGTCACTTCAATCCCAACGAGTTGCTATTCAACCAGCAGGAATCGTTCGCCATCCTGCGCTTCTTCTTCGTGGACGTCGGCATCCAGGCGGCCAGCCTGACCGACAAGGATAGATCGTTCGCCCAGGCCCTTCTCGTCGAGGCCGTGGATGCGAGCTACAACATGGGCTACGTGGAGATCATCTTCGACAAGTTTTTCGGAAGCACGTCGGTCTCCCTAAAGGACTTGCAGGAGCTGGCGAAACGGTTCGTCAAGCACGCCGTCGATAACTGGTTCAGGCATGCCACCAGGGCGGACCTCCGCGACCCAAAAATCTACGACTCGGTCCGGGCGACCCTGGCGCGAAATGCACGCAGCGTGTGGAAGATCCGGGTCCAGACCGACCAGCTGACGTACTAACGCTCGCTCGCCGACAGCACACCCGCTCTCCTCCCCTCCCTCCGGAGTCGGCTAGCTACATTTTCCTCCATGCCTCCGGAACACATCCCAATCGATCCCGCAGCCCTTTTCCTTGGCCCCAAGGCCGAGAATGCCGACGTACTCGAGCGTCTGCTCCTCGAAGCCTTTCGCGACCACGTATTCTGGCGTCGCAACTTCCATCCTGAAGACGGCTTCCAGATCAGCGAGCAGGCCAAGCGCACGCCAGCCTACGAGGCGTCCATCTCGACGCTCTCCCAGGAACTCTTTGGCCTGCTGGCGGAACTGAAGAACGGAGTTCCGTTCTTCAGTCCGCGCTATGTCGGCCACATGACGGCCGACCTGACGATGGCAAGCCTGGTGGGCTACTTCGCCACCATGCTCTACAATCCGAACAACGTTGCCGCTGAAGGGTCGCCGGTCACTACCCGGATGGAGTTGGAGGTGGCCGCGCAGCTGGCGGCCATGGTGGGCTACGACCCGGACCGCCAGTGGGGGCATCTCTGTTCCGGCGGCACCGTCGCCAACATGGAGGCGCTCTGGATCGCCCGGAACGTCAAGTACCTGCCGGTCGCGCTCTACTGGGCGGCGGCGGAACTGGCCGACGAGCTGGTGGACTGCCCATTGTCCCTGAGCCTTCCGAACGGCACCCGGTCAGTCATCGGGAAGCTGGATCTTTGGGCGCTCCTCAACATCCGCGGCGGGGACGCCCTGGACGCGCTGGACGACTTTCTGAACCTGCACCGGGACGACCCGACCTGGCGCGATCGCGCCTGGAAGGCGATGCACCAGAACAGTCTGTCCGTCCAGGGATTCCAGGCGTTCGGGCTACGGCTGGCTCGCGACTTCGACGACGCTCTCCCGCCGGGTGTCGTACTGGTCCCGTCCACTGCCCACTACTCCTGGGCCAAGAGCTGTCGCGTGCTCGGCGTGGGCGAAGCGCAACTGGTGCACGTCCCGGTAGACGATCACTTCCGGATGGACCCGGACGCCCTCGCCACCCTGCTCGCCGAGCTGGCCGCACGCCGTCAGCCGGTGATCGCCGCGGTCACCGTCACCGGCTCCACCGAAGAGAGCGCGGTCGACCGACTGGATCTTTTGCTTGAAGTGCGCGCTCGCGCCGAGCGGGAGTTGGGGATCGCCTTCCACTTCCACGCCGACGCGGCCTGGGGCGGCTACGCGGCGAGCATTACCCGGGAACCCGACGGCCGTCGTCGCAGCCACGCCGAGACGATCGCCGATTTCGCTCCCGATATACCGGCGGACGAGGCCTGGCCGGATGCCGGTCTCTATGGCGCCATCTGCGCGCTCGAGCATACCGATTCCATCACCATTGACCCGCACAAGCTGGGCTTCGTGCCGTACCCTGCCGGCGCCGTGAGCTTCAGCGACCGGCGGCTCCGGCACCTGGTGGCAGTGGACGCGCCATACCTGTATCACGAAGGCCGCTCAGACGAGGGCTTCATTGGGCGCTACATCCTGGAAGGCTCCAAGCCCGGCGCGGCGGCGGCTTCCGTCTGGCTGTCGCACAAGGTGCTCCCACTCGACTGCAGCGGTCACGGCCGGCTGGTAGCCCAGACCATGCACGGCGCCCTGGTGCTGCACGCCGCGCTGGCGGCCGAGGACTGGGGTGACTTCCAGATCGTCACCCTACCCAGGCCCGACCTCAACATCGTCTGCTTCGCCGTCCGTCATCCCTCCATGTCCACTCTGGAGGAGTTGAACGAGGCTGCCGAGCGAGTCTACCAGGCGCTTAGCGTCAGTCCGTCCAGGCCAACTCGAGCGCTGGACTACGTGCTGACCAAGACCGTACTGCGGGCCGAGGAGTACGGCGACGCCGCCCTGCCGCTGGTGGCCAGGCTCGGCTTCACCGCTGAGGACTACCGTCGTGCCGGTGGACTGGCTGTCCTTCGCAGCACCGTGCTCGATCCGTTCCTGGTGGCCGGCGGCGCGCGAGTCGACTACGTGCGCGGCTTCATGGATACGGTGCGTAAGGAGTTCGATCGCGCCATCCGCGCCGGCTGAAAGCCCGTGAGCCGCGGCTGCCCTACGTCCCGCACCGCGCAATGGTCTAACTTTACAGGATGCCGTACTCGCTCTTCCAGCGGCTGGCGCGATGGGCGTTCGCCCCGTGTCGCCGTACCGATCGCATAATTCTCACGGTAGCCGCCACAGCCGGCGCCGTTCTCCTTGCTGGCTGTGGCTCGCCCTCATCCGCCAATGCGACGGACGCCAGCGGCTACCACGGCACCATGCTCCCCACACCGGTCGAGAAGCCAGCAGTGGTGCTGACGCGCGCCGATGGTACTCCCTACGACCTTCGCGCGGAGACCAACGGCTACCTCACCCTGCTCTTTTTCGGCTACACAAACTGTCCTGATGTCTGCCCGGTTCACATGGCCAGCATCGCCGCCGTCATGGCTCACATGTCATTCGACCAGACGCGACGGATGAAGGTTCTCTTCGTGACAATTGACCCGGAACGCGACACGCCGGAGAAGCTGGGCCCCTGGCTGGCCCAGTTCGATCAACGTTTCATCGCCCTCACCGGCGACAGCGCCACCCTTCATGACCTCCAGGCGGAGATCGGAGTGACGCCGGCCGTAAAGGACACGATCGTTACCGGAGCGACCGGCTACGCAATGGCCCACGCCGCCCAGGTCTACGCCTTCACCAGCGACAACCTGGCCCATCTGGTCTATCCCTTTGGCACTCGCCAGAAGGACTGGGCAGACGACCTTCCGCTTCTGCTCGACGAACGCTGGGGCGCCGACAGCACGGCCGTCGTCAAAGCTCACGTGACTGGCGCCGCATCGACGATCACCTCGATCGGAGCGCACCGATGAGCGATCCGGCCGCCGTCCAGTGGTGGTGCTCGGCGCTCGGCACCACCTGGAACTGGAAGTGGCAGCCATACGTGGGCGTGTGGCTGTTCATGATTGTCTTTGCTGCCGGCTACTGGTGGATGGCCAGACGGACGACGGCGGGTAGCGTTGCCACAAAAACGCCATGGCGGACTCTCTCCGCCGTGGCCGGGGTGGTCGGTCTCTGGCTCACTCTGGACTGGCCGATCGGCAAGCTGGGCGCTGGCTACCTGGCGAGCGTCCACGCATTTCAGTTCGTCATGCTGGCCATGATCATCCCGCCACTCCTCCTGCTCGGCATACGCCCGCAGGCGGTGACGCGACTGGTCGAACGACCGCGTCTACTACGCTTCGTCAGCGTCATCACGACTCCGTTCCCGTCGATGATCGTCTTCACGATCGTCATGGTTGCTACGCACATGCCGCGCGTCGTTGACACACTGATGGTCAGCCAGGTCGGTTCGTTCGCTCTCGACATGGCGTGGTTCGTGTCCGGAATCAACTTCTGGTGGTCGCTCCTGGTGCCCGCTCCGGCACGCCCGCGTTTCGTGCCGTTGCTCAGGATGATCTATCTCTTCTTCGGAACTCTCGCCCATCTGTTCATCGCGATGTGGCTGCTCATCTCTCGCTATCCGGTATACGCCACCTACGAACTGGCGCCGCCGTTCACCGGCCTCTCGCCGTTGGACGATCAGCAAGTAGCAGGTGGCGTGATGCTCGGCATCGGGAGCACACTGGTTCTGCTTTCCGTGACCATTATCTTCTTCCGCTGGCTGGGCGTGGGCGAGGAGCGGGACGAGCCGACGGCGCCGGACGGAGTGCCGGTCGGCTGAAGCAGGCCTTGATCATGGTCGTTCTGGACGGCGCCCGGTTACGGGGGTGACGCGTTGCGGTTCTGGACGAGACACAGACTGTTGCCAGCGCTGAGCTTCTGCGGTGGGTGATGAACTAGTCTCCGTTGTCCAAGCCAAGCCGTGACACCCCTGGAGGACGCACGATGAAGGTGCTTGCCGGTGATATCGGCGGGACTAATGCTCGTCTGGCAGTCGTGGAAGTCGCCGACGGACGGGCGTCAGTGATACATGAGCGTATCGTCAGCAGCCACTCAGTAAGTGGACTCGCCATGCTTGTCGACGAGTTCAGGCTTTCGGCTCCGATGGACGGTGTGGACCGGGCCTGCCTGGCAATCGCCGCGGCCTCGATGGAGGGCGTCTGGCGGCCGCCCAACCTGCCCTGGGAGATCCGATCAGCCACCGCCGCGGCTGATACCGGGATCCCGGCCACAATCGTGATAAACGACTTCGCCGCCCTCGGACACTCCCTCTCCCTGCTAGGCGGCGAAGACGTTGCCACGCTCCAGACGGGCGAGCCGGAACCGTCGGGGACGAGGGCTCTGATCGGGCCTGGCACCGGGTTGGGAATGTCATTCGTGCTCCAGGAGAGCACCGGTGGTTTCGTGGTGCACCCTTCGGAAGGGGGTCATGCCGACTTCGCACCACGAAATCCAGTTGAGTGTGACCTGCTGACCTTCCTCCGTCGGCGCCACTCACGTGTATCCACCGAGCGCATCCTCTCCGGTCGCGGCATAGCCGCGCTCTACGAGTTCGCCGTTCAGCGTGGCGAGCACCCCGAACTGGCGGGTACAGCGGAAGAAATGAAGGAGGATGACCCGGCAGCGGTGGTGACCCGTCACGCTATCGCCGGCGACGACCCACTCTGTGTGATGGCGATGGATCTATTCCTTAACGTCTTCGGCGCCTCTGCCGGCGACCTTGCCCTCACCGTCCTCGCCACCGGCGGCGTCTACCTGGGCGGTGGCATCGCGCCGCGAATCGAGCAGCTTCTGACTGACGGGCCATTCCTCCCCGCCTTCACCACCAAGGGACGTCTCTCTCGTCTTCTCGGACGGATGCCCATCTACCTCATTCGCACCCCCAACGCTGGCCTGCTTGGCGCTGCCGCCGTTGCCGTTGCCGCCTGACCTTCGTCAGGTAGGTCGGGGGAAGTTCGAGGCTCATTCCCAGAGGGCACGAGCCTCCACCTCTTTCGTAATCGGAAGTGATCGTGAACGAACCGTCATCATACGTTCACGATGACGTCAGCCCACCGTCGCTACGTTCCCAGGAATTCCGTTCCTGTAGCATCCTGAACACTCGCCTCCCAACGCTGCTCGATGTCATCCCTGTCCACCGGCACAGTACCCGAAGCGATAGAAGCGACTGGTGTCTCCAGCGTTGTGAACCAGGCCGACGCTTTTGTCGCAACCTGCTCTGTCTGTGGCTCTGGACTGTCTTTGCCGATTCCGCCCGAGCGGGCGGAGCCGCGCATAATGATCGTGGACGATGAGCAGTCGAACGTTCGTTTGCTGGAGCGGCTACTGAACCACGGCCAATGTGGCAAAGTCACGGGGATCACCGATCCTCGGGAGGCGCTGGCATGTTTCCATAGGATCGAGCCGGACCTGGTTTTGCTCGATCTGCACATGCCGCACATGGATGGGTTTGCCGTTCTCCGGGCGCTCCGGGCGGCGACGGCGACAGACGAATACCTGCCTGTCCTCATGCTCACCGGCGACGACGATCGGAGTGTGCGTGAGCAGGCGCTGGCGCTGGGGGCGAATGATTTCGTCGCAAAGCCGTTCGAGCTTTCCGAGACGCTGCTGCGCATCCGCAACCTCCTCGAAACGCGCCGCCTCCATAACGTCCTCGGCCGCGAGAACAGGACCCTTGAGGAGCGGGTCGTCGAACGCACCCGGCAGTTGCAGGAATCGCAGTTCGAGACGCTGCGTAGGTTGGCCCAAGCGGCCGAATTCCGGGATGACGACACGGGACAGCACACCCAGCGTGTGGGCGAGTTGTCGGCCCGTCTGGCACGAGTGGCCGGACTGGACAACAATGTAGTCGAGCACCTGAGGCTGGCGGCGCCGCTGCACGACATAGGCAAGATCGGCATCCCCGACGCCATCCTGCTCAAGCCGGGCAAGCTGACCGTCCAGGAGTTTGCCGTCATGCAGCGGCACACCACGATCGGTGCCTCCATCCTTTCCGACGGCCAGAGTTCCTTCATCCAGATGGCCGAGACGATCGCTCTCTCCCATCACGAGCGCTGGGACGGCAGCGGGTATCCGAACAACGTGGTCGGCACGGACATCCCGCTGGTCGCGCGGGTGGTCGCCATCGCTGACTTCTTCGACGCCCTGACCCATGAGCGGCCCTATCGCGGCGCAGTTCCGTTGCCGGCCGTGCTCGAGCTCATGCGCTCGGAATCCGGACGCCACTTCGATCCGGCGTTGCTGAGGATCTTCCTCGACGAGCTGGTCGACGCGCGGGGCCTTACAGCGGGCTAAGCAACCGTCGCCGTGTCAGTCGATCTCGCTCTCGCTTCCGACGCTGGTAGCCAGCACGAGACGGAAACCAACTCCGCGGACGGTCTGGATCGCGATCGGCGAGTGGGCGGCAGACAGCTTTCGCCTGAGCCGTGCCACGTGTACGTCGACCACATTCGAGACGGTGTCGAACTGCCTCTCCCAGACCTTCTCCAACAGGTCAACGCGGGTGACGACCCTATCAGCGTGAAGGAGCAGGTGCTCGAGCACGGCGAATTCGCGCGGCGACAGTTCGAGCATCTCGCCGCTAATGAGAACCCGATGAGTGAGACGATTGAGCGTCAGCGAGCCCATTGTGAGTTGCTCCGACCGCAGCGCGTGTGGACCGCGGCGGACGAGAGCGCGGACACGCGCGGCGAGCTCCCGATTTCGCACTGGCTTCACGACGTACTCGTCAGCGCCGGCATCCAGGGCACGCACGATCTCCGATTCATCGCCGCTGCTGGTGAGGATGAGCACCGGAGTCTGCCGTCCCTCCCGCCTGAGCTCCTGAAGGATCGTGAGGCCGTGACGGTCCGTGAGATGCAGGTCGAGGACTATACCGTCGTACTCGTTGACGAAGGCGAGCAGACGTCCCTCCTCACCTGTACCGGCCACATCCACGGCGTAACCGTCAGCCTTGAGAACGGCGCGTACAAGTCGCGATACCATCGCGTCATCCTCGACCACCAGGATTCGCACGTCTTCCTCCCGCTGCAGGCAACTGTATCGCGGACCTCTCGGCACAAGATAGCGCCTGTGCCGTCGTTGCAGAGTCAGACATACTCCACTGACGGCCAACAGAACCCAACGTCGTATCGAAGTCTGTTCGTACTATCCACTCAACCGTGCTCGAGGTAACCGCGATCGTGCCCCGACCCATCCCGCCCGTCGCACCGAGCGCATCAGCAGACGCCGACCTCGCTCTCTTCAGCGATCTCGACGAGGCTGTGATCCGTCTCGATGGGAACGGACGCCTGGACTTCGCCAACGATCCTGCTCGCCGCCTGCTGGGCGTTCCGGCGTCGCTAGACGGAGTGCTGCCGCCGCTAAAAGCAGTCGCGGCATGGCTCGCGGCGGCAATCGAGCCGGCGTTGGAGACGGCCCTTTCGGCGGTGGTGAATGTACACGACGCGGGCCAGCGCCGTTGGCTGAGGTGCCGCATCCATCCACTTTCGCGCGGCACGGTCGTGTTGATCGAGGACGTAACACTGCGTCAACTGGCCGAGCTAGCCCGTCAGCGCATCCTGAAGCAGTCGGCGGTCAACGCATCGCCGTCGGACATTGCCCACGAATTCAACAACGTCGTGATGGCGCTAATCGGCAACGTGGAGTTGGTGGAGACGGAACTGTCTTCCCGACCCGAGTTGCTGGAGTCGCTGAGCGAGGTACGCGCCGCCGCCGAGCGCGCCCTGGTGCTGGGTAAGCAACTCGTGGAGTCGATGCAGGACTACGGCGTACCTGTCACTCCGCGCCGCAAGGCTGAGCCGCGAACGTCACGCCAACGTCAACGCGGTAGCAGATAGCTCGACTGGCGCCAGAGGCAAGTCGCCGGTTCACGGGCTTAAGACGGGCCGACCCCAGATATAGACGAGCGTAATACGGGTGAAAAAACTGTCATCCGAGAACGTGGTTTGTTGACCGCACTCAGCTATCGGCGGGGGCAGGACGAGCGAAAACCACCGTCATCCGATCGCCATGCTGGGTCAGGTGGGTGGGCTCCCAGCCGGCACGACTGCGCTCGTTCAACAGGTCAGTGAGTGCGTCCTCGTCGTCGTGCGTGCGGCGACTGAGTCGCAGTATGACCGCCTGATATTCTTTCATGCGTCGGGAGCCACCATGGAGGGTTGTTGGGCGGTAGCATACGACGGGCTGCCGGAGGGCACAAGTAGGCGCGATGCTGGCAACACAATGATGGCGAGTTGAGGCCCCGAGCAGCCACCTGCCTCCACTCCGGCCCCCGCCATTCTCGCCCCACCGTAGCCGATTCTGCCAGCCGATGCCCCGCGCACTATCTTCCCGACATGACGACGATGCCCGACGCTCCCGAACGCGCCGACGAATTCCCGATGCTTACCGTCGTGCGCCATCCGCTCATCCAGCACAAGCTGACGCTGCTCCGCGATCGCGCCACTCCGACCAAGATCTTCAAGGAACTGGTTGATGAGATCGCGATGCTCATGGCTTACGAAGCCACGAGCGATCTCACTCTCGAGTCGGTGGAGGTGGCGACGCCTCTGGAATCCACCATCGGTCAACGCGTGAGCGGGAAGAAGCTCACCCTCGTCCCCATTCTGCGCGCCGGTCTGGGAATGGTGGAGGGGATCCTGAGGCTCGTACCGTCGGCCCGGGTGGGACACATCGGGCTCTACAGGAATCACGACACCCTGGAGCCGGTCGACTACTACTTCAAGGTTCCCAGCGACGCCGCCGAGCGCGACTTCCTTCTGCTCGATCCGATGCTCGCCACTGGCGGTAGTGCGGCCAGCGCGGTGGCCTCGCTGAAGCGCGCTGGCGCCACGCGCATCCGTTTCCTCTGCATCGTCGCCGCTCCTGAGGGAGTGCGCCGCCTCACCGACGCCCACCCTGACGTGCAGATATATACCGCCTCGCTGGATCGCGGACTCAATGCCCGGAGCTACATTGTCCCCGGACTTGGCGATGCCGGGGACCGTCTGTTCGGCACCAGGTGAAGAACGGCTGACTGCTTAGCCGAACCACTCCCGAGGACTCTCCAACTGCTGCCTGGCCGCGTCCACGACCCACTGCTGGCCCGACTCATCCAGCACCTCATCGGCAACCCGCGCCAGCCACTCAGCGGACTTGGTGAGGTCTCCTACCCGACGCCAGAGTTCCCCCACCAGGTAGGTGAGGACAGCCCGCTCCTCACGCGCCACGCCGTCCCAGCTCGCCAGAGCACCCTCGAAAGTCCAAGCCGCGCGGCGACGGAAGTAACGCTCGGCCTCGATGTCGCCCTCGTCCACGCAGCACCAGGCAGCGCGCAGCAGGAGGTCGGCAACGTGGCGTGGCTCGAGCCCCTGCCACTCGGCGATCTTCGCCGCTGCCTCGTACTTCTCCGAACCCGTCATACGCTGTGAAAGCTGCGGTGCCAGTTCGGTCATCACGTGCTGGCGAAGGAACGGACTGACCTCCGCGGCGTCGCTGAAGTCGCGCTCGGCTCCGGAAAAGCCGCAGCGCACGCACGTGTGCACCAGGTACGGCAACGGCTGTGTTCCGGCAGCCCGTTCGTGGAAATCCGTGCGCTTGCCGCCAAAGGAGTTGGTGGAAACCACCGCCTGCGACCGGAACCGGTTATCGCACACCGGGCAGCACAGATCAATCTGCTGTAGGACCGTCATCGTTGAATCCTCGGTTGCTTCATCTACTAGCGCCTAAGGAAAGAAACATGCCAGCGCTACAAGACTCGCTACGGCTTCGGTGACGGCTCTTCAGCTTGGAGTTCGAGGCGAAAGAATTTATGTCGGATTGTACATACAGTTTGCGATTACCCTGTTGAATCCTTGCCAACTCAGCTATTCTTCCGCCCGTCCACTCCCCTTCCGGTGCCCCCGTCGCGTCCGCGCGCGACGTTTTGCGCGCCTCCCGACTGCGCCTGGTCCCTCATGGCGGTCGGTGCCTCCCCGGTAGAAAGAGACGTGCTGATCAACCTCCTGCCCGATTTCTTCGCCGTTCTTGAAAGCGCGGACCCGTTAGCGGCCTACGAGAATTATTTCGATGCCCATCGGGGCATTCTCGAGGCCTACTGGCACAACTATGTTCTGGATCCACACGGTCCGCACTTCCAGGAGGTAGTACGGGGCGCCCTGCGCGCCGATCGAACCGACCTGCGTACGATGCTCGCCCGCACCAACGTCGTCGCCCTTGCCGAGGCGACTGCGGAACGTACGCTCGCCCTGCTCGAGGCCGACGTGGAGGTGGACGTCGTGCTCATGGTGGGTGTGGGCGCGGCCAACGCTGGCGAGTTGGTGATCGACGGACGGGGCGTCGTCTTCGTCTGCCTGGAACACTTTACCAGCCTTCCAAATAGCGAGACTCAGGGCCTCGGGCTCGACCCCGAACTGATCCCGCTCTGGCTCGCCCACGAGATCGCCCACGCGGTGCGCTACACCTCGCCTACCAGTCGTAGCGTCCTGCGCGAGCTGATCGCCGAAGCTGGTGGCTATTACTCGTACTGGGAGACCGGACGACGCGCGCCGCTGCGCGAGTTGATGATCAACGAAGGACTGGCGGTGCAGACCGCGCGGGCCATAAGCCCTGGCCACGCCGCTTGGGAATACTACGGCTTCGCTCGTCGGCAGTACGCTCGAATGCGCGAGCTGGAGGCGGCCCTCACGCGGGCCATGCAGCCCGATCTCGATCAGGCCGGCCTCGGCCTGCGCCTTCGCTACCTGTCAGGCGGCATGAGCGAGGAGGCGCGCACTGTAGACCGGTACCTTCTTCCGGAGCGCGGTGGCTACTACCTCGGCGCCCGCATGGTGGAGCCAGCCATCACCTCGCGCGGCCTGCCATGGGCGGTTCGCGCCAGCGCCGAGCAACTGACGGACGCCGCCCTGGACTCGGTAGCGTCGGCGTAAACTGCGGTGGGTTGTCGATTGGCCGGACGACGTCAGGCGGACACGGTACCGCCGCCCACCTACCGCCCCTCCAGTCTGGTCGAGCAGCTAAACTCGATTAGCTGTCTGTGGCGCCTCGCTCACTTGCCGACGCAGAAGCTGGCAAAGACGCGGTCCAGTATCTCTTCGACGTCCACACCGCCCACCAGTTCCTCCAACGCGCCGATCGCCGAGCGCACGTGAACCGCCGCCACCGGCGCCGGTAGAAGGTCGTCTACCCAGGCGTCGAGGAACGCCGCGGCCTCCTCGTGTGCGCTCTCCAGGGCGCGACGGTGCCGGGCGCGCGTGATGACCGGCACTCCGGCCGATGGGGCGACGTGGCTCGCTGTCAGCGCCCGCTGGATGGACGACATCAACTCTGTCAGCCCGGCACCGCTCTCCGCGCTCACACTCACAACCGGAGCGTCGTCGGCAATCGCGATCGCCGGCGATGCAACCGCGCCGCCGCCAGGCGCCAGATCGATCTTGGTCCGCACTCCTATCAGTGGCGCGCTGCTGAGGGTGCTCACGAGTGTCATTGTCGATCGCACCTCGTCCAGCCCTTCCCCACAAGCGAGCACCACCTGGGCGCTCCCCACCCACCGCTCGCTCACCTCGATGCCCAGCTTCTCCACGACGTCGGTGGCATCGTGCATTCCCGCCGTGTCCACCAGGCGGAGGGGCCACGGCCGGCTGTCTACCATCACTTCGATGGCGTCCCTCGTGGTGCCGGGAATATCGGTGACTATTGCGCGTCGTTCGCCCAGTAGCGCGTTGAGGAGGGAAGACTTCCCGGCGTTGGGCGGGCCGGCTATCACCACCACGGCACCGTCGCGAATGAGGGCGCCGCTAGGGACGGTGGCGATGAGCGCGGCCAGCTGATCCACTACAGCCGCGGCGGCGTCAGCGATGCGCTGGCGCGGAACGGGTCCGTCGTCCTCCTCGGGAAAGTCGATGTCGTAGGCCAGCAACGCCTCCACCTCCAGCAGTTGCTCCCGCAACCTTCCCACCCGCCTCGACAGCCCGCCGTCCATCTGCTCCAGCGCTGAGCGCTGCATGGCTCCTGACCGGGCGTCCACGAGGTCGCCTACCGCCTCCGCCTGGACCAGGTCCATCCGACCGTTGAGCACCGCCCGACGGGTGAACTCCCCGGCCTCCGCGCCACGCGCACCGGCCGCTTCCAGCGCGGCCAGCACGGATGCCGGCACCACCGCGCCGCCGTGGGTCGCCAGCTCCACCACATCCTCGCCAGTATACGACCGTGGCCCGGGAAAGACAGTGACCAGGGACCGGTCCAGCAACGCTCCACTGTCAGGGTGGTGCACCGCGCAGAGTGTCGCCCGCCGGGGCTCCAGTGGCCACGGTCGCACTAACCGGCTCACAACCTCCAGCGCCGCCGCCCCACTCACCCGCACCAGCGCCACCGCACCATGTCCGGGTGCGGTGGCCACGGCCGCGATGGTGTCATGCAGGATCAATCAGACCTCGTAAGTCTCGCCAGGCAGGATTATCCGCACATCGCTGGACCGCCGATGGCGCTCCAGCAGCGTGCGCATCTGGTCGATCGCGTCGAAGGCGGTGGAAGTGACGTGATTGAACGTTCCCCAGTGGTAGGGAATGAGCACGCGAGCCTCCAGTCTCTCGAATAGCGTCAGCGCGTCGTTGCTGGTCAGGTGGCCACTGCGGAAGCCCGGCTTCCACCAGGGCGCATAGCCTATGGGCAGAAGGGCGACGTCCAGCGTGCGGCCACGTTTGTGGAGATGATCGGCGACCATACGATGCGTTTCCGGCGTGAGCGCGGTATCGCCGGCAAAGAAGATCGTCTGACTGGGCGTCTCCAGCAAATACATGTTGGAGGCCGAGCGCCAGCGGTCCACGACGTACCGGCTTCCCACATGGCGGGCCGCCGCGGCGTGGATGGTGATACCGTGAACGCTGGCCGACTCGCCGGGGCCGAGTGCGGTCGCACTGGCGTAGCCGCTACCGGCCAGCCAACGGGCCAGCGGCGGGGGGGCCAGCAACGGCACATTGCGTGGTAGCCGCGCCAGTGAATTGAACGAGAGGTGGTCAGCGTGGGCGTGGGTAACCAGCAGACCATCCAGCGACGGCAGCGCATCCAGAGCAATTCCTGGCGGCGAAACCCGCTGCAGGATGCGCCCCAGCCGCGGGTCGAAGTTCGGGTCGGTGAGGATCCGCCGCCCGTCCATCTCCAGCAGCAGGGTGGCGTGACCGATGTAGGTGATGATCATGGTATTGCCACCATTCCTCCTCCAGCTCTACTGCCAGATCCTGCCGCGCGACCGCCACGCATCTGCGGCTCACTTACCACGTTTGCTACTCGGGGCGCGCTGGCTCTCTCTATGCTCGCTGGCGTCGCGAGCGGGCCGGCTTCGGATCCTCGACCACCGGTGGCGTTGCCGGCAGAACCTTCGCCCGCTCCTTGGAGAGCATCCACTGCTGCGGTAGAGCGGCAATGTTCTGCACCGTGTAATAGATGTGCAGACCAGCGGCCAGGCGGGCGAAGAGGACGGCGAAGGTGAGCGGCATGACGTAGGCGAACAGCTTCGCCTGCGGGTTCGGCGGCGCCCCACGTATACCGATATAGGACATCACGAACGACGTGATACCGGTAAGGACGGGCATGATGTAGTACGGGTCGAAGGTCGCGATGTTGTGCAACCAGAGGAAACCGACGCCGCGGAACTCGATAGTGTTCTGGAAAACAAAGAAGAGGGCGAACAGAATCGGCATCGGCAGCATCATTGGAAGGCAGCCGGTAAGCGCGCTGAAGGGGCTCATCCCGTGCTCCTTGTAGATCCGCAGCGTCTCCGCCTGCTGCTTGGCCGGATCTCCAGCGTTCTTCTTCTGCGCCGCCTGTAGCTCGGGCTGGATGCGCTGCGTTTTCAACTGCGAGCGCATGGCCTTCTGGTTGAGCGGCCACATGATAACGCGCACGGCGACTCCAAAGATGACTAGCACCCAGCCGTAGTTGAGCGCCGTTGTGTCCTTCATCCAGAGCAGCATGCGCATGACGATCTGCGCAAATGGCTGGATGGCCGCCTGCATGAAGCCGCCGTACGGGTTCACGTTCTGGAAATCTCGTCCGATCGCCAGCAGGCGGCGCCACTCCTGCGGGCCCGTGTAGATGCTGAAAGCGAAGTCGCCATTAGCGCCCAACGGCGTGACTACGGTGCCGTAAGCGACCGTCGCCGCCTTCTCCGTGCGTGGACCGCCGGTGACCTGCAACTCGGCGAACGGCACGCTGTCTGGCGACAGGAGGGCCACGAGGAAGTACTTGTTCTTCACCGCCACCCAACTCATCGGACGCGTCTGGAGCGACCGCTCGCCCGGATCGAGCTTGCGGAAGAGGATGCTGGTGGCGTTGTCGGTGAGCGGCTTGTAGACGTAACCCATGTGGTTCACGTCGTCCTTCTCATCGGCCTCCGACGACGGCAATCCGCTCGGCATGTCCATGAGCAGATAGGAACGGGCGGGGGCGTTGGCAACGCTTCCGCTTACCGCTACCCGATAGCTGTCGGGACGGAAGCTGTAGGCGATTTGCACCTGCATCCCGTCCACCGCGCCGGTGTAGACCAGCGGGCCGGCGTCGCTCTCTGAACCGGCTTGCTGCTCGAGCTGGAACTGGACCTTGTCCAGGGAGATCGTGTCGCCGGGAACGACGAGCCGGTAGTGGAGGAGCGGCGCGTCACCGCGGCTCAGCTCCACCTTCTGGTCGCTCTCGCCGTCGCGCAGCGAGGTGTAGCGCTCAAGGGTAGTGCCCACCAGCGCCGCGCCGGAATTGCTGAATCGATATGCAGCCAGCGGCGTCGTAACGGTGGTTGTCTCCACCGGTACAACCGGAGCCGGCTGGGCAGCGAGCATTCCGCTGTCGGCGATGCCGGCCGCCACCGAAGGCGTGGCGGCTCTCAAGCCTGAGATGTTCGTGTCACCCGTGGTAGCCGGTGTCGTTACACCCGCAACGGCCGATCCAGCGCCTGGTGTGCCGACAGCCAGGGAGTCGGTGGCGAGCGAGTCACCTGATACCGCGCCCACGGGAGCACGGTTGGCGTCGGGAAAGAGCATCGGGGTGGCGATTACTACCGCCGCCGTCAGCACCAGGGCGAGGATGAAGCGTTTGTCCATCACGGAAGGTACGATCTAGGGTACAGGGTCGTAGCCGCCTGCCCGGAACGGATGGCAGCGGGCAATGCGCTTCACCGCTAACCAGCCTCCGCGGATAGCGCCGTAGCGCTCCACCGCTTCAAGACCGTAAGCGGAACAGCTCGGAATGTAGCGGCAGGACGACGGGAGCAGAGGCGAGAGCATCACCTGGTACGCCCGAATAACGAAGATGACGGCAAAGGCCGGCAGGCCACGCAGAATCCGGACGGGCAGGGAACGGCGGTGCGACTGTGCATCAGAGCCCGAGTCCACCGCCTGTCGTGGCACGCCTGAGACCGCAACGGCCTCAGCGTTCAGAACTGAATCGGCGTCGCTATCAGGCTCGGCCGGTGGCGCCCGCTCGGCTGGCGAAACGGCCAGTGACGGACCGGAACCACTGTGCATCTCTCGAGAATGAGCGCACATCAGGGGGACTGCTCCTCCCGCACCTCGGTCGGCGCGGTTGGGAGGGCCACGGGTGGCTGAGCCACGGGTGACGCTGAAAGCGACAGAGATAATTGGCGAAGTAGACGGGGAAGTTCCCGCACCACGCGCGCCACATCCATAGCCAATCGATCGAAGGTAGCGTCGTAGGCGGCGGGCAGGGCGCGGATGACCGCGTCTATGGCCTGACCACCGGCCTGATCACCGAGCTGATCGCTGGCCTGCGCACCGGCCTTACCGCTGCCACCCGCTGCCTGTTCCCTGGCCAGCGCTGGCAGAAGCTCCAGCCGTGTCAGCTCGCGCAACCGTCGCTTCACCCTGTTCCGCTCCACCGATCCATGACGATACTTCGGGACGATGAGCCCCACCCTGGCATGACGCAGAGGGGAAGCAAGTATCCGAACCTCGAGAACTCCGGTTCGGATCCGCTTCCCCTCGCGACGCACCGCCTGCAGCTCGGCGTCCCGCGTCAGCCTATGGCTACGCGGGAAGCCCCGAGAATCAGGCGCCAGCGGCGTACTTGGACGGCAGCTGGACGGTGAGGCGCGTACGCCCCTTCTTCCGACGCCGGCTGAGAATGGCACGTCCCCACCTCGTGGCCATGCGCGCGCGGAAGCCATGCGTGCGAATCCGCCGCGTGTTGCGGGGACGGTATGTCGGCTTACCCATAAAGTGCTCCAGAATCCGTATCAGAAAAGCTACTGCACAGACCTGTAATGATATAAGGGCTGGGAGGATGGGTCAAGACGCCTGACGTGATACCTCTCCGGCATTGGTCGCCCCAGACCATTCTCACAGACTTCTGCGCGTTGACTTTTCCACATTCCGGGCCTTACGTTCGCGCCCCGTACTGACAGTCGTACCCCTGCCCTCCCGATGTCCCTTTCGGCTCCCGAAATCTGGTCTCGCCTGCTTGACCGCGCCCGGCACGAGATCCCGGAACAGACCTTCCGCACATGGCTCGAGCCCACCGAGGCTCTGGCCCTGGAAGGCGATTCCATAGTTGTCGGAGCGCCTGATCAGTTCGCCGCCGATTGGAACGATTCCAAGCACGCCACGCTCCTGGAAAGCTACGCTCCGATCGCCCTCGGCCATCCGTTACGAGTCGTTTTCCGGGTGCATGAGGAGCGGAAGGCGCGCCCCCAAATGGATTTTTTCGTTGCCCCGCCACCACCGCAAATCTCCGCTCCGCCAGTCGCCCGACCGTCGCCCCAGTTCGATTCAGGGCCTGTCGTCGCTGGCAACGTCGGTGGCAGCTTCGGTGGCAGCTTCGGTGGCAACGTCGGCAGCAACCTCAGTAGTAGCCTCAGTAGCAACTTAGGCCGCAGCGGTAGCGCCGCTCTGGCGGCCGCTCGCCAGGCCGCCGCGGTCAGCGAGTCCGTGATCAGCGACGGCGCCCGACGCGGCAGCAGCGCCAGCAACGCACCACTCAGCGAGCGCTACACTTTCGATCACTTCGTCATCGGGAAGTCGAACGAACTCGCCGCTGCTGCCGCCCACGCCGCCGCCCAGGCTCCTGGCAAGGTCTACAATCCGCTCTTCCTCTACGGCGATACAGGACTCGGAAAGACCCACCTCATGCAGGCGGTCGCTCACGTCATTCTGGAACGGCAGCCCGACACCCGCATCACTTTCGTGGGCACCGAGCAGTTCACTAACGAGCTCATCACTGCCATCCAGAGCCGCACCCAACAGGACTTCAAGCGGCGCTACCGCGAGACCGACCTGTTGCTCGTGGACGACGTGCAGTTTCTGAAGGGGAAGGAATCGACCCAGGAAGAGTTCTTCCACACCTTCAATGCGCTTTACGAGGCCGGCCGGCAGATCATCCTCACCAGCGACCGGCCGCCGGCGGAGATCCCGGGGCTGGAAGCGCGCCTGGTGAGCCGGTTCCACTGGGGAATGGTAGCCGACATCGAGCTGCCCGACTTCGAGCATCGCATGGCCATTCTGCGCCACAAGGCCCAGCAGGACCATCTCGAGCACACGATCCCGGACAGCGTCGTCCACTTCATCGCCGAACACGTGCGGTCGAGTGTCCGCGAGTTGGAAGGCTGCATTATCAAGCTCCTCGCCTTCGCCTCACTCAAGCATCGCGAGATCACAGTCGAGCTCGCCCGAGAGGCGCTACGCGACCGGCTGCGCGCCGAATCGGGCATGGACGGAAGTCCGGGAAGCACTCCTGGCGGGCTGACCATGGCCGCGATTCAGATGGTGGTGGCCCGCGAGTGGGGCGTCACGCCTGACGGCCTCAAGTCCAAGACGCGCACCAAGACTCTCACCGTGCCGCGCCAGGTCGCCATGCACCTCTGTCGCGAGCTGCTCGGCGTCCAGCTGGTGGAGATCGGCGCCGCTTTCGGCGGACGTGATCACTCTACCGTGATCCACAGCCTGGACCGCGTCACCGCGACCGCGGCCGACGATTCGGTGTTCGCCGAGCGCGTTGCTCGTTGCCGCGCAATGCTGGAAGACCTGCGTTGAGCTCTCTTTCATGCGCTCACGGGGAGACCCCCGGGTTCCTTTCCCTCCCTAACAGCAGCAACACGGAATCGTGTGGGAAACAGCGCGCTGGCGTGGGAAACAGTTCGCTTGTACACAAATTCGGGCAGTTATCTACATCAAGACAGCCCGTTGGCAGGTCATTGAATGTGGACTGCTCTGGAGAATCAAAGCTTTCCACGTCGCGCCAACAGGCGCTGGGGATGCGGAACCCAACTGTGCGACGTAACTTCCGGCGTTTCTCCACCCTGTCCACACCACCTACTACAGTTACTGCTTTTCTATATACAGAAAGGCAGAAACAGCAGCACGACAGGGAAATGGGGATAAACCGGCCACGAGCGGCACTGGTTCTCCCTCCCGTCCCCAAACCATTCAGGAGCTGGGATGCGTTTCACCATCTCGCGTGAGCAGTTGCAGGAAGGGCTGGCCGCAGTTGCGGCGAGCATCCCGTCCAAGACCACCCTGCCGGTGCTCGCCAACATTCTCGTTGAGACCACCGAGAAGGGGATCCGTCTCTCCGGCAGGTGGCCGACGTGGAGACGCAGGGTGCAATCACCATCCCGGCCAAAAAGCTGAGCGAGATAGCTCGCGAGCTGCCTCCGTCGCCGGTGAAGATGTCGGCTAGCGGCGAGCAGCGAGTGTCGCTGGAATGCGGCCGCGCGCGCTTCAAGCTCCTCGGTTTGCCACGCGACGAATTCCCGAGCTTCCCGACGGTGCGGTTCGAGGAGAGCTGGCGCGTGAAGAGCGGCGATCTCCAGAAGCTCATCACGCATACCAGCTTTGCCGTGAGCACCGAGGAGAGCCGACCGATCCTGAATGGAGTGCTCTGGGAGCTGCGTCCGGAGCACATGCGGATGGTGGCCACCAACGGTCACCGGCTGGCGAGGATGGATCTCGCCATCACTTCCGAAGGTGCCCCGTCTGGAGACCTGATCGTGCCGCCTAAGGCGCTCGAGCAGATCCGTCGGCTCTTTCCGGCCGAAGAGCAGCTGGAGATCGCTCGCGGTGACAACCACCTGGGCTTTCGCTCACCGGTGACGTCGGTGTTCACGCGTCTGATCGAGGGTCCGTATCCGAACTACGATCAGGTCATCCCGAAGGACAACGAGAAGTTCTGCATTGTCGACAAGGCGGCGCTGGTCGGTGCGCTCAAGCGCATGTCGGTGGTGGCGAGTGACCAGACCCATCGCATCAAGCTCTCCTTCAACGCCGGCATGCTAAAATTCGCGGTGCAGACTCCCGACCTGGGCGAGGCCGCCGACGAACTGCCGGTGCGCTACACCGGCGACCCGCTGGACATCGGCTTCAACGCCAGCTACCTGCTGGAGATCCTGCGCTACATGCCCACCGACGAGGTGAAGCTGACCTTCAAGGCGCCTGAGCGTGCGGCCACAGTGGAGCCCGAGGGATGGGACGACCCGGCTCAGTACCTCTGCCTGGTGATGCCTCTCCGGCTGGTAGACTGAACAACTCCACAGCTGCTGTGCCTGAACAAAGTTCGCCCTTTCCGGTGATTTGTACCGGGAAGGGCGAAGTCACAACTGTCAGGGGTGGTTCGGAGCGCAGCGGTCGGTCAGCGACGTCGTTGCTGCCCCCCCGGCGCTCACCGCGTCAGGTGCCCTGTCGCCACGACATAAGCCTGCTCGCCAACGCGATCCCGCTCAGCACCGCGATCAGCGACAGTCCAACACTCAGCCCCACATAGAGCACTGTCCGTGTCCAGTCACCACGCTCTATCATCGCCACGGTGTCGTGGCTGAAGGTGGAGAAGGTGGTGAAGCCACCGCAGAAGCCGACTGTGAGCATGACACGCATCTCGAAGCTCACTGCTGGCGCCTCAAGCAGCCAGCGCACCAGAAAGCCGAGTAACAGCGATCCGACGATGTTGACGACCAGGGTGCCGATTGGAAAGCTGTCCGCTGGCGCGAGTCGCTGCTGCAACATGCCGGTGAGGAAGAAGCGCATCACGCCGCCGGCGGCGCTACCTGCCGCTACATACCAGACAGTTGAGTTCATGCGCAGAAGGTACCGCGATCATGACGGCGGGGAAGTGCGTTCTTCTTCAGTCGCCCAGCCCAGGCGCCAGGGGTTATCGCGCCGCCCGCCAGCGGTTTTAGGGCGCAGCATCGATCGGCGCCTTAATGCTGAGCTGACCACTGGCTTCCAGCAACAGTCGCAGATCGTCTGGCGGTAGCGGTCGGGCAAAGTGGAAGCCCTGACCCAGCTTGCAGCCCAATTTCCGCAGTCCGTCCACCTGAGCAAGCACCTCGATGCCCTCAGCCACTGTCTGCATGCCCAGCGTGTCGCCCAGCGCGATCACGGCGCGAGCTAGCGCGGCATCAGCGTCACCGCCCACGGCATCGACGAACGCCTTGTCGATCTTCAGAATGTCGATCGGGAATCGCTGCAAGTAGCCGAGCGAGGAGTAGCCGGTGCCGAAGTCGTCGATGGCGAGCGAGAGACCCAACTCCTTCAGCTCACGCAGTCGGGCGAGGGTAAGGGTCGTGTGCTGCATGAGCACACTCTCCGTGATCTCCAGGACCAGCGTGGCAGCGGGAAGGCCGGAGTCGGCTAGCGCTGCTCGCACGGTGTCCACAACGTCGGGCTCCTGGAGTTGCCGGCTGGAGAGATTGACGCTGATCTTGAGCGGCACGGCTCCTGGCTGTTGCTCCAGCTGCCACTCACGCGCCTGACGGCACGCCTGTTCCAGCACCCAGCTGCCTAGCGGAACGATAAGTCCCGTCTCCTCAGCCAGCGGAATGAAGTCGCCCGGTGACACCATGCCGCGCTGGACATGCTGCCAACGCACCAGTGCCTCCACACCTATGATCTCGCCGCTCTCCAGCTGGACGATGGGTTGGTAATGCAGCACGAACTCATTGCGTTCCAGAGCGCGACGCATGTCCGCCTCCATCTCCAACCGCTCCCGTGCGGCGGCCTGCATCCACGGCTCGAACACAGCGGTCGCCGACTTGCTCCGCGTCTTGGCGTAATACATGGCAACGTCGGCGTTTCGAAGCAGTTCGTCGGCGCTGTCGCCGTCGGCAGCCGGCGCCACGCCAATGCTGGCGCTGACGAAGAGTTCCGTACCGTTTATCTGGAACGGAGCGCGGAGAGCCGCTCCCACCCGTTCGGCGATCGCCAGCACTTCAGACGGACTGGCAGCGTCCTCCACCAGCACGGCGAACTCGTCGCCACCGAGCCGAGCGACGGTGTCGCTCCCGCGAACACAGACCGATAGCCGGTCGGCGGCTACTATCAGTAGCTGGTCGCCAGCGGGATGACCAAGGCTGTCGTTGACCTTCTTGAAGTCATCGATGTCGATGAACAGTACCGCTAGCGGCGTCGGATAGCGGACCCGGCGAGTCAGCGCGTGCGCGACCCGGTCCAGGAAGAGGGCGCGGTTCGCCAGTTCAGTAAGCGGATCATGGAACGCCTGATGGGTCAGCCGTTCTTCGGAGCGGCGGATCTCGTCGACCAGTCGAATGTTGCGGAGCGCCGTACTGGCCAGCGCCGCCACTACCTCCACCACCTCGACGTCGTGGCGGTTGTAGAGCGATGCCGTAGCGCTCTGCACTGACAGCACGCCGAGGACAGTGTTGCCGGCGAGCACGGGGGTACGGATCACCGACTGCGAGCGCTGCATGTCGCCGTTGAGTACTGCTCCCTGTGCTGCTGGATCGCTGGCGTTGTGCACCACGACCGACCGGCGCTCGGTCACCACGCACTCGCTCGGCATGCCAGCGAGCGGGACGACGAGCTCGGGACAGTGACTGACGGCGCTGCTCAGGAAATGGAGTTCGTGTCGTCGCTCGTCGTAGAGCGAGAAGGTGAAGGTATCAAAGGTCACCGCGGCGGCGCAGGCGTCGTGAAGGACCTGATGCAGCGATTCGTAGGAGTCCGCTGCCATTACACCTGCTGCAGCGCTGGCCACTGCGCGCATGCGGTGGGCGGTCATGTGGGCCAGTCGCTCGGCCTCGCGGGCGCACTCCTCGCCTTCGCGCACAGCACTCTCCGCTTCACGACGCGCAGTGACGTCGCGCACCACGCTCTGAATCGCGCCACGGCCGTTGTAGATCACGGGTACGCTCACGATCTCGACGTGCAACTGGACGCCGTCGTAGCGAATCAGGCGGAATTCCACCGGCTCGGTATCTCGTCGCCCGCCCTCAGTGTCGAAATCGGCCGGATTGCGTCGCATCCGATCTACGTCGGCAGCGTGCATCAGCGTGTCCAGCGGCACTCCAAGGAGTTGCTCCGGACGGCTCGCGCCCACCAGCGCTGCGCCAGCGCGATTGGTATAGACGAGGATGCCGTCCCGATGCACGGCGATGGCCTCTGGCGACCGCTCGACGAGAGCCCGGTAGCGCTCCTCGCTCGCCCGCAACGCCGCGTTAGAGTTCCGGCGCCGGGTAACGTCGCGGATGTGCACCGCCAACCCACTTCCGACCGGCCAAGCCTGCAGCGCATACCAGCGGTTGGCTGGCTCGAAGTGGAGCTCGGCGCGAGTTCTCACCCGTCCGTCCATCGCCTGCCGCAAAAGCGTTTCCCACGGCGTTCCAACGAGCGGGAAGAGCGACCACAACTCATGATCGAGGAAGGTCGGCCGGGCCCGCTGGAACAGCCGTTCCGCAGCCCGGTTCACGCGGCTTACCCGCCACCGGTCGTCGAGAACGATCAACGGCTCAGGAAGCGCTTCCAGCAACTCCTCGAGCGAGTCGGCGGCGTAGACCAGCGACCCGACGCCCAGGGGGAGGGCGACGTGGGACATGAGAGGTGGATAAGGGGATGTCGCGACCGGGCAGGAGACTCTGCCCCCTGCAATCATCGGCGCTGTGGTCGCGAACCTTTAGCCGGACGGCCGGCAGGATTCCTGCTCTGTAACCGATGCTGCGCCAGCGCAGGTGCGGTAAGACCACCACGACCACCGGGAGATCGGCATGGCAGACGCTTCGAAGAAGGGCTCATCCAAGGACGCTGGGAAGGACCAGCCCAACGACACACAGGCGATCAGGGAGGCGCTAATTCAGGGGCTGCAGGAGGATCTTGCACGCGAATACAAGGCAATCATCCAGTACGTCATCTTCAGTCAGAAGGTGGACACTGCGCGCTTCATGAACATCGCCGGCGAGTTGGAGGTGCACGCTCACGAGGAGCTGGATCACGCCCTCAAGATCGCCCGCCAACTGGATTACTTCGGCGCTTACCCGGTTCATCAGCCGGCACCGGTCGAGGTCTCCGACGACAACGAGGAAATGCTCTGGATCGACCTGCGGGCCGAAGACGATACCATCCGTCATTACCGGACGCGCATCCGTCAGGCCGAGTCGCTGGGCGAGTACGCACTCGCGGAGACATTGCAGGAAATCATCAAGCAGGAGCAGGATCACCAGATCGAACTGGCGTCGTCATTGGGCGTGGTGCCCGACGATCGGCAGCGTCAGGGCCAGGGGCCAAAGCCGAAGCAGGGATAGGGAAGTCGGGGTTTCAGGTCTCGGCCAGGTAGGGGTTGGAGACGGGGCGGCCATGAGCACAGTTGGCCGCTCCGGCAATACAAGTAGATTCCACCGACCTCGACCAGGAAAGCCGATGACCGATCCTCACGCTGCCTCACCATCCGTACCTCCTGTCCCGGGCATCGGGACGCCCACTTCGTCCAATGGCTCGTCAGAGGGCCATGGGAGGGAGTTCGGGGCCTATCCGGAGGTGGAAGAGTCCGCGGTGGCGCTACTGGAGACTGATGCGACGCTGTGGGCTGTGATACTTGCGGGCGGCATTGGGACCCGCTTCTGGCCGCTCAGCAGCGCCACCCGGCCCAAGCCTCTTCTACCGCTCTCCAACGAGCGCCCGCTGATCGCCGACACGCTGGAGCGGCTGGCGCCGCTGGTGAGTCCGGAGCGTGTGCTGGTGGTGACGAGCGCTGACATCGCCGACGCTCTGCATCAGGCAATTCCGCAGCTTCCGGCCAGGAACCTCCTGGTGGAGCCTCATCCCATGGGGACCGCAGCGGCGCTGGCGTGGGCAGCGTGGGAGATAGCACGGCGCGCTGGTCCTGAAACTGTCTTCTGCACCCTCCACGCTGACCTGGCAGTCGGACTGCCACAGGAATTCCGCCGTGCCGTCCGCCACGCGGCGGCGGTGGCATCTACTGAAGAGGCGTTGGTGGTACTTGGAGCCCGTCCGAGTCGGCCGGAGACTTCCTTCGGCTACCTGGTGCCCGGCGAGCCACTGGACGGTGAATCAGGCATGGAGCAGAACGGCCCCTGCCGTGTTCTGCGCTTCGTCGAGAAACCAGATGTGGGGCTGGCCGAGTCGCTGATCGAGGCGGGAGCGCTCTGGTGCACCGGCACCTTCGTCTGGCGTGCCCGTGTGGTACTCGATGAACTGCAGCATGTGCCGGAAATTGCCCCTGCCCTGGGCGCTCTGATGGATGGCGACCTGCCCGCTTTTGCGTCGACCGTTCAGCACGTCTCGCTGGATCGCGGAATGCTTGAGCGTAGCACTCGCGTGGTGGTGCTGCCTGGGGACTTCGTATGGGACGACATCGGCACCTGGGCGTCGCTGCGTCGCGCTCGGGAGCTGGACGACGAGGGCAATGGCGCGGTAGGACCGGCCTACTTCGCCGAGAGCTCCGGCAACGTGGTCCATACTGAGGCCGGTCCGGTGGTGCTGTACGGTGTTTCCGGCCTGGTGGTCGTGGTATTGGGCGGCTACACCTTCGTGACCACACTGGAACGGGCGACGGAGCTGAAGGGGCTGTTGGACAACTTGCCGGAAGAATTCAGACCTGGTGCCTGAGGAGCGCAGACACCGATCGTGCGGTCAGCTCTTCCGTTGCTCGGTGAACGCCCGCATGGCATCTCGTGCGGCATCCGAGTCGAACGATGTCTTCACGTGGGTGAGTTCGTCGCGAAGCTGGGGCAGCAGTGTCGTGTCCAGACTCTGGCGGAGCAGGCGCTTGGTGAGAGCTAGGGCGATCGGAGGTCCTTCGGCCAACCGGGCCGCATACGCCGACACTTCGGCAGTGAAGCTCTCGGCCGGGTAGACGGAAGTGGCGAGGCCGAGTCTCAGCGCTTCCTCGGCAGATACATCGCGACCGGTGAGAAGGATGTCGGTAGCCGGACCGAGGCCGACGATGCGCGGCAGGTGATAGGTCACGCCGGCGTCCGGACTGAGCCCCACGCGTACGTAGCCGGCGGTGAGGGTGGCGGCGGCGGACACGAGCCGCAGGTCGGCGGCCAGGGCCAGGCCGAAGCCCGCGCCGGCCGCCGGTCCGTTGACGGCGGCAATCACCGGCTTCTCGCAGGAAGCCATGGCCATCATCCATCGTCCTACCCAACCCAGGTCGTCCAGCCGGCCCACCCGGGTGGACTGGTCGAGGAGCGCCGGTTCGCGCAGATCGAGTCCGGCGCAGAAGCCTCGGCCGGCTCCAGTGATGACCACCACCCTCACGTTATCGTCCAGCGCTGCTTCGCTGAGCGCTGCTGGTAGCTCGTCGGCGAGGGTGGAATTCACCGCGTTGAGGCGCTCCGGCCGGTCGAGCATGATCGTGCGCACGCCGGCGGACGTGGTGGCGATAACGAGGTGGGAGTATGACATGGTTAGGCTGATCAGGGCTTGGGAGGTACGGTCATCACCAGCCGCTGCTCTCCATCCTGGACCACTCGCTGCACGCGTCCAACGGCTTCGAAAGTCATGTTCAGGGTGGACCGGGCGGTGGTCGTGAGAAGGTTGCCGGCGGCGACGTCCACGAGTAATTCGCCGTCGCCGCTGCCATCACCATCCACGCTAACCGGTACGCCGGCTTGAGCGCCCCTGCCGGAAATTCGGTAGCTGGTGGTGCGGGCAACGCGCGTGGCGTGCCGGTCGTTGTGAACGGTGGTGGTGTCCTGGACCACGTACTGGTGCGTCGCGGTGGTAGTGAGAACGACGCCGCCGCGACAACTGGTGCTCGTTACCGTATCTGACCAGCTATCGCCGGGCGCTAGGCGAGGAGGGAGCGATGGTAGCAGGTCGCCGGTCAAGGCGAGGTAGGCGCCGGCCGGTGAATCGCAGTCGGTGGTGACTGAAGGCGCGATGTCCAGATGTACCCTGCCACCCTGTACCGTGCCGGTGAAGGGAATGGGGGCGGCCAGGGGCGGAGTCCCGGTACCGACGCTAGCGCGAGAGCCGGCGTTGATGGTCACGGAGTCCACGGTGCCGCGGAGCGTTCCCGACGTGGCTGCCGTGCCCGGTGCAGCGGCTGGCTCGAGACGAAACGTGGCGTGCAGACGCGTCACGACGGTATCGCTGGCGGCGCTCGTATCGTTCGCTACATGGACCGTCGCCCGGCTCTCGAAGAATGCCTGACGTTCACCGGGCGCATAGGCGAATACAGCGGGCGCCGGTGCGACGGGCGACGGCACGGACGCCGCAGCCGGTATCCGGGCGCCGCCGCACGCCGACAGCATGACGCCGCCGAGGAGACAGACGACGCCAGCGATGGCGCGACGGTAGGGGTTATGACGAGGCTGGCACATGATGAGAGAAGAAACAGCCCTTCACGCGACTGCGCAAAGGGCTGTTCCTTCGGACGCCACCGGCCTGTAAGCCGGGTCCTGTCGGACGGCCGAGGCCGTCCGGACGGTCATTTCTCTCGGAGCGCAGTCGCCCACGCCCTCTAGCGGCCTACCCGCGACGTCTTTACCGGGGAGGACTGCCCCTCGCCGCCTATTCGGCCTTGCTCCAGCTGGGGTTTACCGTGCCGTCCCTGTTACCAGTGACGCGGTGGGCTCTTACCCCACCCTTTCACCCTTACCTGTGCCCTCGGTTGCCCGCGGGCCATCGGCGGTCTGCTCTCTGTTGCACTTTCCGTCGCGCCCTTGCGGACGCGCCCAGGCGTTACCTGGCAGCCTGTCCATGGAGCCCGGACTTTCCTCGAAGGTCTTGCGACCCTCGCGACCGTCCGGCCGGTGGCTATTACCCATCGAAAAAGATCGCACAGTAGCAACGATCCAATACTAGTAATCTAATCGTTCAGGTAGTCACTGGTCTATTTGCCGTTGCTCAGCGAGCCGCGGCGACGTTCTTGCCCAGTGAGCAGATACGCTGGTGACCACCGTCACAGTTATGGATGGGCCCGGCGGGCAGGTTGGGGGTTGAGCGGCCCCCGCTGTTGAAGAGGCGTTTGCGTAGGAGGTGGCAGCTATGGGGACGCAGCCGGGAGAGGAGGATAAGGACGGGCAAACCTCGCGCTCGCGCAGGAAGGCGCGCGGAGCCGTGAAACCGGTGGACGGTGAGAAAACCGCTCCGGCGTCGTCTGCTGGGCACGCCTCACCCAGCACGGAAATCAGGAGAGACGAGGCAGGCGAACCACCAGCGGCGGCCATTCTGGATGCCTGTTTTGACGCGCTAGGGATCGGGCTGGCCGTGGCCGACAGCCAGCTGCGATTCGTGCGCGCCAATGATGCCTTTGCCCGCATCACCTCCCTCTCTGGCGAGAGCGATGCCGAGCGGCTGCTGGCCGGCACGTCCGTGGACAGGTTGCTAGGCAGACATGCCGTCAGGATGCGGAAAACGGTGCGTAAGGTGCTTGAGCAAGGGCAGCCGGTGCTGGATCAGCAGATGAGTGACTCAACCCCTCATGGGTCCATAAACCCACTCGACCCCTCGGCCGAAACGCGTCGTCACGTGAGCATCAGCTACTTCCCGATTCGCGACGAACAACCAGGGCAGAGGCAGGCAGCGCCGGCAAGCGGCGAGGTGAAAGCCGTCCTTATCGCCATTAGTGAGACGACGGGTCGCGTGCGTGCGGCGGCGGAGCGTGAACGTGCACTGGCCCGGGTGCGCACCGCCCAGAGCCTCACCAAGCGCACGATGGCCGAACTGTCGGCTGTCCTCATGGGTCTTCCAGATGCGGTGTATGTCGGGACCGTCGACGGGATCACTCTAGCCAATCAGCGTGGCCTGGAACTGCTCGGGGTGCGGGCGGTGGATGAGTTGCCGGCGACGGCCGATGCTGCCATGTCGCGTCTCCAGCATCGCGACGCGCGTACCGGTCGCAAGCTCGCCAAGACGGATAACCCGTTCATGAGCGCTCTCCGGGGCAAGCATGTGGTGCGTGAGTTGATTGTCCGTCACATCGGTCGAGGTCAGGACCGGGTGCTCCGAGTGGCAGCGGCTCCGATCATCGTCGACAGCCAGATCACCGGCGCCGTTGCTGTCACCAGCGACATCACCGAGATGGCGCGCGTGCGTGACGCGAAGAGTTCGCTGGCCGAAGCGGGCCGACTGCTGGCCTCCTCAATGGACTACGTCAAGACACTGAGGCAGGTGATGTCGCTGCTCGTACCGCGCTTTGCCGATTATGCCACGGTTCATGTGCGCGACGAGGAGACCGGGATGGTCAGTCAGGTGGCTGGAGTCCACTCAGATCCGCAAAAGCATCACTTGCTGGACCAGTTGGCGAAGACGTTCGAGGATCACTCTCTGGAGCCGGTGAGTGTCACGAAAAGGGTACTCGATGATCGACGCGCCCTGCTCGTAACGGGAATTGACGATAGGATGCTCTCGGTGCTCATCAGCCAGCCAGAGGTGAGAGCCGTCCACGACCTGCTGGCGCCGCACTCCATGATAGTGGCCCCGCTCGTTGCCCGCGGTCATGCGTTCGGCGCCATCACTGCGGCCTCCACAAGCCCTGACCGCCCAATGGGCGAGGCGGAGCGACAGTTGCTGCAGGAGCTGGCGAACCGCGCCGCGCTGGCGATAGATGCTGCCCGGCTTCACAGCGCCGAGCAGCGTGCTCGAGCCGTGGCGGAAGCGGCCAGTCAAGCAAAATCGGCCTTCCTTGCCACCATGTCGCACGAGATTCGTACGCCCATTAACGCCATCATGGGCTACTCGGAGCTACTCGAACTGGGTCTTTCCGGTCCGCTGAGCGACAAACAGCGGCACCAGCTATCGCGCATCCAGGTGAGTAGCCGTCACCTGCTGAAACTGGTCAACGATGTGCTGGACCTGGCCAAGGTGGAGTCGGGACGGTTGGTGGTGGCGCGCGAAGTGGCTGACGCACCGTTGTCGGTGAGCAGCGCACTTACCCTGCTACACCCGCAAGCGACCGCTCGGGAAATCCTCCTCTCCAATCAGTGCACGGAGGGCGACACCGTTCGTTACGTGGCCGATCGGGACAGGGTGGAGCAGATCCTAGTGAACCTGCTGGCAAACGCTGTCCGCTTCACCGAACCCGGCGGCCGGATCACGGTCAGTTGCGAGCTCGCCCTGCCGTCAGCCGCCCTTGAAGCGGGTGCCCAGCTTGCCGTCGGCCTCGACGTTGTCTGCGCGATCCATGTTGAGGACACGGGCATGGGTATCCAGTCCTCGCATCTGGCAGCCATCTTCGAGCCCTTTGTGCAGGTAGAGTCGGGACACACACGGACCCGTGAGGGAACGGGCCTGGGACTGGCCATAAGCAGGCGCCTGGCGCGACTGATGGGCGGCGACCTGACTACGGATAGCCAGCCTGGGCGGGGTTCTCGCTTCACTCTCTGGCTTCCCGGCGTGCCGATCGTGGCCGCGGAAGGCCAATCGGCGGAAGGTGCATTCTCGATCAGTGAACGGCGTGACGTGGGACGAATGGCGCACGGGTTGGTGGCCGTTCGCGATCGCATGCTGCGCGAGGTGGATGCGATCGTGCGCCGGCATGTCTCCCGGTTGCGCGAGGAGGAGGAATTGCCGTCAACCGAATCGCTACGGGACGCCGACCTGCGCAGCCATATGGCGACCCTGCTCACCGACATGTTCCAGTCGCTGGCCATCGTTGAGGAATCGAACGGCGCGGCCACGCCGCTTATGCGGCACGGCTCGGAGATCCAGCGCGTGATAGCTGATCGCCATGGTCGCCTGCGTCGCCAACTCGGCTTCAGCGAGGCCGAGTTGCGGCGGGAGTTCGTATTGCTGCGCGAGGAAGTGACGGAGAGCATGCACCGACTGGCCGCCGGCATGATGGGGTTACAGGAAGCGTTGTCACTGCTCGGAGTGCTACTGGATCGCGTTGAGGCCACGAGCCTGCTCTCGTTCGGGCGGGGATGACCAGACAGAGCAGGCGCTTCGAACCGCTGCTCAGTGAGCTGTTGCACCGTGGATCGCCAGACGTCGGCGGGCTTCCGGAGCGAGCCAGCCAGGCGTGACGTGAAACGGAGTGAAGAGGCACAGCGCAGGAGCAAACGGGGCGATGAGTTCGTCGCGGAAACGCTGGAGCATTCCCTCACCGTCGTAGCGCTGGCGGAAATCGCCCGCGGTCATCTTCAGCATCGTACGCACGTGTCGTCCGAAGCTCTGCGGCGAGCTGTACTCCAGAGTGTTGGCGACGCCGGCCACGGAGAGGCCAGGATTTTCGAACAGTCGGGCGGCGCGCACGAGTCGGGACATCGCGATGTAGCGCTTGGGTGCCGGCAGGCCAGCCCGAAAGAAACGGCTCATAAGGGTGCTTGGCACCACACCCAGTTGGCGGGCGAGGGTGCGCACAGTGGTGGGAGTGGACCGCACGCTGAGAATGAGCCTGAAGAAGCGCAGGCAGTCTGGTGTCGCTCCGGCTAGATCCCGCGCCACGCTCTCGAACACCATCTGGTTAAATGGATCGTCGCGGTCGCGGCCAAGGACCTCACGCAGGGCGTGCCAGCCACCGGGGCCACGAACGTCCACCAGATGCTCAACGCCGCTTCGCCCGAGTGTCAGCACTGCCTGTGGAGTGCCGCGCTCCAGTTGAGTGAGCAGTGCCACTGCCGGCACGCGCGGGAACTCCCGTACCATCATCGCCATCCGTTCGGCGTCCCGCTCAGTGCATCTTGAGACCGACACGAGCACAGCCGTCGCACGCCGCGAACGCAGGTCGCGCAGCACGTCGTCAACGCTGTCGCGGTGCAGTGTGTAGTACAGTCCGAGGCCGGCGGCATCGACGCGGGTGCGCTCGTCGGGCGTGAGCATGGTAACCACCGGCGTGGCTGACGGCGCGTTGGGTCGTGGCGGCATGTGGCACCTCGTGTGGCAGTTCCAGGGGCATCGCGCGGCGGCGGGGGGCGGCCGGCGATCGTCGGGCGACGGCTTGTTGCCTGTCCGACGGATGCGATTGTGGCACGTCGTGGTCAGCCGGCGGTCATGTCGGCCATCCTCGCGCTTGTCTGCATTCACGACGGCCGTCAGCGTGCCGCGGGCTATTGCGCCCGTCCGCCGCACCGCGCGCCGCCGCCGGCCCGACCGCGCAAGACAGCGAACTCGACGGTCACGCCTTGCGTGGAGGCGGGCGCGCCCCCATTCTCCGCGCCAGTGGTGTTCCGCGCCGGCGCCGGCGCCCATCGGCCGCTTCGCCTACTCAATTGTGACTCCGCTCGCTTCCTACCTCTCCGATTTCTTTGCCCGTGACGCCGTTGACCTCGGTGCGCACTGGCAGGCCCGCGCCCGCTCGGCCGTTCCACTCGCAGTGGATCAGCCGGACCTTGCCGAGACGGCGCTCGCCGCGCGGCTGGTAGCCGCTATTGCCGCAGCGCTGCCCGAGGAGGGCGTGTGGCAGGACGATGTGATGCGCGCCGGTTGGGAACTCGGCGCCGCAGCTCAGGCAAGCGGTTTCACCGCCGACGGCCTGCTCACCGAACTGGAACTGCTCACGGCGATCCTGCTCTACGCGGCCGAGCGCCACGTAGACGCGCTGGACGTTCCGCGGGACGTCGCGACGACGCCGCCGACGGAGACATTCGCCGTCATTCGACGTCTGCACGAGGCGGTCTCGCTTCTGACTCTCGCTGCCACACGCGGACATACCCAGCGCCGGCAGGAGGAAGCCAAAACTCACTTCCGCAGCCTGCGTCACGACCTGCGTAACCCGATCGGCACCATCCAGAGCGCTGCCGCGCTGATGCAGGACGAATCCCTGCCGGCGGAGCAGCGGTCCAGCGCGCGCTACGCCGACATGGTGTCGCGGAACGCGCAGTCGCTGGAGGAGCTGATCGCTCGCGAACTCACGGACAGTTCGCCGTCCGGTGCTACTCCGGGCACTCCTCGAGTCTCGCTACGCGACCTGGCTCTCGCGGTCCGTCGCGCCGTGCGCGCCGAGGCCGAGCGCGCCGAGTGCCGCGTTGAGCTGGAAGATGGCTTCGAAGAGGTGAGCGCCACCGCCGGCTCTCTGGAGCTGACGCTGCGCTCGCTCCTCTCGGCCACCATCTCCGCTCTTCCCATCGGTAGCGCGGCCCAGTTGGCGGGTACGCCGGCTCCTTCTGGTCGGGCGCGAGTTGCGATCCTTACCCAGCCGCCGTTGAGCGACCCGGAACAGGTAGCAGCCGCTGCCCGTTCGATCGCCGATTGCACCGGAGCAACGGTGGGCGCTGAGGCCGATGGTTGGGTGTGGGCCGAGGTGGCTCAGGGGTGACGTCAGGGGGCCCGGCACGCCGGTGATGGATGCTGGGGAAGAGTTTTGCAAACCTCCCCTTTACGGTCCCGGCGCGGCGCGCCGGAGCCGCCTAATCCATCTGGGCTACTATCTCGGTCGCAGTGGTCAGCGCCATGACCGGGAGGCCCGCTGCCTCGATTGTCTCCCGGCCGCCTTCCTCGCGGTCCACGAGAGCGAGAACGCCAACGATAATCCCACCGGCGGCGCGAACAGATTCCACAGCGCGAAGCGCCGAGCCGCCAGTGGTTATGACGTCCTCCACTATGACCACCCGGTCGCCCTCGCGGAACGGGCCTTCTACCACGCGTCCTGCCCCGTGCGACTTGGCCTCCTTGCGCACCGTGAACGCGCGCATTGGACGGCCGGCAAGAGCACTAGCGTAAGCGATGGCGTAGCTGACCGGATCGGCGCCGAGGGTGAGCCCGCCTACAGCGTCGGGGTCCCAGCCGGCCGCGTCCAGCACCGCAAGCGCTGTCGGACCTATGAGCGCCAGGCCGTCGGGGCTCATGGTTGTCAGGCGCGCGTCGATGTAGAGCGTGCTCTGACGGCCCGACGCGAGAGTGAACTGTCCGCGCCGCGCCGAGCGCTCGGCCAGGATGGCGACCAGCCGGTCGTGCGGATCGCCGGCGGTGACGTTGGATGTGGAGGAGTGGCTCATGGAGGCGCACGATAGACAGTTCGGTCCAGCCAGCGCAAGCGCCAGATAATGCGTGCTGCCGTTAACTGGCTTGCGTCCGGATGAAATCTGCGGTAGCTCCACGCATCATTCACGCGTTTCCCCTCACGCGTCTTTCAAATTGCGTCTGTCGATTCGCCCATCCACGCTCGCCCTTCTCACGGCGTCAGCGTTTGTATTCATCGGCCTCTACGTTGCTGAGCGGTCGCTGTCCCACTCGGAGCGCGCCAACATTCAGGCGGACGCGCAGGAGTCGGCGGAGGTCGTAAGCTCCTACCTCTCCGTCCGAGAAGAGGGATTGCAGGCGCTCCACGCTTTCTATATCGACGAGAGCCTTCCGCCAGACAGCGTTCACTTCGCAAGGTTGATGGACGCGCTCTATGGAGTCGGCCAGGAGCTCCGCAGCATATGGCTCACCGACTCCGCTGGAGTCGTGGTGCGGCAGCACTATTACGGCGAGGCCAACACGGACTTCATCATCGGACTTGATGTCGACACCGTGAGCTACCTGTCTATCGGCGTCGCGGCGGCGACAGCCAGGGAGTCGCGCCAACCGAGCATATCCATGTCCGGGGAACTATTCGGCGGGGACAGCGGTGCCATCATTTTCGACCCACTGGTGGTGGATGGAGTATTCCGGGGTCATGCCGGCGGAATCGTGACGACGGCTCAGCTTCGGGAGCTGTTTTCCGGCCGTTCCGTGCCGCCTCGTCGTCTAAGCCTGGCTATTGTCGCGGACTCGCTGAACAAGGACACTATCGTCACGATCTCCGCCACGGGGGTGGATGTCGCCGCGACCAGGGTTGCCATGGCCCCAATCGAGCTACCGGGTGGCGAACGATGGTGGATAGCCCATCGCTACGTCGCCCGCTCACCGGTGCGAGTACAGCTGTGGGCAGTGGCGCTGGCCGCATTGGGCGCGCTGGCGCTGGGTGCCTGGCACGAGCGGCGGCAGACACGCCGAATAGCTGATCGCTCCAGGGAGCTGGAGCTCCTGTCGCAGGAATTACTGCGATCCAACCGGGCGAAGAGCGAGTTCCTGGCCAACGTCTCGCATGAGCTGCGGACGCCGCTCAACGCCGTCGTCGGCTTTACCGAACTGCTGCGCGATGGCGTGTACGGTGAGTTGACCCCACGGCAATCCGGGCCGGTGGGGCGGATCGAAGCGTCGGCCTCTCACCTGCGCGAACTCGTGGATCAGGTTCTGGATCTGGCGAAGATCGCCGCCGGTCGGCTGGAAGTGAACGCTGAGATGGTGGAGCTCCGCCAGTTCGTGCTCGACGTGGCCAGCGAGATCGAGCCGCTGTTGACGGAGAAGAGCCTCGGCTTCTCGCTGGATATGGGCGCCGGAACTCCGCGGTTGGCAACGGACCCGTCCTCTCTCCGCCAGATACTTCTCAACCTGCTGGCGAACGCTGCCAACTTCACCGAGCACGGCAGTGTAACGGTGCGCACCCGGGTCATCGACTCCCCCGGTCCGGGCGTCGCCGCCGGCCTCATGGTAGCTGCTGGAGCCCTGGGGGCCATCAGTGCGAAGACAACGTTGACCTCCGCAATGGGGCCCTCGCGCAATCGCACCAGCGAGCCCGGGATATCATGGGTGACCATTCAGGTGTGCGATACCGGGCCTGGCATCGCGCACCGTGATCAGGAGCGCATCTTCGACGAGTTCGAGCAGGTGAATGCCGGCTCGCGTGGTGGCGCGGAGAGGCGAGGAACTGGTCTGGGGCTCTCCATCTCCCGCCGGCTGGCCCAACTGCTGGGCGGCGACCTGACGGTGGAGAGCGAGTTGGGCCGGGGAAGTACATTCACCGTCTGGCTGCCGATCCGGTGAGCGTGCGGCTGCCTAGCTGCCGAAGAGCTTTTTGACGCGCGAGAACAAACCCTTGCTCGCCGCCTCAGCGCCGTCGGCAGCAAGCACGGTGCCGAGTTCGCGGGCGAATGTTTCGACGTCGACGAAGCGCTCCGAAGGCTGACGAGCCAGGGCGCGCATGATCGTATGCTCTACCGGGTCCCCGTACTGCAACCCCTGCTTGGCCCGGTTGAGCGGCATGGGCGGCTGGGAGAGAAGCTGGGAGAACATCTCGCGCGGTGACTTGGCGGTGTACGGCAGCATGCCTGTGAGCAGACAGTAGGCGATCGTCGCCAAGCTGTACTGGTCGGCTGCTTCCGTCACCAATTCGCCGGAGAGTGCTTCCGGTGCCACATACATCAGCGTGCCCACAAAGAAGCCGGCTCGGGTGAGCCGCTCATCGGGCGCCGTGTCGGTGGCAGCGGCGATGCCGAAGTCGAGCAACTTGATGTTGTGGGTGAGCGGGTCGTACATCAGGTTGTCCGGCTTCAGGTCCCGATGGACAATTCCCGCCTCGTGCACGGCATGGACGGCGTCGGCCACCTGCTGGACGATTCGCGCGACATCCTCGCGGGGGAGCGGCGCGTTACGGCGCATGTAGCGTTCGAGAATCTCGCCGCTGGCCCATTCGGTAGCGAGATAGCGCAGCCCGCTGTCCACCTCGCCTACTTCAATCGTCCGTACCACGTTCGGGTGCTGGACCCGTTCGCCCAACTCGGCCTCGCGCAGGAAGCGGGCGACGGCTGTGCGGTCGTGGCGTAGGCGCTCCTTCAGCACCTTTACGGCGACCACTCCGTGCTGCGGATGGTCGGCCCGGAAGACGATTGATGTTCCACCCTCGCCAATCTGCTCGAGGAGGGTGTAACCGGCCAGCTTCGAGCCGACGAGGGATGAGTAAGGAGACACGCGGCGAACCTAATGCGGAATGAGGGGGGCTGGCAAGCAGCGGGACGCCGACGCCACTATAAGAAGCGAACAGCGAACTGTACATCCTGCGTCAATCGCCATCCCGGTATCTACTCGGTTCCATGTCCATCCTGACCGGTCTCCGTGGCTGAGCATTCGGTGACCTCGGACGGCGCGCCAACCGTCCTTGCCCTGCGCCATGAACTGGCGCGGAAGGCACTACACGTGACTGCCGCAGTAGCACCGCTGGCATACGCGGCCGGTCTGGACCGACGAATTCTTCTCCTCCTCCTGTGCCTGCTTGGCGCGGTAGCAGTTGTGGTGGAACTGGCGCGTCGACGGGTGCCGCGGATGCGGCTGCTCTTCAGGCGTGCGACCGGGCCTCTGCTCCGTCACCGTGAGCGCGAGGGGTGGTCAGGGGCAACGTGGATGCTGCTGGCGTTCATAGCGGTGGTCGCGATCGCTCCGCGCGGAGCGGCGATCGCCGCGATGTGGGCCGTATCGGTAGGCGACGCGGCGGCGGCGGTAGTGGGGCGAACGCTGGCCCATAGGCGTGAGGTGAGAGCGGTAGCACGCGGTGAGACGTTCACGCCGAGGGCGCGAAAGTCGGTCGCCGGGAGCGCGGCCTGCTTCGTAGCGACGCTCCTGGGTGCCGTCTGGTTGGCCGGGCTGGGACCCGCGGTGAGCGTTGCCGCGGCTCTGGCGGCGACCCTGGCAGAGTGGCCGCGGGTGCCGCTGGACGACAACCTGCGGGTGGCTGGAGCGGTGGCCGGCGTGGTCGTGCTCTTTAATTTCCTTATCGCATCCTGACATGCGACACCCCTCTTGTGGCAGTCTCGCAACGGGTTACGCCAACTCCAGCTATTGACAACCGGGCTCGGCTTTCCTAAATAGGGCGCGCAAACCAGGTAGGTTTGCCCCGCACCACTGCGCACCGTTGCCGCGTGAACATCACGCACTATCGGTCGCGCGTGCAGGCACGGTAAACCTTGCTGTTCCGTTGGAGGCAGCTCGCATGGCCACAGGTAAAGTGAAGTGGTTCAATGACGCCAAGGGTTACGGATTCATTGAACAGGATGGCGGTGAGGACGTCTTCGTCCATTTCTCCGCGATTCAGATGGAGGGTTTCAAGACCCTCATCGAGGGGCAGATGGTGGAGTTCGAGATCGAGGCCGGAGACAAGGGACTCCACGCCGCCAACGTGCAGGCTGTGGCCTGAGCTTCTGTTCCATTTCAAAAGCAGCAGGCGGTAAGCAGTGCGCGACAGCCCGTTCCTTACTCAAGGAACGGGCTGTCGCGCTATATGTGGCTACTCCCTTCAGTCTCCGCGTGCCATCTTCAGGGGCGTCCTTCATTCCCGCTCTCCCCGCCGCTGATGCCGCCACCGTCAGGCTCACGACTATTTCTGGTAGATGGCTACGCGCTCATCTACCGCGCGTTCTTCGCCCTCATCTCGCGTCCGCTGACGACCAGTCGCGGCGAGAATACATCGGCTGTCTGGGGAATCGCGAATTTCCTCCAACGGATGCTGGCCAAGCATCAGCCTGACTACCTGGGCTGGGTGCACGACTCCGGCCTCTCCTTCCGCCACGAGACCTACCCGGAGTACAAGGCGACCCGGGAGAAGCTGACCGACGAGTTGCAGGCGGACTTCGACCGCGGCATGGAACGCATCGTCGAACTCCTCGCCGCCTACGATATCCCGGTTATCTCCCTGCCCGGTTACGAAGCGGACGACGTTATCGGAACGCTGGCTCGGCAGGGCGCGGCAGCCGGCCTGGACGTGGTAGTGGTGAGCGGCGACAAGGACTTCCAGCAACTGGTGGGGCCACATGTGTGGCTGCTAAATCCGGGGCGCGGCGGGCCGGCGAGCGTGGAGGAGCAGTGGGTGGGGATGGAGAACGCGAGCGAGCGATTGGGCGTGCCGCCCGACCGCGTGACCGACTACCTCGCACTCGTCGGTGACAGCTCGGACAACGTGCCGGGTGTAAAGGGGATCGGCGACAAGACCGCCCGGGCGCTGGTGGCCGAATACGGCTCGTTGGACGAGATCCTGGCGAACGCGTCGGAGATCAAGGGCAAGCGGCCCCGTGAGGCGCTGCTCGAGCATGGCGATTTGGCCCGACTGTCGAAGGATCTGGTGACGATCCGGCTCGACCTACCGATCGAACTGAACCTCGAACGGATGTCGCTCACCACGCCGCATTGGGGTCAGCTACGTGACCTGTTCGTGGAACTGGAGTTCCACACGCTGGCTCGCGAGATGGGTGCGCGCGCGGACTCCGAGCCGACGGGTGAGAGTCCGGCTGAGGGGAGCCGCCCAGAGGTAGCCGACAGTGCCACAGTGCCGGATGTGAAGTACGAAACGGTGGACACGATCGAGGCCATGGAGCGCCTGGTGGCGCGGGCGAGAAAAAGCCGACATGTCGCCGTCGATACTGAGGTGGTCATCGATTCCGATAGCCCGTCGAAGATCGATCCGTTGAGGTCGACGTTGGTGGGGATATCGATCGCCCTGGCGCCGGGCGAGGCGTACTACCTGCCGCTGGCCCATCGATCTCAACAGGTGGCGCAGGGCGAGCTCCTGTTCAGTGGCCGCGACGTCGTAGATGGATTGACGGCGGGCGGTGCGGCGCGGGCGAAAGCTGCGAGCGGGAACGATCTGGTGGTGGACGATTCGCCGGACGGCGCGATTGTCAGTTCGGGGGGGCCCCCCGCGTCCCACGCATCTGCAGACTCCGCCGGAAGCGACGAAGACGCCGTGCCCGCCGGCGACTCCCCGAGCTCAGACTCTGACGCTACCGACCGCGAGCCCACGAACGCTGCAGAGGCCGACGCCGACCCCACGTCCTCTCCTAGCGAATCGGCTCCCGCGACCGCCCGCAAGCGCTCGCGCGGAGCCGCCACGGCCGCCACACCCACGAGCATCGCCGGCCGAATGCTGGCCGAGAAGCACTGGCCGGTGAAGAACCTGCCGCCGCTGGACGACCCGGCAATGGCGCCCCTGCGCGATCTGTTGGCCGACGACGCAGTGGGGAAGACACTACAGAACGCCAAGTTCGACCTGCTCGTCCTGCGTCGCGCCGGCCTCCAGCTCGGCGGCCTGGAGTTCGATACCATGCTCGCCAGCTACGTGCTCGACCCCGGGCGCCGTTCCCACGGCCTCGACATGCTCGCCCTCGAGATGCTGCAGTACAGCATGACGAGCTACGATGACCTCTGCGGCAAGGGCAAGTCGCAGCTCGGCTTCGACGAGGTGCCGATCGAGGCGGCGCGCATGTACGCGTGCGAGGATGCCGATATCACCCTGCGGTTGCGTCAGCTCTTTGAGCCTCAGCTCGAGGAGCAGAAGTTGATGCCGCTCTTCCGCGAGATCGAGATGCCGCTCGTCTCCGTGCTTGCCGATATGGAATTGGCCGGCGTGGCGATTGACGTGCCCTGGTTCCACTCATTGAAGACACGCTTCCGCGCCGAGCGCGAGCGGGTGGAGTTGGAGATTTACGAGGTCGCTGGCGAGGAGTTCAACATCAACTCCAACCCGCAACTGCGGGTGATCCTGTTCGAGAAGCTCGGCCTCCCGTCACGCAAACGCACCGCCACCGGGCCCAGTACTGACGCCAGCGTGCTCCAGGAACTTGCCGACGAGGGGTACGAGATCCCTGAACTGCTCATGGAGTACCGCGAGCTGTTCAAGTTGGAGGGCACCTACCTGGACGCATTGCCGGCGCTCGTGGATCCGCAGACCGGGCGCATCCACACATCGTTCAATCAGACCGTGGCGAGCACCGGGCGACTCTCATCGAGCGATCCAAATCTCCAGAATATTCCCATCCGTCGCGAACTCGGGCGCGACATTCGCCGCGGCTTTGTACCGCGCAAGGACTGGCTCTTCCTGGCCGCCGACTATTCGCAGATCGAACTGCGGCTACTAGCTCACCTGTCTCATGACCCGGCGTTCGTCAGCGCCTTCAAGGCCGGCGGCGACATCCATCGCCAGACCGCTTCCATCATCTTCGGCGTGCCGCTGGACATGGTGACGTCGGAGATGCGAGCGCGGGCCAAGACGATCAACTTCGCGACCATCTATGGCCAGGGCGCGCACGCGCTATCGCGGCAACTGAAGATCAGCAATGCTGAGGCGCGTGAGTTCATCAGCACCTACTTCGAGCGCTTCCAGGGAGTAAAGGGATACCTCGATTCGCGAGTCGAGTACGCCCGTGAGCATGGCTACGTGCAGACCATCTTCGGTCGGCGTCGCTACATCCCGGAGCTCAAGGAGCGCAATCGCAACATCCAGGCATTCGGCGAGCGCACCGCCGCCAACTCTCCCATCCAGGGCTCGGCGGCCGATCTCATCAAGGTCGCCATGATCCGCATCGCTGATGCGTTGCGGGAGCGTGAACTGGAGAGCCGCATGTTGCTCCAGGTGCACGACGAACTGGTGTTCGAAGTACCGCCGTCGGAGATGGACGAATTGCGCGATCTCGTGATTAAGGAGATGGAGGGAGCGGCCGAACTGTCGGTACCGCTGGTGGTGGACGTGGGAGTGGGTGTGAACTGGCTGGAGACCAAGTTCGGTTGACCAGCCGCGGCAGTTGCAGAGTGCACGGATCGGCGCCATTCACAACGCCGCCGGGCCCCGTCGCGGCTCATACTGAGTCTTACATGGGATGTGTCAAACCGTTGCTGTCGCTGGGATTACTCGTCGTGAAAGAGCGCTGGCGCCGCAGTTGCCCTGATCAGTGTCGTGTCGTCAGTTCGCGCTTCTCTTCCCGTCCGCTCACGCTGCGGTCAATTCTCCGGTTGCTCCCGGACCCACCCGGTGTTTCCGATGCCCCCATCGACATTTCCAACACTCCCACGCGTGGTCCATTTGCGGTCTGCCAGGACCATTTATCGCTGGCCGCCTTGCCAATGCATCACGAGACGCGGCTTCACAATGATCGAACTCGTCGTCGTCGTCGTCATTCTCGCCTTGCTCGCCGCCTTCGCCATGCCGCGCCTGAGCGGTACGCGCGGACGTGCCTTCACCGCCACGCTCCAGTCGGACCTGCGCAATCTGGCCGTGGCCGAGGAGGCCTATTACTACCAGAACGGCTCATATACCCAGGATATGACGCGGTTGCTCGTGACCGCGAGCAATGGTGTGTCGGTGAACATCAGCGCGGCCGACTCCATGGGCTGGGGTGCCACGGCGGCGCATCCGTCGGCGGACCGCGACGTCTGTGCCATCTTCTACGGCTCACCGACCAGCCAGCCGGCGCCGGCGACCAGCGAGGGTACGATCGCCTGTCAGTGAGCGTCCATCCTTACGCTGTGCTCGTTCATGAGCGGCCGTCCAGTGGGTGCCAGGAGTCGGCACAGACAGGCGGAGCAGCGACGTGGATGACATGACGGACGATGTCCCCGAATTCCGCGAGTTCGAGAGTCGCCGTGACGGCATGCTCCACGCCATGAACGGCGGGCTCTGGCTGCATCGGCACATCTGGTTTGGCGCGCCGATGGCGCACCTCGTCAGCACCGATCGCGAACTACTGCTCCGCTACGGACGAGCCGTCGGTCTTCCCGCCTCGCGCCTACAGCACAAGCCGCTCAAGGATCCGCGAACGGGAGTGCGCACGGAAGCCTGGCACTGGGACCTGATAGGGGCGTTCCTGCCGAAACGCGCCGACGACTGATGGCGGTAAGGATGGTGATGCGCTGTCGGCCAATGCTAGGCAGCGGCAGCCTCTGCTTCGACAGTTAGATGAGTGTGCAGTCGCTCAGCGGCCATCAGCGGATCACGCACCCGCCGGACGCGTCGCCCGTTCCGTCGCCCGCGCCACCCGCTGCCCCTCCTCCACGTCCACCATCGCCAGCAGCGCCGCGCCCACCACGAAGAAGAAGATCACCGACAGGATCGCCGCCCTGCTCGATCCGGTGAAGGCGATGGTGAGACTGAAGAACAGCGGCCCGAAGATGCTCGCGAACTTCTCGAAGACGCTGTAGAAGCCGAAGAACTCACCCGACTTGTGCGGCGGCACCATGCTCGCGAACATCGACCGGCTGAGCGCCTGCGTGCCGCCCTGCACCATCCCCACCAACAGCGCCAGCATGAGGAAGTGAGTGGCAGTGCGCATGAAGTAGCCGAGCACGCTGATCCCGGTGTAGACAAGCAGCCCGAGGAAGATCGCGCGCTTCGCGCCGATCCATCCGGCCAGCGCGCCAAAGAGAAACGCGAACGGCACGCCCACGAACTGCACGATGAGTATCGCGCCGATCAACGCCGCGGTATCTATCCCGATCTCGGCGCCGTACGCAGCCGCCATCTTGATGATGGTCTGGATGCCGTCGTTGTAGATCATGAACGCCAGCAGCATCAGGAAGGCCTGCTTATAGCCGCGCAACTCGCGCACTGTCTCGCCGAGTCGAGTGAAGGCCATGCGCACGGTGGCGGCGCCCGGAACCTCGTCGGTCTCCAGTCGGCGCACTGGCTCCCGCACTCGCATGAACAGTGGGATGGAGAAGGCCACCCACCATATGGCCACGGACACGAACGCCAGCCGCGTTGGCAGCGTGGCCTGCTCAGGCGTGAGTCCCGGTCCGCTGGGCAGCCCGAACCATTGCGGCTGTTGGATCCACGCCAGGTTGAGGGCCAGCAAAAGTCCCCCGCCCAGATAGCCGAGCGCGTAACCGCCGGTGCTCACCCGATCCAACTCTTCGGTCTTCGCGATGTGAGGCAGCAGAGACTCGTAGAATGTGAGGCTGGCGGTAGAGCCAATGAGGGCTAACAGGTAGGTAACGACCGCCAGCGTCAGGTCGCCTCGTTGGATGAAGAACATCCCACCCAGCCCGATCACGCCCACGAGCATGAAGACGGCAGTGAATCGCTTCTTCGCCGCGGCGTAGTCGGCCATCGCGCCGAGCAACGGGGCCAGCACGGCGACGAGGATCGCGCCCACCGTGTTGACGTTACTCCACGCCTGCAGGCCGGCGTTCGGCCCGCGGCCGGCGGCGGCCACGCTGGTGAAGTAGATCTGGAATACCGACGCCAGAATCACGGCCTGCATGCCGCTTATCGCCCAATCGTAAAGCGCCCACGCGCGTAACTCCGGCCGGTCAAGGCCGAGCCTGGCAAGCACGCCGCCATCGCCGCTTCGTTGACGGCCACGACTCCCGTCGGCCAGATTGTCTTCGATGCCACCACTCATGCGTTGCTCCTCGCTCGCCGCGCGCGACCGCGCTGGCGTCGTCTCCGGTTGGGTACCCGGCCGCGTGCGCGACATCGCCCGGCGCGCGACGATAGCACTGTCACGTGCCGTGATGCTGTTCGGACTGACATCGCCGTTCGCTGGGTGCGGTACCGACCAGCCGGCGCGCGTCAACGATACAGCCGTGGTGGTGTCACCGGCAGAGCCACCGCCGGTGACCGCGCCGATGCCTGTCTCCATGCACGGCTGGCGCACCGCCGAGGCCGGCCGACTACTGGTGGTACCGTCCGGTGGTTCGGCACTCCGCGCCCAGCTCGTCTTCCCACAGTTCACCGACAGCACCCTCACTCCGTCCGCCGGCTTCGACATCGCCAGCGCCGAGGGGATGGAGGTGGATCTGTTCAGCACCTCGGGACTGGTTGGCAGGGCGACGCTGAACGCGCCCACCCCGGGTGTCCCCTCTCACTCCTCGCGCGCCGGCGACAGCCCCGTCACTGCCGACGCGACTAGTTGCGCTGTCTGGCCACAGGCGCGAGTCGTACCGTCCACGGAACCGGTGACGCCCTGGTCAGTGGCCTTTGCCGCCGGCCGCGCACTGCCCATCCCACTTGACTCCATCGGTGGCTTGTCGTCCGCGGACTCGGGGCAGTTAGCGGTACAGGTAGCCCGCGTGGCTTCCACGCTCCCACAGGACTCGACGTCGATGTTCCGTGGCCTCCCCTTCGTCGTCCGCAATGCTCGCTTATTCTCGCCGGTTCCCGGCGTACAGGCAGTGGTAGCCACTGTCACACGCCGGGTGAGTCAGGAGGCGAACCAGCGGACGGAACAGCTCTTCCTCATCGCCGAGCGCGCCGCCGACCGGCCGCGCAGCGTCTACGTTCTGGCTTATAGCGAGCGAGTAGAGGGCGATGAGGAGACAATGGAGTTGATCGACGTCCTGGCCGCCGTTCGCCTCGGCCAGTCTGATCAGCCGACGATCGTGATCGGTCGAGATTACGGCGACGGGAATTCATTTGCCCTTATCGAACGCACGAGCGCGGGGCGCTGGCGGGTGCAGTGGAGCAGCGCGTACAGCGGATGCTGAGGAGACGGCTACTCTGGGCAGATGACCGAGCGCTTCCACTTCCGCTCCTTATCAACGAGCCGTTCGCTTCAAGAGGGAGACGTTGAGGCTGACACCGCCCTCCCGTTCGTGACGATCTCGCTTCAACGAGCCGTTCGTTTCAAGAGAGAGGCGTCGCGGCTGACACCGTTCTCCCGTGCGTGACGATGTCGCCGATCTTTTGAGGCTGTAACCCTTCGCCCGCCGATCCTTGCTGCTACTCGAGGCCGCCGTTCGCACAGCTACCCCGCTCGCTCTGGCGGCGCTCGGAGAGACGGTGACCGAGCGTAGCGGCGTGATCAACATCGGTCTGGAAGGGTCGATAATAGCAGGTGCCTTTGCCGCGCTGGTTGGTGCCGGTGTGGCCGGGGTCACCGGTGGCTTCGTGGCGGCGGCGCTGGCGGGAACTGCCATGGCTGCTCTCTTTGCCCTGTTCGCGATCGGTCTGCGCACCGACCAGATCATAGTCGGAACAGCCGTGACCCTGGCTGCGCTAGGTCTCACGGGTGCGCTCTACCAGAGCCTCTACGGCGCGGCCGGGGCGGCTCTCACAACGCCCACCATGGGCCCTGTGGCGCTGCCCGGGCTGGCCCGACTGCCGCTGGTGGGTCAGGCGTTCTTCAACCAGCCACTGTCCACCTACATAGTCTATCTGGCGGCGCCGGCAATCTGGGCCTGGCTCTATCGCACGCCTGGCGGGCTGGCGTTGCGGGCAACCGGTGAAAGCGCGACGGCGGCCGCCGCGGCCGGTGTGCGGCCGGCCCGTGTCCGTACGGCAGCGACTCTCTTTGGCGGCGCGATGGGTGGGCTGGCCGGTGGCACCCTTGTGCTCGCCCAGGCTGGGACCTTCACCGAGGGAATGTCCGCCGGCCGCGGCTTTATCGCCATCGCGATCGTCGTGCTGGGCCGCTGGCATCCGTTGGGTGTGGCCCTGGCCGCCCTCCTGTTTGGCGCGGCAAGCGCGCTCCAGTTCCTCTTTCAGGCCATGGATTGGGACGTTCCCTACCAGCTCTTCCTGGCGTTCCCCTATGTTCTCACTCTGATACTACTGGCCGGCGCTCGCGGTCGTGCCGCAGCACCGGCGGGGTTGGGTCAGCCGTGAGGGCGTGGATGCGACTTTCACGCGTGAGCTCCATCGCGCTGGATCCGGTAGAATCCTCAGGCGAGTAGAGGAAATACGTCGCCGCGGCGCGACCAGATTTAGTGTGGCGTGAGCGCCTCGAGTCGTTGCCTGCCGGCAACACCGAGCCGCGCCTGGTGCAGAGTCAAGTTCAGGTATTGGTGCAACTTTCCCCTCTACAACTGACTGACACCATGCTCACGCTGGTTGTATGCGGTTTGGTCGCACGCATGACGTCGGTGTCGCCTGGCGCCGCGGTTGTAGCCGGACACCATCGACCCCGAAGCTCGGGCACAAAGGGACGTGATTGATGAGAAACGCAAAATGGGCATGGAGTGTCGCCGCCGGCCTGGCGTACCTGTCCGGTTCAATCGCAGGTGCGCAGACGATTGGGTTTGACGACCTGACGTTGAGCAACGGTTCTTC
>CAJDVF010000043.1_pt1 | contig 55600 bp, 41 predicted proteins | sample 7391391 | NCBI WGS metagenome assembly CAJDVF01 (sample SAMEA7055697, study PRJEB34461) | soil metagenome | biome: terrestrial ecosystem; feature: Peninsula; material: soil | place: Antarctica | collected 2016 | reverse complement strand
GCCTTCCACACGATCAAGGGAACGGCGGGATTTATGGGGCTGTCCGATATCTGCGACTTCGCCCACCACGCCGAGTCGTTACTGAGCCGGGTGCGCGACCGGGAAATAGCATTCGAGGGGAACTGCGCCGATCTCTCGCTCCGAGCGACGGATATGCTGGCGACGATGCTGCTGAGCGTTGAGGAAGCGCTGGCTGGTGGCTCTCTGGAGTTGCCCGAAGCGCACGATGCGCTCATGCAGGCGTTGATCGCGCTGGAGCAAGGCGACGTGGCGGGATCGTTGGCCGCGCTCAAAGGTCAAGTGGGGTCAGCAGATAATGGTCCATCGGCGATGTTGGTGGCGTCAGTCGATACGTCGTCGAACGACGCGGACATCCACATTCCCGTGACGGTCACCGCCTCGCAGAACTCCCTGGACGCGTCGGCGGCCGACCGTCGTCAGGGCGACCGTCGCCAGACTGATCGACGACAGGGCGACCGTCGGCAGGATGCTGCCGCCGAACGCTCCGTGCGAGTGCGCACCGATCGCCTGGACCGCCTTATCGACATGGTCGGCGAACTGGTGATCGCGCACGTGATTTGGCCCAGAAGGCCGGCAAGCAGGTGGAGCTGGTCACCGAGGGCGATGACACCGAGATCGATCGCAACATGGTGGACATCGTTGGTGATCCCCTGGTGCACATGGTTCGGAACGCGATTGACCATGGACTGGAGACGCCAGCCGAACGGATTGCTGCGGGCAAGAGTGCCACCGGCACACTTCGCCTGCGCGCCTACCACGCTGGTGCCAACGTCTGTGTGGACCTCGAAGACAATGGACGCGGGCTCAACAGACCGAAGATTCTCGCCCGGGCGCGCGAACGCGGTCTCGTGGCCGCTGACAAGCACGTCTCTGACTCTGAAGCGTTCGACCTGATCTTCGCTCCCGGTTTCTCGACCGCCGATACCGTTACCGACCTGTCCGGCCGCGGTGTCGGTATGGACGTCGTCAAACGCAATGTCGAGTCGTTGCGCGGTCGAATCGAAATCGCCTCGGAAGCAGGGCTCGGGAGCACCTTCTCTATCCGCCTCCCGCTCACCCTGGCAATCACCGACGGCATGCTCGTGCGTGTCGGCCGCGAGCGGTACATAGTTCCGACCACGGCCATTCACATGAGCTTCCGTCCTGAACGATCCACTCTCTCCACTGTCAACGGTCGAGGCGAGGTCGTACTCCTTCGCGACGAGCTGATGCCGATCATTCGGGTCCATCGTCTGTTCGACATTGACGGTGCCGTCGCGGATCCAGCCGAGGGGATCCTCATGATAGTTGGCGACCAGGAGAAACGAACAGCCCTCCTTGTCGATGAACTGCTCGGCCAGCACCAGCTCGTCGTCAAGTCGCTTGGTGGCAACCTTGGCGTGGTTCCGGGTATTTCCGGCGCCGCCATCCTGGGCGACGGCCGCGTGGGGCTCATCCTCGACGTCGTCGGCCTGGTCGCAGTCGCCCGTGCCCGGGGTGGCGACGGCGGCGACCCGGTGCGCAGCGCTGCATGAATCACGACCCATCGCGTCCGAACAACCGCACCCCGATACTCTGGCCTGAACAATGACCGCACCCGTATCCGAGCACACCAACTCCCGCGCTGGCAAGTATCTGACGTTCTTCCTGGACACTGAGGAATACGGCGTCGAGATACTGAAAGTGCAGGAGATCATCGGCATGCTGCCGATAACCCGCGTGCCGCGCACGCCGCACTTCGTGCGGGGTGTCATCAACCTTCGTGGCAAGGTCATCTCCATCGTCGACCTGCGGGCGAAGTTCGGAATGCCCTCCATCGACGCCGTGGAGAGTTGCATCATCGTCGTCCAGTTACAGGGCATGCATCTTGGCGTGCTGGTGGACCGGGTGAGCGAGGTGAAGGCGATCGGTGCGGATGAGATCGCCGATCCGCCTTCGTTCGGCACCGAGGTGGACACCGAATTCCTGCTCGGCATCGCCAAGGGAGCCGGCCGGGTCACTCTGCTGCTCGACATCGATCGCGTGCTTACGGCGGCCGAGGTTCTCGACCTGAATCAGCTGTCGTGACCTCGATCGCTACGTTGGCCGCCAACACGGCGCCCGAGCTGACGGAGGCTGACTTCAGGCGAGTTGCCGAGTTAGCCAAGCAGACCGCCGGTTTGAACCTCCAGCACGGCAAGGAAGGGCTGGTGCGAGCAAGGCTCGCCCGTCGACTCCGAGCGCTCGGTCTGGCGAGCTTTGACGACTATCTGTCGCTCCTATCGAGCGAGAAGTCGCCTGTCGAACTGAAGGAGATGGTGGATGCGCTGACCACCAACAAGACCAGCTTCTTCCGCGAGCCGCAGCACTTCGACTATCTGCGCCAGAAGCTGCTCCCGGCACATGCGGCGGCGGGTACCGCACCGCGTATGTGGAGCGCTGGCTGCTCCAGCGGCGAGGAGCCGGTGACGCTTGCCGTCGTGCTCCATGAGTGCATGCCGGAGGCGCTGCTGCGTCGGTCGCGGATCCTGGCGACGGACATCTCGGCGCGTGTACTCGAGCGTGCAAAGGATGCTCGCTATCCAGCCGAGCAGCTGGCTGAGCTGCCGCGAGACGTCGTACGTCGGCATTTCGTGCCGGCGCCCGGCGGAGCCACCTGGCAGGTAGCTGAGCCGCTTCGTCGGATGATTCACTTCGCTCGGCTGAACCTGATGGGTGAGTGGCCCATGCAGGGTCCGTTCGACGCCGTCTTCTGCCGCAACGTCATGATCTACTTCGATAAACCCACCCAGGGTAGGTTGGTCAGGCGATTCTGGGACCTGCTGTCGCCCGGCGGCCATCTATTTGTCGGACACTCCGAAAGCCTCACGGGACTCGATCACGAGTTCCGCTACGTACAACCCGCCGTGTACGTGAAGGAGGATGCGTAGCAGAAATTGCGACGACGCCAGACACCGGTACTGATGTCCGGTACTATCGTCGGCATGGCCGACATGAAGGTCTCGGCATCAGCCGACGACCGGCTCGTCACGTACGCTCTCGGAAGCTGCCTGGGCATAGCAGTCTATGACCCCGTGGCTCGCGTGGGAGGGCTGTTGCACGTGATGTTGCCACTATCCAGTATCGACCATGCAAAGGGGCAGGAGAACCCGGCCATGTTCGTCGATACTGGTGTGCCTGATCTCTTCCGCGCCTGCTACCGACTGGGTGCGGTCAAGCAGCGCATGATCGTGAGCGTCGCCGGCGGCGCATCGGCTGGGGCGCCGGGCGATCCCGACCAGTTTCAAATAGGCAAGCGAAACATCCTCACCCTTCGCAAGCTGCTCTGGAAGAACGGCCTGTTGATCCAGGCACAGGACGTCGGCGGCTACCAACTCGCTCGTAACATGATACTCAGCATGGCCGACGGCTCGATCACTCTCAAGATAGCCGGCGTCATCACCAAGCTATGAATCGCAACCCTCCATTCCTGCCATGCAATTCAACGTCCTGGTAGTCGACGACAGCGCGGTGATGCGTCAGATGATCCTGCGCACGCTGCGCATGAGCGGCCTCCCGCTCGGCGACCTCCACGAAGCCGCCAACGGTGAGGAGGCACTGGTATGCCTACGCGAAGCATGGGTGGATCTCATGCTACTCGATATCAACATGCCTGTCATGAATGGCGAGGAAGTCATCCAGCATCTTCGTGCCGATCAGGAGACCGCCGACTTGAAGATCATCGTCGTCTCCACCGAGCGCAGTGACGCGCGTATCGAACGGCTGGCCGAGATGGGAGTCGCCTTCGTACACAAGCCCTTCACGCCCGAGACCCTGCGCGACACCATTCTTCAGGTAACCGGCATCTCTCATGAACAGTTTGCAGCTTCAGACGACGCTCTATTCGGCGACGGCCTCGACTTTTGAGGCGCTGGCGCTACTCTGCCCATCGGTGGAGATCGGCAAGGAGCAGCGCCTGATGCCACTTGCCGGAGGTGCGCGCGTGACATTCGACGGTCCATTGCGGGGAATGCTCATCCTCAGCGTCACCGAGGATGTGCTGGATGCGGCGGCTACCAATATGCTCGCTCGCGACGACTCGCCCGCGCTGGTTATGCAGCGCGATGCCATCTGTGAGCTGGCCAACGTCATCTGCGGCAGCCTGCTACCGCAGATTGCCGGCCGCCGCGCCCTGTTCCGTCTCGGCGTCCCGGAATGGATTGACACTGACACATCCAATCTTGGAAATGACGTCGCACCGATGTCGGAGACAAGAGTAGGCCTGGACGAGGGGCGGGCGGAAGTCGCTCTCTATATCGCCAACGCGCGCCTCGCCAGCCGGAACGACTGACGATGATCCGGGTGCTGGTGGTGGATGATTCGGCGCTCGTGCGCCGCATCCTTTCCGAGGAACTCGGGCGAGAGCCGGACATCGAGGTCATCGGGACGGCAACCGACCCGTATATGGCACGGGACCGCATAGTCCGTCTGCGTCCCGACGTGGTGACGCTGGATGTGGAGATGCCAAGAATGGATGGGCTATCCTTTCTGGCAAAGCTGATGAAGCACTTCCCGATACCAGTCGTGGTGGTGAGTTCACTGACGCCGCGTGACAGCGACAACGCGGTACGCGCGCTTGCCTTGGGGGCGGTAGAGGTGGTAGCCAAGCCCGGATCATCGCTCTCCACTCCGGACGTCGGTGGGGAGCTCGCCCGGGCGATTAGGCACGCCGCTTCGGTCCGCGTGCGGGCGCTCAGATCACCTGCTCAGGCCGGCTCTGTGCGTCCGGGCCGCCGGCCGGTGTTGGTCGGTGCCGGTGCGGATGCGGCCATCGCCGAACAAGGCGCGGGCCTCCGCCTGGAGACGACGCACAAAGTACTCGCCATAGGAGCCTCCACCGGCGGTACCCAGGCCATTGAACGGATACTGTGCGCGCTACCCGCCGACGCCCCAGGGACAGTTATCGTGCAGCACATGCCCGAGCACTTCACCGCCGCATTCGCCAAGCGACTCAATCAGATCTGTGCGATGGAGGTGCGTGAGGCTCGCGATCAGGACGCGGTGGTTCCCGGTGTGGCCCTGATAGCGCCCGGCAACAAGCACATGCTCCTCCAGGCGAGCGGTGCTCGCTACCTCGTTCGGGTAAAGGATGGACCGCCAGTGCACCATCATCGCCCGGCGGTGGACGTGCTCTTCCAGAGCGTCGCGAGGGCCGCCGGGCCGAACGCGGTGGGTGTCGTTCTTACTGGTATGGGTGCCGACGGTGCGAAAGGACTGCTGGCCATGCGCGAGGCTGGCGCACGGACATTTGCTCAGGACGAGGAGAGCTCGGTGGTATTCGGAATGCCAAAAGAGGCGATGAGACTGGGCGGGGCGGAAGAGGCGCTGTCATTGGACGACGTCGCTGACCGGATGTTGGGGGCGCTGCACTACCACTAGGGAGCGCGCTTCTGGTTCCGGACGCCGGCGAGCACTTACCGACAGAGGTGCCGGCGGCTACGATCGATGGATGTACGACACTACCACGAATCGTCCCCGGTGCCCGGCCCAATGAAACCTGGGAACCTGTCTTGACGCGCACCGCAGTCACCCGCCTTAAGCGCGCCGATCCGGTCCTCAAACGCGTTATCGAGACAGTCGGCACGTGCCGATTCGTAGCGCGGTCCGACGGTAGCCATTTCGATGCCTTGCTCAGAGCGATCCTCTACCAGCAGCTGTCGGGAAAGGCGGCTGGCACGATCCATCAGCGGATGCGCGCCATCTATGGAAACCGCGATCCGCTTCCCGCAGAGTTGCTCGCCACAGCGGACGAAGTGCTGCGCGCAGCCGGGGTTTCGCGTCAGAAGTTGAGCTATCTTCGCGACCTCGCCGCCCACGTCCACGACGGTCGGCTGCCGCTGGACGAGATCGCGTTGCTTGACGATGAGGATGCCATCGCCGCGCTGATCGGCGTGAAGGGCATCGGCCGCTGGAGTGCGCAGATGTTCCTCATGTTCCGTCTGGGACGGATGGACGTCGTGCCGGAGCTGGACCTCGGGATTCAGAAGGGAATCCAACTTGCCTACGACCTCCCCGAATTGCCGCGGCCGAGTGACGTCCTGCGGATCGCTGAGCCGTGGGCCCCCTATCGTACGGTGGCCAGTTGGTATCTCTGGCGACTGCTCGACTGAACTGCTGTTTCCGCCACCGACTGCGCGCTGCTCAGTCCAGCCGGACGATCACCCCTTCGTCGCCGCCCAGCAGGATTCGCCCCTCTACTCGTGCACCTTCCCGGTCGCGATAGGTGGAACAGGTGATCTCGCCGTTAACCGATGGATGTGCTGGAGCCACGATGGTCGGAGCGTGGCTCAGGTTGAGGGCGACGAGGAAGCGAACGCCATCGTGCTCGCGCAGGTAGCAAACGACGTTGCCCCCAGTGGGTAACGGAGTGTAAGCACCCACCTGCAGCGCCGACTCTCTGCTACGCAGAGCGAGCAGGCTTCGATAAAGCGAGAGCATGGAATGGGGATCATCACGCTCGCGTTCCACGTTGAAGCGCTCATAATCCACTGAGACCGGAAGCCAGCTCTCACCTCTGCTAAAGCCAGCGTTGACGTCCGCGCTCCATTGCATGGGCGTACGCGAAGGGTCTCGGCTCCGACCTACGCCAGGCATGTTGAGCGCCTGCGGATCCCGAATCCCTTCAGGCGGGATCGCCACATCATGCATCGCCAGTTCGTCGCCGTAGTATATGGTGGGCGTGCCACGCAGAGTTAGAAGAAGCATCGCCGCCACGCGAGCCTGGTCGCGTCCGACACGACTCGCTATCCGGGGCTGGTCATGGTTGCCGAGCACCCAGTTGGGCCAACCTTGTGGGGGCAGCGAACCCTCATACTCGCTCACCGCGGCCGCAATGACTTTCGCGTCCCAGGGAAGGGTGATGAGCTGGAAGTTGAATGGTAGATGCACGCCCGAACCATCCTCACCGTAGTACATCATCAGGCGGGAAATGGGCAGGTAGATTTCGCCTATCAGCAGTCGCTGGTCGTAGCGGTCCACGAGGCTGCGCATCTGCGCCACCAGATCGTGGACTTCCGGCTGGTCGGTGGAGAACGACGCCAGCAATTCCTCATAGGGCGGTTCGCCGTTCACATATGCCGGGTTGGGTGGATTGTCGCGCAGCTGCGCGTCCTTGATCATGTGCCATATGACGTCCACGCGGAATCCGTCCACGCCGCGGTCGAGCCAGAAACGCAGGGCGTCAAGCATGGCCTCCTGCACCTCCGGGTTCCGCCAGTTGAGGTCCGGCTGCTCCTTGAGGAATGCGTGATAGTAGTACTGGCCAGTGGTATCGTCCCATTCCCACGCGCTACCTCCGAAGACGCTGCGCCAGTTGTTGGGCGGTCCCCCGCCGGGAGCGGCATCGCTCCAGATATACCAATCCCGTCTGGAGTTATCACGCGACGAGCGGGATTCCACGAACCACGGATGCAGGTCCGATGAATGGTTAGGCACGAAGTCGAGCAGGAGACGCATGCCACGCGCGTGGGTTGCCTCCAATAGCCGGTCGAACTCATCCAACGTGCCGAAGAGTGGATCGACGTCCGTGTAGTTGGCGACATCGTAGCCGAAGTCGGCCATCGGTGATGGATAAATCGGAGAGATCCAGACAGCGTCCACACCCAACCACTGCAGGTAATCCAATCGTTGCTCTATGCCGGTCAGATCGCCCACTCCGTCGTCGTTGGAATCCATGAATGAGCGCGGGTAGATCTGGTAGATCACCCCAGTCTGCCACCACAGATGCTCATTCGGATCGCTAGCCGACGTCGCGACAGTGTCTGGGTTGGCCGTCTCTGGATAACGCTCGGGCAATGTCTGGTGCGTCTCGATCATGATCACGAACTGAATGAGGATGCGCAGTCACGGTTGCTGGTCCAGGATGCGCACGAGCCGTTCCATCTAGCGCGGACGGGGATAGGGAGCAGCGCGGTAGTCGGAACCGGTCACTCAAGGATTATTCTTCAAGATCCCACCTCCACCGGTTCCCGCTTCACAGCATTCCCGCTACTCTCCGATATGACGTCTGACTCACTCCTCGACGGCCATCTCCACCGTCACTGCGGCGGTCGCTACGCTCGCGCCAGCGAGAGTGTCACCATCCGCGTGAGCGGAATGTTGGCAGTGGTCGACCGCACCTTCTTCCGTTGTGATAGGTGCGGCGACGAGCGGCGCACGGTGGAACAGCGGGAACTGGCGGAGCAGGCAGCGGTCGCGGCGATGCGCGATGAGCACGGGTTGCTGAAGCCGAAGGAGATCCGGCAGCGACGCGAGCGGATCGGTATCACTACTGCCCAGTTCGGCGACCTTCTGTTCGGCGTACCTCAAGGAATCGTGGCCGGATGGGAGAAGGGACGTTACCTCCAGAACCCGCAGGTCGACGCGCTGATTCGCAGCCTGGACGATCCCGAGATGCTGGCGTATCGAGCCACTCGAGGCGGCGTGACTTTACCCCAATCGTCGGGTAGCCAGGGCGTGGACAACGGGACGGCAGCGATCGACGGCGATTCGTCTGTCGAGGGACTGGTTGAGGCGGACGCGCTCTCCTCGTCTGGCGAAGCTTAGAAACTCCGGCGGCTCGCGGATTGCCTCAGTCAGATGGGCAATGGTACGCGGCGGCCCAATTCGGGTAGCGGCTCGCTCTTGATGTCTCTCGCCGAGAGCGTCGAATTGGGCTGAATAATGCCTGGCAGGAGCCGCTGACGCGCCCAGTTTCCAGTCCTCCATCCAACATCAATCACGCATCGTGACCACTGACAGAACGCCCGACGCTGGCCGGAACCGCAGCGACGCCTCGCCCCCTGCCGGGGTTGGGCTGCGCATTGCCGTCACCGGCGCCACTGGTTTTCTGGGCTCCGTCCTTGAGCCAGCGTTGGCAACAGCGGGCTACAACGTGGTCCGGATCACGAGGGGCGAGCCGCGACCGGGCAGCACTGACGTGCAGTGGGACCCGTCGAACGGGACGATCAAGTCCGGCGAGCTGGCAGGTGTGCACGGCGTGATCCACCTGGCGGGAGAGAACATCGCCCAACGTTGGACGGATGAGACCAGGCGACGCATCCTCCATAGCCGCACCGACGGCACCGGGCTCATTGCTCGCACCATGGCTTCGCTGGATCAGCCGCCTCCTGTCCTGATCAGCGCGTCGGCCGTCGGCTTCTATGGTCCCCGTGGCGACGAGGAACTGGACGAGCAGAGCGCCCCTGGCAAGGGGTTTCTGGCCGACGTTGTCCAGGCCTGGGAGGCAGCGGCCGACCCCGCCCGCAAGGCCGGTATACGTGTGGTCCATCCGCGGCTGGGCGTACTCCTGGGTGAGGACGGAGGGGTTCTGGAGCGACTGCTGCCACCCTTCCGGCTGGGGTTGGGCGGGCCGATCGGCGACGGCCAGCAGTGGATGAGCTGGGTCGCCCGCAGCGACGTCGTTAGAGCGCTCCTCTTCCTCCTCGATGCCGGGACGCTGGACGGCCCGGTGAACGTGGTGTCGCCCGAACCAGTCCGGAATGATCGCTTCACGTCAGCCCTCGGCCACGCCCTTCACCGACCCACGCTCGGCGTGGTGCCCGCTTTCGCGCTCCGGGCTGTCTATGGCCAGATGGCCGAGGAGACTCTGCTCGCCGGCCAGCGAGTACTGCCGAAGAGGCTTCAGGAGGCCGGTTTCCAGTTCCGCCATCCCGAAATTGAAGAGGCGATAAGGTCTGAGCTCGCCGATGGGTAACCAGGAGTCGTCCCGGGTGCGCTCTACAAGGCTGCGTGAGCTGGCGACGGAGCCGGTGCGCTCGCTTCACCCATCCGGCGCGACGTACTCGTCGTCGTAGCTGCCCGTCCGACCCACGACGGTGCCGTCGCCGCGTGCTTCGATAATCACCCCACCCAGAACGATCGCCGCGCCCAGGTAGCCCAGCGGAGCCAGTCGCTCGCCAAACGCGGCAAAGGCTACCGCGGCGGCTACTACTGGCTCGATGGTGGCAATGACGGCGGCGCGAGTCGCCTCCAGGCGACGCAGCCCCACAGCATAAAGCAGGTAGGCGGCGTACGTCGGCACGACCGCGATGAAGAGAAGCGCGGCCCAGGCGGTCTGGCTCTTGGCGTGAAAGGTGACCAGCGGGAACAGTCCCAAGGCCCCCACGGGAACGGCAACGGCGAGCACGGCGGCGGTCGGGTAAAGGGCGAAGTAGCGTCGCCCGAACAGGTAGTAGAGAGCATAGGATCCGCCGGCAGTAAGGCCCCAGCCCAGAGCCGCCAGCGTGATACGCACGCTACCGCCGCCCGCTGTCGCCACGAGTGCCACCCCGATCACAGTTGCTGCAATCACTATCAGGCGCCGTCGGCTCGGTGCCTCCTTCAGCAATGACCAGGAGAGCAGGGCCACCCACGCCGGCGCGGTGTAGAGGAGCACCGCGGCCAGGGCAGCCCCGCCAGCTTCCACCGCCAGCAGGTACGACGAGTAGAAGACGCTCACGCCGACCAGCCCGAACGCGGCTATCGCCGGTACATCGCGTAGAGCCAGCCGCCACCGTCCCGTGATCAGTGCGTGCACTGCGTAGAGAACGCCGGCAATTGCCGCCCGCCAGAAGGCGATCTCCAGCGGGGCGAGGCCCTCGCGAAGCGCCAACATCGCAACCGGTCCAACCAGGCCCCACAGCGTTGCGGCGGCCAGAATGTACAGCATGGAGACTCCGACCTAGATAGCGCGTCGGGCGTGACGGATCAGAACCGTCATCCCGCTGCCAGGGTCGGATGGCGGCGATGCCAGTCGGTGGCGTTCTGGTAGGAGTTGGCGAGAGCCAGCGGCTTTGCTTCCTCGAACAGGCCGCCCAGGAAGGTTATGGACACCGGCGTGCCATCCGCCCGGAAACCGTTGGGGACGATCACCGCCGGATGACCAGTGAGGTTGGTGGCGAGCAGCTGCGAACTGCCGCCGGTGGGTGTGACGATGACGTCGACAGTGCTCATCAACTCGGCCCACCTGTCCATCGCCATCGCTCGTAGCCGGTTGGCGTTCACGTAATCCACGGCGGGAATGAAACGGGCGGTGCGGAAGCTGTTCGGCCAGGCGTTGGGGCCCTGTTCGGTGAGCAACTTGTCACGCCCTGAGCGGGTCAGTTCGTCGAACGAGGCGGCTGCCTCGGCGTTCAGGATCGGCGACATCGCCTGATATGGCAGGTCTGGAATCGTTACCGGGGTCAACTTCGCGCCGAGGGACCGGAGTACATCGAGGGTTGCCTGATCGGTGACCTTCTGATCGTAGTCGCGTTCGAAGACGCTCTGGAAGTAACCCACTCGAAGCCGCGATGGCGCCACGGTGGCGTCCCAGTTGAAGGGCGCCGCGTGAACACTGCGATCCCGTCCGTCCGGACCCTGGATGGCAGCCAGCACAAGGGCCGCGTCTTCGGCGCTGCGGGCGAGTGGTCCGATTTTGTCCATGCTCCACGACAGCGCCATGGCACCGGTGCGCGGCACCCGTCCAAAGGTGGGCCGGAGCCCGGTAACGCCGCAGCGGGTGGACGGCGACGAGATGGAGCCCAGCGTTTCGGTGCCGATAGCGAAGCCGACGAGGCCCGCTGCGGTAGCCGATGCCGATCCAGCCGACGACCCGCTGGAGCCCTGCTCCGTGTTCCACGGATTGCGGGTACGACCGCCGAACCAGATGTCGCCCATGGCCAGAGCACCCAGCGTCAGCTTGGCCACCAGCACGGCGCCCGCGCTATCCAGCCGCTGGACCACCGTGGCATCCTCGTCGAACGACTGGGTTTTGAACGGCTCGGCGCCCCAGGTCGTTGGATAGCCCTTCACCGCCAGCAGGTCCTTGGCACCCCACGGTATTCCGTGCAGCGGTCCGCGATAGCGGCCGTTGGCCAGTTCGGCATCCATTGCCGCCGCCTGAGCCAGCGCCCGGTCGGTGGTGAGCGTCACCACGCAGTGGAGCAACGGGTCATACCGCTCCAGGCGAGCGAGGTACATGCGAGTGAGCTGCATGGACGTAATCTGACGCGTCCGGATGAGCTCGGCCAACTCCGTCAGCGGACGGAAGGCCAGCTCTTCCAGGTTGGCGGGAACCGCCGGAGCCGTGACCGCGCCCCGCACCGGTTGCCTCTGCTCGCCCCCAACCTGCATACCCGCTGGGACCGGGTTAAAAACCAACGCCGGAGCGACTGCGTTCGGCAGCGAGACAGCGTGCAGTGCCTCGAGCTGCCCCGCCTGGCGACGCAGGCCGTCCACCATCTGCTGGCGCTGCTCGTCGTCGAAGTGGATGCCCGCCAGCTCTTCGGCGCAGGCCACGGTAGCGGCCGAGATGTCGGCTCCATCGGCCAGCTTTGCCCACAACACCCCAGGCAGAAGAGTAGAGCCGAGTCCAAGGCTGCCGCAGAACGTCATGAACGCGCGGCGATCGGTGAGCGAAGGCATCATGCACCGAATGGTAAGGGAAAATGGGACCAGCGAACGTCTAGTTAGCTAGTTTGCGCCGGGTATTGAAACTCCGCAACGTCCAAGCATGGTTAACGAACCAGCCGCTACAGCTCTACTACTGGTCACCTTCGGGGTGCTGCTCGCCACAGCCATCCTGTTCTCACGCGTTTCCGAACGTGTGGGCGTGCCGGTGCTGCTCATCTTCATCATCATCGGTATGCTTGCCGGTAGTGAGGGAGTAGGCGGGATAGTCTTCGAGGATTACGGCTTTGCGTTTCGTGTGGGTACGGTCGCGCTAGCCCTCATCCTCTTTGACGGTGGACTGAACACTCCGGTAGCCGGCCTGCGATCAGTGATGGGCCCAGCGGGAGTCCTGGCGACGGTGGGAGTGATGGGCACGACGGCGCTGGTCGCCGTCGCGGCGCGGTTCCTTGGCTACGCCGCGGCGCCGGCCCTGCTTCTGGGCGCAGTCGTCTCTTCGACCGACGCGGCGGCGGTTTTCGCCGTCCTCCGGGCAAGCGGGATCAACTTGAAGCGCCGCGTCGGCACGACGCTGGAGGTGGAGTCGGGGGCGAACGACCCGATGGCCATGATCCTCACAATTGCCATCACGACAAGCATCGTCGCTGGCGAGGGGATCCCGGCTGCCGGCCCGCTGCTCACCGAGGTCGTGACTCAGTTGGCGATAGGGATGCTGGCCGGGCTGGGCGCGGGATACGGTGGTCGAGCGTTGATCAATCGGTTGCGCCTGCCCGCCGGTGGTCTCTACCCGATCCTCACGATCTCATTCGCCTGCCTCGCCTTTGGCGTCGCGACTCTCGGCGCGGGAAGCGGCTTCCTCGCGGTCTACGTTGCCGGCGCGGTGCTCGGCGACGGTGACCTGCCCTATCGCCGCAGTCTCGTCCGGGTGCACGATGCCGTTGCCTGGCTGGGTCAGGTTGTGATGTTCCTCCTGCTAGGTCTCCTCGTGTCGCCGTCGCGTCTGATAGACGCAGCCTTTCCTGGGCTGATGATCGGACTCTTCCTCGCCTTCATAGCCAGACCGCTGGTGGTGGCGGTGTGCCTCGCACCGTTCCGCTATCCGCTGAAGGAGACGGTGTACGTCGGCTGGGTGGGACTTCGAGGAGCTGTCCCGATCATTCTCGCCAGCTACCCGATCCTGGCCGGCGCGGCGGGCGCCGAGCGGATGTTCGACGTCGTCTTCTTCGTGGTCGTGGTCGGAGCGCTGCTACCCGGCTCCACCGTTTCGTGGGTGACTCGCTGGCTGAAGCTGGAGTCGCGCGAGCCGCCGCCGGCGTCGGCAGTGCTGGAGATTGAATCCATGCGTCCGCTGGAGGGAGAGTTGATGTCGTTTTATATCGACGAGGCCCTTCCGGTGACCGGCGTGGCAATGAGCGAGTTGCCGTTCCCGGAAGGATCGGCGGCGACCCTCATCGTGCGCGGTCAGAAGCTCATCGCGCCGCGGGGTGGGACCGTGCTGCTAAAAGGCGACCATGTCTTCGTTTTCGCGCGGCCGATCGATCTGCCCTTCATCCAGCTGCTGTTCGGTCGTCCGTCCGACTGAGTCCGGAGTGAGTCTCCGCTAAAGGGCGGGAGATTACCTGAAGGCGGGCTGGTGCGTCTTCAGGGCAGTGTATTACAGTCGCGACACCCCTCGCTCCATTCAATGACAGCACCGCCTCGCCAGGCACTCGGCTTCCCTCTCACTTCCTACACACCAGCCGTGGATCGCGTGAGTGCTGTGGGACGCCTGGAACGGGTGGCCGCCAGGCTGCTCGGCGTCCCCGTAGCGCGACTCTGGTTGCGGCTAGATATGGCCCGTCTCGCCGTCGATGGACAAGAGGGACCCGCTCGAGACAAGGTCACGACAACGATGGCTGATCTGGCCACGTCGGCACTCTGCCGTCATGTCGCCGCGGCGGCCGTACCGCTGGCGATAGGTGATCCGGTCGCGCAGATCGCGCCGGAGTACGAAGACGCGGTCGAACTGGAGGCCGACCTGGCCGCGCGAGGCTGGCGCGCTTACCTGGGGGTACCGTTGCTGTCCGAAGACGGCACGGTAATGGGCGTGCTTGCGGTGGCCGACAACATGCCCCGGAACTGGACAGCAGACGACGTGACGGCGCTCGTCGACCTGGCCAGACTGGCGGCCGACGGCTACTCCGCCGGGGGAGGACAGGGGCTTCGCTGGCTGAACGAGGTCGCCCATCGCGAGGCGCAGGTGGCGCGACGAAAGAACGAGGAGCGCCTGTCGCTCATCTTCAACAGCACTTCAGATCTCACCTTCCTTCTCGCCGTGGAGGGTGAGCGGCGCTACCGCTGCGTAGCCGTCAACCAGTCATATCTGGCTATCACAGGCATGCCTGAGGGGAGTGTTGTTGGACGGTGCGTGGAGGATTTTATGACTCCTGACGCGGCCACCCGAACCATTGATCGCTACGCCGCGGCTATCACTGGGGGCGAGCCTGTTCGTTACGAGGAAGGCGTCCAGTTACCCATCGGCACGATAACCGTGGAGACAACACTGACCCCGATATTCGACGACGACGGGACTTGTTGCTATCTGCTCGGTGTCGCCCATGACGTGACCGGCCGACGGGATGCCGAGCGTAGGCTTCAGGATGACAGGGACCTGGCCGATGCCGCTAGGCTCGCGGCCGAACAGGCGAGTAGGGCAAAGACCGTTTTCCTATCACGGATGAGTCACGAGTTGCGCACACCGCTCAACTCCGTGATTGGCTTCGCCAATGTGCTACTGACAAACAGGGGCAAGAGGCTCGACAACCGCGAACTCTCGTACGTGCAGCGGATCGTCACCAATGGCGAGCACCTACTGACGATCATTAGCGACCTGTTGGACATCTCGCGAATAGAGGCCGGGAAGATGCCAGTCACCTTGGCTCCCCTGCCGCTCGGGCCGCTGGTGCGTACCACCGCAGCTAGCTTCGAGGCCCAACTTGTCGGCCGTCCGGTCACGCTCCGTCTGGAACTGCCGGCCAGGATGCAGCGGCTGAACACTGACGCGACAAAGCTGCAACAGGTGCTCATCAACCTCATTGGCAACGCGATCAAGTTCACTGATGGCGGCGCGATCACGGTTCGGGTGGTGACGGATCCGGTCACTACGCGCCCGCTGCGACTGGAGGTCGAGGATACGGGTATCGGCATCCCCGAGCACCGTCAGGCGGCCATCTTCGCGGCCTTCGAGCAGGCCGAAACGGGCACGACTCGCGCCTACGGCGGAACCGGACTCGGGCTGGCCATCTCGCGGTCACTCTGTCACCTGCTCGGCTTCGAGCTCGGCGTACGCAGCGCTCCCGGCGCGGGCGCCACGTTCACCGTGGAGCTGGCTCCCGCTCCGGCAACCACGGCGACCACGTTATCTTGAGTAGTAGCGGGCGGTAGCTCACGCTCCTGCCCCAGTCTCATTCGCGGCCTCCGGGACCGTCATTGCCACGCGCGCCCAGGCCCGCCGCACCGGCCTTCGCTGGCCGCCTCACCGCATTCCGAGCCATGCCTCTCCTAACCTTCGACACGCTCCCGCCCAGCGCACGCGTGTGGGTCTTCGGCAGCCTCCGTCCCCTCGACGACTCCGAAGCTGCCCGTCTGATTGCCGAAACCGATCGCTTTCTCGAGAAGTGGAACGCGCACGGGCACCCGCTGTATAGCGGTCGCGAGTGGCGAGATGATCGCTTCCTGGCGATAGCGGTGGATCAGAGTACCAGCGGAGCCTCTGGCTGTTCGATCGACGGCCTCTACCGCTCGCTGCGGGCGCTGGAGACAGCTCTGGGCACCGAACTTCTTTCCGGCGGCCACATCTTTTATCGCACCCCGAGCGCTGCCGGCGGCGAGGTCAACGCGGTCACGCGTCAGGAGTTTATCGCGCGCGCGGCCGATGGTCAGCTTCGACCTCTCCGTGGAAACGCTAGGTGACTGGCGAGAGCGGTTCGAGACTGTCGCGCGAAACTCCTGGCACGCGCCACTGATTGGCAGGAGCTGAATCAGCGCCTGAGGTCAACATGGTCATGGGGAATACCCGGCCACACCTTCGGTCAGCTATATCAGCCGAGCCAACGATCCAGATGCTCGGCCACGAAGCCGTCGTCGGCCAATTCAGGGTGACGGCGGCACACACGGTCAATGGCCGCCACCTGGCCGGGTGAGAGCCGTTCGCGTGGATCCAGTGTCCAGGTGCCGATCAGTAGCCCCTGTCGTCGCAGGATCTCGTGTATACCCGGAATGCATCCAGCAAATCCGTGAGCGGCGTCGAAGATGGCGCTGTTAGCGTTGGTGAGTGCCGCTGCCCGACGCAGCCATGCGGTGCTCACGCTGTCCCTGTCTCGGGTCTCTCGCAGCTCAGCCAGCCACTCCACGGCGCGACTAGTCCACACCGCCCACTGGCCTAGCAGGCCGCCCACGATGCGTCGCTCTACAGGCCGACCGCCCACTTCGGCGGGGAAGGGTGTGAGCAGGTCGATGAATATGCTGTCGTCGTTGCCGGTGTAGAGCGCCACGTCGTCGCGACCGGCGGCTGTTACCGCACGCATCACGTCCATCGTGGCGTAGCGATCGAATGGCGCGATCTTCACCGCCACCAGACCCGGTAGTTCGGCCAGTTCGCGCCAGAACGCCTCGCTTAGCGGACGCCCGCCCACCGCCGGCTGAAGATAGAACCCAACCAGCGGCAGCACCTCTGACACGGCCCGGCAGTGTTGCACGAGTTGGACGTCGCTCATTCCGCCGAGACCGCCTAGTGAGAGCAGCACCGCGTGATATCCGAGATCAGCGGCGATCGACGTTTCGTGGACTGCCTGATAGGTATCGCCGATTGCGCCGGCAATGAGGGCGAACGGCCTACCGGAAGCGTGAGTCCTGTCGTTCTGCAGGGCATCCTGGCGACCGGTGGCGGGGAGCTCCCTCGCCGTTTCCGCAGCCAGTTCGAGCACCGGTCGATACAGCTCGAAATCGCGGATGGCGAACTGCGTTGTGTGCACGCCGACGGCGATGCCGCCGGCGCCAGCGTCCATGTAGTAGCGCGTGAGTGCCCGCTGCCGGCGCTCATCGAGGGTGCGACGGGCGGTTAGCGCAAGCGGATGCGCCGGGATCACCTGTCCTTCGAGCAGGTGTTGGCGCAGCTTCATCGGGCGTTCCGCGCGCCCAAGCCGAGATCACTCCCGCGCCGCTGATCCACGGCCATCAGAAGAGCCCGTCTCGTACCTCGAAGCTCGTCGGGCGACCCAGCAGGGGCATGCCGCGACGCACCCAGAGAGCCGTCCAGTCCAGAAGGGTACCGACGGGCACGTGAGGTACGCCCAGTTGATCGCGCATTAGAGTGGTGTCGGAGATGAGGGCGTCGGGTGCCTCGCGGCCAGCGATGACCGGCGTGCGGTCGAGCCTTCTACCCAACTCGTGCGCAAGCGCTCGAACAGAGAGCGTTTCCGGACCGGTAACGTTAACCACCAATGGCATTGTCGAAGCTCGGGCGAGCGCGCAAAGGGAAAGGCGATTGGCGTCGCCCTGCCAGATCACGTTTACCGCTCCCATCGTGACGCCAACGGCCTCGCCAGACCACACACGGCGCGCGATGTCGGTAACCACTCCATAGGTGAGCGCGTTGGCGTAGTTCAATCGAATGACAGCCAGTTTTGTGTCGCCGCGGTCAGCCAGATACTCCCACATCCGTTCCCGTCCAAGGCAGGACATCGCATACTCGCCGAGTGGCGCCGGCACTGTTAATTCGTTGGCTCCACTTCCCTGTGTTGGCATGAGCGGGTAGACGTTGCCGGTCGAGAAGACCACTGCGCGAGTGCCGGCGTAGCGTTCCGCGCAGAGCGCTGGGAGGTAGCAGTTCATGGCCCAGGTAAGCGTGGGTTGATCGCGCGTACCGAACTTCTGGCCCGCCATATAAATCACGTTGGCTGCGTCGGGAAGGGCAGCGACGACGCGCCTGTCGGTGAGGTCGGCACGGATAGTCTCGACCCCCGCTTCGCGGAGCGAGCGGAGCCCGGCGGTCCCTTCCGGCGAGCCGCCGAAACGCGAAACTGCGATCACCCGGCGCCTGGATCCAGTGTTGCCCGCTAAGTCGAGGGCGCGCCTCGCCATGATGGACAGGGACGGCCCCATCTTCCCGCCAGCGCCGAGCACGATGATGTCGCCAGGCAGGTCGGCGAGGAGGCGAACCAGAGAGTCATCGGGACGTGAGAGACGTTCCGCCAGCGCTCCCTCGTCGGGCACCGTGTCATCCAACGGCGCTACCCGGTCCACGGGCGGGACGTTCTCTCCGTCATCGATGACAGTCATGGCACGGAAAGGGTCAGCCCAGGTTGAGCGCGGTAGCTGAATCGTCTGCTTGCGGCGGCTCGGAGGTGGGCGGACGGATGCCTAGTTCCCGCTCCAGATGATGTCGCGCGTCGTCGATCAGCCGCCGTACGCGTGCCTTGAGTGCAGGCAGGTCAGTGAGGGTCATTCCGGACGTGACGACAGGTTCCAGGACCTCACAGCGGGCCACCGCGCGCCGGAAGCGGAAAGTGCCCTTCGCCATTGCGTGACGGGTACCGGCCACGGCGATCGGAAGGATGGGAACGCCCGTTTCGATGGCCAGGCGGAAGGCTCCGTCCTTGAACGGCAGCATCTCGCCTCCGCGCGACCGCGTTCCTTCCGGGAAGATCATCACCGAGACGCGCTTTTCGAGGCGGTCGCGGCAGGCGGTAAGCGCGTCGGCGGCGCTGGATCGGTCGCCTCGAGTGAGAGGTATGTCGCCGGCCATGCTCATCATCCAGCCCATCACGGGGATCCGGAAGATCGTGTCCTTCGACAACCACTTCATCTCCCACGGCAGATAACTGATTAGGAAGATGTCGGCGTACGACTCATGATTGGCGACGGCGATGTATGGCCGACGCGGGTCAGTGATACGGAGTCCGCCAGTGGTGAACTTCCAGAACGGGTTGACCTTCAACTGAGCCACGGCGAGCAGTCGGAATGCGCGTCCTGCTGCGTACCGACCCGGGTCGAACGGGGCGGTTACGAGGAAGACCAGTGTCACGGGGACGAAGCCGACCAGAATGATGAGGACCGTGGCGGTCCAGGCCCACGCGTTCAGGAGCAGATATACGGGTTGCATGTGCGTGAGGCAGGATGAGCCAAGCGTTCGGAAACGGAGCGTCAATCGCCGGATCGGCGTTGCGGTGAGCCGCGCCCGAGGCGCGGCCGGCGTCGCACTTGATATCCACCACCTTCAAATGTCGGGCCCGCCTCCGTCGCCGTCGCGCGGGCCCTCAGAAATGGCGTTTCGGGCGTGACGTTTGAGTCGCCCGACCATCGCGTTTAGCCCTACCTCACGGGTGTGTAGCCCGATGCTGGCCATCACGATGGAGACGAAGTCGGCTGGTATTGCCAGCATCACCGACGGCGGGTGATCGTTGACAGCGCTGAAGAGGATGCCCAGGAAAGCGGCGACTGTTGGCGACTGTCGCGCATTTATGTCGGCGTAGAAATGGATCAGCCCATCCCGGACCTCAGGAAAGATATCCACGCGGGTCTGGCACTCAGGAACATTGAAGGCTGTGCGATCGAGGGCAGCCAGCTGTTCCGGGAGAGGTTCCAGTCGCTTGGCGTAGGCAAGCAGTGCCTGCATCTTCTCCTCGCGCCCCATGGCGCGAAATCGTTGCAGGACACGTTCTATTGACGGCGGCAAGGGCGTATCGGCCATACCACTAAGTTAGCCGGTCTGGCTGACTCTGCGTACCTCTAACAGGCGCGCCGACGCGCCCTCCGTCCCTGCCACCGGATACTCCGGGTCGGGTGCGCACCGTTCTTGCGCCCCTGAGGCAACTGGCGCGAGGGACAGACCCGCACGCCAGTTTCTTAACTTCACCTGTGATACTGAGGATACGATCGATGCCTACTCGCAACGCTAGCGCCGTCTGGAAGGGCGGCCTCCGCAGCGGCAAGGGAAGCTTCAAGGCGGAGAGTGGCGCCGTCGGTGGCGATTATTCGTTCGGCTCGCGGTTCGAGTCGGCTGGCGGTTCCAATCCGGAAGAATTGCTCGCTGCCGCCGAGGCAGCCTGCTACAGCATGGCTCTTAGCCTGGGCCTCGAGAAGGCCGGCTTCACGCCCGATAGCGTGGAGACGCATGCGGCCTGCACCATTGAGCAGCAAGGCGACGGCTTCACAATCACGACCATGAAGCTCAAGGTCCGCGCGTCGGTTCCCGGAGTGGACGATGACGCGTTTCAGAAGATCGCCGCCGCTACCAAGGACGGATGCCCCGTTTCCAAGGCGATCAGCGGAAACGTGAAAATCGAACTCGACGCGGCCCTACTCTGACCGCGACACTAGCGGATTGCGGTCCAGCCTTCACCGAGCGCCCGTAACCCGCTACTTGGCGCCTCCATCCGAAACCCCGCCAACGGGCTGGATGGAGGTGTCGAGCCCCGGCGGCTGTTTGTCGTCCGAGACCGTACGCCCTTCCAGTTCTTCCGTCAGCGATGAGTCCATAACCAACCTGCGCACGGGGTAGGCAAAACTGGCGCCTAGCTCTGTAATGCGGTCGTAGAGCTTCAGGTTGATCTGCTGCTGGGCGTTCATGTAAATCGTGTAGTCCTTGTCCGTGACATAATAGACCGTCTCAAATTCGAGGGCGGAATCGCCGAACTTCAGGAAGTGACTTCGATCGAATGAGGCATGCTCGACGCTCTCTATTATGTCCCGAACTGCTTCCGGTACCTTCTCCAGCACCTCGCGTGGTGCGCCGAAGTCCAGGCCGAAGGAGAATACTATCCGCCGCCGCTTCATGTCCCTGTAGTTGCGGATGCGCGACTTTAGCAGGTCTCCGTTGGAGAAGATAAGCCGCTCGCCGGAGATAGACCGTAGACGGGTCGTTTTGAGCCCTATCTCCTCTACCGTTCCTGAATACGTGTCCAGGACAATGAAATCGCCGACGACGAACGGCTTGTCGAGCACGATCGAGAGCGACGCCAGGAGATCGCTGAGAATGTTCTGAACCGCCAGCGCGGCAGCGATACCGGCTATGCCGAGCGTGGTCAGGAGCGCCGTAACGTCGACGCCGAAATTCCGCAGCACGACCAGGAAGATGATTATCCAGAGGACCAGCTGGATGACCAACGCACCGGCGCGGATGGTGGTCACGCTCGCCACATCCGTCGCCGCTCGCCGCTTCGTTAGCGTGTGCAGATGAAGGGTTATAAGCTCGGCAGCCCACAGGCCAACCTGGATGATCACCACGAGGCGAAGCAGTGGGATCACCAGCGACGAGATGCGCTCGGGTAACTCCAGCAGCTTGAGCGCTGGCCCCACAGCCAGCATCACCAGGAAGATGTGTCGCGTGTTCTTGAGCAGAGAGACGATGTACTCGTCAATCTTTGTCTCGGTCCGCTCCGACAGGGGCTCCAGTCGCCGTACGACCAGCCAGCGCACCACGAGAAGCACCAGCAAGGTCACGGCGAATGTCACTGCCGCGACGATCCAGTTGCGGAGCGTATTCCCGAGGTAAACGTGCTGCAGTAGCGGGGTCACGGTGCTGCGAACTGCACCGATGGCTGAGTCTGTCTGCATGATTATCTGAGCTGCAAAAGCTGAAATTCGGGGTGGAATCGCACCCTACACGACTTCCACTTGGCCTTCTAACCCGCCTTACGCGACTCCCAATTCTCCATCTCGTCGCAGGCGTCGCAATTACCGCAGCGCCATTCGGGGTCGCCCTCCTCCCCGAAATGCTCAAGGATGTAGCGGGTACGACATTGTGCGGTCTGGCAGAAGCCGATCATCGCGCGAAGCTTATCCTGATCGCGGGCCCGGCGTTCCTCATAGTCGGTGAGATCGGCGCGAAGGTCCACCTGCGTCAGTTGACCGCGTAACCGCTCCCAACTCCCGCCACGGTGCTCCCGCACCAGGCCGTGGCGCTTGAGAAGCACGAGCACTATCTGAGCTTTCCGCCGAGCGACTCCGCTCTGGTCAGCCAGGTCATCCAACTTGACCGGCGTCTCCAGTGGGTACTGCTCGAGGACGATCGCCACCTTCGCCGCCTCGGCGACTTCCGGATACTTGCCTCCCAGGAAGTACGACTGGATGCGCCGATCCTCCACTCGATAGAGCACAGTGCACACCGCCGCGTCGCCGTCCCGGCCGGCCCGACCTGCTTCCTGATAGTACGACTCCAGGGAGCCGGGGAAGTGATAGTGGATCACGAAGCGGAGGTCGGGCTTGTCGATTCCAAGTCCGAATGCGTTGGTGGCTATCATGACCTTTAATTCATCCGCCATGAACCGTTCCTGCACCTCCCGACGATCCGCCGGTACCATCTTCCCGTGGTACAGCCCGATCTCGAACTCGCCGTCGAATTCTTCAGTCAGGTAACGGTGCAGCCGCTCCGCTTCCTTCACCGTCGCCGTGTAGATCACGCCAACGCCCGGCGTGTCCCGAACGAGTTCGAGGAGTATCTGATCCTTCATGCCGTTATTGACGGTCCGCCGGACCTCGAAGCGCAGGTTAGGGCGGGCGAAGCCAGTGACCAGAGTGGCCGGGTCGTGAAGACCGAGCTGTCGACTGACATCATCGCGGACCTCAGCGGTAGCGGTGGCCGTCAGGGCCAGTGTAGGCGGATGACCAAGGCGGTCGATGATGGCGCCAAGCGTCAGGTAGTCGGGACGGAAGTCGTGACCCCACTGACTCACGCAGTGCGCCTCGTCCACCACGAACATGCTGACCGTCCGGGTCAGCAACCGTTCAAAGAAGTCTCGATCCTTGAATCTTTCGGGGGTGCAGTAGAGGATCTTCCCCTCGCCGTTTTCCATCCGCCGGTACATGTCCCGCATTTCGCCTGCGTTCATGTGCGAGTGGATCGCGAGAGCTCCCACGCCCTGTTCGGCCAGCTTGTCCTGCTGGTCCTTCATGAGGGCTATCAAGGGGCTGACAACGACTGTCAATCCCGGTAGCAGTAGCGCCGGAAGCTGATAGATGAGCGACTTGCCGCTACCGGTGGGCATGACCACCAGCGCGTCGCGGCAGTCAAGCAAGGCGTCTATCGCAAACCATTGGCCCGTTCGGAATTCCGTGTGGCCAAATTGCTTGCGAAGCAGACGTCGCGCCTGTCGGTGCAGGGACTCGTTACCGGGACTGATAACGGGCGATGCAGACTCCTCGAGCGATGAACCATCTAATGGCGCATCGACCACGGAGGCATCGGCAACGGACGCAGGTGACGGAGCGGATGCGTGCGCGGAGCGCCGGATCCGCCCCTGCGGGGGCTTCGTTGTCATGATGGAAATGGCGTGTGGCAGAAATCGGGCCGCGACTGCCGCGCCCGCTCTCAGGCAGTTCCACCGTCGTGCTGGCCGTCCCCTTGCAAGAGGAGAATGGTCAGGTACCGCAGCTGGACGGGCGCGGACTTCCGTGTGGGCCGGACGGCCCAGATGGTGACGACGATAGGGAGGATGATGCCGTGGCGGAGATTCGCATAGAGCAGAAGAAGAGAAGCATGGCGTGGCTGTGGTTGCTGCTCCTGTTAATTATCGCTGCCGCAGTCGCGTGGTACGTCACAACGAGTAACAGTGTGCCCAGCGCCTACGTGGCGCCGGCTGGCGATAGCGTTCTGGCGCCGTCGGCAGCGCCGGTGCCCCCGACGAAGGTCGACTCGGTCGCTCTGCCTACAACCTCGATCGGCAATCGCATGCGACTCGTGAACGCCTGATCCAACGTGGCCCGGCAAGTCACGAGTACTCCCCGCGCGAGCTGAATGGCGGCCTGTTCGTCGACTGTCCTCGCCTACCGTCATCACCAGCGTTCTCCTTTCGGAACGCAGTCCACTCCGGAGAAGTTGATCATGGCCAAGCCTGCACCCTCGCGCGGGTTGCGCGACGAGATGAATGTCGGGCCCGACCCGCGAAACGCGCGTCAGCTAGTCCCGCTGAGCGATCTCGGCAAGTTCCAGATCGCCGAAGGCGAACCAGATGTGCGCGGTTGGACTGTTTACACCTCCACCGGCCGCGAGATTGGCCGGGTGCACGAACTGCTCGTCGACACCGAGGCCCGGCAGGTGGTGATGCTGGACATCGACCTCCGGCGCGATGACCGTCATACCCTGGTTCCTATCCGCGCGTCCTGGGTTGATCAGGCCACGAAACGGGTTGTGGTGGATGCGGCTGAGATCGCTACGGATGACGCCCCGTTGGAGGCAACTAGTGATGTGACGGTCACCGGCGCTATTCCGGCCGTCGCCAATCGGGCGGATGTGCTCCAGGATTGGCAACCGGCCAGACCACCAGTGACCCGCGAATCGCCAGCGGTCGCAGCCGGTGATGCCGTAGCACCGAACGCATCGGGGAGAGTCAACGGCGATCGGCCGGTGCTCAGCGAGCGCGTTGTGAACAGCAGGCCGGTGGTTGAGGAAGTAGTAGTACGGCGGCGCGAAGCCAGCCCTGCTGACCTCCCCGATCCGGCCGACAGCGAACCTCTCGAGGAAGACAGTCTGCTCCGAGGCCGCCCTGACGACCTTGCCGACCCACCACGCTGAATCGTCAGGACGCAGGCAGAAACCAAGGCGCTGCGGAACCGAATCGCAGTCGCCTCGGTATCTCTTGAAGAGAACCATCCTCGAACGGCGGCCAGGTCGCCGAGTGTCGTCTCCCATCCCGCTAGCCATGCTCATCCGTCGCACCGCCGGCATACCATCCTCGGAAATCACTCCTGAGGCAGTCTACAACGACCGCCGCACCTTTCTGGGTGTCGCTGCCGGCGTGGGCTTGCTGGCGGCAGCTGGCATTGTTGCTCCGTCGCTGAAGCGTGGCAGTGGGGCGATGAATGCGCTGGCCGGTTTGCGCGGCGCTCCGGAAGACAAGCTCACGCCATACGACGACGTCACCACGTACAACAATTTTTACGAGCTCGGCACTAGCAAGTCTGATCCGTCCAAGAACGCCGGATCGCTGCGTCCCCAGCCGTGGACCGTGCGCGTGGACGGTGAGGTGGCGAAACCGGCCGATTACGCGCTGGAGGACCTCATAAAGCCGCATAAGCTGGTGGATCGCACCTACCGCATGCGCTGCGTGGAGGGATGGTCAATGGTGATCCCATGGCAGGGCTTCCCGTTAGCCGACCTGCTGAAGGCCGTGGAGCCGACGGGGAAGGCGCGGTGGGTCGAGTTCACCACACTGAATGATCCGAAGCAGTTGCCTGGGCAGAGGATGAACGTGCTTCCGTGGCCGTACGTGGAGGCACTGCGTATGGACGAGGCGATGAATCCACTCACCCTGTTGGCCACCGGACTGTACGGGGAGTCGCTACTCGGCCAGAACGGCGCACCGCTCCGTGTGGTGATTCCGTGGAAGTACGGATTCAAGGGCGGCAAGTCGATCGTCAGAATCAGGCTCACCGAGAAGACTCCGCGCACCACCTGGAACGTGGTTGCTCCCAGTGAATACGGCTTCTATGGTAACGTGAACCCGGCGGTCGACCACCCGCGTTGGAGTCAGGCGACGGAGCGTCGGATCGGTGAATGGCGTCGTCGGGCGACGCTCCCGTTCAACGGCTACGCCGACGAGGTGGCATCGATGTACGCCGGGATGGATCTGAGGAAGAACTTTTGAGTCCGGGTGCAGCGCGGGGGGCCCCCCCCGAACAACAGTATCCCACTTCCGCACCTGCACCCCGGCAGCCTTCCGACCCCGACGGGCGCGATTCCGCGCCCGTTGCCCATTCCGCGTCAGAACCGTCCACGCCCGACCGTCGCCCGACAGCACGGCGAGCGCGCAGGACCTCCGGGCCGGCCGCCCGCATCGTGCCGTGGCTGGCAGTTGTCGTCACAGTTTTGCCGGCCGTCTACATCGTCTGGCTCACCGTTTATGGCGGGCTTGGTTCCGATCCGATCGAGACCCTCGAACATGCCACCGGTGACTGGGCTATCCGTTTCCTCGTCGCCACCCTAGCCGTCACCCCGTTCCGACAGGCTAGTGGCTGGGGTTGGCTGGTAAAACTCCGGCGCACTTTCGGTCTTGCCGTTTTTGCCTACGCCACCGCCCATCTCCTTATCTATCTAGTTCTCGACATGGGGCTAATGGGCGGCGAGATCGTGAAGGACGTGCTGAAGCATCCCTGGGTGACGCTCGGTATGGTGAGCTGGCTGCTCCTCCTCCCGCTTGCCCTCACCAGTACCAAGGGATGGCAGCGCAGGCTCGGCGGCAAGCGCTGGCAACGGCTGCACCGACTCATCTATATCGTCCCCTTCACGGCGTCATTTCACTACTTCTTCGCCGTTAAGCTGGACGTCCGCCTTCCGCTGTTCATAGCCACGCTTTTCGCCCTCCTGCTCGGCGCCCGGCTCTGGCGCTCGGTTGGCAAGCGGCGTGCGCGGGCTGATCTGGCGTCCGCTTCATAGGCGGTGGCGGAGCCCGTTCGGCGAGCGTTCGACGCGCTGCTTTCGAGCGGATCGAAAAGCTCAGACTGTTCGTCGCTATTTTGGCGTGCCGCCCGGCGCGAGCGAGCGGTTAGCTTCAGCTTCCGACTGTCGCTAACTCAATCGCCGCCATGCCCCCCGCCAGTACACCGCGATACAACTGCTACGCCGTCACCGCTCCTGGCCTGGAGCCGGTAACCGAGACCGAACTGTCCGCGCTTGGCATGGAGATGGGCGCCAGCGAGCCCGGTGGGATTCCCTTCCGCGCCGACGCCGCTGAGCTCTACGCCGCAAACCTGCATCTGCGAACCGCCAGCAGGGTGATTGTGCGGGTAGCTGAGTTTGAAGCACGCTCATTCCGCGATCTAGAGGGCAAGGCTCGGGTGGTGCCATGGGAGCGCTTCGTCGTCCCGGGCAGGGCCGTCCAGTTGAGAGTGACATGCCGGAAATCCAAACTTTACCATTCCGATGCTGTCGCCGAACGCGTACGAGACGCCATTTCGCACCGGCTTGGCGTTCCCACACCTACGCTAGCTGCAGCCGACGAGGAGGCAGAAGGCGGTGAGGCGCAGCTGTTCATCGTGCGCTTCAATCATGACCGCTGCACCATAAGTGCCGACTCATCCGGTCGCCTCCTGCATCTCCGCGGCTACCGCCAGGCAGTCGGCCGCGCGCCACTGCGCGAGACGTTGGCGGCGGCAATGCTCCTCGGCAGTGGATGGGATCCGGAAGCGCCGCTTCTCGACCCGATGTGCGGATCCGGCACGATTGCTATTGAAGGGGCGATGCTGGCGAGGCGGATCGCGCCCGGACTGCGTCGCAGCTTTGCATTTGAGAACTGGCCAGAGTTCAGGCCAGCTGTCTGGGCCGAGCTTCGCGCTGCCGCCAGCGCCGCCGTGCAGCCGGCGGCGCTGGCCCCTATTCAGGCGAGCGATCGCGATGCCGGCGCCATCGCGGCCACTATTGCCAACGCCGAACGCGCTGGCGTTGCCGCCGACATCACCGTGACGCAGCAGGCGCTCTCCTCCATCGAGCCGGTTGAATCACCTGTCGGTTGGCTGATCAGCAATCCGCCATACGGTCACCGAGTGGGTGACGTCGAGCGCCTACGAGCGCTCTACGCGAGACTGGGGCAGGTCGCCTACACGCTTTGCCCCGGCTGGGTAGTTGCGATTCTAGTCGCTGACCAGCGCCTGGAGGGGCAGGTCAATCTGCCCTTCGAGGACGCTTTTCGAACAAGCAATGGTGGCATCTGGGTTCGTCTCGCCGTAGCCACGGTACCGGCGTCGTAGTGAAGTAGCGCAACCAGCGGTGAAGCGGGCCAGATTTTTCGAGTTTGATCCGGTGTGGTAATTGCACAGATTCCTTATTTCAACCCCTCAAAGGGTGAATCTCGGCCTCCGCGCGCTGTTGTCGTTCCGCGCCGATGACTCTGGTGCTTTCGCTGTGCTCTTTTTGCGCGGCGCCATCCGTCATCATCGCTCGCGCGGCAGCCGAGTTGGATGCAGTAGTGATACGTGATGCTACTGTGGCTCGCTCTCGGTGAGATCGGTGCGGCAGGCAAGTGTTTGTCACTTGCGTCGCACACCGATCTGCAGCTTCCACGAACGTTTCCAGAAGACGCGCTCATGCATCACTCCATAGCTGATCATACGACGGTATTCTTCCTGATGTCGCGCGACCCTGGCGTCACGAACGCGTCCTCTCAGTTGGTGGAGATGATTAGCCGGAATGAGGCAGTGTGAGCGCCCCGCACCGGTCGGATCGGGCGTCGCACGCCAACGCTTCACTCCGCAAGTCGTCCATCTCTTCGTCGGGTCAGCCGGCGCCGGCCTTGGCGAGCGAGGCGGCGTCTCCCAGTGATGACATGAGTGAGACGGTCAACATCCTGTTGGTCGGCGGTCGACCCGACCACCTGGACGCTCTGGAAAGCGTGCTGGATCCGTTGGGAGAACGGTTAGTGCGTGCCACCTCCGGCGACGATGCGATACGACAGCTGCTCGACAGCGACTTCGCGATAATACTGGTGGACGTTGAGCTGCAGGATCCGAGCGCTTTCCAGACCGTGCGGCTCATCAAGATGGACGAACGTCTGGCGCACATTCCCATCGTCTTTCTGGGCGCCTTCAATACGGACGGTGGGCAAATCCAGCGAGGCTATGAACTGGGGGCCGTGGACTTTCTGAAGCAACCGTTCAATCCCGTAATGCTCCGCTCCAAGGTGGCCATATTTGTCGGTCTCCACCGTAAACGGGAGCAGTTGAAGCGCCAGGAACAGCAGCTTCGTGAAGGCGAGAAGAGACAGTTGGAGCTGCGTCACCGGACGCAGCTCCAGGAGTCGAAGTCACGTATTGCCCAACTCGTGGCGTCGGCCATGGACGCGATCATCACGGTGACCGGGGCCGGCACCATAAACGGCTTCAACGAGTCCGCCGAGAGAATGTTCGGACGGATAGCGGACGAGGTGAATGGCGGGCCACTGACCGCGCTGTTCCCCGACGGCCTCCCGAGGGCGACACTCGAGCGCACTCCCGAGACGTGGGCAGAAATGACGCTACTCACTGGCCTGCGCGCCTCTGGAGAGCGCTTCCCCGCTCAGGCAAGCATCTCGAGGATGGAGATCGGCGGAAAGACAGCGATGAGCCTCATCGTCCGCGATGTCAGCGAGCAAAGACGAGCGGAGGCCGCGCTCCGCACCCAGGCCGCATCGTTGGCCACGACGACGGCAAAGCTCATGACTCTTAACGCCGAGCTTCATCGCAGGCAGGCCGAGTTGCAGCACGCCATGCACGCTCGAAATCGCTTCTACGCCTCCATGAGTCATGAATTGCGGACGCCTATCAACGCTATCATTGGCTATGGCACGCTGCTCGTGGACGACATCTATGGCCCGCTCAACGACCGTCAGCGTGATGGGCTGGTACGGAGCAACAGAGCGGCTCTCCACCTTCTCGAACTTGTCAACGATATCCTCGACCTGTCGAAGGTGGAGGCTGGCAAGATCGAGTTGTCGTTGCAGCCGGTGGGCTTCCCGGCGATTCTCGAGGAGATCTTCGTCACCGTCCGTACGATGGCCGACACTGACGAATCGTTGCTCAGTTTGGAGCCGGACGGTCGGGTGACGATTGTCACCGATCCGCGACGGGTCCGTCAGATTCTGCTTAATCTGATCTCCAACGCGCTCAGATTCGGCAACAAGGAGCCTATCGTAGTAAGTTGCCGAGCACACGGAGAAGGCGGCGTGGAGATCACCGTCGCCGACCGCGGTCCGGGCATCGCCGAGTCGGACACGTCCCGAATATTCGATGAATTTGTGCAGTTACGCGGGAGCAACCACCCAGCACAACAACAGTCGCGGGTTCCGGACTGGGACTAGCGATATCCCGCCGGGTGGCGGAGCTTCTGGGAGGCTCCCTGGACGTCCACTCAGTGGTTGGCGAAGGGAGCGTATTCCGACTGCGCCTGCCTGCTAATGCCGACCTCCCAGTCGTGCAGCACCCTTCCGGTCACGGTCAGGCGAACCCGACCACGTAGCAGGACGCTGCGTGCAAGGGTAGGGCGTGGGTGCTAGATTGACGTTCCCTATTACCGGGGGTCCAACCACGTGCTTGCACTCTGCATTGGGCGTCATCCGTACCTCAGCGACCACCTCGCCCGCTTCTTCGCCGACCTCGGTCTCGAGACGACGGCTGTGGTGGGTTTCGAGGACGTCGTCAGGGTCGCCGACGAGCTACGTCCGGGGCTCGTTCTCTGCGACTACGACCTGCTGACGACCAGTCCGCTGGATGAGTGGGAGCGGCATCCCATACTATCTCGCGTTCCGATCATCGCCGTGAGCCTCACCAGGCAAACTCACGAAATGTCGCTGCTCGATGTAAACGGCATTGCCGGCTGTCTTTACCTGCCCACCCTCCAGCGCGATCACACACGGCGAGTGCTCGGCGCAGCCTGCACGCCGCCGTCATATTCGCTGCCGTCGCCCTTCCTTACGCCGGCCAGATCGGCGAGTCAGTTACAACCGTGATTGGCGGGTGCAGCTTCCGATGGTCAGTGGGCAGATAGTGGCTCGGATCAGGTGGCGGTGGGATTGCCGCACGATCGACTGCTCATCGCAGCGGACGGCCTTCTGGGGACGGCCGCCCGTGCGTCGAGGACGATGAAGCGACAGCACGACGATCGGTCTGGAGAGGACGGTATGCACGACCGCCCCCTTCCGGATGCGGCACGCCGCCCAAACGTCGGCGATACTGGTCGACCGACGCCGGCTGACATGCCGCCACTCCGTGTTCCAGTAGGTGAAGGGCCGGCGCTCACCGCGGCGGTCGATGCACTTGGCCTCTCCATCGTCATCCTCGACCCCGACGGGATCGTGGAGTACGCCAGCGACGCAATGGGCCGACTGATTGGAATTCCCGACGGACGGATACTGGACCAGCGCGTTGGAACTCTGCTGCCGGGCCTGGAGGAGGGCGAGCCAGCCACTCTTCTGATGCGTGCGTTAGCTACCGGGGAGCCATTCGACGTGCGTTTGGATCACAGCGTGGGATTGGCCAGGCTAATACTGGCCGTCCACGCCTCGCGCACCGCTGACGGTCGGCTCGCCCTTGAACTAACCAACATCAACGAGTCGGCCAGCAGCGAACAAGCTCCACTCTCCGCCATCGGGGCCAGCGCAAGCCGTCGCCAGCAGAGCGTACCGGCGAGCGCTGAGGAGGAGAACGCTCTGCTCCGCGAACTTGCTGGTCGTCTGGCCGACACCGCTGACTCGGCAACGTTGATGCAGGAACTCGCCGGGATCGCGAGACGTGAGTGCGGCGCTATGGGTGGTGGTGTGGCATCGGTGCGAGATGGCGAGGTCAAGATGCTTGCAACTGCCGGTAGCGGGCTGCCGGAGAGTGGTCGCGTCGTCCCGTTAAGGGGCTCACTAGCAGCCACCGTCGTCGACCGGCGACAGCTCACTCGCTGGCGTTCGAATGAGCTGGCGAACGACCACCAGATGATGATCGGCGAAGCGGCCGGCCAGGCGATGATCGCTCCTCTTATCGCCTGCGACCGGGTGGTAGGGGTTATGGTCGTGGTTCGCGATCGGTCCGCTTCCCCGTTCACCGCGCGTGATGAACGTCGGCTCCAGTTGGTGACTGACCATGCCGCCCTGGCGCTCTGGGGAGCCCGGCTGCTCGAGCAGGCGCTGGCCGTCAGCGAGGCGCGTGGGAACTTCCTGGCGACGATAAGCCACGAACTGCGCACCCCTCTCACCGCACTGGTCGGATACGGTGAGCTGCTTGCCGATGAGATCCTCGGGTCGCTGAGCGATGGTCAGAAGGAGATGGTGGAGCGCATTCGCTCCGTTACTTACGGCCTGTCCGGCATAGTGGACGAGTTGCTCAGCTTCTCCAGTCTTGAGGACGGACGTGAACGGCTGCGAATGTTGGATGTCGACAGCAGCGACCTGCTCCAGGCAGCCCTGGCAGTGGTCGAGCCTTCAGCACGGCAGAAGGGCCTTCGCGTACGCACCGTAATTCCTTCCCAGGCGCCGTCACTGCGCACAGATCCGGAGAAGGTGCGCCAGATTCTCGTCAACCTGGCCGGGAACGCGGTAAAATTCACTGACGAGGGTGAGATCTGCTTTGCCCTCGAGCACGATGTGGACGAGGTCCGTTTCCTGATCCAGGACACCGGGCCGGGTATTCCATCCAGTGCTCAGGAGCGCATCTTCGAGCCCTTCACGCAATTGGAAGAGGGGCTCACCCGACGTCACGGTGGCACCGGATTAGGGCTCTATGTGGCCAGTAGGCTGGCGGGACTGCTCGGTGGTCGGATAGAGCTTGCCAGTAAACCCGGCGAGGGATCCAGCTTCGCCCTTGCACTACCTCGAAACGCAGATAGCTGATCGCGTTGCCGCGTGCCTCCGGCACCACCGCCTCCAGCCTGCTCATATCCCTCTTCCACCGGCTCCCCGAGCATCGCCCAGCAGGGTAGATTCAACTCATGTCCAGCCTCCCGATATCCAGCGTCTTCAATGACGGCTACGTCGCCGAGCAGTACGACATTTTCCGCCGTGATCCGGCGGCTCTCGACGAATCGTGGCGCCAGTTCTTCCGCTTCGCCGAGAGTCTCGGCGGCGCGCCCGTCGGCGATGGGGCCGATCCTGACCTGCTCCGCATCGCTGTGGGGGCGTCTTCACTGGTCCAGGCGATACGTCTGTACGGCCACCTCGCCGTCCAGATCGATCCTCTCGGCACACCGGCGCCTGGTGCGGCCGAACTGACGCCGGAGTTCCACGGCATTACCGAGGCAGATCTGGAGAAGCTGCCGGGAACCGTGCTCGGGTTCCCCGAGCGCGCCACCGGTGCTGACGTTGTGAAGCGACTGCGCGAGGTTTACTCCTCACGGCTCGGTTTTGAAGTGTGGCATCTCTGCGATGAGGCCGAACGCGAGTGGTTCCGCCAACAGTTCCGGGGCGGCGAACTTCTACGTCCCCTGGAGAGCGCCGAGAAGACCGCGCTGTTGCGTCGCCTGACAGAAGTGGACGGACTGGAGCGCTATCTCGGCCGGGCGTTCGTTGGCGCCAAGCGGTTCTCAATCGAGGGCAACGACAGCCTCGTCCTACTGCTCGACGCGGCTATTAGCGAGGCCTCCACTGCTGGTGCACGGGAGGCCGCGATTGCCATGGCCCACCGCGGCCGACTCAACGTGCTAGCCCATGTGATGGGCAAGCCGTACGCGACCATCTTCAGCGAGTTCGAAGGTAGGTACGCGCCCGGTCCCGGTACCGGCGACGTCAAATATCATCTCGGTTTCCATGGTACCAGCGAGCTTGCCAATGGTCGCACTATAGACCTCACGTTGGTGCCCAATCCCAGCCATCTGGAAGTCGCCAACCCTGTGTTGCAGGGCTTTGCTCGTGCCCACCAGCGCGTTTCCGGCGCGGCTCCGGGCACCCTTAACGCGAGCGATCTCCTCCCCGTCTTCATCCACGGCGACTCCGCCTTCCCTGGCGAGGGGATCGTGTCTGAAACGATCAACCTGTCGCAGTTGCGTGGCTACACGGTGGGTGGTGTGCTGCATGTGATAGTGAATAACCAGGTCGGCTTCACCACTGACCCTATCGACGCGCGCAGCACGCACTACGCAAGCGACATCGCGAAGGGTTTCGAGGTGCCCCTGGTACACGTCAACGGCGACGACGCCGAGGCTGTGGTGATGGCGACCCGACTGGCCGTCGCCTACCGCACGCGCTTCGGTAAGGACTTCCTCATTGACCTTGTGGGATACCGGCGCCACGGGCACAACGAGGGCGACGAGCCCAGCTTCACGCAGCCGTCGCTCTACGTCAAGGTGAAGGCACACCCGACACCCCGTGAGGTGTGGGCGAAGCGCCTGGTGGACGAAGGGCTCGTCACCGACGACGAGGTGAAGGCGTTGGAGGCGGAAATCTTTAAGCACATGGAGGACGCCCATGCAACGCTCAAGACCGGCGATGTGTTTGCATCGTCCGACGTCAAGACAGCGACAGCGTCGAAGCCAACAGCGTCGTCTACCGGAGTACGCCGGGAGGAGCTGCTAGCGCTCAACGAGCAGTTGCTAGCCTGGCCCAGCGAGTTCACTCCTCATCCGCGGCTGGCGAAGCAGTTGGAGCGTCGCCGGGAAGCACTGGACGCCGAGGGTGGGATCGAGTGGGGTCACGCCGAGGCGCTTGCATTCGGCTCGCTGCTTGTGGACGGCACTGCTATCCGCATAACCGGCCAGGACGCCGAGCGTGGCACATTCTCCCATCGCCACTCCGTGCTGCACGACGTGGAAAACGGCAATAAGTACACGCCGCTCAGCCACCTGCCCCGTGCACAGGCGTCATTCGAGGTCTACAATAGTCCGCTCTCAGAGATGGCTGTGCTCGCTTTCGAGTATGGCTTCAGCACCGCTGCTGCTGATACGCTTACGATCTGGGAAGCACAGTTCGGCGACTTCGTGAACATGGCTCAGACAGTGATCGACCAGTTCATACTCTCCGATCACGCCAAGTGGGGACAGACCTCGGGGCTGATGATGCTCCTGCCCCACGGTTTCGAGGGACAGGGCCCGGAGCACTCCAGCGCTCGCCTGGAACGGTTCCTTCAGGCGGCAGCGGAGAATAACGGCGTAATCGTGTATCCGACCACAGCCGGTCAGTACTTCCACCTGGTTCGTCGCCAGGCGGCACTCGAGGAACGCCGTCCGCTGATCGTCATGTCGCCCAAGAGCCTCCTGCGTCTCCCTGCCGCTGGTTCGTCGATAAGTGACCTGGAGAGCGGTACTTTCCAGTCGGTGCTGGACGATGCTGAGATGCGGCAGCGTGCATCTGAAGTGACCCGGTTGGTGCTCTGCAGCGGCAAGGTCTACTACGATATCGTGAAGGAGCGCAGCGATCAGCCGGTGGCCTTGGTGCGCGTGGAGGAGCTCTATCCGTGGCCCGCCGAGCAGCTTACGAAGGTGCTTGACGGCTACCCCAACGTCCGGGAGGTCGTTTGGGCGCAGGAAGAGCCAAAGAACATGGGCGCCTGGACCTATGCCGCACCGCGCCTGGGTGCTGTGCTGGGCAACAAGCTGCCGCTGCGTTACACCGGCCGTCCGGAGCGGGCCAGCCCCGCCGAGGGGAGCATGGGCGCGCATCAGAAGGAACAGGCCCGCATTGTTGCCGAGGTACTCGCTGCGTCGCCTGACGCGACGGAGAAGGGAGAGGGAGGAAAGCGCCAGAAGGCGGGGGCTAAGTGAGTTCCGCCGGTCGCGGGTCGCGGGTGGTACGAGCTGCCCGTGAGCTCTTCCCGCGATCAGCGACTATCCTGTTTCTCTCCACCGTCCTGCTCCTGGTTCCCGCCGCGCTCCGATCCCAGGAGCGCGGAGCGGCCGCTCTTAGCGAGGCAGTGGACGGGTTAGGCGTCACCATGCGCGTGCTCATGATCGGGGCGCATCCTGACGACGAGGACACAAACCTCCTCGCCTGGCTGGCCAAGGGACAGCACGTCCAGGCGGCATACCTGTCGCTCACCCGCGGCGACGGTGGCCAGAATCTGATTGGTAATGAACTTGGAGAGGGCCTCGGTGCCATCCGCACCGAGGAACTGCTGGCGGCGCGACGGATAGATGGCGCGCATCAGTTCTTCACTCGAGCCTACGACTTCGGCTTTAGCAAGACCGCCGAGGAGACTTACCGGCACTGGCCGCACGACACACTGCTTGGCGACGTGGTGCGGGTGGTGCGGGAGTTCAGGCCGCACGTTATTGTCGCCGTGTTCAGCGGCACTCCTCGGGACGGCCACGGCCATCATCAGGTGTCCGGAATGCTCGCGCGCGAGGTGTATGAGATGGCCGGCGACACCGCACGCTACACGCGCGCTGGGTTCGGCGCGCCTTGGACGCCGCTCAAGTTTTACCGCAGCTCGCGCTCCAACAGGGCTGATGCCACACTGGCCGTGAACGTCGGCGAGTACGACCCGGTGCTCGGCCGCAGCTACGCCGAAATCGCCGGCGAGAGCCGAAGCCAGCACAAGAGCCAGGGTTTCGGTGTGCTGGAGCCGAAGGGGCCGGTGACTGGCTACCTACGTCGCGAGGCGACGCGGGTGGCGGCCCCCGAGGATGCGAGCTCCGAAAGGACGATGTTCGACGGGATCGACGTCAGCATCAACCGGTTGCGAGCAGCGCTGTGCACGGCCCGGGACGGTGTGCTGATCGATTCGCTGGCGTTCGGCCTGCGCGAGACGAACGAAGCCTTCCAGTGGCGACGGCCTGCATCCATCATCCCGGTGGCACTTCGACTGCGCGCAAAAGTGCACGAGATCAAGTCCTCGATCACCAACTGCGAGTCGATTCCGGCACCCGGTCGAGGCCAGTACGTGGCCGATGCTCTACGGTCGCTGGAGACCATGGACGAGCGCGCTCAGACGGCCGTGCTCATCGCTAGCGGCGTAGAGCTGGAGCTCACCTCACCACGTGAGGTGATAGCTCTCAATACTGAGCCCACCTTGGTGCCATACCGCCTCACTGCTTACGATCGCGGGCGGGACTCGCTCTTCATCTCGGGCCGTATCAGCAGCTCAAGCGCCGGCGATAGCTCCTTATGGAACGGCTACGACGACACGGCTCGGGCAGTGTCGCCCGGCCAGGCGCTCGTCCTCGATAGTGCCTATCTGACCAATCCCGCTTACGTTAGCAGGCCATCTCAGCCGTACTGGTTGAGTAAGCCACGAAACGGCGACATGTTCGGCGTGCTGGCGAGTGTGGACGAGACCAGGCTTCCCATCGCCCCCACCACTCGGCTGCTCACCTCAGTCGGTAGCCCGGACAGGGCAGCGACGATGGCTCTTACCGCTCCCGTGGTCCGTCGCTACGCCGACCCGGTGCGAGGCGACGTGAGCGTTCCGGTGGCTGGTGCACCGGCCATCTCCGTCACCCTGAGCGAATCGGTGGAGTACGTCCCAGCAAACACCGAACTGCACCGAACAGTGACTGTCCGGCTCCGTTCGGCGGACACGGCCCAGCGCACGGCCACGGTGCGCCTGCAACTCCCGCGCGGGCTCACTGCTGACAGCATCGGCCGGACGGTCGTGCTGGACGGGTACGATGCCCAAGTGAGAGTGGAGTTCCAACTCGGCGGCCGTTTGGCACCGGGACTGGACAGCATTCGGGTGACGGTGGAGAGCGGCGGCGAGACCTTCGCGACTGGCTACGAGTTGGTGGACTATTCGCATATCCGTCCCCGCCGGATTTATCGTCCGGCCACGCTCGCCCTGCAGTCCGTCGACGTAACTGTGCCGACTGCCCTCACCGTTGCATACGTGCCCGGCGTGGGTGACAATGTGGCGCCGACGTTCGCGCAACTCGGTATTCCCGTCACCATAATCGAGCCGGCTGCGCTCGCCACGACGGACCTGTCGCGCTACGCCGCGGTAATGGTCGGGCCGCGGGCGTATCAAGCTTATCCTGAGGTACTGGCCGCGCGCGGCAAGCTGCTGGACTATGCTCGTGCCGGCGGTACGCTGGTGGTGCAGTACCAGCAGACGGAGGCGCAGACTCCGGGCGTGGCGCCGTACCCGATGACGTTCAGCAGACCGGCTGACCGGGTGACGATCGAGGAGGCGCCGGTGAGGGTGGTGGATCCGACCGCGCGCGTTCTTGTTGGGCCCAACCGCATCGGACCGGCTGATTTTGTCGGCTGGGTGCAGGAGCGGTCCACCTACATGCCTCACACCTTCGACGATCGTTATCAGGCGCCGTTGGAAATGCACGACCCGGGCGAGGAGCCCAACCGTGGCGCGTTGCTCGTGGCACCGGTGGGGAAGGGTACCTATGTATACGTAACGCTGAGTCTCTTCCGGCAGTTGCCGGCGGGAGTGCCGGGCGCAGCTCGAATCCTGGTGAACCTCCTCAGCGCCGGAAGTTCGGCGGCGACGGCGGTGGTGCCATGATGAGGCGGCACCGTGGGTCGTCAGCTGACGGGTCACCGGGCCGCCGCTCCGGATCGGCCGACTGGGGCCCCCCCCCCACAATCAATATCGACTCCGCCCGCCCTCAGATCACCATCGCCCCGTCGGCCGTGCAACCAGAAACCCGCGGCCACCGCCGCTCCATCAGCTCCGTACTCCGCCGCCTCGCTGCGCCACTCATAGCCATCGCCGCTCTCAACGCTTGCGGCGGTGGCGACGGCCGCACCGTCCTCACCGTCTATTCACCACACGGCAAGGAAATCCTCGAGTACTACGAGGCTGGCTTCGAGGCGGCCAACCCCGATGTCGACGTGCAGTGGGTCGATATGGGATCACAGGAGGTGCTGGAGCGTCTGCGGGCCGAGAAGGTGAATCCGCAGGCCGACGTCTGGTTCGGGGCACCAGCAGACCTGTTTGAGCGCGCCGCCGCCGAGAGCCTCCTGGCCGCATATCGCCCCACGTGGGCCGATGCCGTCGCCGCTGACTCGCACGATCCGTCCAACCTATGGTTCGGCACCTACCTCACGCCCGAGGTGATCGGCTACAACACCGAGTTGGTGACTGAGGCTGAGGCGCCGAAAGACTGGGATGACGTTCTGGACCCGCGTTGGAAGGGCAAGGTGATCATCCGCGATCCCATCGCCTCCGGTTCCATGCGCGCCATCTTCGGCGCTCAGATGGTGCGCAGCATGCGCGAGACCGGTTCGCCGCAGGCCGGCTACGATTGGTTGCGTCGGCTCGACGCAAATACCAAGGAATACACCTACAACCCGACCATCCTCTACACCAAACTGGCTCGCGGTGAGGGGCTGATCACGCTCTACAACATGCCCGATATCGCTCTCCTCAAGCAGCAGCGCGGCATGCAGATCGGTTACGTCATTCCGGAGAGCGGCACACCGCTGCTAGTAGACGCCATCGCCATCGTGAGCCGGCCTTCGTCGGGCGATTCGGCGGCGACTGCCCGTTCTGAGATCGCCCGCCGCTACTACGAATTCGTGACGACACCGCGAGCGCTCTACACCGCTGCCGATAGCTTCCTGCGCATCCCCGCCCGCACCGATCTCGTGCCCGACTCGTTGCCGCAATGGATTCGCGAGGCTAACGAACTAATCAAGCCCATGCCGCTGGACAGGGCATTGCTCGCCGACAGTCTGGATGCTTGGATGACATACTGGGACCGCAATATCCGCAACCAGGGCGGCAAGGGCGAGGGACGGTGAAAGGAGGCGCTGCCGCCGCTGTCGACATGGCCGGAACGCTGACTCTCGAGAGGATCACCCATCGCTTCGGCGGGGGCAAGCCGGCTGTCGACGGACTCTCACTGGAGTTGCGACCGGGCGAACTGCTAGCTCTTGTTGGTGCGTCCGGTTCGGGCAAGACGACCACGCTGCGTATCGCTGCTGGCTACGAGCAGCCCGATGAGGGACGCGTCCTGCTGGACGGCCGTGACATCACGCGCCTGCCGCCGCAGGACCGCGGCTTCGGGATGGTTTTCCAGCACTATGCGCTCTTCCCGCACATGACTGTTGAAGAGAACGTGGCGTTCGGGCTCGAGGCGCGTGGCGTGAGGAAGGCTGAGAGGCTAAAGCGGGCGCTCCTGACCCTGGACGGTGTCGGGCTGGCGGGGAAGGGAAAGCGGGCGGTGCAGGCTCTATCCGGTGGCGAGCAGCAACGTGTCGCGCTAGCCCGTGCGCTCGTCATCGAGCCAAGGGTGCTGCTGCTCGACGAGCCACTCTCCAATCTGGATCCGACGTTACGTGAGAGCACTCGAGCCGACCTGCGTGACATGCTGCACCGGCTGAATGTCACTGCTCTATTCGTCACCCACGATCAGGAGGATGCCTTTGCGGTCGCCGATCGGGTGGCGCTGCTGCGTAATGGACGACTACTCCAGGCCGACACACCGGAAACACTTTACGATCTCCCCACGTCGCGGGCCGTAGCCGAATTCATCGGTCGCGCTTCCCTCCTTCCCGCCACGGTGGCAGGAGGCATTGCGACTATCGTCGTGGGTAGCCGAGCGCTGAGAGTAGCCGAGAGGAGCGGCGGGAAGACACCGGCCGGTGGTCATGGCCTAGCCGTGCTCCGGCCTGAGATGCTCGACCTAGCTCCCGCTCAGTCGTCCGGTTCGGTCGGCGACAGCGACGACTGCTGGTCGGGTGAAGTGCGCGAGCGCCGCTTCGCTGGCGGCGTCACCGTTTACGACGTGATGCTCGACGGTAACCAGAACGTGGAGATCGCCTCCAGCGTGCGCCACGCCAATCCCGGTGACCGGGTGGACGTGCGCGTGGTGGCTGATGCAGTGGCCGTCGTGGAGGCGGCCGAGGAAGAGTGAGTAGGCGACCGGACCGTCGGGGCAGGGCGGCCTTCTTCCTCGCGCTCCCGATCCTGCTAGTCCTCACCTGGTCGGTAGCCTACCCGAACGTGGCGGTGGTCGCGGGAAGCTTCGGCCAGGGACTTGGTTACTGGCGTGAATTCATCGCCAGTCCGGCCGACCGCGAGGCGCTGAGGACGAGCCTGATTATCAGCGTGCTCTCGGTGGCCGGCGCCGTGATGGTCGGCCTTCCGTTGGCATTCCTCCTCACCCGCGTGGAGTTCACCGGACGTCGAATGCTCGGCGTAGTCGCCACGCTTCCGGCCGCGCTGCCGCCGCTGGTCGGCGTCGTCGCATTCCTCTTCCTGTTCGGTGAGAGCGGGGTGTTGGCGCGGGGAGTCCAGAAGCTGTTCCGGATGGATCACTCTCCCTGGACTCTAAGCGGGCTGTGGGCGATCGTCTTCGTCCACGCCTACACGATGTACGTCTATGTGTATCTGTTCGTCGCCGCCGGTCTCGAACGGATGGACGTCAGCCTCGGCGAGGCAGCTTCAGGACTCGGAGCGAGCGGCTGGTTCAGGCTACGTCGGGTGACCCTGCCGTTGCTCACGCCGGCGCTCGCTGGCTCCATGCTGTTGGTCTTCATGAGCAGCCTGGGCTCGTTCAGCGCTCCCTACATCTTTGGCGGCGGCCTGAGAGTGCTGAGCACTCAGATCTTCTCGTCCAAGCTGAGCGGGGCGATCGGCATGGCGTACGTGGAGACGACCGTGCTCGCGCTCAGCGCCGTCTCTGCGCTGCTCCTCCTGCGTTGGATTGAGCGCCGCCGCAATTACACCCTGAGCGGAAAGGGCGGCGCGGCGCGAATGGTCGTGCGTGCCGGTTGGCTGCGCACTCTCGCGCCCTTCCTTGCCGGCGCCGCCGTGCTCGTCCTCATCCTGCCGCACCTGATGGTCCTTCTCGTCTCTTTCGCTCGCGACGGAAGCTGGACTACCCAGGCCCTGCCGCCCGAGTACACGCTGGACAACTTCCGCCGGTTGGCTCAGGACAGCCAACTCTGGCGACCGATACGGAACAGCGTTCTGATGGCCACGCTGGCCACTGCCGCCAACGTCCTCGTCTGCTTCGTTGCTGCTTACCTGTTGGTACTGCGTCGCTTCAGGGGGCGGCGTCTGCTAGAACTGCTGGTCGCGCTGCCTTGGGCTATCCCGGCCACGGCCATCGCCATCGGCCTGGCGGCTACGTTCAACCGTAACGACCTGCTCTCCGGTCGAGTGCTGCTCGTGGGGACATTCTGGATCCTTCCGCTGGCCTACTTCATCCGTGGGGTACCGCTGGTGTCGACGGCGGTTGAGGGGTCGCTACGACAGATGGATCCCTCGTTGGAAGACGCCGCGCGAGGGCTTGGTGCTTCCTGGCCGCGCACGATGTGGCGGGTCATCCTGCCGGCTGCGCGTCCGGGGCTGGTTGCCGGTGCGCTACTCGCCGGCGTCACCGCCGTCGGCGAGTTCGTCGCCAGCGTGGTGCTCTACACCCACGCGAATCGCCCCATCTCGATCGAGATACTGGCTCAGTTACGGTCGCTCTCCTTCGGCACCGCCGCTGCTTACAGCGTGCTGCTGATAGTGCTCGTGTTGATCATCACTGCTGTGGCGCGGTGGGTGGAAGGGCGTGGTGCGCGACACGATGCCGACGCTGCCAGCGTACCGTCGCTGACAGCGTAGGCCAGGTATTCCAGCCCAGTCTCGCGTCAGGGCTGATCGCGGCTGCCGGTGATCGGCGCCGGCGCCTTGGTGGAGTCGTCCTCGATCGTCTTCAGCACGTCGCGCCAGGCAAACTGACGGCCGGTGCCCAGCACCCAGTAGTCCATCCAGGCCTTCTCGCTGACCGCCTTCACGAGCTGGTTGCGAGGATCCGGGATGCCATGGCTGCGTCCTGGGTAGACGTAGAGCTCAGTAGGTACGCCGAGCTGCTTCAGCGCCATGTAAAGCTCCTCTGATTGCGGCCGCGGCACGCGAGGATCTCCGTCCACGACGTGAATCATTGTCGGAGTCTTTGCGTTCCGGATGTACTTGAGCGGCGACTGATCCCAGTAGGCGTCGTAGTTGTCGTAGGGGAGGCTGTCACCCAGATAGTACTGGCGATTGCGCTGCATGTCGCTCTGCGCGTACATGGAGATCCAGTTGGATGTGCCAGCGCCCGAGCTGATTGCCTTGAAGCGATCGGTGTGCGTGAGGATCCAGTTCGACCAGTGGCCGCCAGCGCTCCAACCCAACACTCCCATGCGACTACTGTCCACAATGCCCTGGGCAATCAGTTGGTCGACGCCCGTCATGATGTCCTCGTAGCCCTTCTGGAAATAATTGCCGACGATGTCGGTCTTCTGCGCCTCGCCGTAGTTCGTGGAGCCTCTATAGTTCGGCTTGAGCACTGCGTAGCCACTGCCAGCGTAAGACTGAGCACCATAGCCGCCATTGAACCCCAACACGTCGGCCGATGCCGGTCCGCCGTGGATCGCCACGATCAGCGGATAACGCTGACCGGCGCGATAGCCAACAGGCTTGACGAGAATCCCGCCCACCTTCTTCCCGTCGGTCGACGTCCAGAAAATCTCCTCCTCCTCGCCCAGCGCAAAGCCGCGCACCTGAGGATTGGCGTCGGTAAGCTGCTTCCAAGATGCACGCTTACCGAGCGCGGCTGGAGTTTCCACGGTGAACAGCGTGGGAGGCGTGGAGGGGTCGGCGTAGTTGATGATGAGCCGCTTCGAGTCCTCGTCCTCGCTCACGTTGATCGACGCCTGGCCGCTGGTCACCTGACGTACGTCGCCACTCGACACGTCCAGCGACATGAGCTGATTGGTGGCCCGGATGCCATCGTTGAAGTAGATCGTCCGGCCATCCTTGGACCAGAAATCCACCGATGCGTCACCATCGAATGCGCTTCCCAGCTTCCGCCACTGGCCGCCGCGGTCGGCGGTGCGGCGGAGGTAGACGCGGGTGTTCTTCATGTTGAAGCGCGTCAGGTCGTCGGAAGCGGAGAAGGCGATATACTGGCCGTCGGGTGAAAAACTCAAGTCTCCCTCCCGCACCTCCTTGTTGTTCGTCAGACGCTCAACCTGCCCGCTGGTGTTGTCGAACAGATAGAGATCACCATTGATGGCCTGCTCCGTGACGTTCCGTTTGTAGCGATCAGCGGCGATCCCGCGGAAGCCGACGAGCTTGCCGTCGGGTGAGATGGACATGCTGGTCACCGTCATCGTCGAGTCGTCCGTCAGCCTCCGCGCCCGTCGGCTGTCCATATCGAACGCCCACAGACTGGATAGCGGCGTAATCGCATTCCGGACATCGACGCTGAACTTCTTTTCGATCCTGATCTTCTCGTCGGTGTCGACGGTGTCGGCCGTGATGAAGTAGATCCGGCTGCCGTCCGGCGCCCATTTCCAGAGTCCAACTCCAGCGATCTGGCGAGTCAACTGCACGGGCGCGGCTGAGTCTATTCCAACGACGGGGAGCAGGTGAAGTTGCTCCTCGTCCGACTTCCCGCTCCGGTAGACCAGCCAGTTGCCATCAGGGCTGAAAGCGAACGTGGACACGCCCTCCTTATCGTCGGTAATGCGCCTTGCTTCACCGCCGTCCGGGCGCATGAGATAGAGCTGGCTCCGACTCGCACTCGCCGGCGGTGCTTCCCGGTTGGAAGCGAAGACGAAATACTTTCCGTCCCGGGACCATGCCGGCGCCGTCTCCTGCTTGTCGTCAGTGAACGTGAGCTGCCTCGTCGAGGGCAGACCAACGGATGTCGAGACCAGGTACAGGTCGGTCTGTCGAGTGGCGTCCTTCCAGTCCGGAGTCGACAGGGTGTAGAGCATCCACTTTCCGTCGGGACTCGGGGTCGGCGAGCCTACCTGACGCATGTGCTGCATGTCCAGCGGCACCATGGGGCGGGTTTGAGCGACCGCGCCAGACGTTGATTGATCGGTACGACTGATCGAGGTCGCCTGCGCCGAAACGTCACCGGCAAATCCGGCGACGAACACGATAGTGGCAGCGAGAGACAGCACTCCGGTCGCGACGCTGCTGATCCGGGACCGGGCGGAGTGGCCGGAGTGGCCGGAGTGGCCGGAGTGGCCGGAGTGGCCGGAGTGGCCGGAGTGGGCGGAGTGGCCGGAGTGGGCGGAGTGGCCGGAGTGGGCGGAGGTCGTGATTTGGGAATGCATGGCACTCTCTCTCGCTACTGGGTTGGGACGGGCGGGACGGCATCTGTCTTCCCGTACAATACCGATCGGGGCAGCGAAATACCGTACACTGGCTGCCCTGAATATACCGACGCGATCTGGTAACCGGACTGAACAACAGCGCCTTCGCTACCGGCAGCATACTATTCATTTACGCTACACAGTCACCAACTTGACATCGGCGAGCACGCGGTTAAGCGTGATTCTAACGGCCAGTTGCCCAGTCATTTCCAGGCACTGGGCAACCAACTCGCCACACCCCCAGCTCGGAGCACGCTTCCATGCCCACTCCAGCTCGCCGGAGCACCGTGCGCACTCTCGTCGCCACCGCGTGCCTCCCCGTCGCCGCGCTCTTCGTTGCTTTTCCAGCTGCTGCAGCACAGCAGCAGAAGGGAGCGGCAGCCGATGTCACCTACGACAGCGTTCTCACCGAGGAGCACTACGTGCGTCCGCCGGCGGAGATCGAGCGGCTGGTAACCGCGCCCCGTCAGAAGAACATCTCGCTCACCAACCAGAGCCCTGACCTCCGCTACTTCGCCAGCCTCGAGAGCGAGGGCCTCCCATCGATCGATCTACTGGGCAAGCCACACTACAACCTGGCCGGGTTGCAGGTGGACTTCAAAGCAAACCGCTCCCGTACGCTTACCACCCGTGGTTCCGATGCGCTGGCCATCACCGATGCCGGCAGCGGTCAGACCAGACGGATTTCCGCGCCCAGCGGTGCCACCATCAGCAGCCCTGCCTGGTCTCCCGACGGTCGCCGGGTGGCCTACATCGTCAACTTCGATGACGCCTCGCGCATCTTCGTGGCCGACGTCGCCACGGCCAAGTCGCGGCAGTTGAGCGCGACTCCGCTGCTGGCAACGCTTGTCACCGGACTTCAGTGGACCGGCGACGGCCGGAACGTTGTTGCCGTCGTGATACCTGAAGGCCGAAAGTCCGCGCCGCAGCCGCCAGCCATAGAAACGGGTCCACTGGTCCGTATCACCGATCCGGCCAAGAATCCGACCCGTACTTACGCCAGCCTTCTTCGGGATCCCGTCGAGCAGGCGCAGCTCGAGTACTACAGCACAGGCCAATTGGCCACGGTGGATGCGAACTCGGGAGCTGTCCGACGGATCGGTACGCCGACGATGATCACTGATGTGGACCCGTCGGCCGATGGCCGCTATTTCCGAGTCACGGTAATGGAGAAGCCGTTCTCCTATATCGTCCAGTATTCCAGCTTCGGGCGGTCGGAGCAACTGTGGGACGCCAGCGGTCGGAAGGTCACCGTGCTAGGGACGCAGCCAGCCAAACTGGGCGACGGCCCCAGCGACGACCAGCCTGGATCCGCCCCCGGCGACACCGCGCGTCGGGACTTCGGCTGGATGCCAAATGGCGAGGGTCTCTACTTCCTGCAGCAGGATCCCGCGCCCGCCAACGGCGGCGGTGACTCGGCAGTGATGAGCGCGGCGACCGGTCGAATCATGGGCGCGGCAGCAGACAGTGCTACCGCCGGACGGCCGGCCACGCCCAAGCGTAAGGACCGTCTCTATCAGTGGACCGCACCGTTCGAGACGAGCGCGCCGAAGGTGCTGATGGAGAGCGATAACCGCATTTCCAGCCTTCTATTTTCCGATGACGCGAGCATGCTGTTCGTGGCCGAGAACAGCGGCGGTACGGGACACGTCTATGCGACGTATCTCAGCGATCCCGCCAAGCATTACACGATCTGGCGCCTGCGTGGGCTTACGGCGAGCGTGGGCAGTTCGCGCGGTGGATTCGGTGGTGGAAGAGGAGGCACCGGCGCCGACTCGCTGACCTTTTACCAGAATCCGGGCGAGCCGATGACCAAGCGTGGGAAGCTCGGTAGCTCGGTCGCCATGCTATCCCCCGACGGCGGTTCAGCGTATCTGGCCGGCATTCGGTACACGAAGGTCTGGGAAGATTCCGCGCCACGCGGATTCGTCGACCGGGTGGAGGTGAAGACCGGCAAGAAGACGAGACTGTTCGAGGGTGCATCGGATGTCTACGAGCGAGTAGTTGCAGCGCTCGACGACAATCTGGAACGGATCATCGTGCACCGGGAATCGCCAACGATGGTGCCGGACGCGTACGTGCGGGACATGAAGAGCGGTCAACTGACGAAGCTGACCGACAATCAGGATTATACGCCCGAGTTCACCAGCCTCGTGAGGAAGCGGGTTCCGATCACGCGAGTGGACGGCACGCGATTCTTTGTCGATGTCACGCTGCCCGCGAACTACGTGGCCGGCACGAAGCTGCCCGGGATGCTCTGGTTCTACCCGTACGAATACACCGATCAGGCGAGTTACGATCGGACGCTACGTACCCAGAACATCAACCAGTTTCCCAACTCCGGACCGCGCACGATCGAGTATCTGGCGACGCAGGGTTATGCGGTCGTGAACTTCTCGCCTCCCATCATCGGTGAGCGCGGCCGAATGAACGACAACTACATCCCCGATCTGCGCAACAATCTGGATGCAGTGATCAACGAGCTGGAGCGGTTGGACTACATCGATCGTACCCGACTGGGCATTGGCGGTCATAGCTACGGCGCCTTCAGCACGGTTAACGCGATGGTCCACACGCCGTACTTCAAGGCCGGGATCGCCGGCGACGGGATGTACAACCGCTCTCTCACTCCCAACGGATTCCAGAGCGAGCGTCGCGACTTCTGGGAAGGACAGAAAACCTATCTGGAGATGTCGCCGTTCTTCTACGCCGACAGGTTGACCGGTGCGCTGCTCATGTACCACTCGATCGAGGACCAGAACGTGGGCACCGCACCAATCAGTTCGATCCGCATGATGCACGCGCTGGAGTCGCTAGGAAAAACCGCCTCGCTTTACATGTACCCTTACGAGGATCACGGTCCCGCAGCGAAGGAGACCATCCTTGACCAGTGGGCACGCTGGGTAGCATGGCTGGACATGTATGTGAAGAATCCGCCTAAGCCGGCAGCAAAGAAGATCGCTGCTGGAAGGCGATGATCCTGGTGGCGAGAGCCATTCCTGAGGGGCCTTCTCCATTTCCTCGGAGTATGCGCGAAATGTTGCATATCATGTCGACGGGAGCCATAGCGCTTCTAACATCACTCACGGCGGCACCAGCGTTTGCTGCTGCGATAACAACTACCTCTCACCTATCGTCGACCTCGTTGACTGCGGCCGTGGTTAGCGTGCAGCAGCAACCGGGTGTGGTCAGCGGGACTGTAACGCGAGCGGCTACCGGCGAACCGCTGGAGGGCGCCTCAGTCATCGTCGTGGGCACCCGACGCGGTGCTGTTGCCGGCACCAATGGCCGCTTCCGTATCGAAGGGCTCACCGGCGACTCTGTGACCGTGCGTGCCATCCTGATTGGCTACAAGCCCGCTGAGCGCCGGGTAGCAGTGGGCGCGAGCGACGTCGCCCTGGCACTCGACGTGGCCGTTCTGCAACTGGACCAGATCGTCGTCACCGGAACTGCCGGTGCCACCCAGAAGAGGGCGATCGGAAACGCAGTGTCCACCATCAACGCCGATCAGCTGGTCAACAAGGCTCCTGTTTCCAACGTTTCAGAACTGCTCCAGGCACGCACGGCTGGACTCACCCTGATGTCCGGGGCAGGCACGGTCGGAACCTCCTCCAACATCCGGATCCGCGGCGCCGGTTCGCTCAACGCCGGTAACCGCCCTGTCTTCTACGTGGACGGCGTGCGGATCAGCTCAGGTAGCGCTCCTGGGTTCAGCGTTAACGGCCAGTCGGCGTCGGCTCTGGACGCCATCAACCCGCAGGACATCGAATCGATCGAAGTCATCAAGGGACCGGCAGCGGCCACCCTCTACGGCGCCGACGCTGCTGCTGGCGTCATTCAGATAATTACGAAGAAGGGGACTCGCGGAGACCAGTCCATCGAGTGGTCGAGTCGTGTGGAAGGCGGCGAGTCGAACTGGGCGCTCACAATCCCCACCAACTATGCGCTCTGCACGCCGGCTCGTATCGCTGATGCCAAGTGGGTTGGTTGCCAGGGCATTGACCCTTCCGCGCCGGTTGACCAGCGGGTGATCAGCCAGAATCCACTACGAGATAACCCCGACGCACTGCGAACGGGGAGTGACCTTAACTACAGTCTCTCCGCGCGCGGCGGCGGTGAGCGCTACTCCTTCTATCTGTCTGGTGAGCGGCAGGAGCAAAAGGGCGTTTTCTACAACAACGCCTTTGACCGGACGAGTGGGCGCAGCAACTTCGCGATCAATCCGCGCGACGGGCTCGACCTCGCCTTCAGCATGGGCTACACGCGAACGAACACCCGCCTTCCGCTTAACGACAACGCGTCCAACGGTCTCCTTCGTAACGCCATGCGCGGCATTCCGGGATTGCAGGGCCCATTCGCCGTCGGCTGGCGCGGTCTCTCGCCGACCGAAGTGAACATGTACAACAACCAGGCTGCCGGCGAGCGCTTTGTCGTCGGACTCACCACCAACTACAAGCCGGCCAGTTGGTTCCAGAATAAGCTCACTCTCGGGCTCGACATGGATTCCCGGTTGAGCACCCTGTTCTATAACATCGACAGAACCGGGAAGGCTCCTTACGGGGCTACCAATGCCACCGGCTATATCGGGCAGTATGTCCCGAAGACGCACAATTGGACGCTGGATTACGCGGGCACGATCACCAACAATCTTCCGCGCGAGATGGTATCCAACCTCTCCGTCGGCATGCAGGTCAATGCATATCGGTTCCGCTCCGTGCAGGCTGAGGGCGAGGGATTGCTGTCGGACAACACGCGACTGGTGAGTTCGGCCGCTGTTACCCGTGGATTCGAGAGCTTCTCCGAGGTTAACTCGGCGGGCTTCTTCGTCCAGGAGCAGGTTGGCTGGAAGGACCGTCGATTCCTGACGGCCGCCGTGCGCGTGGATGACAACTCGGCATTCGGCAGTGACTTCTCGTTGGTGGTCTACCCGAAGCTGTCGGCGTCGTGGGTGATCTCCGAGGAGCCCTTCTTCTCAGTTCCTCACCTGGACCAGCTACGATTCCGGGCAGCGTTCGGCGAGGCTGGCAATTCGCCCGCTCCGTTCTCCGCCGATCGCACGTTCGAGGCAGTCGCCGTGGTCCAGCAGGACGGAACGGTGAAGCCCGCCTTGCGATCCGATGCCTTCGGAAACCCTAACCTCAAGGCGGAGACGGGCCGCGAGGTGGAGGCCGGTTTCGACGCATCGTTCTTCCAGAATCGCCTGGCTGTTGACCTCACCTACTACGACAAACGCACCAACAACGCCCTCATCTCCGTTCCGGTCCCGCCGTCCAGCGGATTCGGCGGAAGCCAACTTCAGAACGTCGGAACCATCTCCAATAAGGGCTTGGAGGCGAGCATCAACGGCACCCTTGTACAGCGCCCCAAGTTGGGATGGGATGTGGGTCTGGTTGCTTCAACAAACAGCAACAAGCTCATCTCATTCGGAACGCGTACTGATCCCATCATCTTCGGCTCGTTCGACGACGTTCAGGAGCATCGCGAGGGCTATCCGCTGGCTGGCTACTGGGGTCATGAGGCGGAGCGAAATGCCGACGGCAGCCTGAAGCTGGATGCGACCGGTCGTGTGGTCCTCGAGGATAGCCTGAATTACATAGGCTCCTCCACCCCCAAGCTGGAGATGGGACTAACCAATACGATTACGCTCTGGAAGAACCTCCGGCTGTATGCGTTCCTCGATTACAAGGGCGCCTACTACATGTGGAACGCTGGCGACTATATACGCAACAAGAACGATCAGAACGCATGGGCGGTCGTCAATCCGGATGCCGACCCGGAGCGGGTGAAGTACCTCCAGTCGGGTGTCACGACACCGTTCATCACGCCAGCGGACTTTCTGAAACTGCGCGAGGTCTCGCTTACCTACACCCTTCCCACGAGCTGGGCGTCGAGAGTTGGCTCGAAGGGAGTGAGCCTGTCCGTGGCAGGGCGTAACCTGGCGATCTGGACCAGGTACAGCGGCGCGGATCCGGAGCTCAATTTCAGCGGCGACGCGAACTTCAGCCGCTCGGACTACATGTCCGTGCCCATGCTCCGGCGCTTTGTGGCGTCGGTCAACGCATCATTCTGAGGTTCGCATGATACGCCATCCTCATCAATCCAGCCGACCGATGACCAGCCGCCTTTTTCGTCCCGCCGTCGCCGCCCTGGCCGCGGTCGGGCTCTCGGTGGCGCTGGGCGCCTGCAGTGACCTGCTCTCGGTGGAGAACCCGGGTGCCATTCAGGACACCCAACTGAATGACGAAACGCTCGCCCCAGCTCTGGTCCAGAGCGCCGTCGCGGACTTCCAGCGTATGTACTCCGATCTCGCCTACTACAGCGCCGTCATCACCGACGAGGCGGTTACTGGCCACAACTTTGAAACCATCAAGGAGATCGATCTCCGTCTGGCCAAACCAAACAACGGTACCGTCAACAGCGGCGTCTACACCCCGCTCCAGCGAGCCCGGTTCTCCGGAGACAGCATCTCGGGTAGACTCCGCGTCATCTACGGAGACAGCGCCAGCAAGAGCATCGGCCTCGCCCGCACGCTCGCTTACGCTGGCTACGGCAGCATGCTGCTCGGCGAATTCATGTGTGAGGCACCGGTAGATCCAACAGCGGCCTCCCTCAACTGGGATGATCTGATGCGGCGGGCGCTGGACCGGTTCGACGAGTCGATCGTCGTCGCCACCGCGGCAAGGCAGGGCAATGCGAAGGCCGTGGGGTCGGCTGACTCCATCCTCGCCATGGCTCACGTCGGCGCGGCGCGTGCCGCGCTCAACCTGGGCGACATGGCAAGGGCCATCGAGCATGGATCCAAGGTGCCGCCGGCGATCACCCTGTGGGTGCCGCACGCTACCGACAAGAGTTATTTGGAGAACACGTTCTATGGCGCCACGCACGGCAATAATCGAAATCTCGGTGTCGACTCCTATTTCCGCTTCCTCGGCGACACCCGTGTGCGGCACACCAAGACGTCACGCACCGGCCACAATGGGCTGACGCTTCTCTGGACCCCGTTCCAGTCACCGTCATTCGGCGAGTGGGCGCCGACGTTGGATGTCGATTTCGAGAAGACCACCCCGATGCGCTTTGCCTCGGGACTGGAAGCGCGCTACATCGTGGCCGAGGCGAAGGGCGCCGTTCAGGAAACGGTCGACCTCATTAACGAGCGACGTAAGGTGGGCGACCCGGCCGCCACGGACATCTCCCTGTCACTCGGCGACGAGGGCATCATGGCCGAACTGCGCAACCAGCGGCGGCGCGATTTCTTCCTCGATGGTCACCGGCTTGGAGACCTGCGCCGGTACCAGAAGCTGTACAATATCGACCTCTTCCCCACTGGCCCGCATCCCAACGTCGAATGGGGAAATTACGGCTCGAACCAGTGTTTCCTGCTTCCGATCGAGGAGACCACCGGCAACCCAAACGCCAAGGGTTGACTAGAAACGAAGCAAGGCCGTGAACGCTGTCGCTCCAAAGTTGTGACAGCGAGGCAGCGCTTACGGCCATGCAGAAATGCGAGAAGGTGAGTGTAAGAACGCGCGGTGCCTCTCCAGAGGTCGCCGCGCGTTCTTGCGTTCCCTACTTGCGCGGTTCGAGTATCCGGTCCACTCGAGCGACAATGTCCTGCCAGTGAGCGCGCTGCACGCCGGCCGGTGCGCTGGTAACACTCGTCTGAGCCTGGGCGCGGATGGCTCGTAGCTCGCTGCGCGCGAGCGCCGGAAGATCGCTGCGCTGAACGTTGATGGGTGCGACGAGAGGGGATGGCGGTGTCCTCGCCGGCGCACCACCAGCCCCCGCCGACGTCGGCGGCGGCGGAGTTACAATTGCCTCCAGTCGATCCAGGTAAACGCGCTGCAGCAGGCGTCTGTTTTCGTCGGGTGAAACGCCAGTCCACACTGCCCGACGCAGGTCGGACAGGAACTCGCTCAGCTCGTACCCGGTCGCCGGATCCATGCGCGCGCTCAACGCCACCCGGTCAAGGCGCCTTGGATCCAGCAACTGGCTCACGACTCCAGCCTGAGCGTTAGCGATCGATTCCGGGCCGATGCGCGATGTGATTGCGCTGGGCACCAGCCACTCCGGGGTGCTGAACGCGTTGGCCGCCAGGAAGGACAGGGCGCGCTTCTGTTCACTCCTGGGCACTGCCTGGTAGACGGCACCTGCCTGCTCCGTGCTCTTGGGATCCACGTGGACGCCGCCGATCACCGACACCACATGTCCCATGTAGCGCGACCACATACTCACGGCCTCGCCATGCAGTTCGCTCAGGTCGCTGAAGTCCTCGCCGACGGTCGCTGTCCACGCCGGGAGCTGGGGAACGACGCGCTTCAGGTTGGTGATCGCATACGTGCTGGCAGCCACTGGATCGTCGCCGATGTCCTCAGTCTGCGAACGCGGGTCGATACCGGTCAGATACTGCGGCAAGTAGCGGTAAGCCATCGGTCCAGATTGCGCGACCAGCATCCGATTCAGACGCGGCCGCTCCGCTTCAGGCGTCGTCGCATCTGGATAGCGGCGGTATCCCCACTCGATGATGAAATCGTCGAACGGACCGAGGTGGCGGATGAAGTCCACTGGTTGGAGGCCGTCGCCGGGTTGCGCGACATAATTCTGGCGGGCGTAGTCCATGATCGTTGCTGAGACGCCATAGCGACGAGTGAAGCTGGCGCTACGCAGGGAGTCAACAGGGAAGGAGCTGGAAGCGATCATGTTGTGCGGCAGGCCGAGCGCGTGACCTACCTCGTGGGTGATCACCTGTCGCATAGTCTCCCCCATCAACTCTTCGGGGATGTCGAGTGTGCGTGCCGCCGGATTGGCCGCACCCGTCTCTACCATGAGGCGATTCCGATAGGAGCGCATGTGGTTGTGGTACCAGGTGATGTCGCTCTCAATGATCTCACCTGTCCGCGGATCAACGGTGCTCGGACCGACGGCATTACGTGTCGTGCTGGCCGCCCAGCGCACCACCGAGTGCCTGATGTCCTCGGCGTCCCAATCCGGATCCTCTTGCCTGGAAGGAGGCTCGCGGGCGATGATGGCATTCCGGAAGCCGGCCTTCTCGAAGGCCTTCTGCCAGTCCTCCACGCCTTGCTTCACGTATGGTCGCCATTTGGTCGGTGTGGCCGGGTCTATGTAGTAGACGATCGGCTGCACCGGCTCCACCAGCTCGCCACGGGCGTAGGCTGCGGGGTCCTTCGGCTCCAGTCTCCAGCGGGTGATGAACGTCTCCGTCGCGGCCTTCTGGACATCCAGCCCGTAGTTCACGCGCTCAACTGTAAAGAAGCCGGCGCGGGGATCAGCGTAGCGCGGTCGCATTGGCTGCGCTGGTAGCGCGACAAGCGACTGGCGCATTTCGAGCGTGATGGAGCCGCCGTCAGCATCGGTCGGGGCTTTGCCGGCCTCGAACGTCTGGGTATGGCGGACCTCGACGTTGAGCGGGTAGCTGTGGATAGTGTTGACGAAACTGCGAGCAGGATCCAGTCGGCGCACCTGGTACTGGCTTCGCTGCGCGACGCTCAGACCGCTTAGCGACGGGGTGTCGCCGCCAAAGAAGTCCGTCACGTCGATCACCACCGACGTGCTATCGCGCGTGTAGGCCATGACCGGAAAGGCGCCGAGGATGGCTCCCAGGTGATTCGCCGCCACCGACAGGGCAATCGGGAGCGAGTCGTCGGCGACTGCGGCTGCGGTAAGGGAGCGCAGGACCAGTCTGTCTCCACTTCTTTCCCATCGGACCAGCCGCTCCTGAACGCTGGTACCGGCGGAGAGAAAACCGCCGAAATTGGCCGGCACTGCTGCCACCCTTCCAACCAGCAGGAAATCGCGGCCGACGAGGGAGTCGGGGACTTCGAACAGCCACCGGTCATCCTGCCGATGGACCGTTATCCCTCCGCTGTCGGTGACCGCGCGGCTGGTGACGACCTGAGCATAGGGGCGCGGCGCACGCCGCGTCTGCGTGCCTGACTGTCCGGTTACCTGAGCGCCAGCTGTTCCGGTACCGGTGGCGCCCGCGGTAGTTGAGTTGGTCGCTGGCGCAGGACTAGTTACAGGCGCCGGAGGTCGCGCGCACGCGACAGTCGCGGCAGCGGCCAGGACTGCGCCGAGACGCAGGCGAGCGAGGGCAGAGTGCATGGCTGATCCAGGTGAGGGACGGCCGGAATATGCTCCGCGTTAGCCGTACTGAACAGGTTGACAGGGTGCGGACCTGCAGGGAGTGGGGCAGCGGCCGGCCGTCGGCAGCGAAGTTGTCGCCTTTTCGTAGCGGAACGGAAGTCGCAACGAACACATGCTGCGGCAGCCAGAGGCGCCGCGCCGTTGCGAGCCTTCCCTGACCGTACTCAAAGCATCATGACAGCTCGTCCCAAAGTAGTGATCATCGGCGGCGGATTCGCCGGTCTTCGTGCAGCCCGGGTACTTCGTAAGGCGCCGGTGGACATCACCCTGCTTGACCGCACGAACCACCACCTCTTCCAGCCGCTCCTGTATCAGGTAGCCACGGCCACCCTGAATCCGAGCGATATATCCGCTCCCATCCGCTGGCTGCTGCGTCGACAGAGCAACACGACAGTGCTCATGGGGGAGGTCCTCGGCATCGACCTCGAACAGCAGGTAGTGAAGCTGGATAACGAAGATCGCCAGGTCAGCTACGATTACCTGATAGTCGCTAGCGGTGCCCGACATTCCTATTTTGGCCACGACGAATGGGAGGCTCTGGCGCCAGGACTGAAGGGGCTTGCCGACGCGCTGGAGATTCGACGCCGCTTCCTGCTCTC
>CAJDVF010000012.1_pt1 | contig 57570 bp, 37 predicted proteins | sample 7391391 | NCBI WGS metagenome assembly CAJDVF01 (sample SAMEA7055697, study PRJEB34461) | soil metagenome | biome: terrestrial ecosystem; feature: Peninsula; material: soil | place: Antarctica | collected 2016 | reverse complement strand
ACTTTCGCGACGCCCTCCGCGTAGCGCTCCCAGTCGCTGGTCTCCTGGCGTAGCTGTCGGCGGCCGGTAGTGGTCAGCCGATAGAACTTCGCCCGCTTTCCCTGATCGGTGTGCCCCCATTCGCTCTCGATCCAACCCCGATCCTCCATACGATGGAGCGATGTGTAGAGCGCGCCATCCTGGATTCGGAACGTCTCGCCCGACGATTCACGAATCCACCGCGCCACCGCATAGCCGTGCATCGAGCCCCACGACAGCGTGCGGAGAACGAGCACGTCGAGCGTGCCGAGGAGGATGTCGAGTTCACGATCGTCGGGCATGGCGACAGGATACCCTCAACGGCTGGGGGTGTCAATAGTCACCGCGCCGCTGACGGCGGACCGCCTGCATTACCGGTCAGCCGCCCGCGCGGATGCGTAGGTGCTGACCGCGGTGCTCGTTCGCCAGCGGCGAGCGGATGCGGACGTGCTGACCGCGGTGTGCGTTCGCCAGCGGCAAGCGGATGCGTACGTGCGGCCGCAGTGGGCGTTCGCCAGCAGCGAGCGGACGCGTAGGTGCTGATCGCAGTGCGCGTTCGCAAGCGGCGAGCGGACGCGGACGTGCTGGCCGCCGTGCGAGCCAGCCATCAGCGAGCATGGACACGCACGTGGCGCCTAAGCCGTCCGTCAGCCAGCCGCCCGCATCGCGGCGTAGGTGCGACCCGCGGCCATCAACTCCTCGTGCGTCCCCCGCTCCACTATCCGACCACCGTCCAGAACGAGTATGAGGTCGGCATTGCGGATCGTGCTAAGCCTATGCGCAATCACCAGGCTCGTGCGACCGCTCAGTAGTGCGCCCAGCGCCTCCTGGATCAGCGCCTCGGTGCGTGTGTCGACGCTGCTGGTGGCCTCGTCCAGAATCAGGATGCGCGGGCGAGCGAGCACGGCGCGGGCGAAGGCGATGAGCTGGCGTTGGCCCTGGCTCAGCGACGCACCACCCTCTCCAATAGGCGTTTGGTAGCCCTTCTCCAACTCCATGATGAAGTCATGAGCGCGAACCGTCTTTGCCGCCTCTTCGACCTCGGCATCGGTGGCGTCCAGCCGCCCGAAGGCGATGTTCTCGCGCACCGTGCCGGAGAAGAGAAAGGCGTCCTGGAGTACCGTCGCGATCTGACTGCGCAGGCTCTCCCGGGTAACCTCTCGTATGTCGTGACCGTCGATGCGGATGCTGCCTTCGGTGACCTCGTAAAAACGAATGACGAGATTGGCGATGGTCGTCTTTCCGGCACCCGTCGCACCCACCAGCGCTACTGTCTGGCCAGGTAACGCTGTGAAGCTCACGTCGTGCAGCACCGGATGGTCGGGGTCGTAGCCGAAAGTGACATGGTCGAACTCAAGCAGCCCATCCACCGGCGGCAGCATGAGCCTGTCCGCCGGCTCTAAAGGCTCCGGTTCCTGGTCAAGCACGGCATAAATGCGCTCACCTCCAGCGAGCGCCGACTGCGCCTGGGTGTAGACCACGCTGGCTAACTGGATGGGGCGGAAGAACTGCTGCACGTAGAGCAGAAAAGCCGCCACCACGCCTACAGTGAGTCCGTTGTTAAACGCGAGCCAGCTTCCGTAGCCGATGACGACGGCCGTCGCCATGGTGCTCAGGAGATCGATCGCCGGCGCGAATGCGGAGGTGATCGCCACCGCCTGGACGTTCGCTTCACGGTTGGCGGCGTTCTGCTCACGGAAGCGCGCCACGCTCAGGTGCGTACGTCCGAACGCCTGGGCCTCACGAATCCCGGTGATCTCGCGCTCCAGACCTGCTGTCACGTCACCGACGGTTTCACGCGTTGTGCGGAACGCGCGCCGCGCCCGCCGGGCGAAGAAGGCCGTGGTGCCCAGCATGAGCGGAATGATGGCCAGGCTGGCCAGAGCCAGCCTGAAATCCAGGAAGAGCATTGCGACGATAATACCGACAATGCTGAACAGCGCTCCGACTAGCTGCGTGAGACCGCCAGAGAGGAGCTGATTGAGGGTATCGATGTCGTTGAGGACGCGGCTCAGGAGATCGCCCACCGGGTGACTCGCGAAATACGTCAGAGGCAGTCGTTGCAGCCGAGCGAACAGCCGTGCCCGCAGCCGGGCCAGAGTGCGCTGTCCGGCCTCACCAACCCTCCGGATCTGGCCACGGGTGGCCAGAGTGCCGCCGAAGTAGGTGCCGAGCAGCAGGAGCATCGTGCGCCCGAGACCGGTGCGGTCACCGTTCCTGATGTCGACGTCGATAGCTCGGCCAATCAGCCACGGACCGGCCGCCTGCGCCAACGCCGCAACGATGATGAAGGCGAGGGCGACAGCAAGCGCCGGCAGCTCCGGCGACAGCTCGCGCGTCAACCGGCGCAGCACCGCCCCACGGTCATGCGCCTTGACCTCGTCGGCGCCGGCCATTGCCCGTATCCCAAAGCGAGGCCCGGTCACGCTTCGCCATCCTCGCCGTTCATGATGTCCTTGGCCGATCCGCCGCCGGCCGCTGTCAGGTCATCATCGTCGCGCACCAGTTGCGAGCCGAGGATCTCATTGTAGACCTCGCTGTCGCGTTGCAGTTCGTCATGAGTGCCGCGGGCAACTATGCGTCCCTCATCAAGGACGAGGATCAGGTCCGCCGCGCGGACAGTGCTCACCCGTTGGGCAATTACGACCACGGTGTGGTTATGGTGGCGCATCAGTCGATCCAGCGCTTCCCGCAACGCGGCCTCAGTGGTCATGTCCACCGCCGACGTACTGTCGTCGAGGATGAGGATACGCGGGTCGACAAGTAACGCCCGGGCGATCGCCAGTCGCTGGCGCTGGCCGCCGGAGAGGGTAACGCCACGCTCGCCGACGATGGTCGCGTAGCCTTCCGGCAGTTTGCTGATGAAGTCGTGGGCCTGGGCGGCCTTCGTCGCCACTTCCACCTCGGCGTCGGTGGCCTCCGGACGTCCGAAGACGATGTTCTCGCGCACCGTGCCAGCGAACAGCCGCGCTTCCTGTAGCACCACACCGGTCTGTCGGCGGAGGCTCTGCAACGTCACTTCCCGCACGTCGTGGCCATCCACCAGCACCGCGCCTTCGGTCACATCGTAGAAGCGCGGTATGAGATTGACGAGCGTCGACTTCCCGGAACCAGTTCCACCGAGCAGCGCTACCATCTGACCGGCGGTGATTCGCAGGTTGACGTCGTGAAGGACATCGCGGTCCGTGCCGGGATAACGGAAGCTGACATCGCGAAACTCGATGTCGCGCTGCAGCGGCGGCAGTGCGATAGCGTCCTCCCGATCGACCACTTCCAGCGGCGCGTCCAACACTTCGAACACTCGCGCCGCAGACGCGCCGGCCCGCGAGATCGCCGCCGCCAAAAAGCCGATCGTCAAAAGGGGCTGCACCAGGAAGGCGAGATAGGAATTGAAGGCAATCAGCTCACCCAGCGTGAGCGTACCGTCAATCACCTGCCCCCCGCCCAGCCAGATAACTGCCAGAGTTCCGAGGTTGGCGAAGAAGAAGATGAACGGGAAGTTGTCGCTCACGGCGTGGACTACGGCCACGTTCCGGTCGCGCAGCGTATCGTTCACCGCCTGATAGCGAGCGTCCTCGTGATCCTCTCGAGCAAAGGCGCGCACCACTCGCACGCCGGCTAAGTCCTCGCGGAGGATCGTGTTCAGTCGCCCCAACGTCTGCTGCACGACGCCGAACAGCGGGCCAACGCGAGAAACGAATCGAACCAGCAGAAACAGAATCGGGACCACGGTCAGGAGCATCATCGCGCCTAATCGCGCGTTCATAACCAGGAGCAACACTGCGGTACCGGCCAGCATGGCGAGCGCAGCCATGAGTTGGACCACGCCCGTTCCGGCGAACGTGCGTATCTGCTCAACGTCGCTCGTCAGCCGGGTGAGCAACTGACCGGTCTGAACTCGATCGTAGAAGCTGAAACTCAGCTTCTCAATGTGTACGAACAGACCATCGCGGATGTCGTAAGCGACTCCCTGCGATGCGCGCTCGGCCAGGTAGCCCTGAAAAAACGAGAGAAGACCCCGGACGGCGGCTATCCCCAGCAACCCTCCGACCGCAATCAGAACGGCGTGCCAGGAGCCAGCGGTGATGCCGTCGTCGATGGCGTACCGGACAAGTTGAGGGGTGGCCAGCGTGGCTGCCGAGACGCCAAGGAGCGAGACGAGTGCACCGGCCGACTCGAGTCGATGGCCGCGCAGATAGCTCAGGGCGCGCAGCGCGGCCCGCGGATCACTGCGTCGGCCTGACTTCGCCCTCCCAGCTCGTGTCCCTCCGGTCGAGTTCTTCGCGCTCTCCACCGTCAACTCACCGGCTGCACTTCATAGCCCGCACTTCGCACCTCTCCCACAACATGATGAGGTGAGGAATGTGCGGCACTACGGCCAGCAACGGTAGCCCGAGCCCCAACTCCAGGTCTGATCTGCGTCCACGTCAACAGGCTCCCCAATCTGGCGCGGTACGGGAAGTGACGACACAGCCTCGGCGGGTAAAACGAGCGCGGGTTGGCCGGCTCGGAAGCGATTCCGAGCGGCCAACCCGCGCCAGCCAGACAACCGCCCTCGGGACCGTCTCTACCGTTGATGGATAGAGACTGTCCGAGAGCGTGTTGCGGTCAGTTCCAGTATTTCTCCTTCTCCACCTTCAACTCGTTGCCATCGTCCAGGACTTCCTTGGAAGTGTCAGGCCCCAGTTCCTCGGTGCTCGGGACGATCTTAGCCTGCCCAGCCTTCTCGAGCATGCCGTTGATCCGCGGTAGGTCGGCATCCAGCACGCTCTTGAGAGCGGCCAGTTGCACGTCGAGCCGCTTGCTGAGGAGGTCGTAGACCTCGAAAGCCTGCTTGGTCGGCGCAGACTCGCCGCTGGACACGTGACCGGTGAGCGCGGCGATCTCGTTGTTCAACCGGATGGGAAAGTTGAGCGGATCCTGGCCGCTACGGTTCTGCACCTGGTAGAGCTCCTGCTCCACCTTGCTCATCCGATCGGAGAACTGGCTCGATGCACGGGCGAAAGCGGTCGAGTCGCGGCCGCTCAGCTTGGCTCCGCTCTCGGCCAGCTTGTACTTGATGTTACGGATGGTGCGGACGCCGTTGTTGGCATCGCTCAGCCGGTCACGAATCTTGATGAGCAACGCGAACTGCGCGTCCAGGTCAGCCTGGGTCGCGGTGCCCCGCGGATCCTTGAGCACGTTGAAGCTCTCGGTCTTCACCTGCTGACCGTCCACCAGCATGCGCACCTGATAGGTGCCGGGAGGGGCCACCGGGCCGGTACCGCGTCCCGCCCACATGATTATGCCGCGGAAGCTATCAGCGTCCGGATAGCGCATGTCCCACGAGAACTGATTCAGACCGGCCTTGTTTGGCGGGCCGGACGGTCCGCGCATGCCAGGCCTTCCGGCCGGTGCTCCTGCCGCCGGCTTGGTCGTGTCGGCGGCACTCTTGAACGTGTGGATGACCTGGCCCTTGCTGTCCAGGAACTCCAGCGCCACCTCGCGTGCCGGCGCCTTCAACCAGTAGCGCACAATCGCACCACTGGGCGGATTGGCACCCACCGGGCTCGAACCGCCGCCGCCGCCGAATCCGCCGCTCCATTGCACACGGTAGGCATCGGCTGGCGCGAACAGATGCGCCGACGAGGCCACGATCTGAGGCGTCAACTGACGGAGCGCCGACAGATCGTCCATGATGTAGAACGAACGGCCATGCGTAGCGACGATGAGGTCGCCGTTCTTGATCGTCATGTCGTGCACTGGCACGATCGGCAGATTCTGGCGCAGCGAGCGCCAACTCGAGCCATCATCGAAGGAGACCCAGATCCCGCGCTCGGTTCCGGCGAAGAGGAGACCTGGACGTACCGGATCTTCCCGGATTGCGCGCGTGAACTCACTGTCGCCGGTGATGCCGTTGTCGATCCGCGTCCACGTCTTTCCGTAGTCGTTGGTCTTCAACAGGTACGGCTGCATGTCGGCCATCTGGTAGCGATTGGCCGCGACATAGGCAGTGCCTGCATCGTAGTGACCGGGCTCGATTATAGAGATTCGAGCGAAGTCCGGCAGCATCGATTTAGGCGGCGTAACGTTGGTCCAGGTCGCACCAGCGTCACGAGATATCTGTACGTTGCCGTCGTCGGTGCCGGCCCAGAGCAGTCCGGCCGTGATCGGCGACTCGTCGAAGGCGAAGATCGTGGCGTAGGTCTCGACGCCGGTCTGGTCCTTGGTAATCGGACCACCGGAGGGACCCATGGTCTTCGGATCGCGACGAGCAAGCGGCGGGCTGACTATTGTCCAGCTATGGCCCTCGTCGGTGGTGCGGAAGAGCTGACTACCACCAGCATAGAGCGTCTTCGGGTCATGCCGTGAGAAAACTATCGGGAAGGTCCACTGGAAGCGGTACTCGATATCTTCCGACGAGTGTCCCATCGGGTTGAGCGGCCACGGGCTGACATTGCGCTCGATCCCGGTGCGGCGATCCTTCCGAGTCAGGAGCCCGCCGTAGCTGCCAGCGTAGGCGATGTTCGGGTCCCGCGGGTCAATGGCTATATAGCCGCTCTCGCCGCCGCCCACGTCGTACCAATCGGACATCGTGATGCCGCCCGCCTTGGCGCTCGGACCGCACAGAGTGCTGTTGTCCTGCTGGGCGCCGCAGACGTGATAAGGGAAATCGTTGCTCGTCGTGACGTGATACATCTGCGCGGTTGCGTAGTCCTGGTCCGTCCACGTCTTGCCGCCATCGGTACTCACGTTCGCTCCGCCATCGTTGCTCTCGATCATCCGGAGCGGATTGGTCGGGTCGATCCACAGGTCGTGGTTGTCACCGTGCGGCACCGGTATGTTCTTGAGCGTCTTCCCGCCGTCGGTAGAACGGTAGAAGCCGGTGTTCTGGGCGTAGACGGTGTTGACGTCCTTCGGGTCAGCGTGCAGGTGGCTGTAATACCAAGCGCGCTGACGGAGCGCACGGTCATCGTTGATCAACGCCCAGTTCTGGCCGCCATCTTCGGTGCGATAGAGGCCGCCTTCTTCCGCCTCGATCTGCGCCCACAGGCGCTGCGGGTTCACTGGCGACACGGTCAGACCGATCTTACCCATCACTCCCTTGGGAAGACCGTTGGCCTTGCTGATGTCGGTCCAGTTGTCGCCGCCGTCGGTGCTCTTGAAAATCCCGCTCCACCGGCCACCCGAGCTCAACATCCATGGCGTACGGCCGGCCTGCCAGAAGCTGACGTAGAGGACGTTCGGGTTGGAGGGATCGATGATCAGGTCGTTCGCGCCGGCCGAGTCGCTGCGGAAGAGCACCTGCTTCCACGTTGCTCCAGCGTCATCGGAACGATAGACGCCGCGCTCCTTCGTCGGCTTGAAGACGTTACCGAGGGCCGCCAGCCAGATCCGGTTGGGATTGGTCGGATGGATGACTATGCCATCTATCTGACGGGTCTCGGTGAGACCCATGTGCTTCCAGGTCTTGCCGCCGTCGGTGGTCTTCCACACGCCGTCGCCGTTCGTCACGTTGCCACGGATGGGCGTCTCACCAGTGCCGACGTAGACGATGTCCGGATTGGACGCATCCACCGTTATCGCGCCGATGGAACCACCGAAGTAACCGTCGCTGGCAGCCGCCCAGTTTCGGCCGCCGTCGGTCGACTTGAACACCCCACCGCCTGTGGTCCCCATCCAGTACTCGTCGGGCCGTGCGACGGAACCAGCGACAGCCACCGAACGACCACCTCGGTACGGCCCGATCTCCCGCCATTTCATGGACGAAAGGGCCGCCGAGTCGAACGCCGAGGCGGGAGCCATGGCAGCGCGCGGCGGCGCAGCTTGCTGGGCGTCAAGAAGTCCGGGTATCGTGCTCAGCGCGATGAGCGCGGCAACACAACCAAGACGGAAGCACGCGCCACCACTGGCGCGCCATTTGTCACCGGCAGCAAGTGGCTGCCGGTGATACGGGAATAGTGCGGACACGCGTGTCCTCCGGGTTAGGAGCAGGTAACTGCACTCTCGCGCGGCACTCTCGCTGGCGCGCCGGTTGCGCAGGGTTAGTTAAAGATAGCTTATATCCCCGCCCGCATCCCGCTCTTTATGCAGATTTGCTCGTCCAACTGTTCAGCTCGCCTCGACACTCCTGCCTCCATGCAGGTGCCACCAATCGTTGCCAACCTCTCTACTCGCTCGTTGCTGGGAGCACTCGTGGCCGCACTCCTGCTAGCCGCCTGCGGTGGGGGTGGTGATCAGGAGGTGAGGTCGGCGGCAGTAGATAGCGTAGCGATTGGGCTGGGGAAGGCCGATAGCGCCGCGTCTGGCACCGCGCCGACGTTGGTGAGCGTCATGACCGGATTGAATGGGCCGGAGTCGGTGCTCCACGACACCGAATTCGATGTCTACTACATCAGTCAGGTCGGCGGGATGACATCGGCCAGGGACGGGAACGGAACGATCGCTCGGGTCCCCGCCGACAGCCTGGACCGGATCAATCGCGCCTGGGTGCGCAGCCGGTCCTCGTCACCGCTTCACTCGCCTACGGGAATGGCCATTGTAGGCGACACACTCTGGGTCGCTGACATCGACGCCGTGCGAGGTTACAACCGGCGCAACGGTCGATCAGTGGGTTCGGTGTCGCTGGACAGCCTGGGGGCTCTCTTCCTCAACGACATCGCTGTGGGACCGGACGGGGCGCTCTACGTCACCGACACCGGTATTCGCGGCGCCGTGGCAGGAAAGGCAGCGGAGCCCGCGTCGCCCTCGCGGATCTATCGGATCGTCGGCCGCCGGCCGACGCTGGCGGTGGAGAACCCTATTCTCTCCGGTCCCAACGGCATCGCCTGGGATTCCGCCGGCCGCCGCTTCCTGATCGCGCCATTCAGTGGCCCAACGGTAATCGCCTGGGTGGCCGACAGCGGAGCGCGTGCCCCGAATCCGCGCCGCCTGGCCCCGGGTCCGGGAAGTTATGACGGTATCGGCATCCTTCCCGACGGTCGAATCGCCGTGAGCTCCTGGGCCGACTCTACGCTCTACTTGATGCACGGCGACAGTACTCTCACGCCGCTCATTACCGGAATCGACAGTCCGGCTGACTTCGGGATCGACCGGAAGCGTGGCCGGGTTCTCATCCCACTGTTCAATGCTGGGCGCGTGGTGGTGTACGAAGTGCGCTAGGCTACGTCAGCCGACCTCGTCGGCATCGTTCACCCGCTCGCCCTCACGCTAAAGTTCACCCGGTACAGCCGACGGTCGATCCCTCTCTTGCTGGCCGACGGCGTGACTTCGCCCAGGGCCACGACGTGCCCTCCGTACTCTACCTCGGAAGGTCCTCGCACCGTGCTCAGAAGGGCCACGGTGTCGGTTCCGACAGCGGACAGCCGGAGTTGCACTGTCACCTCGCCCTGCCAGACACATTGCACGTCAGGGGGGCACCGGGAGTCGCTGGCTACCCTTTCAAAGGTCATGACGAGCGTGCCGACACCGCCTACAGTCACGCTATCTCCGACCGCGAGCTGGATGGTCCCACCATCCTCCACCCGTGACTGAGGGTCGAGGATGGGCGGCTGGGCGGGGAGACCACCTCCACATGCCGTCTGGGCAAGGGCCACGACGAGAAGGAGCGCTACACTTCGCTTCGCGGGCCGGCCCTCTGTCAGCCAGCCCCATCGCTTGCTGAGCCGAGGGGCCAGACAGCGATCCGATCCCGGCCCGGAAGCATCTGATGGCGGTTGAGTGAAGACGATGCCAGTTGACGTGGTCATGAGCCAGGATAAAGGGACAAAGTCAGCGCGAGTAGCTCCGACAAGGATAGCTCCAACTGTCAGCGCTTGACGTAACTCGCGCCCTGAACAACGTTCTCCTACCCTCGGCCAGCCAGCCGGATTCGGTGGCCGTCGCGTTTCAGACCCCACCTCGCACCCGTGCGTCACACGGCGGGATGCGTCGATCAAGCAGGCGACAGTGCTGCCGCCTCCAATCTCTCCTCGCGAGACGCAATGACCGCCTTTCGCTCCGTCCTCTCGGTGGGCACATCGCTCACCCTGCTCGGCACCCTCGCCGCCTGCATGGCGCCCCCCAGCACAACCCCTTCACCAACCGCCAGCGCGGCCGCGCGCCCCGGCGGAGCCCCGGCGGGCGCGGGCGGAGACTCTGCCGCTCGAGCAGGCGCGGCCGCAACGCCAGCACCCAAGCCTTACAACCGCGTAATCACGGACCAGGCGAAGACGCAGCGAGGCGTCCTCATCGTCCACCAAATCGGCCAGAAGCTGTACTTCGAGATTCCCGCCAACGAACTCGAACGGGACATGCTGCTCATCGGCCGCTACGCTGCCGCGCCAGCAGCAAACCCCAACCTGCCGGGCGGTGGATTCGGAGCGTACGGCGGCGACCAGTTCGCCGAACGCACGCTCCGCTGGGAGCGGGACGGCAACCGTGTCATACTCCGAACCCCGTCGTTCGACATCACAGCCGACAGCACGCTCTCCGTCTGGAAGGCTGTCGTGGCGTCCAACTACGCTCCTGTAGTCGCCGTTCTCAACGTGGAGACGTTCGGTCCTGATAGCGCAGCGGTAGTGGATGTGACACGGCTCTTCACCACCGCCGTGCCGGAGATAGCCGCCATCCGCGGCACCATCGACGCGTCCCGTTCCTACATCGAGCGAGCGTTGGCGTTCCCGAACAACGTCGAGATCGAGGCCACGCAGACGGGCGTCCCGGCAGCCACGGGTGGCGCCGCCGGCGGTGGCGGCGCCGGAGCGCCTCGGCCCGCTCAGAGCGTCCTGGCTCACTGGAGCATCGTGAAGCTCCCCGAGAACCCGATGATGCCGCGTCGCTTCGACGAGCGGGTTGGCTACTTCTCCATGCGCCAGGTGGACTTCGGCACGACCGAGCATCGGGCGGCCAATCGGGAGTACATCACCCGCTACCGGTTGGAGTGTTCGGACCGCATGTCCGGCGACCTCTGCTACCCAAAGAAGCCCATCACCTACTACGTCGATCCGGCGACGCCGGAACAGTGGAAGATTTATGTGAGGCGAGCGATCGAGGAGTGGCAGCCGGCGTTCGAGGCGGCCGGATTCAAGGATGGAATCGTGGCCATGGACGCTCCGGCCAACGATCCCGACTGGTCGCCTGAAGACGTTCGGCACACGATGATCCGCTGGCTCCCCAGCACCACCGAGAACGCGGTCGGCCCGCACGTTCACGATCCGCGCACCGGCGAGATCCTGAACGGCTCCGTGCGCATGTTCCACAACGTCCTTAACCTGCAGCGTGCGTGGTACTTCACGCAGGCATCACCGCTGGATGCACGAGCTCGCGTTCTCCCCATGCCCGATTCGCTGATGGGCCGGCTGTTGCAGTTCGTTGTCGCTCATGAGATCGGACACACCCTGGGCCTTCAGCATGACCAGATCGGCAGTTCCACCTATCCCGCCGACAGCGTGCGCAGCCGCACCTGGGTGGAGAAGATGGGGCACAGTCCGAGCATCATGGACTATTCGCGTTTCAACTATGTAGCGCAGCCCGAGGATTCCATTCCGGTACAGAACCTCGTACCGACCGTCGGGCCGTATGACAAGTACGCCATCATGTGGGGTTACAAGCCAATCCCTGGCGCCACTACTTCTGATGCCGAGCGGCCGACCTTGGATCGCTGGGCGCGGATGCAGGACACCATCCCGTGGTATCGCTTCTCGGCCAACAACGCTTTTGGTGCCTTTGGTACTCAGAGTGAAGCAGTTGGCGACGCCGACCCGGTTAAGTCCACCGCGCTCGGCTTCAAGAACATCGAGCGCGTTGTCGGCTACATCAGTGCTGCCGCCACGAGCCCGCTGGAAGACAACAGCGATCTTGAGGAACTCTACAATCGCACGGTCGGGCAGTGGGCTACCGAGGCCAATCACGTCGCGACGGTGGTGGCTGGTGGCACCGTGCAGTACAAGGCGGGCAGCCAGAGTGGGTCGGTCTACGAGCCGATGTCGATGGCCCGCCAGCGGGAGGCCGTGAAGTTCCTTAACGACCGCGTGTTCGCCACGCCTACCTATCTCATCCGCCCGGACATTGCCAGTCGCATCGAGGCCAACGGCATGCTCAAGCGGATCAATGGCGCGCAGGCTAGGGTGATGAACAACCTCCTCGATGACAGTCGGATGAATCGTCTGCTCGAGCAGGAAGCTCTGCGCGGCAGCGCTGCCTACCCACTTTCCGGCATGCTCGACGACGTGCGTCGCGGAGTCTGGTCGGAAGCCTACAACAGTTCGCCGCGTGCCGATGCGTACCGTCGCGAACTACAGGGCAGTTTCCTCACCCTAATGGATCGCAAGCTCAACCCGCCGCCAGCCACCCCAGGCCAGGCTGCGTCGCCGTTCGGACGCCGTCCCGACCCGCTCTCCGAAGATGCAACCTCGCAACTCCGCGGCAGCCTGACGACTCTGCGCACGGACTTGCAGCGCGCTGTGTCGCGCACTTCCGATCGTTCCACCCGCCTGCATTTCCAGGGCGCCATACACCGTATCAACAACATTCTGGATCCGAAGGGCGACTGACAGCGAGCCGCCTACCTGTTCGATAATACGGGTAGGCGGCGCTACAACCCTGGGCGCGCCGTACCGGCCGTCGCTGCAAACGGTTAGAATTGACCTGCGCCGGACGACGCGCCCAGACCGGGCGCGTCGTCCGGCACTTTCATACCGTACCTACCCATGTCTCACCCCGATCGCCGTTGACCTTCAAGCGCTGGCTGGCCGTACTACTCTCGTTCGGTGCGGCCATCGGCGTATCGCTGTATCTCGTCGTGTCCAGTTGGCCGCGGGAGGGAGCATCGGTCGCACTGCCACCCATCGCGCACCTGATAGCGCTGGCGGCGGTAGTCCTGGAGATCCTCACGCGGGCGATCAAGATCAAGCTCAGCGCCGCTTCGCTGCGCATTCCGCTGCGGATGGGTGATTCAGTACGTACCTGCTTGGGTGGAGACTTTGGCGCGGCAATCACGCCGGCCCGATCCGGCGCCGAGCCAGCGCGATTTTTCATCCTGGTGCAGGCGGGCGTGGGTGCTGCGAACGTGTTATTGATTCTGTTCGCCGAGCTCTTCCTGGAGATGCTCTCGCTCGGCGTTCTGGCGATCATCCTGGCCTTCGGCTTCAAGGGATCAGGGCCGGTAGTGGGTGGCCTGATAGGGCTGGTAGGCGGGTATGCCGCCGTCGTGCTGGGCGGCGGCGTCTTCGGGCTCATGCTGGCGCGGCGGCGCGCCGCCGGCCCTCCGCCAAGCTGGGCACGCTCGCTCGGCTTCAACGCCGGCCGCTGGAGGGCGGTACAGCGGGCGCTGCGCCAGCTCCGGTCGAGTGTCGGTGGGCTTCGCCAGGCCAACATCCCGCTCATGATCGGTGCCTTCCTGTTCTCGGTGCTGCACGTGCTGCTGCGACTGACAATCCTGCCAGCAATCGTGCTATCCCTTGACTCGTCGGTGCCGCTGTCGCCGCTCGTACTCTGGCCATTGGCGCTGCTGTACGGCATAGCGGTGGCGCCCGCGCCCGGCGGTGGTGGAGCCGTGGAGATCGTCTTCCGCGCCGCGTTGGGCGGAGTGATTCCGGCCGCATATTTTGGCTCGGCGCTCATCTGGTGGCGCTTCTACACCTTCTACCTCTACATCCTGCTCGGAGCACTGGCCGCTGGCGGCACGGTGATGCGGGCGTTGCGCGAGGATAGCACCGAACCGCCAGTGCTGCTGGACTGAAAGGCGTTAACAGTCGTGAACGCGGGGACGGCCGCCGGATCACCGGTGAAGCCGGTCCGGCACGCTGCTCGGTCTCCGCGCTCCAGTCCCCGTCTCAGGTCAGGGCTTACTGACTTGCCCGCGCCTTCACGACAGCGCTCGTAACGAGTGTGGAGCCGCCACGCAGCCAGAGGGTGAGCGGAATTCGCTGGCCCGCCTCCAGTGGCTCGGCCACATTCATCAGCATGAGATGCAGGCCGCCAGGACGGAGCGTGACCACGCTGTCCGGGGGCACCACCAGAGCCTCGACCGGACGCATCCGTGCAACTCCGGCCGAGTCTATAGTGGTCTCGTGCAGTTCGACCATGCCGGTCACTGTCGTGGTTACGGAGTCCACCACCACCGTGTCTCGCGTCCCGTTATCCAGCAGGAAATAGGCGGCCGTAGTACTGCCGGCGATCGCTGGCCGGATCTCGGCGTCTCGCACGACGGCCACCGTCTCAGCGCGGCAGGCGGCGAACGTGGCGGTAAGGAAAACGACGCTCGCCAGGGCTCGCACGGTATCCCGCGTGATAGCGTTGGTAAAAGACGGAAGGCTGTGGGTCATGGAAGGAATCCTGGCCTGCGCTAGTTCGATGTGGAACAACGCCTTTACGGCTGTCGCCGCTAGTAGTTGCAGACTCCGCGCACGGCCACGATGCTCGCCGCTTCCCGCTCGTCCGTAGTAGTCGCACCGACGGACCTCAGCGCCGCGGTGCCCGTCAGTACCTCCCCGGAACCCAACAGTCGCAATATTACCTCGCGCGCGTACGACGACGTCGGCCAGACAATCTCCACTTCCTCGTCCTGAACGATTCGCCAGCCAGTACTTCCCTCCCGGCTACGCCGCTCGGGCTGCAATGATGTGGCCTCGAGCCAGCCCGGACGATCTGGCGCTGCTGTGGGGGCGAGACGAATCCAGCCCGGCAGGGCCATCTCCGCAGAGTCGCGGCTGGCGCCCGGCGCGCCACCGACCTCCAGCCGGTAGCATGCGGCCAGTCGCTGAGCGATTGCAGCGCGGGCCGTGCCGTCCGCGGGAGCCGAATCCGAACTCGCGGCTAGCGGTGACGGCGTCACGGGCGGCGGCCTGGTCGGCCGGCTGATGATGGATGGTGCCTTCGCCCCAGCCTCCGCGGCGAGCCGGGCACTCTCGGCCGCCGCTGTCGGCGGGCGCTGAACGGTTCCCACCCCCGTAACGACAACGTCTTGAAGGCTGGTTTCCACAGGGATCAGCGCCACCGCCACCACACTGTCGCCCCTCTCCCCCACCAGCAACGACAGTCGCGCCGGCTCAAATCCCAGTCTTCTTATGGTCGCCGTGTGCTCGCCCGCCGGGATCCCCGTCAACCTGAAGTGCCCGGTGACATCGGTGACGGCAGCGCTGCTGGTACCCGGCACCGTCACCATCGCCTGAGCTACCGGATCGCCATCGGCAGAAGTGACTCGACCGACCAGCACGGGTCCGACCGCAATCTCCGGTGCCTGAACCAGAACCGGCGGTCGCTCGCCGGCCAACTCGGCCTGAGTACGATCCTGGCGAGCCACACGGGCGAGGGAACGCGGCGCCGACACGAAAGCAGGAGCCGGGCGCTTCGGCGCGCTATCTGTGCCAACGTTGCTGCCGGCAGCGGCAGCGGCAACGGCCGCGGAAGACTGGGGCGGACGCGGAGCCACGGCCACCGGCGGCGCCTCCGGTCGCTCGTCGACAGAAGAGGCGCTCTTCTCCGCTGCCGGGTTTCCATCCCGTGCGCTGGCCCCCTGGGCCCGGGCGACCTCAGCCGACTTCGACAGCGCCTCGGCGGGTGCCGGCTCAGTCCGGCCGGTGACAGCGGGATTCGTCGTCAGAAGTTGCGAATCCGCGGCTGCCAGCGCATCCGCAGAGGCACTGGCCACCTGACCGGCGCTCGACCCCGCAGTGAACGGCGCCAGCGGACCGTTACGCTGTAAGACGACTGTCGTGCCGACGGCCAGCAGTCCCACGGCCGCTATCGCCGACAGTCGCCACCAACGTCCCGCACGCGTCGCCACTTTCGCATCAGCGGGCCGCACAGTCCGCGCATCGCCTATAAAACGGATTCCATCTGCGCCCGCGACACGCTCGGACGGCGCGTGCCCGGCGGCACTGACACCACTGCCCTGCCGGCCAGCTGACGCCGAGCCGGTGGCCGCCGGCGTGTCGGAGGAAGCATTGGCGCGTACGCCCCCCGGACCGTCGTCCAGCGAACGAAGGATACGGGCGCTCGCCGCCACCAGTCCGCGCGCCTCAGCAACGGACACGCGGCACTCCGCGCAATCGTTCAGGTGCGCGCGCAGAACGTCCGACTCGGACTGAGAAAGCTCGCCGTCGAGCCAGGCGTGGATCGCACCCTCATCGGGGTGACGGCTCCCGTTCGTCACTTTTGTGCCGTCATCAGGATGCTGCATTCTCCCTCCCATCTCGTTCCGCTTGCAACGTCTCGTATGCCTCGGCAAGCCTTCGGCGCGCCCGGGCGAGAGTCGTGCCTACCGAGCCGGGGGACAGTTCCAGCGCTTCGGCAATCTCCTGATAATCCAACCCCTCCTCCCGCATCAGTAGCGCGCTTCGATCCCGTTCGGCCAACTGGTCCAGAGCCTGTCTGGCGAACGCGGCATCCTGTGCCCGTTCCAACTCGGTCGTTTCCGGCGCCTCCAGTTCCCGCGCTCGTTCCTCGTCGGCGAGCATCGCCAGATGATGACGGCGCCGGTCGTCGGTGCGAGCCTGATCGCGCACGAGGTTGGTAGCGACGGCGTAGAGCCACGAACGCTCGCTCGTCAGCCGCTCCTGTCTCATCGCTCGCACGAACGTCTCCTGGGCCACATCCTCGGCCCAGTCGCGGTCGCCAAGCCGGCGCGCCAGATAGCGCACCAGCCCGGCGTGGTAGTCGCGGAAGAGTCTGTCGATGTCCTGCTCGTCGAGCATGCGAGAAGTTTGAGGTGAGGTAGATACTGAAGCCTACCAGTCTCGCCCGAAGCGGGCGAGGGTTGACAGATCCAGCGACTCCGCCCCATCCGCGGCGACCTCCACTGAGATCGCCCGACCGGCCACCAGGACCTGCTCTCCAATGGCGAACGGCTCGCGCAACTCAGGCACCAGTTCAAGGAGTTTGAAATACGCTGCGCCATATGGCCTGATGCGAATCACCTCGCTTCCCACGACATGGCTCATGTCGGTCCAGACGTCTTCGCGCAGTTCAAACCTTCTCCCCGACAGCTGACGCAGCGCTCCAGCCGTACCGCCCTCGGTCTCCCCCCTGATACCCGAGAGAGCCAGGTCCGGGAGAGAGAGCACAGCGCGCTGCTCGGCGGCCATCTTCGCCGCCGCAAAGGCCTGATTGGCTGGCTCGGTCTGCATGCTCGATGCTGCTCCGACTACCCCAGTCGAGACAGATCGGCTCGACGAGGCGGTCGATCGTGGCGAATTCGTCATTACCGGCGACAGTACCGGACCGCGCACGGTTGCCGTCATTCCTGGTTCCAGGACCAGATAGGAACTCAGTTCCGTGGGCAGACCGTAGCGCATGCCGAGGGTGCGAATCTCGTCGTCAATCTCGGCCGACGGACCCTCGCGACGCCGCTCAGCGGAGAGCCAGCCGACACGCTGGCTGGCCCAAAGCCGGGCGACGAAGGAGTTCTCTGGCTGCCGCGCCGGCATCTGTACGCGGGTCGTCCAGCGCACCGGGCCGTCGGCGGTGGTCCCTTCGACACTTACCGTGGCCATGCCGCTACCGCGGTAGCGGGTGAGGAGCACGAGGTCCTGGCCGGCAAAGATATCTGCCGAGCCGCGGGGATGGGGATGCATCAACTGTACGCCGTCGGCCGTGACGCGCACGTCGGTGACGAGCGGTCGCGTGAGCCGGCTGGCAACGATGGCGACGGCCCGCTCCACATCCTCCTCCGGCCTTACGAACTGCGCGGTGCCGCCGCCTTCCAGCGAGAGCTGCTCGAGCAGCGCCGCGTTCACGTCCTGGCCTACGCCGAAGGTGAACAGACGCGCCCCGCCACGAAGCTTGGCGGCGTCCCGGGCGATGACGTCGGGATCGCGCTCGCCAACGGTAGGCGCCCCGTCGGTGACAAAGAGGACTAGCGACAGCCGCCCTCGGGCCGTCGGAACGTCCAGCGCCTCGGTAAGCGCGCCGGAGATATTGGTTGAGCCGCTGGCATCCAGGCCGTCAATGAAACGTCGGGCGTCGCGCAGAGCGGCCGGAGTGGCTGTCTGCCAGCCATCGCTAAAGCTGCGCACATCACTAGCAAAGGCGATAACGCGGAAGCGGTCGCGCGGCTCCAAGGTGGAAAGCAGTTCGCGTCCGGCGGCTTTTGCCTGCTCCATCTTCTCGCCGCTCATGGATCCGGAGACGTCGACGACGAAGACAACGTCGCGCGGTGTAGCGGCAGCGCGTACGGTTGGCGGAGCCACGGTGATAAGGGCGAAACCGTCCTCGCCACGAGTGGGCCGATGGGCGAGCACGCCGATCGCCGCCGCATTGCCACGGCGCACAGGCAGGAGAACCGTGACCGCACCGGCCTGTGCGCCGCGCACCGTCACCTCGCGCCAGTCGCCTCGCTCACGCACTGTGAGGCGGTGCGTTGGCGAATAGGGAGTGCCGAGCTGCTCCGAGCGCGGAAAGCGGATGACCAGGGTGGAGCCAGTGCCTGGCTCTTCATCGTCGGCGTCAACATCGGTGACCGCCTCCCCGCCAACGGCCTGGCTCGCAACGCGACTTGCTGCCGGCACCGGCACGCGACGGGGGAGCCGGATGACGGACGGGGCGAGCGCGCCAGCGGCATCATAGTCCACGCGTAGCGCATCGCCCTCGCGCTGGGCAACCACGGCGTAGCGGACCACAACCCGCTTGGTCTCCCCTGGGGCGATCGGAAAGATGCGAGCACGCAGTAGCCCTCGCCCCATCCATTCCACGAGCGCCGGATCCCGTTGCTGCCGCACTATGTCTTCATAAACCCGACGCGCCTGGGCAGCGTCGAGCACCTCACCGCTCACCATTTCGTTGCCGATCTGGAGTTGTAGCTCCTGGAATGCTGCGCCCGCGGGTAGCGGGAAGAGATAATCGGCTTCGGCGAGCGCAGCGTCGTTATTGACGAACGCCTCGCTGATCTCGTAATGGAGCACGCGATCGGTCAGCGTCACGCGAACATCGGATCGGGTGCGCTGGAGCGCGCTCGACGGCGATCTGCATGGTGGCTGGACTGGACGCGGCTGATCGGGCCGACCGGGAGCGCACGGCCGCGGGATTATTCGGCCTTGGGCGGTGGCAGTCGCAGGCAGCAACGGAGTGCCGATCAGGACAGCCGCGACGATGGCAAGGCTGTGAGAAACAAGGCGCATGTTGGACCCCCAGGAGAGTGATGCTCATGGAGGAGACGTGCATGTCGCGATTACTTGCACAGGGTATGACGAACTCAGTTTTACAGGTACGAACCTGACTCGCTACGCCAGGCGACTGACCATCCGGCGTTGGCGGAGCGACCAGGGCGCCTCTTTCAGTGTCCGCGGCGGTTGTGCTCGACCTGCCGCGAAATCACCGTCGCGTCCATCAGTTTCTGTTCGGCCCGGGTCATTGTGCGCTCGAACGACTCGCCGGAGCGACGACTTGCCCAGCCAATTGCAAAGGACGCGGGCGCGTGGCGCATTGCCGCCAGCTGCAGGCGACGGGCGACGTTCTCCGTGCGCCGTTCATCGGCGCCGGCAAGGACGATCACGAAGTCATCCGCGCCCACCCTCACCACCACCTCTTCAGCGCGTACCTGACGGAAGAGGAAGCGCGTCATCCGCATCAGGATCTCGTCCCCACGCGCATGACCATCCTGCTCATTGATTGCTCGGAAGCCCTTCACATCCAGATAGACGCACCCCCACGTGTCGACGTCCTCCTCGGCGAACTGTCGTTCCAGCTCCGTCAGGTAACGGCGGTTGTAGCAGCCTGTGAGGGCATCGCGCACACTGGATTCGCGTAGCTGTCGCTCCAGCTCCACCCTCTTCGTGACGTCTAGCATGATGCCGTGGTAGACGGTCGCACCGCTGCCCAAATCCGCTCGCCGAATCACCGTGTCCATGACGATGCAGGGCTGCCCGTCGGGACGTCGAAGTTCCAGCTCACTTTCCGCCGTGTCACCGTCGGACGTCAGCCGGGCGAGGGTGCTCCGTCGTGCCGCCGGATCCACCACCAACTCGTCCAGCGAGTAGGTGGCCAGTTCATCCACGGAACCAACGCCGAGCAGGGTTAGGAGGGCCGGATTGCCGTCCACGAAGACGCCGTCCCCGTCGCTTACGTACAGCCCTTCGCGCAGACGTAGGGCGAGGTCGTGGAGCGTGGCCGCGTCATTCAGCGATCTGCCGCCAGCGACCGACGTCGCCGGAGGATTCTGGGGAGTGGAAAAGTCGGGCGCCGGGAAGCGATCGGGCATGGTCACCACCTGGTCACGGAGCGGAGCGTGGCGCCGCGCCGGACGGCGGGGCATGCGGCCCATCCTACAGCGGCGCCCGGGATGGCACAACGGTAGACGGTTCAGAAAGTCCGGCACGTGCCATGCCTGACGTATTCGTCTCTTGCCGGACCGTCACTCAACGGAGCCGGCGTTGAAGGAGCCACAGCCGGGAGGATCGGATGACCGACCACGCGAGAAGTGACCGCCAGGATGAGCATGGATCGCCCCGCAAGAATGAGTCGGGGAACGGAGGCGGCGAAGAGACTGGCGCAGGGCAGGCTCGTTCCAAGCCCGGCGAGGCGCCGCCGCACTACGGTCCCAGCACAAACGCGGTGGATGAAGGGCTCGAGGGAGCCATTCTGGATCCTGACGAACGTCGTTCAAACCGTCCGACCGGCGCCGGAGCGGAAGCGGCCGAGGGGATTCGTGGGGGCGGCTCCGACGAGACTGCGCAGGAGGCGAATGCGGACAGCGTCCTTGACGGTCGCGGGAAGGACGATTCCAGGAAGGAGGGCTCGGAGCCGCTCGAGCATCGAAATACGACTCACAAATCGCGCTATGGCGGTGACATGGGCGAGCCCAGAAACCCCGAATAGCAGGCAGCTTTCCGGGCGCCCGCGCTGATCCGTCCCCGTCGAGATGTCGATGGGAGCGTCCGGATGCGGTTGACGGACGGGGCACGACAGCGACCTCAGCTTTCTATGTCGCCTAACGGTCGCCGTCAACCACTAGCATATGGTCGTGCGACGAGGCATCGTTTACCTGATCGGAGCCGCTACGCCGGACGGCGGGCGGTGGCGTGCGACGGTCCGTGCCCGCAACATTCGGACGGCACTAGGACCGGACGTGACGTGCTTTACCGACGCCTCGCTGGCGTCTGGACGGAGGGTTTCCTCTGTGGTGCGCTACGTGGATTCGTCAGGGTGGACCTGGGAAGTGTGTGAGCTCGACGACAAGCCTCCGCACGCCCCGCCAGCTGCCCGACGCGAGATCGGAGCTTTCGCATCGCGGCACGAGCTGGCTGACAGGGCTCCGCGAGCGGCCTCCACTTCGGCCGACGGCGACGGGACGCTCTACTTCATCTCCCGACGCGGAACCAGGAAGCTGAACGGATACCCGCGGGTCTGGTCGTCGCTGCCACGGCAGCAGTTGGAAGCGTTGTGCGACCGCGCCGTGTCAATCGGAAGCGGTCCCTACTGATCAGCGATCGTACTGTCGCCCGGGCAACCAGTTCAGGGTAGCCAGTAGAACGCCATGCCAAGCATTGTGTAGACGGCGAGCAGGAGCACTCCCTCCATCCAATGGGATTCGCCGTCCTGAGCTACCAAAGACATGATCCACGCCGACAGGCCTACTGCAACCACTTCCATCGTGGTGAAACGCAGGTCCATGGGCACGGGCGCGATCCAGTAGCTCAGGAATACCAGCACCGGGGCCACGAACAGGGCCACCTGGATCGACGAGCCGACGGCGATTGTCAATGCCGCATCCATTCGGTTCCTCGCCGCCATCAGGATCGCCGTTGAGTGCTCGGCGGCATTACCGATGAGCGCAACGAGGATGACTCCGACGAATACGTCGTTCATGCCGAACACTGCCGCTGTCTCCTCCACCGCCCCGACCAGCAGGTGGCTCATGAACGCCACGCCCACAGTCGCCCCGAGCAGCAGGCCCACCGCCCGGCGCATCGAGTGACCACCGTGTGACTCGGCGTCGTTGCTCGGCACCGATTCCCCCACATAGAGATGGCGATGGGTGCGGAGCGAAAAGAGCAGGCTCAGCACGTAGGCGATAAAGAGCACGATCGATATCTCGAGGCTCAGCTCGCGCTCCACGACCATCCCGCGGGTGCCGCCGGCGACGATGTGGAAGAGGGCCGGTATCACCAGGCCGATGACGCTGACCACAAGCAGCGTCGAATTGAGTCCGGCCGCCGTGCGATTGAATAGTTGGCGGTCGAACTTGAGTCCGCCGTAGAGCGCACTCAGTCCGAAAACGAGTAGGATGTTGCCGATAATGGAGCCGGTGATGGAGGCCTTAACGAGATCCATGTAGCCGGCCCGCAGGGCGACTATGGCGATGATCATCTCGGCGGCGTTGCCGAACGTCGCGTTCAGTAGCCCGCCCACACCTTCGCCGAGCCGCTCGGCCAGTTGCTCGGTCGCCCGCCCCATCAGGGCAGCAAGCGGGATGATCGCCAGCGACGAGGTGATGAATATGGAGAGCGCGCTGGTGTGAAATACGTGCTGGAGCAGCAGGGCGACCGGCAGGAAGACGAGTAGCAGGAGAAGGATATTGTCGCGCGCGAAGATTCTGGACATTCGGGGTGCCGGAATGGGGGTGGGCGCGTGGCGGTGCGAAATGATACGATCGGAAGCTGGCGGGTGACAGTCCCGGCGACGGTGGACGCCAGACTGATTACTTTTAGCAATTCCGGCACCGCTCGCCGGCCGATCTGTCGGCGCGTGTCACCGTCTCTCGTCGTTTTCAGGAGATTCACTGTCGTGGCCCATACTGCCACCAGCGCGACCGATATCAGCGTCGAGCAGCTCGCTATAGATGCTGTACGAGTCCTATCGATGGACGCCGTGCAGCGCGCCGAGTCCGGCCACCCGGGCACGCCAATGGCCCTCGCTCCACTGGGCTACCTCCTCTGGACGCGCCACATGCGCCACGACCCGGCCGCCCCCGACTGGCCTGATCGCGATCGGTTCGTGCTCTCCTGCGGGCATGCGTCCATGCTGCTCTACTCGATGCTGTACCTCTCCGGCTACGACCTCTCGCTTGAGGACATCAAGGAGTTCCGCCAGTGGGGAAGCCGCACCCCTGGCCATCCGGAGTACAGTCACACGCCCGGCATCGAGACCACCACCGGACCACTCGGCCAGGGTCTCGCTAACGCCGTCGGATTCGCCCTCGCCGAGCGGCATCTGGCCGACGAGTTCAATCGCGACGGGCACGCCATCGTGGACCATCATACCTGGTTCATCGCCAGTGATGGCGACATGATGGAGGGGATCTCGCACGAGGCCGCGAGCTACGCCGGCCACCTCCAGCTCGGCCGGTTGATCGGCTTCTACGACGACAACCACATCACGATCGAGGGCAACACCAACCTCACCTTCAGCGACGACACCCTGGGACGTTTCGAATCCTACGGTTGGCATGTGCAGACAGTGGCTGACGTCAACGACCTGGTGTCGCTTAATGCTGCCATCGAGGCTGCCCGTGCCGAGACTGAGCGCCCGTCGTTAATCATCGTTCGGACCCAGATTGGTTTTGGCAGTCCGCATCGTCAGGGCACCGCGAAGGCGCACGGCGAGCCGCTGGGCGAGGAAGAGATTCGCCTCACCAAGGAGAACCTGGGTTACCCGTCGCAGGAACCCTTCTTCGTGGCTCCCGAGGCCCTCGCCCTCTGGCGCGAGACAAAGCCGAAGGGCGAGGCCGAGCGAGCCGAGTGGCAGCAGCGGTGGTACGCCTATGCCGCCGCGTACCCGGACCTCGCCGCCGAGCTTGACCGGCGTATCCGCGGCGATCTGCCGAAGGGCTGGGATGCTGACATCCCCATCTTCACCGCCCAGAACGGCAACGTGGCTAGCCGCGCCGCGTCGGGCGTGGTGCTCAACGCCATTGCGCCGCACCTTCCCGAACTAATGGGCGGCTCGGCCGATCTCGCCGGTTCCACGAACACGATCATCAAGGACGAGCCGAGCATGCTCCCCGGCCAACTGGGCGGGCGCAACATGCACTTCGGCATCCGCGAGCATGGCATGGGCGCGGTGATGAATGGCATGTCGCTGCACGGCGGGATCATACCGTACGGCGCCACCTTCCTCATCTTCTCCGACTACATGCGGCCGGCCATAAGGCTGGCCGCGTTGATGAACCAGCGGGTGATCTATGTGTTCACTCATGACTCCATCGGACTCGGTGAGGACGGACCCACGCACCAGCCAATCGAGCAGCTCTCAGCACTGCGAGCGATACCGAACCTCCTGGTCATCCGGCCAGCCGACGCTTCGGAGACTGCTGAAGCATGGCGCACCGCGCTGTCGACGACAGGCAGCCCGGTGGCACTCGTACTGACGCGCCAGAAGCTACCGCTGATCGACCGTAGCACGCACAGAGCAGCTTCAGGGCTCGCCCGTGGGGCTTACGTTCTGGCCGAAAGCGACGGCGGCGCTCCGCAAGTGACTCTGTTATCCAGCGGATCCGAAATCTCGCTGGCCCTCGAAGCGCGGAAGCGGCTGGCCGATCGCGGCGTGCGCGCCCGCGTGGTGAGCATGCCCTGCCACGAATTGTTCGCCCGGCAGGACGAGGCTTACCAGGCCGAAGTTTTGCCGCCCGGTGTACCGCGTGTGGCCATCGAGGCCGCTCACCCGATGTCGTGGTATAGGTGGGTGGCGGGCAACGGAACGGTGCTGGGGATCGACAGGTTCGGTGCTTCGGCTCCTTATCAGAAGGTCTTCGAGGAGCTCGGTATAACCGCCGACGCCGTGGTGGAAGCGGCCCTAGGACTCACCGACGCGCGTCCCTGATCGGACAGGGTTGGTTGCACCTGTTCTGACGGCCGACGGCGACAGGACATGATCACGACGGGCCCGGACAACCACTGTCCGGGCCCGTCGTCTCGTTCCACACTCCAAGCTACCGGCACGCCTCCTGCTCATGTGCGGTAATGGCGCGAGCAAAACAACTCTTAACAACAGGTCTCGCGCGTCACCGCAGTCACGAGGGATTTTGACATGGCGATGGACACCACGCAGGACCTGCTCAAGCACGATCTGGGCGACCTCCTCTATGCTGAGAAGCACATCCTGAAGGCTCTTAAGAAGATGATCCGCCAGACCAAAGATGCGGAGATGAAGGAGCGCCTGCAGGAGCATCACGGCGAGACGGAGCATCACATCGAGAACCTCGAGAAGGCGTTCGAGGCGATGGGACTGAAGCCAAAGGCCCAGAAGTGCGCCGCGATTCTCGGCATCATCGAGGAGAAGAAGGAGTTCGAGGAAGAGGAGAACCCCACCCCGATGGTGCTCGAGTCGTTCAACCTCGGCGCAGGGCTCCGCGTGGAGAATTATGAGATTGCTGCCTACAAGTCGGCGCTCGCCCTCGCGAAGTCGCTTGCCCAGCGGGAAGTGGCTGACTTGCTGAAGGCTAATCTGGATCAGGAAGTGGCTATGGCCCGCTTCATCGAGGGCTCCTCGGCAAGAGTTCTGCGAGACGCTCAGGCGGCGATACGTGAGGAAGATTCCAAGTCGACAAGCACTGGCAACGGCCGAAAGAGCGCCGGGGCGAAGAAGACCGGGAAGTCCACGAAGAAGTCCGCTAGCAAGGCGTCCAGCAAGTAGAATCGTCGAGCTGTCGAATGTTGGGCGCGCACCGCGACGGGAAGAAAGGTCTAGCTCTCGCCGCGGTGTCGCACCCTCTCCGACGTTTCTTGGGACAGCTGTCCATGGATGATCGGTAACCCGAGACGATGCGATATACTTCGTTTCGCGTTATACCGATCCACTACGCTCACTAATTCCATGAGACGCTCACCTGTCAGGTTAGTCTACGTCGGGATCAAGGGTCACGTCCTGGCGTTCGACCGAGCCACCGGCACAGAGATCTGGCGTACTAAACTCTCCGGCGTTCGCATGAAGATGAGTGATTTCGTCTATCTCTCGTTGGACGGCGACCAGCTTTACGCGACTCTCAGTGGCGAGATATTCTGTCTGGACAGCGCGTCGGGCGAGGTCAGGTGGCATGACCAGCTAAAGGGGCTGGGGACCGGACTCGTGAGCATCGTGAGTGCCAGCTCTCCGGCCTCCGATGGTAGCCCCAGTTCGCTCCTCACTCGGGCTGAGCGAGACAGGATTGCTGGCAACGCTGCGGCCGCCGCTGGTAGTTGAGCAGAGCGCTCGAGTGACGCGTTCCTCCTGCGTCGGCCAGTCATGTGGACCGTCTCAAAGATCGCGATCCATCAACGCCTTTCGGGTCGCGCTCCTCGTTTTTCTGGCCGGCTGCAATGGCGGCCGCGCATCCGAGTCCGCCGCATCGCTCCAAAACGCGGTGAATGCGACCGGACTCGTCATCGCCGAGTTGCTGCCCGACCCGGTTAACGCGGCTGACGATCGGGGGGAGTGGATTACGCTCCGCAATACCGGCAGCAACCCTGTCAACCTGCGAGGCTGGAGCCTGCGCTCCGCCAACGACACCGGTTTCCGTGTCACGGAATCGCTGGTGTTGGCACCCGACAGTCAGGTGGTGCTGGCTCGCGACATCGACCCGCGCACCAATGGCGGCGTGCGGGCGGCCCTGCAACTGCGAGGCATCACCCTGGGCAACCGTGCCGACTGGGTGGCCCTGATAACGCCCGACGGTGATACCGCTGACAGTCTGGCCTGGGGCGGCACCACCCCAGGTGCGACGATCAGCGGACAACGCATGCGTCCGGGTTCAGTCGACGCATCAGCCGCTGTACTCCTTGGCTCAGGCGACCATGAGCCGGATACCGCCGCCGTCGTAATCGCGCCGATCACGGTACGGATACTGGACGTGGGCCAGGGCGACGCCATCCTCGTCACCAACGGCGAGAGCCGTGTGCTCATTGACGGTGGACCCGATCCGGCCCGACTCGGCAAGCTCCTTGACTCGCTCGGCCTACACGGACAGGCAATCGACGTCGTGATCCTCACCCATCAGCACTACGACCACCACAGCGGACTGCGCGCGCTGTTCGACTCGCGCCGCCGGATCACGGTGCGCTACTTCTTCGAGAACCTCGACCCATATCCGAACGCGGCGCTCGCCAGCCTGCGCGATTCAGTTGGAGCGCGTGCGAAGCGGGGCGAACTCAGGTTGCGCGATACCGACGATCCCTGCGCCGACGGTCAGTCAATGTGCACCATCACTCTCCGCGGTGGTGCGCTGATGCACATCATGCGTCCGTATCCGCGCAGCAGCGACGCCAACGACCGTTCGGTTGCGGTGAAGCTGGTCGGTCCCGATTCAGCATCCTTCACAATGTGGCTGGCGGGCGATGCAGAACGCCCTGCCATCAGCTGGTTCGGCAATCGGAACTACGACCGAAGGCCCGGTATGGACGTCAACGTCCTCAAGCTGGACCATCACGGAAGCTGTGATGGAATCACCGCGCAGTACCTCGCGCTCACCACTCCCGACTGGGCCGTAGCCTCCCTGTCTGCTCGTAACGACTACGGCTACATGCACCGCCAGACCACGGATCTCCTGCGCCAGCATTCGGTGCCGTGGTATCGTACGGACGCCAACGGCACCATCACCATCACCTCGCCTGGCACGATGGGCGGGGGCTATACCGTCACTCCATCCCGCGGCGATAGTTCGGCTAGCGGTCCGATGGATCGCCACTCCAGCCAGCGGGATTGCCGTACCATGTAGCGCGCTTTGCAATCAGCGACGACGGCGTGGCGGACCCAATATCGCCCCCATAAGGCCTCTCGTGACCACCGTTACGAAGCTGCGCGCCAACGGTGACTTGAGCACCTTGTCGAGGCTCGTTGGTGGCTCCTTCCTGGAACCGGAGGGATTGCGGCCAGCAACGGATGCGGGAGCCGCTGCGGCGGCGGCCGCGGCAGCCGTCTGCATTCGCTCAGAGAGCTTTTCGTGGGCGCTCTGGCTGTCCACCACCTTGGCGTAACTGCGCACCTGATCCGACGCCGCCAGCCGCACCATCATCTCCGGCTCGGTGAGCGGCCCCATGCGCGACGCCGGTGGCAGGATGCGGGTTGCGAAGGGTTCGGTCGGGGTACCATTGGACCGCAGCACAGTAACCAACGCTTCGCCTGTGCCGAGGGTCGTGAGCGTTTGCTGAATGTCGTAGAAGGCCGTCTTTGGAAAGGTGCGGGCGGCGGCGCGGAGGGCCTTCTCGTCGTCTGGGGTGAACGCCCGCAATGCATGCTGCACCCGATTGCCCAACTGTCCCAGGATATCGGGCGGAACGTCCTTCGGGCTCTGGGTGACGAAGAAGACGCCGACACCCTTGGAGCGAATAAGGCGCACCACTTGCTCCACCTGTTCACGGAATGCCTTGCTGGCGCCGTTGAACAGAAGGTGCGCCTCGTCAAAGAAGAAGACCAGACGAGGCTTGTCCACGTCGCCCGCTTCGGGAAGCGTGCTGTAGAGCCTGGCCAACATCCACATCATGAATGTGGAGAAAGCGGCGGGCCGCTCCTGCACGTCACTCAACTCCAGAACGCTGATGATACCGCGGCCGTCCGGCGCCGTACGCATCAGGTCATCGAGGTCGAACTCTGGTTCGCCAAAAAACTCACCGGCACCCTGCTGTTCCAGTTGCACCATCTCGCGCAACAGCACACCCACAGTCTGCTTCGACATGCCGCCGTACTCAGCGAGTTCGCCAGCACCGGGTCCGCTCAGGTACTGCAGCACGGTGCGCAAATCGGCGAAATTGAGCAGAAGCAGCTTGTTGTCGTCGCAGTACTTGAAGACGAGGGTGAGTACGCTGGTCTGGGTGTCGTTGAGCCCGAGCACCTTGGACAGAAGCAACGGGCCAAAGGACGAGACCGTGGCCCGGAGCTGGGCGCCCATGCGGCCGGAGAGGCTCAGGAATTCGACAGGGTACCCGGTCGCCTTCCAGTCAAAACCGGTGTCCTTGGCCCGCTGATCGATGCGCGGGCCCGGCTCACCCGCTACGGCAATGCCGGACACGTCTCCCTTCACATCGGCGAGGAAGACCGGCACCCCGGCCGCCGACAGCTGCTCGGCGAGCAGCTGCAGCGTCTTCGTCTTACCTGTCCCGGTCGCGCCAGCTATGAGGCCGTGACGGTTCATCATGGCTAGTGGCAATCCCACCAGTGGGTCGGGAAAACACTCTCCGTCGTGCACCACCGCGCCCAGGGTGACGCGTTCCGCCGAAGCAGGAAAGGCCGCCCGCGCCGCCTCGATGACCTTCTCGTCCATTCCGTTACCGTCCTTCGTGCGACCGTCCATGATCTGTCAGTTCCCGTACGTGCGTCTGAAACTCCGCAATTATCGGCGACGAGCGCGCGGGCGCGTGTAGGTGGTGAACTTCGTTTACCTCACGAACGGCCGCAACCCAGCCGGGGCGGACGTGTCAGAGCACGATGTCGCCCGTCGGTCCATGGTCCAGCGGCATGTCAGCCAGTTGGCGTGCCGAACGCTGGAGAGCCGCGCGAGTGGCGTCAGGATCGTGGTCGATGACGATCACCGATCTGCCATCCTCTCGCTGGTGGCTAACGCGTAGCACATCGCCCTCGACCGCCGCTGAAGGCAGGATCCAGGAGGGCACGGTGACCATCCGGTCGCCATCCAGTTCGACGCGAGCAACGTCGTCGGCGATCGCATCGATCGTCCAGCTGTAGTGTTGACGGGTCATCTGTCTCAAGGGTGATGAGGGGCTGATGGCTGGCAGTCCAATGTGCCGCCCAAGAAATGGCGGCAAATCTTGCCGATCGCCCGCCGCTGACGAGGTGCCATGCGCGTGACGGCCAACCTGGCCGCGGCAACTACTGATCCATGGCACGGCTTCTGGCCCGCCAAAGGAGCAGGAACAAGCCCGGGTTGAGTTACTTCCCCTGACCGCGCCATCACGCCACCAACCTCGTCAACGGATGGTCACACCTCGGCCTGCTCCCGCATCATCGCGCCAGCATCCAAACCGTACGCATTCATCGCGTACTGCATCACCATGCGCTGGGTGTTGAAGTAGCTGCCATTGACGGCGATCGAGTTCCGCATCACGTCGGCGAACGAGTAGGGCATCGCGTAGAACAACGGCAGGATGACGCGTTCCAGTTTGAGGTACAGTTCCGGGATGTCGCGCGCCGGGTCCTGTGGCAGCTTGCCGTCATCCCCGATGGACCAGCCTGTTGTCCCCTCCAGGCAACCTTCCACCCACCAGCCGTCCAGCACGCTCAGACTCGGAACCCCGTTCAGGGCAGCCTTCATTCCGCTGGTACCGGAGGCCTCCAGAGGTCGCAGAGGGTTGTTCAACCAGAGGTCAGTGCCGCTCGTAAGAAGTGCCCCGAGCCGCATGTCATAGTTCTCCAAGTAGACGATCTGCACGTCGCCGGCTAGCTCGGCAGCCGTCTCGGTGATACTACGAATCAGCCCCTTCCCCACCTCGTCGCGCGGGTGTGCCTTTCCAGCGAACACCATCTGTAGGGGCCCCACGTTCCGCACGATCTGGCGCAGCCGGGCCGGGTCGGTGAGGATCAGGTCAGCCCGCTTGTAAGCAGTAGAACGCCGCGCGAAGCCGATCGTCATTGCGTCCGGATCGAGCTGCGTTCCGGTGAGTCTCACCACTTCCGCGAACAGCGCTTCCCGGGCCAGCTTGTGCGCGTAGCGAATCTCGTCCAGCGGCACGTCGGCGACGTGACGGAGCAGGAAATTGTCCTCCCGCCAGCCAGGTACATGCCGGTCGAATAGCTCCCTGAATGGCTCGCTGGTCCATGTCACGGCGTGCACACCGTTGGTCACGCCGTGCACCTTGTAGTCGGGGAACATCTCGGCGGAGACTTCCTGGTGCCTCCGCGCCACCGCGTTGACGTAGCGCGAGAAGCGTAGCGCGAGCACTGTCATGTTGAGCCACTCGCCGCTCATCGCACCAGCTCGATCGAGAAGGTCCACGCGCTCGGTGCCGAGCACGCTCTCGGCCAGCCCACGCTCGAAGCGATCGTGGCCCGCTGGCACTGGTGTGTGGGTGGTGAAGACGCACTTTGCACGCACAGCCTCCACATCACCGTCGTCGATCTCCCACTGACTGCGCCCACCCAACTGGAGCTCCAATAGAGCTAACGCGGCGAGCGCGGCGTGCCCCTCGTTCACGTGATGCTGCACGCCATGATCGTGGCCAAGGGCGCGCACGAGCGCCACCCCACCCATGCCGAGCACCACTTCCTGACAGAGCCGGTGATGCACGTCACCGCCGTAGAGGACGTCGGTAAGGAGCCGGTCCTCGTCGCTGTTCTCAGGCAGGTCGGTGTCGAGCAGGTAGACCGGCACGATGTGGCCGCGTGCGCCAACCACGTCGTACCGCCACGCACACACGTGCACCAGCCGCCCTTCCACTTCCACCGTGACACGCTGCTCCACCGCTGGCAGCCGACTGGCCGGGTCCCACGGCGACGGTCGCTCGTGCTGCCAGCCGCTGTCGTCCAGTTGCTGCTCGAAGTATCCCTTCCTGTGCGCCAGGGTAATGGCAATCATCGGCAGACCCACATCGGCGGCGGCCCGTATCGTATCCCCGGCAAGTACGCCGAGACCACCGCTGTAGGTGGGAATGCTCGGCTCGAGACCGATCTCCATCGAGAAGTAAGCGATTACAGACGTGGTAGTGGACATGGTCTCTGTGTGACGGCGGGCGGATGGAATGCCGATGTCATACCCGGCAGACCCGATTAAGATGGTAGCTGAGCATCAGCACACACGCGGCAAGGCGACGACTGTGCCGTCAGGAGAATGCTCTCAAGCGGTGCGCAAGTGGATGGTGGACGAACCAGGCCCGTCCGACGTCAACCAGCCATCTTCACGATGGCATCCTGCAAGCCGCGATGACCGTGACTCGCGTCACTCACCGCGACCGGTCATTCACGGCCGGATAATTCCGACGACCGCGCGTGCACATTCTCAACGCGGCCATTCGGGGAGCAGGAGAGCCCCCGGAAAATCGCGCAGCAGGTCGGCAACGCGCAATCGCGAAACCCCTTCATGGACACGGTCGGTGAGGGCGCAGCGCCAGCGAGCGACGTTGAACCCGGCCGGGATGACGACTTCGCTATCGCCCCACGCGCGGCCGAACGAGGATACCTCCCCGGCTGCACCACTGAGAGTCAACCGCGGGACGATGATGACGGCGGGCGAGACAGCGTCCGTGTATTTAGAATGGGCATGGGTGGGATGGTCCACTGCCGTCCGAGCGAAAGCCAGCACATGCTCAGCGCGGTCACGAGTCACTTCCAGCGGCAGGTATCCCCCGCCGGAGAAGGCCGCTGAGCGACGGCGGGCATCGAGAGCTCGCCAGATTAGATGAAGCTTCACCCTCCCGTCTGGGGCCGCGTCGAGTAACGCCCGCACCCACCCCGGGTGGTCCTCGCACGGTACGGACTCCCAGCCGGCGATGACCCGGTCCAGCAGAGCGGCACGATGGGCGTAGTCCACTGGCCGGCGATTGTCGGGATCGACCAGGGTGTACTGCCAGATCTCGTCGCCCTGGTAGATATCTGGCTCACCGGGCACGGTCAGGTGGAGCAGCGTGCGGGCGAGGGCATTCCGCCAACCGGCGGGAGCCACGTTCCGCACCAGGTCGTTCAACTCGGCCAGGAACCGTGGCGAACGGGCGCGGTCGAGTAACGCCGTCACAAACTCTTCCAGCGTTTCTTCGAATGGAACGTCGGGACTCAGCCAGCTCGACCGCGATTGTCCTTCGCGCACCGCCTTCCTCATGTAGCCGACGACTCGCGGGCGCAGCGACGCCAGCCCCGACTCAAGCGCCGGACCGTCAGAATCCACCAGTTCCGCCGGCCAGATGCCGACGAGCGTCTGGTAAAGCAGGTACTCACTATTCGCGTCCGGCGCCTCCCGGCGGCCGATGCGCTTACGGAATGGCGCATTCAGGCGACGCCACCGTCTCACCGCGCTCAACCAGACATCGGGCAGTTCGCTAAGCACATCCAGCCGCGACCTTGTGTCGGCGCCGCGCTTGGTGTCGTGCGTGCTTACGCACACCATGCTTCGTGGCCACTCACTGGCCCGTGCCGCGCTGGCCGCATGCAGGTCGGCCACCGATGTGGAAAGTGATCGTTCAGGATCGCTTCCCACCTCGTTGCGTGACGCCAGCGGGAAGTAGAGATAAAGTGCCGTGTCCTCCACCCCCTTTGCGGCCGCCGGGCCGCTCGCCTGCTGAAAGCGGCTCACGAAACGACGACGATCCCGTCGATCGTGGGACGTCAGAGCGTCCATGTCGCGTAGCAACAGTACTTCGCTCAGCAGATCCAGGATCGGTGACTGGACGCCTCTCCGGGACGCCGCCGCCGCCACCGCGCCTTCAATCACTGCGACGTCGCTAGCGGTGGCTGGGGCGTGGGCGGTGCCTGCCTCAATCGACGCATCCACGTAGGTCCGATAGACCGGAAGACGCACCATCACCTCGACTATCGCGGTCAGAAGTGCGCCGTGAGAGGCTCTGGCAGTGCGTAAATCTCGCCTCGCTATGGGAAGTAATAGACGTCCCAGCCGCTCGACGTCGGCGGCTAATGCCCCGCGAAGTATACGGCGCTTGCCAGCGAGAGCGATGTCATGGAATCGCACTCCGCGGCGATCCATGGCGAGCATCTTCCGATAGCCAGACTCTATTATTTCGTATCCCGCGGGGTCGATGAATACAGCTTCCAGGTCGTTCAATACCTCGTAGCCCGTCGTACCCTCCACCGGCCAATCGGAGCGGAGCGTCTCGCCGGTAGCGAGGATCTTCTCGACCACGATGGGGAACCGTTCGCCGAGCGACGACGAGGGCCGACGGGCATCGACGGCCGACCGCAGACGCTGCAGGTACTCGGCGGGATCCCGCAGTCCATCCACGTGGTCAATACGCAGGGCGTCCACCCTCCCCGATGCCACCCAGCGCAGCACCAGCCGGTGAATGTCATCGAAGACAGGGGCGTCTTCCATGCTCAGTGCGACCAGTTCGTTGATGCTGAAGAAGCGGCGGTAGTTGATCTCGGCGGCCGCCCGTCGCCAGAACGCCAGTCGGTATGGCTGCCGATCCAGCAGACGACGGAAGCGCATGGAACCGCCGGCGCCGTGAACGAACTGCACCAGCGCCCGCGCCACCTGACTCGCCACAGCTGGTTCGCGCCCGACGAGAGAACGCAGTTCCGCCACCAGCGCCCGCGAGTCAGTTGCTCGCTTTAGCTGCGCCTCTGGATCGCGGTCCGTACGCACTGGCAGCCGGCCCAGCTTCCTGACCAGCGCGCCGTACGACTCCAGTGCTAAGTGCTCGCTCCCCGAAGCCGCTTCCAGTGCCTCTTCCAGGCCGAACTCAAGGGCTCGCGGCGCGGTCTGTGGATCCAGCGGGAAGCGCTGGTCATAGTAGGTCACCGTGGGCCCATCGTCGTCGAATACGAGGGCGAGTTCGCCACGCCGTATCGCATCCCCTAGCGGCATTCCAAGAACCGGTAGGAGCACCCGGCCGCGCAATTCGGCGTCGGGATCGTGCCAGTCAATGTCGAACCAGCCGGAGTACGCCGAGCCACGGCCGTTGCGAAGGACGTCGCTCCAGTAGGGGTTCTGCGGCGACGCTGACATGTGATTGGGTACGACGTCCAGCATCAATCCCATATTCCGGTCGTGCAGCGCGTCAGTCAGCGCGTGCCAGTCTCCCTCATCGCCGCGTTCGGCATCCAACCGTGCCGGATCGGTGACGTCGTAGCCGTGCTGGCTCCCGTGTTGGGACTGCAGCACTGGAGACGCGTAGATGTGTGATACGCCGAGCCGCTCCAGATAGGGGACGATGGCGAGCGCTGCGCTTAGGGGAAAACCGGCGTGGAACTGGAGTCTGTAGGTCGCGCGCAACGGCGGTATGGGTACCGGCGACGGGAGCGTGCTCATGGCAAAAATTCGCGTCCTGCGGCGCTTCCGACTACCGACTTCGCCATCGGGTCGGCCCGTAGTGCGCGGATAGTGCGCTGCATGCGGCGCGTCCAACTGGAGAACTGCGTGGAGTCCAGTCCGGGCATGTTCACCGGCTGGGTCTCGCCGGCAATGTCATCCAGGGCAATGCCCACCAGGATGGACGGCGTCGATCGGAGAAAGCTGTGTACGGCGCGGCGCATGGCGTGGTCGCTATCCTGAGCACCAGCCGCATCGCGACCGCCCGGATTCGGCATGTCCGCGGCAGCGGCGTCCACACTCAGCACACCCTCGGCGATGAGCCGATCGCGCAGTTGGCGCACTGTTTCTCGTCGCTGCTCCAACTGCGCCGACAGGTCATCCGGCGACATGCCGGTCACCGCGGCGCGCAGCCGAAGTTCCTCGCCGGTGAAGTAGCCGGCCAGCGGTACCAGGTCGTGGGTGTTGGCCGTCGCCAGGGCGTAGCGGTCGTAGCTTGCAGCCGGCCTGAAGCGACCGTCATGATCCCGCTCGAAGTAGAGCACCTTGCTGGAGAGAATGCTCCAGCGGGCCAGCGCGGGCGGAACTTCGGGCGGTACGGTTCCCAGATCCTCCCCTACCACCAGCGCCCGATTACGATGGCTTTCAAGGGCCAGGATGCCCAGCAGATCCTCGCTCGGAAAGCGTACATAGGCTCCCTCCCTGGCGGTGGCACCGTGGGGGATCCAGAACTGGCGGAAGAGCCCCAGCACGTGGTCTATACGTAGTGCGCCAGCGTGGCGAAACGCTCCACGCAGCAACTGGATCCAGTAGCTGTACCCATCGGCCGCCAGCCGGCGCGGATCGATTGGCGGCAGCCCCCAGTCCTGGCCGTTCGGGCCGAGCAGGTCGGGGGGCGCACCGATGCTGACATCCTGTAACAGCAGGTGTGGGTACGCCCAGGCATCGCTCCCACCACCGGAACTACCGATCGCCAGATCCGGGTAGAGGCCGATCCGCATGCCGGCCGCTCGTCCGTCGGCTGCCGCCTCGCCCAGCTGACGGTCGAGCTCGAACTGTAGCCAACAGTGGAAGTCCACCAGTTCGGCGTGGCTGTTCCTGAACTCGCCGACGTCCCTGTCCTTGCTTGAGCGTAGACCGTCCGGCCAGTGCCGGAACCAGGCCGGTTGGCCGAGCGTGGCCGTCTGCACCTCGTCCAGCGCCATGAATGTGGCGAAGTCCAGCAGAGCGTCGCCTTCCGCCTCCAGATAGGCCGCGTAGTTAAAACCGCGCGACGTGTCCGAGCCGCGATGACGGGCGACGAAGACCGAGTGGAGTTCCTCCAGCACCGCGCGCTCGAGCGCGGCAATTCGCTCGTACTCCACCACCTGGCTGGCGCGAAGAGCTGCCAACGCCGCGGCGAAGGCAGGTTCCTGGATCAGCGCCCGAGCCACCGGCGCGTACTCCAACTCAGGAATTTCGGTGACGTCCAGATAGTGCGGACTACAATACAGGCGGCTGACGGGGCTGTACGGACTGATTTCGCTTCCACGATCGAACAGCGCGTGGAGTGGATTCACACCCACAAAGTCTGCTCCAAGTTCCCCGCCCCATTCCATCAACTTCCGTAAGCTGGTGACATTACCGATGCCCCAATCATGCTCATCACGCACCGTGTACAGGCTGGCCGTCAAACCGAAGCCATTCCACTCAGTCAGGTCCGGAGGAAGCCAGCAGGCATCCGGTACGACAATCAATCGCTGCATGCCGGAGGCCTGACCGCCTTCCCAGTGGATGGCGGCAGCGAGCATGTGGTAGCCCGGCTCGAGCGATCCAGGTAGCGGCAGTTCGAGCGGTAGCGGCGCGGCAGCGAGGTGGATACCGACGCCACCCACCTCATCTTCGCGAGGGCTGTGAGCATCGCCGGTGGCGCTCGCCGTGCCACCGTCCTCGCTCTCCAATGTCAGCAACCAGCCAATGCGGCCGCTGGCCGCTGCCGGAAGCTGTAGACTCACTTTAGCGTGAGCCTGCTCGCTCACACGCACGACGCGCGTTGGCGGCAGCAGTTCAGTCGCTTCTATACGCTCGATCGTGGCCAGGGCGGTTTCGGCGTCGGACTCCGTTCCAGCCTCGTATCCCATTGCCCGCAGCAGCAGGATCCGGGTGTCGTCCGACGTCTTTCGACGCTCGCGCCCGCCCTGACCAGCGTAGTCCGACGCGATGCCCAGCCGTTGAGCCAGGCGCCGCAGCGCCGGACGCTCTTCGGTCTCCCACCCCTCCATCTCCATGTAAGTCACTGGAGCTGCGTGCCGCCAGGCAACGGCTACTCCGCCGGCGCGAATGGCTTCGACGCGACTGGCTCCGCCGCGGTCGGCTTACTCCCGATTGCCTCCACCGCGACTGGATTAGTCCCGATTGCCTCCACCGCGACTGGATTAGTCCCGCTTGCCTCCGCCGCTACTCGCTCCGCCGCGGCTAGCTTAGTCCCGCCTGCCTCCGCCACGACTGCCGTTGTCGTAACTGTCTCTGCCTCCACCAGCTTCACCGCAGCGCCCTCCGGCTCACGCTGCGGGGTCAGCACCAGAACGCCCAGAGGCGGCAGACGCAGTCGAGCCGATTGCGGAAATCCGTGGAACGGTGATGGCTCGGTGGCCACCTCGGAAAGCGTTTGGACCGAGCTACCTCCAAAACGACCGTCGTCGCTGGAGAACCGCTCGACGTAGTTGCCGGCGTCGGGCATGCCAACGCGATAATCGTCGTGCGGCACCGGCGTCAGATTCATAATGACGACTGCATGGTTATCACGGTCGTGCCGGATGAAGCTGAGCACCGAGTGCTTCTCATCCGCCGTGTCGAGCCATGAGAATCCGGACGGATCGTGGTCATGGCGCCACAGTGCCGGAATCTGCCGGTACAGCCGCCCCAGAGCTTCCAGGAATACGCCGAACTCCCGGTGTAGCGGCTGGTCAGACAGATGCCAGTCCAGGCTGGCGTCGTGGTTCCACTCTGATCGTTGGGCCAGTTCAGTACCCATGAACAACAGTTTCTTGCCCGGCCTGGTGTACTGATATGTGATCAGGGCACGGAGGTTTGCGAACTTCTGCCAGTCGTCGCCTGGCATCTTCTCCAGCAACGACTTCTTCAGGTGGACCACTTCATCGTGCGAGAGCGGCATGATGAACCGCTCGCTGTACTCGTAGACCATGGCGAACGTCAACTGACCCTGATGATGCCGGCGGTAGAGCGGGTCCTTCTGGAAGTACTCCAGGGTGTCGTGCATCCACCCCATGTTCCACTTGAAGGTGAATCCCAGCCCTCCCTCCGACACCGGTGCTGTCACACCTGGCCAGGCCGTGGACTCCTCGGCCGCGGTCATGCATCCGGGAGCCTCCGCATGCACTACCGTGTTCAGCTCGCGCAGGAAGTCGATCGCCTCAAGATTCTCGCGTCCACCGTGGCGATTACGCATCCATTCGCCGGCCTTGCGCGAGTAATCCAGGTAGAGCATTGACGCCACCGCGTCCACGCGCAGGCCATCCACGTGAAATTCCTTCAGCCAGAAGAGGGCGTTGGCAACGAGGAAATTGCGTACCTCGTTACGTCCATAGTTGAATATGAGCGTGCCCCAGTCGGGATGCTCGCCCAGCCTTGGGTCGGCATGTTCGTATAGTGCAGTGCCGTCAAAGCGGCGTAGCGCCCAGTCATCGCGGGGAAAGTGCGCGGGCACCCAGTCCACTATCACGCCCACGCCATGCTGGTGCATTACATCCACGAAGTGGCGAAAATCATCCGGAGTTCCAAACCGCGATGTCGGTGCGTAGTAACCGGTCACCTGGTAGCCCCATGAACCGGCGAACGGATACTCGGCTACCGGAAGCAGTTCAACATGCGTGAAACCGTAGCGCAGCGCATGTTCGGCGAGCCGTGGCGCGATCTCGCGGTAACTGAGCGAACGTCCCCCTTCTTCCGGCACCCGTGCCCACGAAGCCAACTGTACCTCGTAGATGGCTACCGGCTCGCTGGCCATCACGTCGGCGGTGCGCCCTTCGCGTTGGGCCATCCACCGGCCGTCTTCCCACTCGTAGTCATCATCGGCGACGACGACGGAGGCGTTCCCCGGCGATAGCTCCATCATCCGTGCGAATGGGTCGCTCTTAAGGTTCTGCGTGCCGTCCGCGCCAACCACTTCGAAGCGATACAACTCGCCCGCTTCCACACCGGGAACGAAGAGCTCCCACACGCCAGACATGCCTATCGACCGCATCGGTAGCACCCGCCCGTCCCAGCGGCAGAAGTTCCCCACCACGCTCACCCGGTGGGCGTTCGGCGCCCAGACCGAGAATCGGGTGCCCGGAACTCCGTCCACCTTCATCGGGCGGGCGCCGAGAACCTCCCACAGCCGACGGTGCGTGCCCTCGTTGAAGAGGTGCAGGTCCAGCTCGCCAATTGTGGGCGCGAAGCGGTATGGATCGCCGCGCTCCCACACGTCGCCGTTGGCGAACTGCAGTCGGAGCCTGTAGCGGAACGGGAAGCTTGCGCTGGGAATCACCACAGCGAACAGTCCGTCCGTCAGGCGATCCATCGCCCGCGGCTCTCCCCCTTCAACGAGGCAGTCCATGGCCACGGCGTCGGGATGATAGGCACGTACTACCAGCCCTTCACCGACAGCACCAAGTTCGTGCGCGCCGAGCACCGAATGGGGGTCATTGTGCGCACCCGCCAGCAGGCGTCTTATATCCTGGCCGGGCGGCATTATGCCAGCTTCAGTCATAAGGGGTATCTCCCTTCAGGCGCTGCTCGACTCCGAACCGGAGCATTGCGAGTGAATGCGCATCGACGCGGAAGTCCGGCGCGTCAAGGGCACGCGGGACCGGAAGTCCGTCAGCGCCGGCAGCGCTATCAGTGAGCAGCGTCCAACCTCCCCCGCCGTTCAACGACGGCAGCGTGAATGTCACAGCGTCGTCGCCACCGTTGACGAACAGGAGGAGCGTGTCCCCAAGCACCGGCCGGCCCCGTTCATCGATGTCGTCGGTAGCCTCGCCGTCCACCAGCATGCCGAGCGCGTGGTTCTGAGCATTAGCCCAGTCACCCTCCTGCATCTCCTCGCCGTCGGCGCGCAGCCAGGTCAGGTCCTTGAGGTCGTTAGTGCCGTCGGCCGTGGTGCCAACGAAGAAGTGCCTGCGGCGGAGCACTGCGTTCCGATGGCGCTGGGCAAAGACGCGTCGCGTGAAGTCGAGCATATTCCGCGCACGGTCGTCCAACTCCCAGTTCAGCCAACTCGTCTCGTTGTCCTGGGCGTAAGCATTGTTGTTCCCAAGTTGGGTGCGTCCAATCTCGTCGCCGTGCGAGATCATCGGAACGCCCTGGGAAAACGCCAGTGTGGCCATGAAGCTCCGCATGTTCCGGTCGCGCACCGCGCGAATTGCCGGGTCGTCGGTCTCTCCCTCCACGCCCCAGTTGCGACTGAGGTTGTGGTCGTGGCCGTCCCGGTTGCCCTCGCCGTTGGCTTCGTTGTGCTTTTGCTCGTAGCTCACAAGGTCGCGCAGCGTGTAGCCATCGTGAGCAGTGACAAAGTTGATGCTGGCATATGCCGAGCGGCCGCTCCAGTGGTAGATGTCACTGCTACCGGCCAGTCGCGATGCCAGCTCCGGGATCTGTCCCTGGTCGCCGCGCCAGAATGAGCGTACCGCGTCCCTGTATTTGCCGTTCCATTCGGCCCAGCGGAGCGGGAAGTTCCCCACCTGGTAGCCGCCCGGGCCGACGTCCCAGGGCTCAGCGATCAGCTTCACCTGATTCAGCACCGGGTCCTGATTGATGATGTCGAAGAACGTGCCCAGTCGATTAACCTCGTAGAGCTCACGAGCGAGCACTGGCGCAAGGTCAAAGCGAAAGCCATCCACATGCATCTCCAGCACCCAGTAACGCAGGCTGTCCATGATGAGCTGCAAGGTTCGCGGGTGCAGCATGTTCAGGCTGTTCCCGGTGCCGGTGAAGTCGGTGTAGAACCGCTCGTTGTCCGGCTCCAGCCTGTAATACGCCTTATTGTCGATCCCCTTCAGCGACAGGGTCGGCCCGAGATGGTTCCCCTCGGCAGTGTGGTTGTAGACGACGTCCAGAATCACCTCGATCCCCGCCGAGTGGAGCTTCTTCACCATGCTTTTGAATTCATAAACCTGACTGGCCAGTCCGCCGGTGGAGTAGCGGATATCAGGCGCGAAGAATCCAATGGAGTTGTAGCCCCAGTAGTTGGTGAGGCCCTTCTCAGCCAGGTGTCGGTCAACGGCGAACTGGTGGACGGGCATGAGTTCGACGGCGGTCACGCCAAGCGACAGCAGATGGTCCACGACCGGCTCCGACGCCAGACCCAGGTATGTGCCGCGCAGACGCGGGTCCACGTCGGGATGGAGCATCGTCATCCCCTTGACGTGCGTCTCGTATATGACAGTGCGGTTCCACGGCGTTGACGGCGACCGGTCATCTCCCCAGGTGAATGCCGAGTCGACCACGACGCACTTAGGCATGCCGCCAGCGCTGTTCTCCGAGGACGCCTGGAGATCCTCCTGCGGTCCGCCAACGTCGTAGGCAAAGAGGGCGTTGCTCCACTTGATCGTGCCGCTTATCGCCTTGGCGTATGGATCCAGGACGAGCATGTTCGGGTTGAAACGATGCCCCTCCTCCGGCTTGTACGGGCCGCTTACGCGATAGCCATATAGCTGGTTCGGACGCACATCGGGCAGGTAGCAGTGCCAGATCTGGTCGGTGTGCTCGCGGAGTGGGATACGCGCTCCATCCTGTGCATCACCGCTCTGATTGAACAGGCACAGCTCCACTCCGGTAGCGTTCTGCGAGAAGATTGCGAAGTTGACCCCCGAGCCGTCCCAGTGCGCGCCGAGCGGGTATGGTTGGCCTGGCCATACACGCATCTGGCGCCCACCGACGCGCGCGATCGGGGCGGTCAACTGCCCCGCCGGCGTGGAATGGCCGGTGAGCCGAGCATCTTGCCAATTCCGCGCAACGGGATCCACGCCCAGTCAGGACGGTTGTTCAGCTCGTAAGCCAGTTCGTAGAACACCTTTTCCATTTCGAAGAGCATTAGCAGGCTCTGAAGGGCCTCATTGGATGATGGAAGGAACGGGGCGTCGCCTCGTTCCGTGTACCCGGCGAGAAAACTCTCTCGCACTCCCCGCTCCCAGCGCGCGGTACGTATCTCCACGGTAGGATTGAATCCTACTCCGCCAGCCTCCATCGCGGCCGCGGCAGCGGCGTAGGCAAACGAACGAAGCATCCCTGCCACGTCGCGGAGCGCCGACCCCGGCGCCCGCCGCTCGGCTAACAGGCGCGCCGGTTCACCTTCGAAGTCGATGAGCATGAACCGTCCATCAGCGCCCTTAAGAACCTGACCGAGGTGGTAGTCGCCATGGATGCGGATACTGGAACCCGGATGCTCGCCAACCGACTCGGCGAGAGCGTCCAGATCGCCCAGCAACTCTACCTCACGGCGGATGATCGCGTCGGCCACCGGCGCGTCGGTGCTGGTTAAGCGGCCTCCGGCGCGTGCTTGGCCAAGCAGTTCCGTGCTGTCGCGCATCATGTCACGAACCCGCCCAGCCCATTCCTCGACGTCAGCAGCCGACGCGACGCGCTCGGTGAACGCTGGCCCCTTTAGTGAGGCCAGTGACTCGTGCAGAGCGCGCGTAACGCGTCCCAGTTCGCGCATCTCGGCGGCGAACACATTGGTCGGATTGTCGCCGGGAGCGTCCAGGAAGGCGCGTGCTGCTTCGAGCGCCAACTCCCACCCGTCGCGCGCGCCCGGCACCAACCGTTGGAGCATGCCGGCCACCGTTCGTACGCCGTCCTGATCCTCGAAGGTGATGGTGCCCAGCAACTCCGGCGTGTTACGAAAATCGGTATGCTCGGTCAGCGCCACGGCGATCTCCACATCCGGCTGCTCACCGGCTTCCAGCTTCCGGTACAACTTGAGGATCGCCCGATCTCCCATGATTACCGAACTGTTGCTCTGCTCGGCGCTGCCGACGCGCATGGCTAGTTCGGCCAGTCCGGCCAGGTCGGCTCCAGAACTCGGCGCGAGTACATAACTCGTATCGCCTTCGGTGAAGCGAGCACCGCTGATGAGGCCGCGAGCGATGAGTCGCAGCACGGAATCGTCCTCGACGCCGTCGTAGAGCAGCGCCTTCGTTCCGTCCTCAGCTACCAGCACGGCGAGTACAGCACCTGGAACAGGGCCCGGCGATTCATCCAACGGCCGCACAGCGAGTGGCAACTGGTAGCGCTCCACCCGCCCGTCGCGCAGTTCCACGTCCAGCCGCCCCACCGCAGCCGGCGAGCCATCCCGTCCGTCATTGAGCGGGACGACGTCGTGGAAAGTGATGCGGGCAGGCGGTCCCTGCTTACCGCCGAACCAACGCCGCCCGGCGAGAAAACTGGCGAGCGTGGACTGATCCAGCGTGAGCAGCGATTCCAGGGTGAGTGCGGAGTCGAGCGACGTCACCCGTTCCTCGGGACGCGCGCTGACAGCAGGTATGCTGCCTGCGCCGTCCCCATTGTCATCGCCGAACCCGCTCACGGTTGCGCTTCCGTACTGCGTCGGGCGACGACGCTAGCCGCTGCGCTGACCGCCTCGGCGTGCGGCACCTCGCGCTCCCCCACCGCCACTTCCAGTGCGGGCATCTCCCCGCTGTCTGGCGGTGGTATGAGTCGGAACCAGAAAAAGTTGTGCGGACCCAAGGTGACGAAGTAAGGGAGCTCGCCGACGCGCGGGAAGGCCTGCTCGCTGTAGAGCTCTACCGGCGTCCAGCCGTTGAACTCCGAGAGGTCCAGTTCCACCGGCTGTACAAAGCGCGACAGGTTGTTGACGCAGAGGATCGTGTCTCCTTCAAACCGGCGCAGGAAGACGAGTACGCGTTCGTTCGAGGCGTGAAGGACTTCGAAGGTGCCGCGACCAAAGGCGAGCGACTTCTGGCGCACCCTTATCGTCCTCCGCATCCATCGGAGCAAAGACGTTGAGGTGCGCTCCTGAGCCTCCACGTTCACACCCGTATAACCGTAGGGCACGTCGACGATCGGCGGCGCGTAGAGCGCCGCGTTGTCAGCCTCCGAGAAACCCGCATTGTGGTAGGCGTTCCACTGCATCGGCGTGCGCACACCGTTCCGATCGCCCAGGTAGACGTTGTCTCCCATGCCGATCTCGTCGCCATAGTATATGATCGGGGTGCCGGGCATCGAGAGTAGAAGCGCGTTCATCAACTCAATCTGACGTCGGCCATTGTCCAGAAGCGGTGCCAGTCGGCGACGGATGCCGACATTGATGCGCATACGCGAGTCCTTCGCGTACTCCTTGTACATGTAGTCGCGCTCGTCGTCGGTCACCATCTCCAGCGTCAACTCGTCATGATTGCGCAGGAAGATCGCCCACTGGCAGTCAGGCGGAATGTCCGGCGTCCGCGCCATGATCTCCACAATCGGAGTACGGCTCTCCTTCCGCAGCGCCATGTACATGCGCGGCATGAGCGGGAAGTGGAACGCCATGTGACACTCGTCGCTGTCGCCGAAGTACGGACGCACGTCAGCCGGCCACTGGTTCGCCTCGGCCAGAAACACGCGGTCGCTGTAACGCTCGTCGAGCGCCGCCCTCAGCTCCTTGAGCACCACGTGTGTCTCCGGCAGGTTCTCGCAGTTGGTGCCGTCGCGCTCTATCAGGTAGGGTATCGCGTCCAGACGGAGACCGTCCACGCCCATGTCCAGCCAGAAGTGCATCGCGTCAATCACCGCCTCGCGCACTGCCGGATTGTCGAAATTCAGGTCCGGCTGATGGCTGAAGAAGCGGTGCCAGAAGAACTGTCCGGCCACCGGATCCCAGGTCCAGTTCGATACTTCGGTGTCGGTGAAGATGATGCGCGTGCCCTCGTACTTGGTCGGGTCATCGCTCCACACATACCAGTCGCGCTCCGGCGATCCGACCGGCGCCCGCCGTGCCCGCTGGAACCACTCGTGCTGGTCGGAGGTGTGGTTGATTACCAACTCCGTGATCACCCGCAGGCCACGACGGTGCGCTTCATCGAGCAGCCGCTGGAAATCCTCAAGCGTCCCGTATGTCGGGTTTATCGCCTTGTACTCGGAGATGTCGTACCCGTCGTCCCGCAACGGCGACGGATAGAACGGCAGCAGCCAGAGCGTTGTCACGCCCAGCTCCTGGATGTAGTCCAGCTTCTCCGCCAGGCCGTTCAGGTCGCCATAGCCGTCTCGATTGCTGTCACGAAAGGACTTGACGTGAATCTGATATATGATCGTGTCCTTGTACCACAGCGATTGCTCAGACATGCGCGAAGAATTGATGGAAGGTTGAGGGACCGCGGTCACCCGTCGACATCGAGAATGCGAAAGACGTGTGCGGGTTCATGGGACGGATCCAGACGCACGAAGTTGCTGCTGCCGCGCCAACGGTAGCGCAGCCCGGTGAGAAGGTCTTCAACCTCGTAAGCGGCATCCTGAGCGAGACCAAATTGCTCCACCGGCAGGTGCACCATGGTCTCCTGCGATGAGTGCGGGTCCAGGTTGACGACTATCAGAAGGTTGTCGCCTTTCTCCGGACCGCGGGCTCCCCGCCGCGTCTTCAGGAAGCAGAGGATCCTGTCGTTCTCCGACGGCACGAAGCTCAGGTTGTCGGCACGCTGCAGAGCCGGCTGCTGGCGACGTATCATGTTCAGACGTCGGATGTCCGCGTCCAGCGAGTGATCGACATCGAAGTCACGCTGACGAAGCTGATACTTCTCGGAATCCATGTACTCCTCGCTACCGGGACGTACCGGTAGGTTCTCCGACAGCTCATAACCGCTGTAGATCCCGTAGAGCGGGCTCAGAGTACCAGCCAACAGCAGGCGAATTCGGAACGCCGCCCGCCCGCCCTGCACGAGATACTCGTGGAGAATGTCGGGCGTGTTGGCGAAGAGGTTGCCGCGGTAATACTCGAGCACTTCGGGAGTGGAGAACTCGGCCATGAAATCACGCAGTTCGGCGGCCGTGTTCTTCCATGTGAAGTAGGTGTACGATTGAGTGAACCCAAGCTTGGCAAGACATAGCAGCTTGTTCGGGCGCGTGAACGCCTCGGCGAAGAAAACGATCTCCGGATGCACGCTGTGCACCTCGCCGATCACCCACTCCCAGAAGGCAAACGGCTTGGTGTGCGGATTGTCGACGCGGAAACTCGTCACACCGCGAGAGATCCACAGGAGCAGCAGGTCGCGACAGGCATTCCAAAGTGCTTCGCGGTCGTCCGTCCAGAAGTTGATCGGATAGATATCCTGATACTTCTTGGGTGGATTCTCTGCATACTGGATGCTTCCGTCGGGACGGATGTTGAACCAGTCGGGGTGTTCGGTTACCCAGGGATGGTCGGGCGCGCATTGCAATGCGTAATCGAGAGCGACTTCCATCCCGAGTTCGTTAGCTCGCTTCACGAACCTCTCGAAGTCGGCTACCGTGCCGAGTTGGGGATCGATCGCTTCATGGCCACCATCGGCGTTGCCGATGGCCCACGGGCTCCCGACGTCAGTCGAATCCGGTATGAGGCTGTTGTTCTTCCCTTTCCGGAATGTGTGGCCGATGGGATGGATCGGTGGCAGGTACACCACATCGAATCCCAGGTCGGCGATCCGTGGTAGCATTGCCTCGGCATCCCGAAAGGTCCCGTGCTGGCCGGGTTCCGGTGCGGTGGATCGGGGAAAGAACTCGTACCAGCTGGCGAAGGCGGCGCGTGGCCGATCCACCCACAGCGGCAGTTCCATCCGATAGCTGGTAAGGTCGTCAGGGATGAAGCGGGCCGTCATCAGCGTGACCAGCTCTTCACTGAGAGCCAGGCGTCCTCTTCTGTCCTGATCCACCGTCGCGTCGCGTAGAACCTTCGCCGCGTCCTGCAGCCGTGAGCGGTGAGTGCCGAACCGCTGCCGCCGTGCCGTGCTTTCCAGCAACTCGGACCCTTCCTGAAGCTCCAGTTCGACGAGTTGGGCGGCTGCCATTTTCTTCTCGAGCCCGCTGCGCCAACTGCCCCAGCGATCGGTCCACGCGTCTATGCAGAAATGCCATTTGCCGGGGCGATCGAGCGCGAACCCACCCACCCAACGGTCCGACTCGTAAAGATAGGTTAGCGGCGAAGTGCGCCAGCCAGCGTCACTAGGGCCGCGAAAGCGCACCTGGGCGGCAAGACTGTCGTGACCGTCGCGGAATATGGCCGCGCTCACTTCGCAGCGATCACCGACGACTCGCTTGGGCGCGTAGCGGCCGCCATCGACCTCTGGAGTCACCTGTTCAATCATCAGGTGAGGCAGTCCGCCATTGCTTCCACCTCGGCGTTCGGCGCGTGAAGCGGTGGTACCCGGCGCCCGGCGCCGCTCGCTGCTGAGTCGCACGATTCCCTTCTTCTTGCCAGTCCTTTCTGTCACGATCGATCTTCCCCGGATTCACACTGGTTGCACGGCAGCGCACCGCGTCAGTCGTGCTTCGGGCCGACGCGGCGCGATGTCGCGGTGCAATGTCATGATGCTGCTCGCGGCGGCGGCGAACACTCGTGACCCTTCAAGAGCCGGGCCGACGGGCAATCGCGCCGCTATATCACGGCCGTAATGCAGGCCCGTCGGACTCTTTCAACCGTCGCGCTTGCGGCCCGCTACCGGTCCACCGTCACCGGCCAAGGACCAGCTCCCGGCGAGCTCCTTCCCAGTCATCGTAAACTCGATGACCACCGTGCCATTGGGTGAATCGGCGGAGACCGTAATCTTCTGACCGTCTACCGCGACGCTGCTGAGTGGCATGTCGGGAAGCATGGAGTTGCTGAGCACGCCGCCGTAAACGCCATCACGGAAGGTGATGCTCAGCGTTCCCGGAATCTGCTCTCCCATCGCCGAGGCGACGTAGTCATAGACTCCGGCGGCACTGCCGACGGAAGCTGGAGACGGGGCAGGAGCTGGGGCAGGCGCTGGAGCAGGCGCTGGAGCGGCCACTGGAGCAGGCGCTCGCGAGGGCTGTGCCCTCGGGGACGGCGCCTGCTGTGGCGATGAGGCACAGGCCAGAGTTCCGGCCGCGAGCGCAAGGGCTACAACGGTTGAACGAATCATTGAGCGGGGGCTGGGGGCGAGTGGCTGGATAAGCGCCACATTATCACGGGGTTGCGCGCAACGCGGCATGGGGACGCCAGGCGCGAATGAGACAGGCCAGAAGCGCGACATTTGTCGGGATCAATCAACCGTGCGAAGATGGCGGGTGTCAACAGCATCAGTGCCGTAGTGGACGGGGCTGCCTGCCGTTGGATCGCCCAATGCGCGATCACACACCGTTCCGTTTTCAGACAGAGCGAGGGACGACAGTCAGTTGACCATCGTCCCTCGCTATTTCCATTCCAGGTCGGTGCGCGTCAGAGGGCGACGAACCTGCGCTTGCGCCGACGTTCACGGGCGTCCCGACGGGCGAGCAGGCCACCGCCTCCCACCATCAGCAGACCCGCCGCGGCAAGCAATGGCAGATGGGTGGCAGTGCTGGGCGGGACCATCCCGACTGCAGGTGCGACGTCATCGAGCAGCGAGGGTACGCCGGGTGCCCGAACCACCGACGGTACGACCATCGGTGCCGCTGGGGTCTCAGGAGCCAACGCGCCATCGGCCTCGGCTACTTCGGCCAGCGAAGGCATGGCTGGCGACGGGCCAGCAGCGAACGGCAGTCCCTGCAGCGACGTGCCTCCGAAGGGCATGCCCGACAGCACAGCGAGGCCTGCCGCGCCCAGAATGAGCATCGTCTTTCCTGGCTTATCCCCGCCGGGCACCAGAGTCGAGTCCTGCTCCGCCGGATCGGCGTGACAAGCACACGCTGGATCAGCGGTGGGAGCGAGCTGTGCGTGGGCTGCGCCCGGGAACGACGGCGCAACGACGGCGAACAACGACAGCCAAAGAACCAACTGAGACCGCCACTTCATGAGATGCAGGGACTGAGGTTCAGCTTGCCGGGCAATCACGCGGGATAATACAAAGCCACAATTGATGGACGACCACGTTTTACTCTCTGGCACCATCTAATGCAGACGCTGGACCACTATGGCCGAGGCCGCCACCGCACCACCTGTCGGGCCTGCGAACTAGCTGCCGAGCACGCTTCGAACTTGTGAAATATGCACTTACAGCCCCCGCACCGCCATGACTGAAGTGATCTTCATGCCATGTAGAATGCAGAAGCCCGGCACCACCCTCCGGCCAACTTCGCTCCGCCCAGACACCATACTGTGGCGTCTGCTCTACACTGTCGCCTGCAGACGTCGCGCAACAAACTTCTCCGGCGCTCCCTTCCTCCGCCGAGCGCTTCCTGTTATCCCCCGTATCGCGCCCTTCCCTTGATCCTCGTCGAACAACTCGCGAAGAGCTACGGCGCCGTGAGCGCGGTGCGCGACCTCTCCTTCGCCGTGCCTGCCGGTCAGATACTCGGGCTGGTGGGTCCGAACGGTGCCGGCAAGACCACCACCCTTCGGTGCCTCGTCGGCATTCTGCGCCCCACTGCAGGTAGCATCACCATCGGTGGCCTCTCCCTGTCTGACGAGCCGGTGGCGGTAAAGTCGCAGCTCGCTTTCATCCCCGATGAGCCGCAACTCTTCGACTCTCTCACCGTCGAGGAACATCTGCGCTTTATCGGCCGGCTCTACAACGTCGCCGACGTGGAAGCCAGGATCGGTCCACTGCTCAGTGAGTTGGAACTGGGCGATCGCCGACGCTCCTTCCCGGAGGAGCTCTCGCGCGGGATGAAGCAGAAGCTCGCCACCGCCTGCGGTCTCATCCACGATCCGCTAGTGCTCATCCTGGACGAACCGCTCACCGGTCTTGACCCGGCGGCGATACGGCGGATGAAGGTGACGATCCTCGCCCGCGCTCGCGCCGGCGCGTCGATCATCCTCAGCTCACATCTGCTGACGCTGGTCGAAGAACTGTGCGACCGCATCCTCGTCCTTCAGAACGGTCGACAGGTAGCCATCGGAACGGTCGCCGAGATTGTGGCCGAGCATCCGACGCTAGCCGGACGAACGCTGGAGGACGTCTTCCTCGCCCTCACCGGCCAGTCAGAGGCGGGCGGACCAACCGCCTACGCCACGTCACGACTGGACGCGTCGCCCCTACCGCCGGCCATATCCGACCGTCAACCAGACGACTATCAGGATCGATGACGCTTACTCCGGCTCTACGAGCGTTCGTCTATCTCACCATCACCAGCGCCAGGAACAACTTCCGGCGTCGTCTGAAGCGAGTGCGTCAGCCACGTTACGCCGTGGCGATGCTGCTCGCCCTGTTCTACTTCTTCTCCATCATTGTTTCCTCCTGGCACAGGGTGAACGCGACGCCGGCGGAGATCTTTCTGGCTCCGGTGGTGCTGCAGCTGGCGTCGGTGGCCATGTTGGGCCTGCTCATCTACTGGTGGATCTTTGGTCGGGACAGTGGGGCCCTCGCCTTCTCGCCGCCGGAGGTGCACTTCCTCTTCGCGGCTCCCACCACCCGCCGCCAGCTCATTCAGTTCAAGCTGATCCGCGTGCAGTCGGTGATCCTGCTAAACGTGGTTCTCTGGACTGTCATACTCGGTCGTGGACGGGGCATGGGCGAGATGGTCTGGGTGCGCCCGCTCTCGCTCTGGGTGATGCTCTCGACGATGCAGTTGCACCGGCTGGGCGCGACACTCACCCGCACCAACTTGACTGCCCACGGCAGCGCCGGTCTGCGGCGCAGCGCGCCAGCCGCGGCGGTCCTCCTGCTGCTGGTGGGTGCTGTCGTATTCGGCGTCTGGCAGAATTGGCCTGAAGGCGCCACCGCTTCAGTCTTCGAACTGTTCACCGCTGTGCGCCGGGCAGCGGCGCGACCCCCGGCGGCCTGGGCGTTGGCTCCCATTCGGGCTGTCATTGCTCCGCTCTTTGCCACTACGCTGGCCCTCTGGTGGAAGACGATGGTGGCGGCGGTGCTGGTAATGGCAGCCCATTTTGTCTGGGTGCTCCGCTCCGACGCCGCTTTTGAGGACGCCGCCGTGCAGGCCTCGGCCAGGCGGGCGCAGCGGGCGGCCAGGCGCCGCACTGGTGTGGGTTCCTCCAGCGACCGACCTGGACGCCGCGTGACCTTCCGCCTACCGCTGTCCCCGACGGGCGAGCCGGCGATGGCTATCGCCTGGAAGAATGTGATGGCTGCCGTCCGTAACGATCACTTCTTCCGGATGGCCGTTCTGTTCGGCGTGATCGTCCTCGTAGCCGGGGTTGTCGCCTACGCCAAGCCGTCATTGGCCGATCTGGTCATGGGTCTCACGGTGGGCTGGGCCGGCATGCTCCTCATCATGGGTCCGGTATGGCTGCGCAACGACCTACGGTCAGACCTGCCACGGCTGGAGCTGCTTCGGACCTTTCCGGTACAACCGCGACGTGTGGTGCTGGCTGAGATCGGCTCCACGGCTGCCATCCTCTGCGCCGTGCAGCTCCCGCTGGTGGTGGCACTCTTCGTCGCCCAGCTGCGCAGTGCGTTGCTCCCGTTAAACGACCGGTTCGCACTGGCGGTCGCCATCATCCTCGCTCTTCCCGTGCTGAACGCGCTGGGGGTGAGCATTCACAACGGCGCCGCCCTACTTTTCCCCGGTTGGATGCCGCTCGGCGCCGAGCGCAAACCGGGGGTAGAGGCGATGGGGCAGGTCTACCTGACGCTGATAGTCGTCGTCGTGATGTTGACTGTACTGCTACTGCTGCCCGTGGCCGCCGGCACTCTGGCATTCCTTACCCTCTTCACTCACTATCATTATTGGGCTGCGATCGCGGCCGTCCTGGCCGGGTCGGTGATCGCTTCCGCCGAGCTTGCCCTGATTGTGCGATGGCTGGGTAACGTCCTTGCTCGAACGGAACCGGCAGACGTCGGCTCCTCCTGAGCTAATGATCGCGCCGCTGGAGCCAATGCCGCAGAGAACCTTCGATACGGTGCATCGATGTCAGATAGAGTCGTGATAACCAGCCCCGCGCAACGACGGAACAGCTTCTTTAGAGTCCGGACCGCTGTCATCGTCCTGGCGTTCACGGTGCTGGGCAGCCAGGCAGCCTGCCGGACGAATGCACCCTCCGTGCAGGTTCTCGCTCAGCGCGCCGAACTGGCCTCGCTGGTAGGCGAGTGGGTGGGAGAATACTCCAGCGCGGAGAGCGGCCGGAGCGGATCCATCGTCTTCAAGCTCGCGGCGGGGGCGGACAGCGCTACTGGCGACGTAGTGATGACGCCGCGCGGGGGCAGCGAGCCACTGTCGGCCAATGAGCCGCCGGGTGGCGGCGCCATTCGGCCCACGCCGCAGCCGCTCAGAATACGCTTCGTGAGACTGGAGAGCGGTGCCGTGTCTGGTACACTCGAGCCGTATCGCGATCCGGATCTGGGCATACTTCTATCGACCGTCTTCACGGGCACGCTGGACGGAGACAGCATTCGCGGCACGTTCACGACTTCTGGCGGTGAACTCTCCCGGGCGCAGCGCGGGGAGTGGCACGCGACACGACGCGCGTCACGCTGACCTCGCCCAGAACCACGCCGGAGCGCCCTTGAACCCCCTTCTTGGCTTCGGCGAGCGCCTCATCATCGGACATCGTGGCGCGCCCACGCTGGCCCCTGAAAATACGATCGAGAGCTTCCGCATCGCCCTTGATCAGGGTGCCGATGCGCTGGAGATGGACGTGCAGCTCTCCGCTGATGGCGTGCCGGTAGTGATCCACGACGCGGATCTTCGCCGCACGACCAACCGCAGCGGCGCCGTGGGATCTCTCACTGTTGAGACCATCCAGCAGGCCGACGCAGGGGCCCGCTTTACTCCAGACGGCGGCTGCACCTACCCATGGAAGGGGCACAACGTCCGAGTACCGACGCTGGACGAAGTGCTCACTGCGCTGCCCGGCGTTCCCCTGCTAATCGAGTTGAAGACTGTCGCGGCACAGGAAGCCGTGCGCCGCGCCATCCTCGACCATGATGCCTTGAAATGGGTGATTCCGGCCTCTGCCCACGATGCCGCGCTGACATCGTTCCGCAACGAGCCGTTCCGCTACGGTGCGTCGTCACGCGAGATAGGAAGGCTGTACTGGGGCGCGATGTTTGGATTGGCGCCTCGCCGGGTGCGCCACTCCCTGCTCTCAGTGCCGCATCGTTACCACGGCCTTCTGGTTCCGTCGGCCCGGTTCCTCCGTGCCGCTCGCCGGCTCGGCACGCCGGTGCACGTGTGGACGGTGGACGACCCACTCCAGGCCCGACATCTCTGGGCGCGCGGCGCGGCCGGCGTTGTAACCAACGTGCCGCGGAAGCTGGTGAAGGCTCGATTGGAACTTTGAGGCGAACGGAAGATGAGCCGTCATCCGTGCTTTCGACGCATGTGAAGGGGATCGCCCAGCTCTAGCACCGGGGTAGCATGCCGGTACCGTCGCTGTTGCCCGGTTCGGTCCCGGCCGACGGTAGCAAGCTGCTGCACGCTCCTGACGCCTCACGCCTCACCCCTGGGAAGCTGCCATGCATGTTGAGCCCTCTCGCGAAGCCGCACACGGATTTCTCCCGCGGATGATTCTGATAGCCGTCGCCTGCCTTCTGACTGCCTGTTCGGGAGGCGGCGACAAGGGCGCCGGATCCACCGGGCCAACGGGACCGACGGGACCGACCGGACCCGCTGGGCCCTCGACAACTGTCGCCAGCATCACGGTGACCATCCCGACTGCCACGATCAACGTCGGCGAGGCGGCAGTGCCTACGGCGGTGGCCAGGAACGCAGAGGGACAGACGGTCAGCGCCACCTTCACGTGGAGCTCCAGCAGTCCTGACGTGGCGACAGTGGCCTCGGGCGGCAAGGCAAGCGGGCTCACGGCCGGTTCCACCAGCATCTCAGCCGCGTCCGGCAATATCTCCGGCAGCGCGTCACTGAAGGTGGACCCGATCAACCTGAACGCGATGCTCGAGACAGTGCGCGCCGCCCGCGGGCTTCCGGCCATGGCGGGCGCGATCGTCACCTCGAAGGGGCTGATTGCGATCGGCGTCACCGGAACGCGGCGGGCTAGCGGTGGCCCCGCTGTAACGCTGGCCGACAAGTGGCACATCGGATCCAACCTGAAGGGGATCACTGCCACTCTGGCAGCCGTCGCAGTCAGTCGCGGAGACATCACCTGGACTCAGACCGTCGCCGAAGCGTTCCCCGAACATGCGGCGACAATGAATGCGCAGTACCGTAACGTGACTCTGCAGGACCTGCTGGCCAACGGTGGCGGCATCCGCAACGATCCGCCGGGCAGCGCGTGGGCCGGCGCGACAGCGCGCCAACAGCGCGAGAATGTGATCAACTGGGCGCTGCACGCCACTCCAATTGGCCCGGTGGGCGGCTACTACTACAGCAACATCGGCTTCGCCATGGCTGGCGCGATGATCGAGCGGGCGATGAAGGGAACCTACGAGGAACTCCTGGCGTCCAAGCTCGCGGCGCCGCTGGGCATCACCAGCCTTGGCTGGGGTGCGCCGGCTGCACCCGGAGCATCCGACCAGCCTGTGGGGCACAGTCGCCAGGGCGGAGCGTGGGTGGCCTGCGAAGGCTGCGACAACCCTCCCGGGCTATCGGCAGCCGGCCGGGCCCACATGAGCATGGGTGACTGGTCAAAGCTGATCCAGCAGATGCTTGCCGCCGACGCCGGTCGGTCTACCCTCATCGCGCAGGCCAACCAGCGGAACGTCTTCACCGGCCATACCCCGATGGCCAGCCAGGGCGACATTTACGGGCTGGGGTGGATCATTACGAACCGAACGTGGGCCAACGGAAGGACGGCCACCCACGAAGGATCCAACAATCTCAACCACTCCGTGGCGTGGCTCGCCTTCGGGACAGACGTCGCCTTCCTTGCCGCTACAAATGCCCACGACGACAACACCAGCGCGGCCCTCGACGCCCTGATAGGGCCCATGCTCAACCTTTCCCGGACCATCGGGAAATAAAACGTGTCCGACACATGGGCGAGCACGGATCCGCTGCTGACCCATTAATCAGAAGTAAGAGCGCGAGCACACGACGGGAAAGAGGGCCAGCGCGACATCTCGCGCTGGCCCTCTCCTGACCACCATGGCGAGCTAATAGGGCTTCTTCTTCGTCGTGACGACGATGACACCGTTCGCTCCGCGGTCGCCGTCATGCTGGATCCACTGGCCAGTAGTAGCTGTCCGGCAACGCACGAGCTCCATAAATGGCCTGGCCAACCCGCACCACCGTGGCCCCTTCCTCCACGGCCAACTCGAAGTCTCCCGACATGCCCATGGACAGCTCGTCCATCGCCACGCCGGCCGGCGCTTCCTCGCGTAGACGGTCGCGCAGCGTGCGCAGAAGAATGAAACAGCCACGTACCCGCGGCTCGTCGGACGACAGAACGGCCAGCGTCATGAGACCTCGCACACGCAATGACGTGAACGCTGGCAGCTCGGTCACGAAGCTCGACACATCGTCTGGATGCAGCCCGTACTTGCTGGCCTCGCCCGAGGTATTCACCTGGACGAAGACATCCATCTGGCGGCCCTCAGCCTGCAGATGGCGATCCAGCGCCCGAGCGATACGCAGTCGGTCGAGCGCCTGGAATTCGGCGGCGAATTGTGCCACCCGCCTGGCCTTGTTGCTCTGCAAGTGGCCGATAATTGACCAACGCAGATCGGTCAGGTCGGACATCACCTCCCACTTGCCGTGGGCCTCCTGAACCTTGTTCTCGCCCAACATCCGACAGCCGGCGTCGTACGAAAGGCGAATGTGCTCCTCATCCACCGTCTTGCTGACCGGTAACAGACGAACCTCTTCGGGATCGCGCCCCACCCGATCGCACGCCGCAGCTATTCGCGCGCGCGCTGCAGCGATGTTGCGCTTGAAATCCTCGACGTTGCTGGCTTGTGGATAGAGCGCCTGAGACTCTGGGGATGCCGATGGCTGAACGTCCAAGTTCCAGACCTCGATGAGAGAGACTGAGAGACCACAACAATGCGAGAACCAACCATGCCTAGTGTATGGTATATGCGACTAAACAGGCCAGGGCTTTCTAGCGGCTGCGACGTCGCCCGCGCAGATGTGAAAAGTGCCCCGTGACCATCGCTGGCCACGGGGCACCTCGCTACAACGGAACTCGGCAAGGCTACTCGTAGATCCCGTTGAAGAACAGCTTGAACGTACCGTGCGGCTGGGCACGGAACAGCACTTCCGGTCCGAACATCACCAGCTTGCCCTTACCGATGTTCGCCTCGGCGATGGTCACCCCGCCCTCGAGATAGCCCTCTCCCCAAGCCCAGCCACTACGCAGCGGCGTGGCAGTGTCGAACCAGGCAATGGGACGCAGACCCTTGAGCGCCGCGTCGGGGCCCAGGCGGTAGACCGGGCTGTTGTCGAACATCACGATCGCGTCGCTTCCCATGCCCTGGGCCAGCGAGGCAGTGGTGTCGAGATGAACCTGGAGGAGCGAGCCCGGAATGTAGTACTGCTCCCTCGTCAGCGGCCTGGTGTCGCCCTCCGGCGTGAGTTGCGAGAGATGGTTCGTCATCGGGAGGCCGAAGTGCTCGCCCAGTACTGTCGAACTGCCAATGGTGATGATGGTGCCGCCAGCGTCGGCGAACTTCTTCAGTTCGGGCACCGTCTTATCAACCGTGATGTTGCCCAACCAGCCGCGGAACTCCGCCGGAACCGAGGACGCGTCCGGAGAACCGCCAAAGCCGCCGCGGCCGCCCATGTCGCGGGCCGGAATCATGCCGGTCACGAAGACGATCACGTCGTACTTCTGACGCAGGTTGCCAGCGTCCAGCGTCTGCGGGTAGACAACGTCGAACGGGAAGTCGAAACGCTCCATTACGAACCGCGTCCAACCGGACGGCATCGACCCGCCGTAACGGTCTACCAGTGCGATGCGCTTGGCGGAGAGCTTCTTCGCGCCAGCGGTGGGCTTCGCGCTGGTAGCAGTGAAGGTCACTCCTCGGTCGCGAGCTACGGCGTCCAGCGTCTGGCGCACGTTTCCACCCGCGGGCACAAAGAAGCTGCCCTCGGGAATACCCGCGCTGGCCGTTTTCACCACGTACACATCGCCGCCGCTCTTGAGAATCCTGTTCACCGCCGCGTACGAGTCGTTGACCCTGTGGTCGATGATCCATCCACCGCCGGCCGGTGCGTTGGCAACTGTGCCCGCGGGCATCGTCAGCGTATCCGCCGTGATCTTCTCGGTCGGGCCGGTGACGCCATCCAGAGCACGCGCGAAATCGACCCCCATCTGTAGCGCCAGCGTCCAGCCAGCATTGTCATACGGCGCCAGCGGCGGCCCGCCGGGGTAGGCGAAGTCATGCGGGTGATCCTGTGGCTCGAACATATCGAGCACGTGTGGACGGAACGCCTGCGCCGTGCTCACCACGTAAGAGCCGGCCGGATAACTCTTACCAGCCACTGTCACCGGTCCCGTTGCGCGCTGCACGTCCACACCGTTCTTGAGCAGCGTGTTGACGAACTTGGTCGCCGTCAGGAAGTCGGCCTGATTGGACGGGATCACGTAAGCGCGCGGGTCCCGCGTGTCGGGCGTACGCAGCGCCTTCCACTCCGCCTCGCCGCCGCGGAGCACGGGTCCACGTCCACCGAACGCACCCTGTGCCTGACTGGCGCCAGCCTGAGCCTCCGTCATCCTGGCAATCAGCGCGTCCATCTTGGCCGGCCACATTGTCCAGCTATCGGTCTTACCGGCGGCAATCGCGTCGTGGCCCATCTTCCAG